>Ga0209362_1000023_pt1 | contig 173358 bp, 208 predicted proteins | sample SaaInlV_165m_DNA_FD_184680 | JGI IMG/M metagenome (GOLD analysis project Ga0209362, IMG submission 184680) | Marine microbial communities from expanding oxygen minimum zones in the Saanich Inlet - Saanich Inlet SI037_S3LV_110m_DNA (SPAdes)... | ecosystem: Environmental > Aquatic > Marine >... | reverse complement strand
GGAAGATCCCCGACCCTTTCGGGAGGTCGTGCGTTCTTTTAAGCCTGTCGCAAAGGTTGTGGACTTGGTGTTTTATAATAGTGTGGCTCTCGCCCAAGATGGAGATAATATCATGGAGTTGTCTCCCGATAACTGGGAACTTGTGAGCATCAACGCAAGTGAGGACGACAATATGGAAGCACCTCCCATCACCCCTAACGCTCTACACGCTAACTACAACAACTTGAGTGGTGGCACAGAGACCTCCATGACCCAAGAGGAGTATGAGGCTCAAATGGAGATCTCTAAAGCCTACTGGGATATTCGAGCGAACATTAGGCTTCGTAGCACCCTCTAGCCTGTCGAATACCGTATGACCCTTAATCATATACCCGACATGGGTCAAGATCAACCTGTGGCACGAGTTTACTCAAGACCCTAACTTAGCCCCTAAACAGGAAATAGAGTTGAATCTAAAAAGTTTTGATTCCCCACGCTATAGGTAAAAAGTAATAGTTTATTTATAAATTGCGTACACTAAAGCCTCAAGGAGTTTAGTATGAGCAATCTTAGATATAAAATAGCCTCATTGATGAGGAGAGTAGCAGAGCTTGAACAGGCACAGTCAGCCGAGTCTGTTTTCTTTGACAACCCAACCAAAAGATCAGTGAGGAACTTAGCAGAGTCGAAAGCTATCACAAACAAAGTAGACACAGCCGAAAAAGCGATACAGTCGGGTGAGATGAAAAAAGATGACGATCTCATCCAAAGCGAATCTGTGATTGCACCCCCTCCTCCCGATGAGATCGTCAAGAGACCTGGAGGTAAAGAGTTCAGTACCCTCAATCAGTTCATTGTGAAAACAGAAGAACCGATTAAGGGTGTACCTAATTCATTTGATGAGTTAGCTAAAGCTAAACCCCCTACACCCAAAGTACAGACCAAATCTGAGGTGAAAAAGGATCTTGTAAAGAAGGTTGTTGAAAGACACTTAGACAAGAAAGAAATGGCTAAAGCAGTCAAGAAGGTCTTACAAGATAAAAAAGACAAAGGTGAAGTCTAATGTCAATAGATCTTAATTTAACTATGGATGACATTGATGTCTTAAAAAATGGCGATAAAACACCTTGCACCGCAGGACAGATCATGCGTCAAACAGGTTGGAAAGGTGGCACTTGGGTTCACTATGTAGAAAACGAAAATAGCGTGGCTGAATTTACCGTTGAAAAATCCAATGGTCAATATGTAGCGGGTTTCGTTCTCTATGGATCAGAAAACTACGCTGACGCTAGACAATCCACATACAGAAACTTCACATCCTATCAGAACACGGGTGCATTAGCTTCAGCTTCGGGTGCGGCTGTTCTGACTCTCATTAATGGGGGTGCTAGAGTTCTGTTCAAAGAGTTTGAAACAACAGCCTTAGCAGTTAATGGCGTTCGCAACGCTGGCCCTATTACATATAACCTTAATGACCCTCTCAAAATAAGCGAAAATGGGTTGTTATGTAATGACCCAGACGCTAATCTTAACGCCAATTTAGGTGTTGACCCAACAGTCGTAGGTATCTGCTGTAAAGTACCAGGTACGGATGGCAAACTCGGACTAGATCTCAAATACTAAGATGATGTTAGAGTTCTCTGTCAAAACCACACCAACCTCTGTTTTTGTAGAGGTTAAAGATCAAGGTAATGTCATCGGGCTTGCTAGGGCTTATGGAGACTCTATCTCTATGATGGAAGTAGTACATACCTACCACTGTTCTGATGACCTCATTGACATCAGTTATGAATACCCTCAAGTCATGGAGGGTGAGGAGATACGAATTCTTGAAGTAACTGTGGTTAGTCTTAGTAAAGACTATCATGGCAAGAGAATCGGGTCAGAGATTTATCAAAGGCTCATAGAGGGTTGGTCGAAAAGGGTGAGGAAACCCTTTGTCATCATACCCGAAAAATGTAGCATATCGGGTTCTACTAGCGACCAAGCCATGAGGGTGTGGGATTCTCTTAAAAGGAAGTACCCTAGCTCTGGTCTTTGTGTGGTGATAGATTTGTAATCTCTTTATAGGTTCTCATAAGTGATCTCATTAACCTTAAATCAAATGGAGAAATCTTATGAGAAGATCTGCCAGTGAAACCATAAGAGAGCTTGAAATTAGAGTCGCAAACTTAGAGCGTCAAGCAGGGTTCATAGATGATATTTCAAGTACATTTAAAGGTCTTGTTAATATCCCTAAGAACATTGTTAAGAAGATCATCAATGGATTTGCTGACATATACAATACGGTCAATCTTGAAGTTGAGGGAAATAAATCCAAGATTAACGACTCTTTAGGGGCGTTGTTGGGTTCAAGGATTTTTAGAGCTATGGCAGGTGTGACAACCACAAGAGCTGGCTTACCTAAGATCGTTTCCTTTAATCCTTCAGACCCTTTGAAATCTATCTTCACAGGGGGTAAGGCAGAGGATAAAAAGATTCCTTTAAAAGACCTTGTTAAAAAGTATGTGGGCGAAAACCAAACGAGGATGAAAAGTGCATACCTTTCATGGTATTCAGACTTTAAGCATATCCTTAACCCTAAGAAGATTAGTGAAGGGGATAGCTTTAAGATATTCATGAACGCTCTTAAAAGGTATTCTAAGGTACTTTATCGTTTTTTCACATCTCTCATAGGGGTAGTGGGGATAATGGCTTTAAAAGGCACAGTAGTGACCACGATCATTGTGATGTTAGCTCGTTTGATTGTCCAAGCCTCTGGGTTAAGAACCACTTTAGCAGATATGACTGAGTATACCGCTTTGAGTCAAAATACAAGGGTTCGTATTGTTCAAGAAGTTCCTCCGACCACACAGCTCCCCACGATAGAAGAAGCCCAAGACCTTGCTAAAAAAATGGAAGTAGCAATGTCAAAAGGAGATCTTACATTAGACGCTATCCCTGCTTCAGATAATAACTTCCTTCAAATTGAGCATACAACGATAGAGACTCCAATATCTCAATACCAACCGATCAGTTTAAATGCAGATCAGGTTAAGGATTATCTAAAACAAAACATAGGTAGTTTTGCACCACTCATCATAACAGGGTTTTTAGCTCTCTTAGAGAAAGCGATGTATCGCTGGGTGGTTAATACTGACGAATATGATGAGATGGTAGAGGGTAAGACAGCGAGTCGATACCCTGCAATCACTTATTTGACTTATAAAATGGAAGCAGTCTCTCTTAGATAGTCAAATTTTAGATCATTAACCCTACCAAATAAATGGAGATACTAATGAAAGATACAATCAGAAATCTTGAGGTGCGTATTGCGAACCTTGAGAAGAGATCCTCTGCAAAGAGACACCATGAAGAAATGATGGCTAAACATCGTCTGCCCCGTCTTGATCGTGATCGGTACACAGATCTTTCCAATCAAGGTCTTGAAGGGCCTTTCATGTTTAAAGGTGGTGAAGTTCTTTACTACGACCCGAAAGCAGGCAAGTATTATGATCGGGATACAGATATGTATCTGTCAGATCGTGATGCAGATCGGATAACATCGAGTTATCGTAATGCGAGTCTGAAACAAGCAGGTACAGGATTAAAGTCTGTTCAAGCAATGATGCCAGGTGTTTCTGATCGACAAGCAAATCATTTCCTCCATGCTTTGTCTGCTTCTATTCTTGATGGTGAAGTCATCAATAAGAATGAAAAACTTATGAAAGGTGAGATCGAAGTTGAATCAAACTCTATGCTACACCCTAGCAATCCAGCTTATCCCGAATTGGACACAGTTTCGGGTGTCGTAGGATCAAAGACCAAGATGAAGCTCAAAGTTGACTTAAAAGACCTTGAGAAACTAGCTAAGATGAACTTAGATGACTTCTATCCTCCAGAAGATAAATCTACTAAAATCTTGTGTGATGCTCTCACTAAGAACATTGAGAACAACATCTTGAGAAATATGGGATCAGAAGAAATTGACTTAGCTTTTGGTGAAGTTGAATATGAGATAAAACAGAGACTCCCTAGCTATCATAACATCTCTCAAATCGAAGTGATCGAGTATGATTATGAAGTTAGAGACATCTTTCGAGATGATGACAGATATTTAACTGTTATTGTCGTTGCTCAAATTGAATATGATGTGATTGCAGACTTTGATAGCGATTCTTTTGATAGAGATCGCTTTTAATAGTTTCATTATACTAGATCTTAACTAACCTAAATCAATGGAGAACACTTATGAGAAGATCAGCCTCAGAAATAATCAGAAGTCTTGAGATGAGGATTGCAAGGCTTGAAAAACAAGCGACTACTAAGACAGAGGCTTATGAAGTTCTTAGGGGTTTCATAGCTCAAAACCGAACTGACACGAGAATGGTCATTGAACTTGGAGGATACCTTCAGATCCTCAAAGACGGTGGAGATCTTAGTGATCGTGATCTAAAAAACATCAGAAAGATGATGCACAGAAACAACGCATCTGACTTGGCTGACTCATTTAGATCCAACCCAACAGGTAGACAACCCTCTGTTCCAAGTGCAAGAGCTGTTCGACAACCAACACCTACTAGATCAACACCTCGATCTCGACCTACAGTTGAAGAACAACTACCGACAGCTCAAGAGGTATACGATTTCTTGATTAGATCAAGGACCCCGAATGGCAGTCGTATGAGTGGTATGGATCTAAGTGACGATGGAGATACCTGGTTCCTATGGATAGAACCTATGAATAGACATAGACTCGACCATTATGTTGGAGAGAATTATGACTGTGATGAGGATTGGGATGATGACTGTGATCCAGAAGGTTGGGATGAAGAAGGTTGGTGGGATGAGTGGGCTGGACCTCTAACCAATGATCTTAATAAACTCCTAACAAGAAAGTACCCCATATTTCAAAAGCTCAAATCGGGCTACGATAAGGACTATGATATTGGTATAGGAGAAAAAGGACACATTCAGATTCACCTCAATAAAGCGAAGTTTAAGAGAAGATAAGACAGTAGATTTGTAGTCTCTTTATAGGTGTGCCTTTTCTAACAATAGAAAGGGATACCTATCATGAGAAGATCAGCAAAAGCAGATGTGAGCCCAATACGACAGCGTTCACAGTTTAGTTGTGTGGCGACCTCCACCTGTATGGCTCTAAATGCTGTTGGCGTTAAGTGCAACGAGGATCAAGTCAATCAAGTGATTGGTGCAAAACCTATGCAAGGGGCTAGGTGGGAAGAAGTCTTAGCTTGTGCTCAGTATTTTGGGTGTCGAGCTACCCTCACTACACCAGCTACTTTGACCCAAGTAAAAGCGTGGACAGATGAGGGTAAGCCTGTACTTATTGCATGGAATCCCGAAGGTAGGGATTGGAGTCATGCTAGTTTGATCTTTGATGTTACAGGTGAAAAAGGAAGCTATGTAGTTCATGTGGCTGACCCGAATCTACCCAACCCCGACAAGACCACTCGTGAAGTCTCCGAAGATGACTTCTATGCTAAGTGGTACGAGAAGTGGCCTAACTACTTAGTTCGCAGACCTGCTCTTATGATTGAGCGTGAAATAACAGAAGATGGGAGACAAATCATGGCTACTAGAGATGACTTTGTAAGCTCTGTAAAAGAGATCGTATCAAGTGTGAAGCACTTAGGCTACATGACCATGCTTGATAAGTGGTCATGTAAAGCAGATGTGGACGGGATATATCTTGTTTACAAAGTCTCAGTTCCAGGTGTTGGACAGTATTCCCTTGATTTTGAAAAGAACGCTCAAGGAGAATGTACTGCGTTCTTGTTTGAGGGGGCTGACTTAATCCGTACTTGTAAAGGTATCTCCACATTCCCAGAGATCATCAGACACTTACCCTCAACAACCTCTAAAATGGCTTCCTTACTGCCTTGCTTGCAGTCAGAGACAGATGTTTCAGATGAACAGGTATCTCAAATCTTAAACCTCGCTCAAAGCGGGTTGTCGAGAAAAGAGTTAGCGATTGAGATTGCAGGTCTGTTGCCCAATGTCAAACCATCGGCTCAACTAAGCGTGGTCGATCTCGTATTAAGAGACATCAATAAACGCAGGGCTAGTCGTGTTGCTTCTTCATATCTAAACAGGGGGTAAAAATGAAATACGCAGGACTAATGAAGCCACCAGAAATGATGACTCAAGATGTTTATGGTTTTGCACTCTCTCAAGTAGCTACTAATATCGTCAAAGCCCTACAAGAGAAGATTAAAAGTTATAAAAACTACCGAGGAGAGCAAGAAACCCGTCTATCCGCCCTCTCAGACTCCATTGTCTCCCTTAGAGAATCGTTAAGGAAGGATGGGACTCGTGGTCTTTTCAATAGTTATAAAGATTTTTCTTCATTGTCCACAGGGTACTTTGGATATGGTTATGCATCTATGCATTTAAAACAGAGATACTTCTCTGGAGTAAAAGACCCCGCCAAAAGAGAACAGATAAGAGTAGTCGTTGAAGAAAGCATAGCGAAAACCGAGATCGAATTGGAGAGTTACTTATCTTGGGGCGAAAGAGAGACAAAGAAACTTAAAGGGGAGATAAAAGAATTTAAGAAAGTCATCCGAGTAAAATTAAAACCCATGAAAATGGGGCAGGTGATTATTAAAGAGTTCCCTATTTATTTTGGTGACTGGTATCTCGACCAAAACTCATTAGAAGAACATCAAGAAATGATGCGGGAAAAAGCCAAGGGTCAAATCGTGGAGTATTCTCAAATAATTGAGAAGGCGAAAAAGAAAAACAACCCTGAGTTCGAGGACCTCATTGAAAACTATGAAATGATGGTTGAGTCCTTAAAAAAAAGTATGTCAGACATGAGCCGTACTTGGGAGTATTTTGACAAGATCAAAGTAAAGATCGAGGTAGATGCAACAAACAGTAGTTGGTCTTTTACTAAAAAAGAAGTCACAATCGCTATCCCTGACTATGGGAAAAAGATTCTTCAGTCTTTTGATTACCATCCTACTGTGCGTAATGTAATAAGAGCAGTGCATACTTCTGTAATCCATGAAATGACTCATGTTGGTCAATCTATATTAACTTTCGTGGGTAAGAAAATAACAGACAATTTTAGGGCGTATAAGAATGAAGCTGGTATGCCCTCAAAGAAAATCCAAACCCCTGAATATAACCAACATGGAGACCCCAAAAGTCTAAGCGTAAGAGATAAAAAGGAACTCCACTATCTTGACGATGGTGAGTTTTATACTGATCTTAGAGATAACATTAGAACAATAATGTCTGATCTAAAGCGATTTTCTGAATATGAGACTTTCACAGAAAAAGATAAATTAGAGGTATTCAAAGCTTTAACTGGTGTCGGGTCAAAATCTAAATGGACGAGATCCACAAGCCCAAATAGCTTTTTTCACACTCTTAAAAGATACGCCAAAGGCAAATATAAGAAAGCTGTGGGCGAAGCATATAAGATGATCTTTAACACCCATCAAAGAATGGCTAGTCGTATCGCTCGTGTTCATCTTGAGCGTAAAAAGTGGGTTGAAGCACCCCCTCGACAGTTTGATCAAGATCAACAAGAACAACTTTGGACTATTTATGATCTGTCATACTCCAAAGTAGGGAAACACATAAGCTCCAAGTCGGATCTTATGAGCAACTACGACACCTTCTGGGTTGTAGATGTAGAAGGTGATGATGAGATAGACGCTTTCGTCAGCTACTCATCTACTCCTTTCGGAAAGAAGATTGGACTCATCGGATCTGACGGAACAAGTGAAGGTAGGAACGCTATGTTGATGAAAGGTGCTGAACTTCTCTTAAAGAGAGGTTGGTACGCAGAGGTTGACGCAAGGTTCGCCCGACTCTTAAAGAAGAGACTCGGTGTCAACCATGTTCAAGATGAAGATCAAGTAAGGACAATCATCAATAAACCTCTTGAGTGGGATGATGATAGAAAATGCTACACCCGAAACCTAGAGGGTAAGGGTGATGTTGTTAAGTACCTCGTAGGACTACCCTCTATTTAATAGTTTATCTATTACCACTATTAAAGATGAACCCTCTTAAGGAGAACAGAAATGTTTAAAAGACTCGCAAAGAAAATCGCTCAGAAGCACATGGAGCTTCGCCAACCACAACAACCCCTTCGCCTACAGCCCGACTATGGTGAAAGAAATGCCGCCGATTTCTTGGGGGAAAAGACGGTACAACTCAACACGGGATATGGCGACCTTAAAAGTGGACCAGGCAACTATATAGATGATGTTGTCGCTGATGACTTTGAGGCTGATGAACTTGAAGGATTCGAGATTGTCGATGACATTGGTCTTGGTCGTATGTCCGACTTTTGGAAAGAGTCTCGTTTACCTAGTCGTAAGCATAACTCAGATAAAGTTGTTGATACAGCGGTCGCACAATGGAAAAAAGACAACCCTGAAGTTGCTGAAAAGTTTGAAGATGAAGTAGTTCACTCTGAGGAAGAGATGAATGAAAAGATGAAGTCAGCAGACGATGAGATTATTGATGACATGGGTCTTGGTCGCATGGCTGGGGGTCAACAAATCGGATCTGGTTCTAATGGGTATATCGCCATGTGGAATCGTGAAAAAGTTGAAGTCTACGCGGACTCGAAGTTTGAAGCACAGGAGATGGCACAGGCACATTTCCAAAAAGGCACTCGTAAAAGAATAAAGGGATATGATGTTACGGTAATGCTTGCTGAAAAAGGTGGCTCTCAAGTAACACACAGACCTATGTTCGCTTCAGACGATGAGATTATTGATGACATTGGTCTTGGTCGAACTGCTAAAGACCACGAAGACTCTGGTTCATACATGAGCCGACAGAATCTACGAGAGATGAGCGACATGGCTGATTTCATCGTTGATGACATTGGTCTGGAAGATCTTGATGATTGGGTCGAGGACAAGATTTCTCAGTCTTACTCTGCTATGAATGATGTTGCTCGTTATCGTGGATATAGAGATGATGACCAACAAGGTTCAGAGGACATTATTGATGATATGGGGTTCATGGCTGATTTCGATAAAGAATCAAAATATTCTAAGGGAGAAAAAGGTCAAGAGGAGTACGCAAATGCTAGAAGAGATGGAGATGTACCAGAAGATTTTTTAGAGTATGAAGGATCAGTAACTTCTCCAGGGCAAGCTCCAGACCCTAGTCTTGTTGAAAAAAACAGAGATGAAATGGGTAAAAAAGCTCGATACTATGACATCATTGACGACTTGGAGTGGTGATATGAGTAGGCATGAAATATCCGAAAATCTGATTGAAAAATCTTTGCTCTTTCAAGAGAAAATTGACCAAGCTGAAAAGTGTATTGATAGCATGGACATCAAAGGGCTTCTTGATCTAGGTATGATTGATCGTAGGATCTATCAGAACTGGGAGAGAGCTGAACAAAATGAACAAGATCTAGTAAATACACATGGTCGTGATGCTTATACACCTAGCTTTGAACACTATAACAGAGCTATGGAAAAAGCCGACAAGAACATCAAACGACTCAAAAAAGAAGTTGATGACTTGATTACTAAGTCTAGGTCTACTTTGCGTCAAGCAATGTACTCACCAAAAGAGTTGTTTAATTCAAATACTGGAAAGTCTTTGACTGAGGTCGCTAAACTCATTGATGAAGAAGATGTCCGAAGCAAACTCTATGCTTTTGTAATGAAACTTGAAACTTGGCTTGATGCCCAGAATATTAAAGGAGACATTAAGATCACTGAGATTAAGGTCAGTACCCATGCAAGGTTAAGAGGTAAACCTTTTTATTCAGTCAAAATGGAGATATCTTCTTTAAATACTACTATCTTTTTTCAAAACTCAACTGAGGGATCTGGAAAATCAAATGAGATTGCGACTTCTCTTTGGGTAGGTAGGGATTTGATCAAGAACCTTAATGGGTCATCTGCGAAACAATTAGGTCAGCAAATAGCTGACTTGATTGCTAACTCAGTACAGTCTAGTAGAGTGGCTTCTCAATATATGAACAAGATCGCTGGTTCGGGTGCTGAGAACGCAAAGTATCTGAACAGCATCCCCCCTGCAAAGAAGGCTCAGATCCTGAAGCATATCGCAGATCACTATGGGGTTTCCGTTCGTGAGATCGAAGAAGAGTTGGTAGATCAAGATGCTGAAAGGCTTTTTGAGTATGCGGCCACCAACAATGCGATGGCTATGGAAATCTACCGAGGCATGAGTCGAATGGCAACCAAGACTGCGGCTAGTGGGAACTATGGCTTCACCAAGCGAGTCCAGAGTGATGTAGAGGTTGCTCTGCGTAAACTGGAGAAAAAGGTAAATACCCTCGCTCGGTTTGTTGAAACAAAACACCCAGAAGCGGGTACTTATTTCAGCACTCGATGCCAAGGATCAAACTGTCATGCTAGTAAAGCTCTTAGTGGTGCTTGCTTGCTCAATCAGAAACCAAAGCGTGTGTTATCAGGCCCTTTAGGATTTAAACCCTCTTGTGCAAAGTCTGCACATAAGGCGATCTCTGATCTCATTCTTTATACAGGAACTATTGCTCACACTCTCCACAATAAGAGTAGTGATCATATCCCGTACCTACAAACACACGCTAAGAAAAAGCGATGTCCTCTTACAAAACTCCTATTGGAGAACTACCCTGTAGAGATTCTGTAATGAGAGCCTTGCTTATCTTTCTGTTGATGCCCCCTCTTATGGCATGGGGACAGGTTGTAAACATCGAGTCTGACCGAAGTGGAAATAAGCAAGGATTACATGGTTCTACCGAAGTAGGAGTTTCTCTTCAAAGAGGAAATGTGGAAGTATTCCAATACCAAGCAGGTTTGAGGTTAGATCACATTAGTGGCGTACACCATAACTTACTTATAGGATCTGTTTCCTACGGAGAAGAAGACGGAGAGTCTTTTAACAACACTGCGTATTCTCATTTAAGGTGGACAGCTATGTGGTTCAACCACATAGGAACAGAAATGTTCACCCAAAACCAAAAAGATGAGTTCAGACTTCTTCAACTCAGACAACTAACTGGATTTGGAATTAGATTTACTGCTTTTGAAGACCATCTAGCCATAGGTCTAGGGGGTATGTCAGACTATGAACAAATTGAAGGCTTAAAAGAGGGTAGGTTAGACGCTAGAGGTACTTCCTATATCAGACTAGGTAAAAAGTGGAAGGACACAGTAGAGGGGAAAATAATAGCCTATTATCAGCCTCTCTTTATGACTCCTTCTGATTATCGTATTCTGGGGACAGGTTCATTAGAGTTCAAGGTAGATAAGTTCTTCTCTATCATTAATGAGTTTAACTATTCTTATGACACAAGACCTCCAGAAGAAGTCATTAACGAAGATTTACAACTTAAAGTCAAGTTCAAGATCAGGTGGTAAAAATGAAAAAGTACGCTAGTTATAATCATTTAAGTAGATGTAAACTAGGCGACTGGCAAGGACTCGTAAGAGGTAGTCAGTTCAATATAAAAGTAACCGATGCTCTCGACTACATTGAAGATCATCTGCATCTTCAGAGTTTAGATACTACGGCAGTAGTACACACAGTGCATCTAGCCGATTTCTTGTTCCATAAGATCAAGTTTCCCGAAGATAAATCTAGGAGAGTCCGAGCCATAAAAAACAAGGTTAAGATGCCTAGATCAAGATTCAGTCCAGCTAAATGGTTTTCTGATAGAAGATCACATATTAAGGATATCTTTGATCTTCTGAAACATCCATTAAGAGAAGAAGGTGAAAACACAGTTGATGTTGGTCCTTTTACTTTGCAGAACCCAATCAACCTCAGTGGCGATAAAGTTGAAGAGATGGTAGAGGCTTGTACTAAAGCACTTACTTACTGCACAAACTCGCTTGCACCCAACTTTACTCAAGCACTTTATGGTGATGTGGTGTTAGTCGAAAAGCTAGGTAGGGCTAGTTGGTATGCGTGGTACAACTCTGCTAAAGATGAAGTCACCCTAAAGCACATGGGTCGAGATCAAGAAGAGTTCATGAAGACATTCATCCATGAAATTGGACATAGATATTACAGGAAGAATCTATCTAGGGAGAAAAAGAGTTTATGGAGAAGATATGACTCCCGATGTCATATGGGACACAGAGTAAATCTCAATGACTTTGTGGGTAAAGACATCGGTTTATATGCCAAAAAGAATCGTACTAAGACAACTATAAGTTCAAATCCGAGTCATGGTGTTCCAACTACGCTTTCTCGGACTCACCCAAGAGGTGGTGTTTACCTTGTATTGCCAGATGGAAGCGAAGTCGGTGCGTACAAAGCAAAGTACATTAAAGACCACCTCAAGTCTCGGTCTGGTCTGTTCCCTACTAATTATGCTACCTCTGATGTAGAAGAGCATTTCTGCGAAGCCTTAGCTTACAAAGCAGTAGGGAAGCTACATCCGAAGTCTTTAGATGCGTTTAATAGCATTGTAATAGACGGTCAAGAGTACACTCCAAACATGACTGACTTTACGGAAGAATTTACACCAGAAGAGAATGTTCCCACAACGCAGGTTGAAGAAACACTCCCAAGTAAACAACAAATGATACAGACCTCTGAGTCCTTGGCGAGTCGTCTTGGACTGTTCTTTAAGAAGGGGCGTAAGTATGGACTCTTTATCTACACCAATCAAGCTATTGGATCTACACACGCATATATGTTCATTGACTATGCGACAGGTAACTTGTTTGCACCTAAGAATAAGTCTAAACCAAACCTAAATGTCAACCTCGCAAACATTACAGACAATAACTTAGATGTTTGTGTAGGACATGAGAGAATGAGTAGCTTAAAGCCTCGTTGGAGAACAATGAACATGATAACGGAGGGGAATACAACACCTCCTCCAACAGAAATCGTGGATCAAACACCCGAACCGACAAGACCAACTACTCCAGAAAGTAATTTAGATGCGATCACAGAAGCGAGTAGGGGAATAGCGAATGCTTTAGACTTAGAAGCTAGAGTAGGCAATTCTATGATTAAACTAGTCTACGATAACTTGGAGTTAGGGTCTAAACACGCTGTGGCATTTATAGATAAGACTAACGGAAACATCTATATGCCCAAAAGCTCTCGAACACCTAAAACCAATGCTTTGATCGCTAATGTGCTTGAACCTAACTTAGTCTCTAGGGTGAACAGAAGTGTCTTGGACACTTACTCACCTAACTGGAAAACTAAGTTTAAAATCAAAGGGCAGTAATCATGGATCTAATCACAAAAATATCTAGTCTCGTTGCTTGTATAAGAGAACCCGAAGAACTTTTACTCTGGTGGAGGAGTGAACTCAACACACCCCCTATTCCATCTTATTGGACTAAAAAAGGGTCTGTTGCTGTCCTTAAGTCATTCGGATCAAACGGATCTGTAATCGACTTAAAGCCATACACCTCAATACTTGCTACCAAACAGACGATCCACATTAAAGGTTGGATTTCTACTCCAACTGCGATTGTGCTTGTAGTTGACCCTAAAGACCTACCAACTGATATAGCTAACCCATATATCATTATGGCATTGCCTGGTGATCTCATGGATTACGAGTTAATCTTACACAAGATCAAGACAGGAAAGATGATCCCTTGTAAGCATCAAGTAGAAGCTAAAATTGGGTATCGAGATAAATATAGAAGAACGATACGCTTCGATATACCAGAAGAGCTTGAGTAATAGTTCTTCTATTATTGTCGTTAGAACAAAAGACAAGGGGGATAATAATGAAAAAGAAATCTTCAAGCCAAGCATCTTGGTCTATTTTATCTGAAGGTGTCTCAGCCTCTCGTGTAGAAGCTCACATTGTTCGTAGTCATGTCAACCAGATGGTAGAAGCTATCAAAGAACACCCGCAACTCGCAGAAGAAGTATACAAGCGTTGTGGGGATAACTTTGAAGCCATCCCTAAGCACCTCTCTAAAATGGAGAGATCTTTAGACCGTACTAATTATGCACTTATCACTATGGGTTCTGACTGGTATCGACAAAGACTCACACATGAAGATCGTGAGATGGTTGATATGGCGGCTAAATATAACCCAACCCCTTTTCCATCCACAAGCAAACAAAGTGAATACATCATGAAAAGACACTCGTCCGTAAAACATCTCTTAATCGAGGCTATCGAAAAGCATGAACCAATGCTTTATATCTATGACCCAGAGTTTAGAGATGAAATGTCTGAAAAATATGACGCACTATGGAGCGGAGACTTTGAAAAAGCCCTCTCTTTGACTAGAGATCGTAGAGTCAAGAAAGTTCTAAATAGAATACTCAAAGATATGGAGATCGCAGGGATGAGAAGATCAGCTAGTGAAATAATTAACAGTCTTGAATCAAGAGTCGCTCGACTTGAAAACAAGACAGCTCGAATAAATACTACCTACACACTCACCCACAAACTTATGGATGATAGGGATATAATCGCTACTTGGGAAGATAAGGGTCAGTTGAGGGGGGAAGACATTGAGGAAGCAGTTAAGAGTGAGTTTGGTGAAATAGAGGGTTTAATGTCTGTCGAGGTCAAACCCTCTTCAATAGTACTTGAGCAAGATAGTTCTTCCGTTTATGCTGGATATGCTTGGGGTGTAGAGGATCATTTCACAGAAGCTGTCTTAAATGAGTCTGGACACCTAGAAACAACTCTTACTTTTAGAGGTCTAAGTAAGAAGGAGCTTAATTTTATTGCTCATCTCCTTGAGGGAGAAAACCTAGATTTCAGAGAGCCATACTAGGTTTGATAGTTTATTTATACTTGATCTTAAGTGATCTCTTTAACCTTAACCAAATGGAGAAACCATTATGAAAAGATCAGCTTCAGACTCGAATCAAGAATAGCACGACTTGAAAACAAGTTATTCTAAGTCATATATGATAGGCTTATTTGTAATCTTATAATGCTCATTACAACTAGAAGGGTTAATTAGCTTTATACCCTCTAAGTCGTATGTGCCATACCCTTCATGTATATGTCCGTAAATATGGACTTTGGGCTTGATTCTTGTCGTTACCTCATCAAGTAAATCTTTACAGCCCACACGCTCTCCACAAGCTAACTTATCTCCATATCCATGTGGAGGCCCATGAGTTATCAAGACATCAGTGTCATCGGGTATATTCCCCCATACAGATCGTATCGGTAAACCCCTGTCTACATTAAAAGCCCAACCACCAAAAGAGGGCTGACATGGACTACCGTAAAACTTAACACCCTCTATAACCACCTCTGTATCCTCAAGGTAGTGGATGCCCTCTTCTCTCAACACATAGTTAGAGATATCATGTGAACTGTGGGGTTGTTGAGGGTGGAATCTAGGCCAGTTAGTACGATAAAAAGGTGAGTCAAGAGTCACCTCATGATTTCCTGCAATCAAGACTTTATGTTTATGTGGCTGATTCGCAAACCATCTTATAAATGAGATAACTTGCTTTTGCGTACCTGTACCTGTCCAATCTCCTGCGTGGATTAGAACATCCCCATCGGGCAACTCAAGTTTATCGTGCTGGTTGTGTGTGTCTGAAATGCAAACTAGTCTCATATAAACTAACCTCAGTTTTTATAACTAAAGGAGATTATAAACAGTTTATAAACCTCATCGGTTATCCCCACTACCACCGATAACACCACGAGCCTTTCGATCTAAGAGCTTCTCCATATTCTCTTCTGCAATCTGAGAGAGACTTAGACCAAGCTCATCTGCGAGTCGGGCACAATACCAGAGAACATCCCCAATCTCTGATGACATCGCTTGAACCCACTTTTGTTTAGCCTCCTCTTTTTCAATCTCCCAAAGTTTGGAATCATCTCGAATCCATTTCTTCATCTTACCTGCTACCTCTCCCGCCTCAGATGCAATACCGAGTGAAAGGTACTCAAGAGCTTGAGATGGGGGGTACTTTGCAGTCTGTGCGGTCATCTCTTGGTAGTTATTGAATGTCTCGTCAGAGTGGTCTGTATACCCATTATCAAAGATGTATTGATCCACTTCTTCTGACCCAACCAAATGAATGAGTTCATCACGGGTCACAACGACAAGTTGATCTTTTCCATCAATCTTTTCAAATTTTGCGTACTTCATATCAATACTCCTTTTTAATAGTTTACCTATAATTAACATTAGGTGTGTTTTTATACCATTGTTCTTATATGAAAGGAACAGCCCATGAGAAGATCAGCATCAGAAGTAATCAGAAACCTTGAGTCAAGAATCGCTCGTCTTGAAAACCAAAGGACAGCAGGATACCCACAAGGTTATTTTGACTCTAATATGTATGACGCAGAGAGATCATACTATGAAGATGACTCAAAGATTTTTAAAGATGATTACTTTGGACAAGAAGAAGAAACCACCCCTACCCAAGAGTTGTATATCGAGTTGTATGACGAAGTTGTAGATATTATGAAGATTCTTTCATCACTACATAAGCTCGATACTGATGGTACCGTATCAGAATCCTTTGATAAGACTTTCCCAAAGTATGTAAAGTTTGACCCTAGACGAAAGGCATTTAAACTGAGCGGTGGGGATTATCGGCGAGTGCTACAGTCAGGAACACTTCTTGATGGGTCTGAAGATCCCCATTTCATGTTGACACTTGAAAATGCTTCGATTGATCGAAAGGGTGATCTTCGTTGGACAATCGGATGCCACATGAGGTTCATGTCTAATGAAATCGTTAGCCACTACATCAACAAGGGTGAGAACTATCGCAATGAACTCAAAAGGTGGTTAGACCTTTAACCGATAGGGTCTAACAAAGGTGCGTCTGAACCCTCTTCGGGTACACCATCGGGTAGGATCTCCTCACGCCAACTCCCATTACGAGCAACTTCCTCAGAGAAATAAAAGACATCGGGAGTCGAGAGATAATACTTCATCTCACCCGATTTCTCGTCTTCTTCACCTCCGATGAAGCAGAGAAGATGGTCAAGTAGAGCCATACGCTCATTCTCTTTAAGGTTGTTCCAACAGTCTGCCCCAAGCTCAATGACAAACTCGTATGCGTGATCCCCAAGGACAGACAAGATCCCTGGTGCTTTTGAGGTCTTACCGAGAATAGGGCGACCACCCTTGCGTGAACACTTCTCTTTAAAGATGACTACAATGTCATTCATGATGTCAGCCAAGTGTGGGTGTGCGTTTCCGATGAGATGATTAATCTGCTCTTGGACTTCAGGTCCTGCTTTCCATTTATCGCTCATGTGCGACCTCCATTGTGGTTAATGTGAACACTTACCTTATACAATTTAGGAGGGGATAAGATTATCTTTTAATATATTTATTGAAGGAATCTTCTAGGTAGTCCCATGCGAGAAGCATCCCCACCTCAAGCATCAAAAAGAGTCTCAACACAAAGCTGGGGTTAGCGGCTACATATAAACGACTAAACATCTTCAGTTGCTCTTCAGCCCTATATTCTATGTCCTCATCCATCATAATAGTCATACCATTTTGATGGAGTACTATAATTATATTATCTCCTATAAGTTCATTGATGAGATTAATCTCTGTTTCTATAGGGTCTATTTCTTCGGGGGGTTTACTATCTCCACTCATGCTTTGATCCTTAAAGTGAACATCTGTCCGTCCTTACTTTTAATAAGGGAGGGGTTTTTATCAAAAAACCAAATATAAATAGACTATTGTAAGTTGTTTATATCCACACTACAGGAGGAGGAGGTGTAGATATGAAGTTTGACCCTAGACGAGCACGAAGAAACCCACCAAAGAACAGAGATCCAAATAGACCTTGGGATCTCCGTACTTATAAGGTGCGTAAAAATCAGTTCCAGAATGTTGACCTAAGAGGCAAAGACATCTCTAAAAAGGTCATAGAGATCTTCGGGGATGAGATAATAAAGGCAATCAAAGAGGAAGCGAAAAGAGCATCAGGACTCGGCAGTGGTATTCCTCGCACCAAAGATTTCCTAGACTCCTTTTATTATGAGATATCTAAAGGGGGGGCGATCAAGATCAAGTCAGAGTGGCAATGGGTCAAAAAGTATCTTGAACGCAAAGATCCTTATGAAATGAGGTGGTTGACTCGTAACTCTAACATGGAAAGGAAGGTCGTACCTATTAAGACAAAAACAGGTGAAGTAGTTTTCAGAAATCTTCCTCTTAGAACAGAAAACAAATGGATACACCCATCAGTTTATAAGTTTAACTTCATCGAGCAAGGGATTGAGAAGGGTAGAATAAAAGCTATACGAAAGGCTACTTTCTTTCTTACTAAAAGTATGAGCAAGGGCGAACAATGATTTATGTAGCACAGTGCCTTAAAGATATAGAGATTAAGAGTCTTCGACTCAAGTTCAAACAAGGGCAGACCTTTGATTGCACTAAATCCCAATATGACTCAAACCAAGAACTAAAGACTTTAGTCAACACAGGATTGATCGCTCTCAAGGTTAAAGGCAATCCATCTCCCTCTCGACTAGGGGTAAACAGCAATAACAGATTTAAAATCATTCATGAGTCAAAGGTAGTTAAAGAAGTAAGACCTGTAGTGGTTGAGAAGATAGTCGAAAAGGAAGTGATAGTCGAAAAGGAAGTGATAGTAGAAAAGGAAGTGATTGTAGAGAAACAAACAGAGCAACCACAATTAGACATGAACGCTCTTGCTAATATCCTTATCCAACAGTTAGGGACAATGATCTCTCCCGAAGCTATCGCTGAAGCTGTCGCTAAACAGATGCCCACTCAACAGGTTGTCGTGAACAATAACGCTCAAAGCAATCAACCTATGGGTAATATGAACACAACAGCCGATGAAGGATTGACCTTTATCCCATCTAACATTATCTCTAATAAGACCATAGCCTCCTCAGAGTCTCTGGCGAATGAAACAAAATCCGAAGGTTCTGAAGAACTCTCGGATGCTCTCTCTGCTTTGAAAGCATTAAGAAAGGCAAATAAACAATGAGTAAAGGTGTAGGACTTGACATTGGAACTATGAACTTGGTGTCTGCTCGCATGAGTGGTGCTAAGAAAAATGAAGTAACTCTAAGAAGGATGCGTGACCTCTTTATTGATCTCCCATCTTCGGCTAAAAAGATGCTCAAACTCGGCTCGGTGTCATACATCGAAGCTGACGACAATCTACTTGTACTTGGGGATGAAGCTATGGAAGTAGCTAATATGTTCGGTAGAGAAGGTCGTAGACCCCTTAAAGCAGGTCTTATCTCTGCTGATGAGATCGACTCCCTTACCGTTCTCGGACATATGGTCAAAGATGTTCTCGGTGACCCTAGCCATGAGGGAGAGCATTGTTATTTCTCAATCCCTGCGGCTCCTGTGGACGCTAATATGGATGTTGTTTATCATAAGGGTGTATTCACTCGCATCGTTCAAGAATGTGGATATACTGCACACCCCGCCAACGAAGCTATGGCTATCGTCTTCGCAGAGACTGCAAAGGAAGGTTTTTCTGGTGTCGGGATTAGTTTCGGTTCTGGTATGACCAATATCGCTCTCGCTATCAGCACCATTGAGGGGTTATCCTTCTCCGTTGCTCGTGGTGGTGATTGGATTGATCAAGGAGCGGCTCGATCAGTAGGTGCAACAGCTTCTAAAATGTGTGCGGTAAAAGAGAAGGGCATTGACCTTAAAGCACCTAAGAATAGAGAAGAAGAAGCGATCTCGTTCTATTATAAGGCTCTTATTGAACACGCTTTAGATAACATCGCACAGCAGTTTGTGATGAAAGGTGGACACCTCACCCTTAACAAACCCATTCCAATCGTAGTGGGTGGTGGTACAAGTCTCGCAGGTGGATTCATGGACTTCTTTAGGGAGGTCTTTGAGACTAAGAAAAAGCGTTTCCCTATCGAGATCTCAGAGGTTCGTCATGCGTCAGACCCTCTCCATGCTGTCTCTAAGGGTATGTTAATCCTCGCTCAACAGGAATATGACGAGGATTGAGCTGTCAAGGTTAATAGTTTATTTATAATTGGTCTTAAGTGATCTCTTTAACCTTAACAAAATGGAGAACTATAATGAAAAGATCAGCTAGTGAAGTAATCAGAAATCTTGAGTCTAGGATCGCACGACTTGAAGGTAAAAGTAAAACTGCGGCATACAATACCAGAATAATTGACGGAGATGAATGTGTTATTTTAATGAATTTTAACTCCCATGCTAATGAGTATTGCTTCACGCACCTTTATCCATCTACTCTAAAATCAGCAGTTTCCTCTTTCATGTCTGATATGGTAAACCTTCGGCAAATGGGTATTGTCTCTAATGTAAAGACAATCTCGTCAAGCAAAGTGCATTTTTGCGTTGAAGTAGAAATTAACAAAGCCATCCTCGATACTGATGCGGAGTTAATGGACAGGTATCAAACAAACATGGTTGATCGACCTAACACTGTCATTGTTGGTTAAAAAATAATAACTTTAGGGAGGTCTTTGAGACTAAGAAAAAGCGTTCCCCTATCGAGATCTCAGAGGTTCGTCATGCTTCTGACCCGCTTCACGCTGTCTCTAAGGGTATGTTAATCCTCGCTCAACAGGAATATGACGAGGATTGATTTGTAGTTTCTTTATATCTTCTCATAAGTGATCTCATTAACCTTAAACCACTGGAGTAAACCATGAGAAGATCAGCTAGTGAAATTATCCGTAACCTTGAGTCAAGAATCGCTAGACTTGAAAAACAATCAAGTCGGGAAGAAACCCTCAAGAGCCTATCCACCACGATAGCAAAAGATTTAAGCAAACTATCGGGGTCAAGAGTTAGATCAAACTGGGTAGAAGACGCTTTATATGACTTTTTCTTGGGCATCGAGGGTTTTTTTGATTTTGATATTCCCGAAGACACACCAGACGACTTAGACATTAAAGTTCTTGGGTATCGATCTATTAATCTTGCTGGGGATCTAATAGTTGAGGTTAAGTGTACGATGGATAGACCCAGAAAACTTCAACTTTTTGGGGTTGAAAATTATGTTCATAAGATGACTTTCCAAGTTATCTATGACCATAAAGAGATTGAAGTAAAAGAGGCTTAATCCTCGCTCAACAGGAATATGACGAGGATTTGTAGTTTCTTTATACCCTTTTTTAGAGATATTGATAATAAGTTAGGGTACAACACATGAGACTTCTTTTTTCTTTATTCCTCTTTTTTCTTTTCTCTTGTGGGTCAATCTCGCAGAATAATTCTTCTGTTGATGAGCTTGACCCAAAGGAGATGTTGAGAAAGATAGATTCGCAACCTTTAATAGAAGAGGATCATTGTTAATAGTTTCTTTTTACTCGTTAAGGTTTCCACCAGTCATCAAACGCTCCCCATTCGATCATCTCATATAGATCAGTAGGGATCGACCCGACACAATCATGGTGAAACCACTCTCCATTTTGGCGTATACGCCACTTTTTGAGGTCTTCGTGTAGGTGGGGTTCCCTCCACCCTAAACCTTCAAATGAGGCGATAATACGGAGCGTATTTGAGTTCCCTGTTTGAAGTTGTTTGAGTCTCTTCTTAGGGTGTTTAGATCGACCTATCTTTATCATCCCTGTTTTGCTTGACTGGATGAAGTACAGATAGTCGCCCTGCTTCTTTTGCAGTTGCACCCGATTTCTTTTTAGTAGTTCTTCTAAACTCATAGTCTCACTCCTCACTATGGTTATAAGAAATCAAAAGAATGGAGTATGCTCTTTTTTTGGCTCTTGACCTTTCAAGTTCATAGTTCCATCGCCAATATATTCATGTGCATAACATACTCTATTGTTGTGCTTTTGCAGAAACTTTTTAGAGTATTTGGAGTCCTTCATTTTTTCATAGGACATACTCTTGTTGCTGACTCTATTATTCCTTGTGGGTTTCCATAGTTCAGAGTTGTTTCGATGTTCACCGAGCTTTGGGTGTGCAGTTTTACCGAAGAATCGACATCCTTTATCGTAGTACATCTTAGCTATAGCATTAGACAGTCTTGACCCTAATCCCATACCTTGAAAGTCGGGTAAGATTACTGTTCGATGTGTTCTCCAAGCATTGCGTACATTCCCTCCTGGTAATGCAATCGCAGACATGAAGCCACAGATTGTATTATTTTCGTTGATGAGTAGCCAACAATGAGCACCCTTGTTGAGATCTCCACTCAGATAATGATGGTCGCTGAAGATTGACCAGACTTCGACTGAGCAAGGTAGAACTCTAAAAGTTGAAGATCGCCTTTCCGACCTCCCTTCTACGAGCCGCCTCGTTAATGTGTTAGCAACCCAATCTGGTTCTAACCAATTTATGACATCTTCGTGGCAGGTAGCGATGACCACATTTTTATATCCGTAATGATCTATGACTTTCCTCAGTCCCACAGAGATTGATTGAGCGAAGTCTCGATTACACACAGAAGTGAACTCATCTATGACACATCCATTTGTTAGGTTTTTAGCTATATCAGCTCTATGTTTCTCACCTGTGCTTAAGACATGATATGGTCTGCAAAGAGAGGGGATAGACGATAATCCGAGTCTCAAGAGTAGGTTTGGGTCTACTTGAGAAGCTATAGCTAAAGATTGATCCCATGCTCCAACAGCTTCTTCTCCGAATTCTTTTAAGAGGGTAGACTTACCCGAACCACTCGGCCCATATATCACTCCTAATGTGAAGTCGGGAGGAACATCAAACTCAGGTACAACAAATGAAGTTTCACCATTGAACTTATAGTCGGACTCACTTGCTACTTTTTCAACGACAGGATCTAAGACCACTTTTGATTTAAGGGTCTGACCTCCTATTTTTTTGTAGTTAAATAACTGCATAACACCTCTTCAAAAAAAATACTCATTATAATTCCATTTAGGTTCGGGTGTTAAACCCTTACTCCAAATAAAGATCGGCTCACAAGTAGGGCAATCTGTTTTCTGACCACCACGCTCAGACATTCGATATCCTATCACCCCTTCATATGTAGCCCCTAAATTCTTCATGTGTTCAAGCATAGGAGTGCAGATGTCCTCTCCTTTTTTATCCGCAATGTTGATGGCTATCCGGCCACCATCTTTAAGTGCAGACCAGCACTTGGTGAGGGTAGCGAGTAAGAAATCATTGACCCAATCCTTAAGGTCTGGGTATCGCTTCCATGATTGTGTGGACTCTGTACTGTACCTTTCGATGTCAAAGTATGGTGGGCTCGTAAAGATAAAGTCTACTTTGACATCAGAGAGGTCAGCATTTTCAGCAGGTGAGCAAATAAACCTAACCTCTTTACCTGTATCACAGAGGTTGACGATTTGCTGATATGGTTCATGGAGCTTAGTATTAGGATCAATCCCAATATAGGAGTCGGCATTTGAAGCTAGGAAGCCTACTAACCTATCACCCCAACCTGCTGAGAAATCTAAGACGCTTTTAGATTGGAACAGATCATAGAGAGCTTTAGCAGACTCAGCTTTGAACTGACTAGCCATATATGTGTGCATCTTCAATGCTCTTCTAAGGGTTTGTTTATTGACCCCACCCCTCTCATAAATGTCATTTTCACAGATACCGAAGAAGCATCGTAGGAACGAGTTATTCTTACTAGCGTTGACCCATTCGTCATAAGGTGAGTTACCTTGTGTGCGATAGCTACATTTCATCCTCTGTTCTTGAGTGAACAGGTTAGACACCTCTTTACCTTTGTAATAGCTGTTGAGGTAAATGTGCTTACCTAGATAAGTAGTCTCTAGGGGAGTAGCTTGGCGTGGTGCTACCCATTCATCAAATACGAATGGCTCTTTTTTCGCTTTGAGGCTTATGAAGTCCTTCTTTGCAGACTCCGTTGTGTACTCAGAGTAAGGATAAGGTAAAGACTCAACGATGGGTGCGATATGGTCTTTGATATCTTCCTTAGTATATTTCTCACGAAGCATACTCCATTCGTTAGGGCGTATGTGAAGATAGCCATCTTTAATATATTCAATGTCGTCTAGTGAGTTAAGTTCAGTCTTATATTCAAAGAACATTTAAGCATCTCTTGATAAGTTCTCTTATTTCTTGATCAACAAAGACATCAAAAACAAGATGGTATCTATCGCTGGTTGGGTTAATGACTCGGTGTGGTTTTCTTGTGTCGAGATACCATAGAGAACCCTTCTCTAAAGAGAATGACTCTTTACCATTTTGTCCCCATACCTCAAAGACAGCATCTTTTGTTTTAATCGGCACATGAAACCTTGCTGTTTCTCCTACCCCGACACCACAATCTGGATCTACTAGATCAGTATGCTTTTTAATCTCAGATCCTTCAGAGAGCTTCATTATTCTCACCCTCTCGATCTTTTGGTTTGGGGCGACTGTGTTTATGATCTCCCTTACCTCGCTAAAATATTCATACGCTTCGGTGTCTCTCAGATAGAAATCTGTCTCTGAGTTTTGCTCCGTCCATTTATCATTCATCTCTTCTGGTTTGATAATGAAGGAGGGGTCATCGCTAAACCCTCTTAGACTGATAGCTGACCACCCACCACTATTGTAGTTGGAGTAGTGCTTCTTAAATTCGTAAGCGGCTAACTTATCTGCGATGGACTCAACCTCAAAGTTGGAGTCGAGTTTCACACAGGTAGCTCTTTCTAAAGGGTCATTAAAGATTAGTCTATTTGTGTTCGTACCGAAAAAGTCGATTTGCTTTTGCAAAAGGAACACAGTGAGATCATCACCAAAGGAGGTGTATTTATATCCTAGCTTAACAAACCCGCATGAGAGAAGATCTTTCTCAATCGAGTCAAAGCTGATGACCCAAATGTTCTGATCAATCTTATCGCAGTATTCTTTAAACTCACTCACATCATCAATGACTAACTTACCCATAGCGAACTCGCCTACATCTTTATAAGCGAGGGTGTGATCCCTATTCGAGTACACTTTTATACTCGTTCTAGTTTTAGACTTTTTAAGGATGCACCTAAATCCGTCTTTAAGGATTAAAGTGCCATCGTGTAAGTGGTCTGCGACTTTATTTTTTTTCATCTGTAGGAATGGGGAAATACACAGGTCATTAAAAGCGTTGAACTGACCCTCTACGCTTTTAAGATAATCTAACTCATATCCTTTTTGCCAAGGTTTCATTTGAGGCTCTTCTGGCATCTCATCTTCAACGACTTCATCATCTCGGTTAAGTTTACTGATGAAAGCTAGGTTTTCTTTGCACTTCCAACACACGCCGCACATATTGGAATACTTGGGTTTTGATCTCTTACGATGACCCGAAAAGAACATAGGATTGCATACGCACGAGCAGGTATCTTCAAAGATCCCTTTGTCCATTAGAGCTTTTATCTTCTGCTCTTTCATGGTGACAGGGTAGTATCCTTTAAAACCCCACCCAATATAATCGGAGAGGAACGGTAAGAAAGTTTCCATAGACTCTTCTGAGTCTTGAAACCATGTCAGCGGTTCCCCATTTTCTTTCTTAGGTGCAGTAGGGTCAATGTATTCGGGTTGGTTAGTAGGGCAGGTGACAATGACCCCTGCTATGCCCTCTTTTCGTATGTCATCTTTGATTGCCATCAGAGCATACTGTAGTTTCACAAAGCTCTCTGGTATCTTGAATATATTAGACGGATCTTTATGTAGCTTTTTGAGATGGGTTGGGTGTTTATATGTGATGAGGGGCAGGTCTAGCTTATCACATAAGACTTGGACAGCTTTACGCTCACGAGAGTTTTGAGAAGCGTTCAGCCCATCCACAAATAAAGGTTGTGGATTCAGACCTTGTTCTAAAGCCCATAAGAGACACCAAGCACTATCAATCCCTCCAGATAAAAGAACGATGGCTTTTTTTTGGTCGCCACCATCTTGTGGATCTACAAATACTTTAGGCTCAACGGAAATATCTAAGTCTAGTTCGTGATACTCGGATAAGCACTCTGCAAACGGCACTAAGTTTTCTGGTACAGAGATCTCTTTTAAGATTGGTGTAAACTTCTTGTAGAAACTCTCAGCGTTGAATGTTGTTTCAAATAACATATTAAACTCCAAAGTAGGTATTCGGTTTTGGCTTAAAACTCTCCCACTCAATCTTCGAGAGCTTTTTGGGGCTTATGATTTTAGCGATCCTCCATATCTCGTGAGGGATCAATGTCTTTCCTCTTTTGATTTCTTCTGTGACCCACCCACCTTCGATGATCGTTTCTAAATCTTCCTGCATATCTAACAGGAGGATCTTAGAGAGTCTTTGAAACCCACTAACTGTATTTTCATAATCCGTCATTGAGCAAGGGGAAATCCAAGTCGATTTGTCGATGTTTAGGAACACAGATGCAAACACTACCTTATCAGAGTTACGCACACTAAAGACTTTTAAGTAGGGTAAGTATTCTTTGTTTTTAAGGAGGTATTCATACATCCCTGTTTTGTACCCTTGTTGCCTTTTCCATGTTTGAAACAGACCGTACAAAGAATCTAAATCACTATCGAGTTTGACCATGAGTTGACCGCTAGAAATCAACCTTTTGATTTTGTTTAACTCACCTCTTCGCTTTGCATATTTTTTACCGTCCATTTTGAGATGGTCTTTTGTATAGACCACTTCACACCCACCATCCCATTGACTCATTAAGGTGTATTTTAATCCGAGGTCTTTTGCGACTTGCTTTGTGGCGTTTACGGACACACCTATTTCCAAAGCTCCTAGCAAGGCTTTCTTTTCAAGTTCCTCATCACCGTACAAGTGGATTGGAGGGAACTGCATCTTATGGATTAAGTTATTAATGAAGCGGTGCAACCTAGACACATATAATATGTCGTTCTCTATCTTGAAGAGGATTTGATTATTATAACACCACATACGATCTATCACACAGAGATCGTAATACTTCCACCCTCGTTGTATTGCACTCTTTAAGTAAGGTATCAATGTCTCAAAGTCTTTGGGGGTTAGGTAGTTCCACATTTCACACTCCAAAATAGGTCTGAGGCTTCGGTCTAAAGGACTCCCATATATCTTTGGTCACAGTTATATTGGAAGGTAGTGTGCCTAACCTATAAACACTGTGTGGTAATGCCAATTTAGAGAACTTCAGCTCTTTATAGCTATACCCACCAACCATCACTAAGTTGACTTTTTCCTCCAACTCAAACAGATACAGATCAGACTGTCTTTGCAACCCACCAATAGGTATCTTCCCATAGTCCGAGATCGCACCTATACAATGCCATTTATCTGGTGAATATATAGCGTACAGAGAGGATGTGATAGGCTCACCATCTCTGTTAAGTAGGGTTAGGTTTTTGATCCTGTGTGTGAGGTGCTTTTCGTTCTGAAGACAAAAGTCAAACACAGACCTTTTACGACCAGTCTGACTTAGCCAAGCATTATTGAGTCCTGTAAGACCTTTTAAGGGGTAGTCAAATACAAACTCTAACTCACCACTCTCAATGAGAGAATGGAGGATATTTCTATCTCTCCTCATATTTTTATATTTCTTACCCGCTAGTTGATAGTCTCTATGGTATATGGGCTGATAAGCTCCTCGATACTCCGAGATAGTTTTGGCTTTGACACCTAAAGCCTTCGAGTGCTCCTTTTCGATCCACAAAGAGCATCCCTCATTTGTAGCTTTTAAAACAGATTCCCTTTCAATCTCTTCATCACCGTATAAGTGAATAGGGGGGAAGTAGAGCTTTAAGAACCTCGCTCCGATTACACCATGCCAACCAAAATGTAAGGTATTGTTTTCAATCTTGAACAAGTTGCCTTTTGTTTTAAAGGCTAGGAATTCAAAAGGGTTGAGATTGTAATACAGGAGATTTCTCTCTAAAGCAGACTCGATGTATGGAGTCAATACATCTAAGTTAGATACATCAAGGTTTCCCCACATGACCGACCTCACACACCCCAAAGTAAGTATCTTGATTCCATTTAGGTTCGGGGGCTTCTCCCTTACTCCAAATGAAAATCGGCTCACAGAAAACATCCATCTTGGACAACTCATCATTTAAAGAGTGGTGGTTTCCTGGCCTCTTTGCCATCCGATAACCAATCACGCCTTCATAAGTAGCACCTAATGACTCCATATACTCAATCATGGGCTGACACACTCGTATGTTTCCTCTGACTTTATCAGAGATGTTTACGCATATCCTCCCTCCCTCTTCTAAGCAATCCCAACATTTCTTGAGGGTTGGGTAAAGAAACCCATTCAGCCAATCATCAGTCTCTGGATAACGCTTCCATGATTGAGTCTCCTCCTGACTATATTTCTCGGTGTCGAAATAAGGTGGACTCGTGAAAACGAAGTCTACTTTAACATCAGACAGGTCTGCATCTTCGGCAGGAGAGCAGATGAACCTAGTGGTCTTACTCGTAGAACAATAATCAGCGATCTTCTGATAAGGCTCATGGAGTTTTGTATTAGGGTCTAATCCTACATAGGACTCGGCATCAGAAGATAGGAATCCAACTAATCTATCGCCCCATCCCATAGAGAAATCCAATACTCTTTTAGCCCCGAAGAAGTTATACATCGCCTTAGCTAAAGTAGGTTTGAACTGTGCTGGGATATAACCAGACATACCGATAGCGTTTACAAGTATCTTGCTGTTCACACCTTTTGACGGATCATACAATGTCCATAAAGGTCTAAGGAACGCTCTCTTTTTGGACTTGAGGTTAGTTCGTGTCCATTGTCTCATTGCACTTGGGAACTGCTTATGGTCTACCTCTAAACGCATAGGTTCACTATATTGATTAGAGACTTTGAGTCCTTTGTTATTAGGTGCGAAGTAAATATACCTACCTTTGTAAGTATGGTCTTCGTCTAACTGACATCGTGGCAATCCCCAAGCACCCTCAATCGGGATCATGTAATCGGACTGAACCTCTAACCAATCTTTCTTGATCTCTTGTGGTGTGTACTTAGTGAAGGGGTAAGGTAAATCTTCAATCTTTGCAGACAGATAATCAGTGATCTCATCTCTACTAAAACTATCTACCATCTCTAGCCACTGATGGGGTGGGATAAAGATCTCATTCCCTCTCAAAACCTCATACTCTTCAAGGTTCTCTTTTTTGGTTTTTTCATAATCAAAGAACATACTTAAATCCTTTCAAGACCCTTATAGGATTATACCCCAAAGAAGTTATCTTGATTCCATTTAGGTTCGGGGGCTTCTCCCTTACTCCAAATGAAAATAGGTTCGCAAAAAACACTTACCTTAGACAGATCCTCGTTCAATGAATGGTGATTTCCTGGTCTCTTGGACATCCTATAACCAATCACTCCCTCGTAAGTAGCACCTAATGACTCCATGTATTCAATCATGGGTTGGCATACTCGTATATCACCATAAACCTTGTCTGAGATATTGACGCAGATCCGTCCTCCGTCTTCTAATACCTCCCAACATTTCTTGAGTGTCGGGTAAAGAAATCCATTGAGCCAGTCATCTGTTTTGGGGTATCTCTTCCAACTCTGAGTATCTTCTTGGCTATACTTCTCGGTATCAAAGTAAGGAGGGCTTGTGAAGATAAAGTCTACTTTAACATCAGTTAGGTCAGCATCCTCAGCTGGAGAACAAATGAACTTAGTTTCTTTGTTTGCATTACAGTACGAATCTATTTGTCCATAAGGCTCATGGAGTTTTGTATTAGGGTCAATACCAACATACGACAGAGCGTCAGAAGCGAGGAAACCAACTAGCCTATCACCCCATCCCATAGAGAAATCTAAGACCTTCTTTGCCCCGAAGAAGTTATACATGGCTTTGGAGAGTGTTGGTTTGAACTGAGCAGGTATGTAATAAGACATATTTATAGCGTTAAAGAGCATTTTCCTATTAACCCCTTTAGACCTGTCGTATAGGGTGAAAAAGGGTCTAAGGAAGTATCTCTTATCGCCCTTCATACCTATTCGAGTCCATTGAGTCATGGCACTTTTATATTCTCGATGGTCTACTAATACTCTTGCGAACTCGGTGAACTGATTAGAGACTTTGAGTCCTTTGTTATTAGGTGCGAAGTAAAGATACCTACCTTTGTAAGTATGAGCATCCTCTAACTGACATCGAGGTAATCCCCACTCTCCTGCCACTGGTGTCATATAGTCGGACTGAACATCTAACCAATCACGATGCACCTCTTGAGGAGTATATTTAGTATATGGGAATGGTATCCCTTCGATCTTAGTTGATAAGTAAGTGATGATCTCATCACGAGTAAACTTATCAAGCATCTCTGACCACTGATGAGGTTGTATGAAGATCTCTTGTCCTCTTACAACCTCATATTCGTCTATCTTATCTTTGGCTTTTTTTTCATAATCAAAAAACATTCATTCTCCTAAAGATTGACTGCATTGAGGCAGGCTTTCCCTGCGTTCTTTACAGGTATTGTACTTATAAAGGCTACAGTATAAATGAGTCTCATAGTCAAACTCCGAAGTAGTTATCTTGATGCCACTTAGGTTCGAGAGCTTCCCCCTTAGACCAAATGAAGATAGGTTCGCAGAACACGCTCCCTCCAACAATCCCTTGATTTTCGCCTGGTCTCTTTTTCGTCCTATATCCGACTACTCCTTCATAAGTAGCACCTAAGCCCTCCATGTACTCAATCATCGGTTTGATGATTTCTAAGTAATGACTCCCATCAAGAACATCAGTTATATTGATTGCTATCCGACCCCCTTCCTCTAACGCTTCCCAACTCTTATTGAGGGTAGGGTAAAGAAATCCACTCAACCATCCATTCATTGTCGGGTATCTCTTCCACGACTGAGTTCCTTCTTGGCTATATCTCTCGGTATCAAAATAAGGAGGGCTTGTAAAAATGAAGTCTACTTTAACATCAGATAAGTCTGCATCTTCAGCAGGAGAGCAGATGAACCTAACCTCCTTATCGGTGTTACAGAATGAGGAGATCTTTTTATACTGAATGTGGAGTCTAGTATTTGGATCTATGCCGATGTAAGACTCGGCATCAGAGGCATGAAAGCCAACCAGCCTATCACCCCAACCAGCACTGAAGTCTAACACTTTCTTTGCACCAAAGAAATCGTAGATAGCTTTAGCACAAGAGGGCTTAAACTGACTCGCCATGTACCTACCAAGTCGGAGGCAATCAAACATGGCAGTCTTATACACACCACTCCTCAGTGTTCTACTTAAGTTCAATCCCATCAAGACTTTTAAGATGGGTCTAACTTTTGATTTATATCCAACCCGATCCCATTGTCGAGTGGGCGATGGGCTTGACTTATGTCCACACTCCATTCGTATTTCTTGTGTGAACATATCCGACACAGACAGTCCTTTTTTACTTATGTAATCGAGGTGTATCGGCCTGTCCTTATAGAGCATAGGAAGGTCTTTAGGTGTCCTTAGTGCCTCCCATCTTTCTTCTTCCCATTTCACTGTATCAGAGCAAAGCTCTAGGTAGTCCTTACGGACATTTCCAAGACCGTAGACTCTATAGGGGAAAGGCACAGGAGTGTTCTCAATAAGATCCGAAAAATGCTCGATGATTTCTTGCTTCGTGTATTGGTCTAAGATAGAAGCCCACAGGTCGGACGGAATCGAGAACTCGTTGTTCTTATCTAATAGGTTCAGCTCCTTGAGGGGTGGGAGTTTAGGTTTGTCGATTTCAAAGAACATTACAGATCCATGAGAGCGTCTAAAGGATCGTCAAACACTTCAGTCTTTTTACCTTTGCTCTTATAAGAGGTGTTCGTTTGGAACTGTAAAGGCATATCGAGGATACGACCATAAGGCCAAGCGATTTGTGCGTCAAACTCTTCAAAGGGGGCTTGGTCACGAGACTTGAGGCATTGGTATTTAACCAAACTGTTCTCACGCTTATCATCACCATACCAACTTGAGATCACAAGATCAGCAGAACGCTCTGCTTCATTTGCATAACTCAAGTGAGTGAGGTTGTAAGACCCACCGTTTTTCTCGGCTGACTTATAACCCTCACGACTGATCTGAAACAGACATAAGACAGGAATACCTTCACCACGATTAAATCCAAGAGATGTCTTTTTAAGATCTCTGATGACCTCATTTAACCGATCCGTAGTGGACGCTACCCACTTACGAGGGGAGACCAATAAAGCATGGTCTACCACCATCATCTTGAAAGGGGCCTTTTGATAAAGTAGCTCGGCTCTAGTACGGATGTTTTCAACTGTGAAGTCAAGAACATCGGGATCGGCAACCTCAATGTGGATTGACCCATAATTTCCTTGTTTCATACCGTTGTCGAGATCTTCAATGACATCTCTCATGTAAGAACGCTCATCTTCTGTAAGTGTTCCCTTTTTGATCTTGTCTGGATCAATACCTGCATCTGTTTGACCCTGCTGTATACCCAAAGCGATACGCTTATCTCGGAACTTAGGGTGCATAGAATGATAGACATAGATGATGCGTCTACATTGAGTATAGTGCATTTCAAGAGAGAAATACAGTGTATCAGTCCCTCCATAGACAGACTGATTGTAAACCCAATTTAAACTTGAGGTAGATTTAAGGTGACCTGTAAAAGCCGCCATGATGTATAGTTCTTTTCTCTTGAACCCACCGATAGCATTATCAATAATAGATAGCCCTGTTTGTGGGAGGATGTCAGTTTGTTTATTACAAGTGCGTTCATACTCATTCCAAAAGTCTTCACCATCACCTAAGATTTCTCCCCCGATACGAGAGCCAAAGGTAGGGGTGTTTATCTTAGCAATCTCATTGAGTAGGAAGTTCCCCGCATCCCTTGAACCCTTAATGATCTTCTTTGTCCGACCTTCTTTAACCTCAAGCCCTGTACGAGCGATGACTTTAGCGTCAGCCATAACAGAAGCTAACTTAGTCATCCGACCTTCTTCAACTCGTCTTTCGATTAGGGATACAAAGTCACCTCGATAAGAGACTGGTCGGTTAGCGATCTGTTGAATACGATCTGCTTCATCAAAGGATTGATTCTCTTCAAAGTATTCTCTAACTCCCTGTTGCGAAGGTAAATGACCATGCTTGAGAGTGAAGTCCTCAACATACTCGAACACATTGACTTCTGAGGGTAAGTCAAAGCGTAAGACAGACTCCTTAAGAGAACAGTAGTTTTGAAACATGAGCTTAGGGTCATCACCTCTTGGCTCATCTGGGAGTATGCTTCTTAAAATATCACTCATAGTTTCACTCGCTTATGTTGCCCCATATTAGATACGCTTTTCTTTGAAGTTCGGGTACGACTTGAGGAAGTATTTTCATTAAGGTTTATACGATCCCAAGGGTGAATCGTGTCCTCTAATAATTGACTCCATGCAATATGCCCTTCCTCAAGTGGTTTGTCGGGATCAATGATAAGCCAAGTAGGTTTCTTCAAATGTTCTCGAATCTCAATCGTTTCAACAACGACCTCAGACATAGCCGCATTTCGTGCTACTTTTGTACCAAGCCTTATCACCATGAGATACGGTGCTTCAGCAAGGTCATCCAAAGAGTAAACTTTTAAGTCTCTCTGAAAGTCTGGGTCTGCTATGTCTTTCCCTTGAATCATCATAGACCCTAGCCAAGAAGACATGAGCGTGTGATCCCCAATGACTTTGACAAACACATTAGGATTCCTAAGATTTCCTAACGCAGATCTAAGATGTAATCTCAACTGATCTGTAGTGGCTGTGATGACAAGGTTCTTAGAAACCTTACCGTTAAGCATAGAACGCTTGCGAATGGGAGCTACGCTTAAATGTGTCCATGCCCTCTCTGCTTGTTCATCTAGGGCTTTATCAATAACACAATCGCATTGGATAGCTTGAGGCATACCCATGTGTCCATTATCTTTTTGTGTGTAGCCTACACCACCACATTTTTTACATTTATCCATAATGACTCCTTTGCTACACCTTATATGAATAAGAGATCAATAAAGAACAGATTACTTAACTTTTATAATGTCCCTCGCATCGTCAAGTAGACCATCAAAGAGATCAGCAATCTCGGATTGACCGACTTCAAGAATTGAGTCTTCTTCCCCATCCTCTTTAAGACGCTTTCCTAAGACAGCTTCAATCAAACCCATCTTAGCCTTTAGGGTTTTCATTACACGCTCATCAATGGTCTTAGGAGCACAGATATGATAACTGAATACCTTCTCGTGAATTGATCCAATACGAATCATACGACCAATGATCTGCAAGTAATCACCAGCACTCCAAGGGGTGTCATAAAAGACAACCGCTTTAGCGAGTTGGAGATTAATACCTTCAGCCGCCGCCATTGTAATGAGACAAACTTTAGTCTCATCTTTCTCATCTTGAAATGCCTTTTGACTAGCCATACGCTGATTACCATTCTCTGTACCAGTGATACGAACGGTTTTAATCTTCTTTGCTTCTAGTTCTGCCTCAAGAATATCTATCATGCCCCTAAATCGAGAGAAGATAATCACTTTTTCACCGTTAAGTTCATTATCTAAAACATCAAGTAGAGTCTCTAGTTTACCTGATTCCCCATCGCAGTCGATAAGTGCAGGGTGGTTTACAATTTGCTGACAAACTGTAACTGCTGTGAGTTTCGTGACTTCTCGCTCCATCACCTCGCCAGTTTCGGGGTCTGTGTATTCAAGTAGACCTTGTAGGGCTTCGGCATACTTATTCTTTTGAGGTTTACTCAAATCACAGTGGATGACTTTAGTTGTCAGTGGGGGTAACTCTTTAGCGACTTCATGTTTTGGTCTACCTAAAAAGTAAGGATCAATGTGTTCACGAAAGGCTTCTATATCACGCTTACGGTGTCCAACCACAATCTTAATACGCCTACGAGAACCAGGTATTGTTTGATCTCTAGTGATACAATACTCACGCATAAAGTTAGTTTTATTCCCAAAGATATGGGGGACAGTCACCTTATAAATAGCCCATGCTTCCATGAGTCTATTCTTAATGATGGTTGCAGATAAAGACCATACACGCTCTGCTGAACCTGCAAGGTGTAGACAGACTTGGTGAACTTGAGCACGATCATTTTTAAAAGCAGTCGCTTCATCGAAGACCATTACATGACCCGTCATGCTTTGAAGGTATTGAAAGTCATTTACTGCTGTTCTATATCCCATGACCATAGCTTTTGGTCCCACAAATTCTTTAAACTCGGCATGGATTTTCGCTCTTTTCTTTTTAGTCCCCAAGCATTTGAAGATCGTTACTCCTGTAGTGAACTTATCGAACTCGGATTCCCATTGACCAACAGCACTCTTAGTCGTGCAGATGATTGCTGGTATATCGGGTCGTTTTTCCCATAAATAAGCGAGTGTTGCGATTACTTGTAGGGTTTTCCCAAGTCCTGTATCATCACCTAGAACGAATCTAGGCATTGCCAAAAGGTGAAGCACACCTTGTATCTGATACTGTCTTAGCTTTATCTCCCCACCATTAGGCATATGTGTATTAAGCATCTTACAAGCAGGTGGGGTAAGATCTTCTTTGACTCTTATCTCTCTGAGCTTTTCAATCGTAGCGAGTAGTTTCTTATTGTCCATATGAGTACACCCCTCCTTTATGGGTGTGGAATGTACTTTATATGATTTCAGCTATCAAATAAGTACCTAAGCAATCTTGTATATTCTACATTGAACTCAACATTATGAAGCGTTAAAAACTCAACACGAATAGTACGAATCGGAATGTCGCCCGATGCAATCCATACTTTTGACCACACTTTACTAGACCAATAAATGTGGCAGTATTTACAAATCTTATAGAGTGTTTTGTAAGCCACCTTCTCTTCTTGGTAAGTGATGTCAGACACCTTCTTATCGTGGTGCATTAGGCCAGAAATCTTACCTAAGATACGAGCTTCGGTAGATATTTTGAACATATAGGTAGGGAACTTACCGTAGGTTAACATATGCCATACAAGTTGTTCTTCACGCTCTGTATTCGTGTTCACTTTAATGATCTTAGTGATGTGTTGGAGACCTTTACTCACGAGCTGATCTAATTTACCCATGATCCTAAGTGTTCTTCTTCTGATCTCTCGTTGCTCTTGTTTTGTCCATGTGGCTTTTTTATTCCGACTAGGGAAATAATCGTCCTTCTCTTTTTTACAGTGATCCGATCCTGGTTTCTTATATTTACAATAAATCGACCACGCCACAGCCCATGCCTTACCCTCATCTTTATCTTTTTGCTTCTCCATGATCTCTTCTACCTTATCATGAACATAAGCGGGTACATTCTTGTTTCTCTCTTTTTTATCGCCTTCTCGTTCAGCGTGACGCATGGGAGAGAAAGACGAATACCCACCATAAGATTTCTCATTTGATGTAAATGACATATACACAACCTCACATAGTCTTTAATAGTTCGTTTATAGTTCAAATATAAATGAATAACAAAACTTTCCCTTAGCTCTCATGTCAATCTAGGAGGACATTATGCCAGCAAATAATAAAGATATGAACCCACAAGCAGGTATCGCAGGTACTTCTGCCCTGTATAAGTTCAATTCATCCCCAAACACTCGTGCCGTTGTTTCTCAAAAGTGTCGTATTCTCACACCTGCTTATGGAAGTACAGATGGACTTCTATATCAGATCGGTGTGGTTGCTTCATTCTCAATCTCTGGATCTTCAAGAGGTGCAGAACCATATCGTGGTGTAGGTTTCGGGGATCAGATTGCTGAACTCGTACCTGGTGTTTCAGACCCTCACAGTGCTTCATTTGTTCGTACCCTTCTTTATCTCTCAAATGCTCACCAAGCATTTGGTTTTGCAGGTGGTGTTGATGGACCCGTTCGTACTTTACAACATCACAGATGGCCTTTCGACATTGAGCAACAGCTTGTGTTCTCAACTCTTGCTGACACCGAAGCACCTGCTACTGGCCCCAATGGCCTTGTTGATGTCGATTTCTCATCGCAAAATGCGACAGGAGGATTGAATTCAAATAATGCATTAGGAGATGGTGCTGTACCTAATGCCGAGGGTGAAGCTGGTACAGTGGGTTCACAAATACACAAAGCACTCATCACTTATTGTGAGGGTTGTTGGATCACTTCGATGGATCATGGTGAGATGTCAGCCGATGGTGGCATCATTCAGCAGAATATCGAAGCTCAGATCACAGATGTGCATGACCTATACTCTACCTATGGTGAGTTCATGGCTACTGGTAATGATCCAACACTTGGTCAGAACAGTTCACTCCTGTACAATGAGAGAGCGGCTACTGCTACGGGTCGTTCAGCAGGTGCGTCTGCTTCAGGTGTAGCTCCAGCACCTGAAGCACCTGCATAATCTTTAGCCTAACATGGTACTATGAGGGTAGCCGTACCCTCTACAAATAAACGGACAGGATGAAAATAAAATGACAATCAATTTATCACAACTCTTTGAGTTGATGTCTCCTCTTACTCAACTCTGTCAAAGAGAAAGAGAAGTAGACCTTAAAGGTATTAAGGTCTTCATCAAGCACCTCACTCCAAAAGAGGAGCTTGAGGTACAGAAAATGTTGCCCGAACTTGAGGGTTCATCTGCTGTTGAGTTTGCGGACACCTTTCGTAGAGAGACACTTGCTCGGTCTATCATTCAAGTAGGTGATCTCGATTTGCGTGGTTTAAAAGAAATCGAGACAGGCGACACATTACCAAATGGTAAAGCAGTTAAGGTTTCTAAAGAAGAAGCAGTTGTTCAAGTAATGGACAGTTGGTCTAAGTATGTACTATCTAAGTTATTCGAGCAGTATGGGCTTCTATCAGAGGAGCTAGAGCAAGGACTAGACGAGAGTTTAAAGATAAACATTGAGGACACAGAGGTAGAAAAAGAGCAGTTGAAAGCTCGTATTGAAAACCTTGAAGTTTCTCAAAAGTTAGAAAATCTTGAGAACGATGAAAAAGAAGTACCATGAAGCCATACACGACTACATTAAGACTGGTGGTCAAGGCTTAGTAGTCTCTGTTAAAAAGGGATATACACTTCGGTTTCGACTACCTATGCTCGAAGATGTACATCGTAGTGATGACTATGCTGAGTACGAGGTCGAAAAAAGCTCTTTCATCTTGGCTAGGACTTTGCAGTCTATTGGGGGGTTTGATGTCTCTCAAGATGTCTCGTTTGAGGTCTTAAAACACTTTCTATCTTGCCCTCGTTTTACTACGAGAGTCATAAGATATTACTGGTGTTGTGTGAAGGAGTCTCACTCTTTTGCGAGTTCCTTTGAAGCGTTTTGCTATACACATCAGTCTCGTGTTTTGTGGGAAGAGTGGAAACAAGCATCTCGGTTCGGGATGACTTTTACAGCACAGAGCTTTCCCCTCACCGATTTACAAAAGAGTTGGATCGCCTATAACGAAGCAGAAGATAAGAAGGGTGATATAGAAGACGAATGGGGTCGGGCGTTCTTCATTGCTTCTTCAATGAACCCTAAAGGTGTTCAAAAAGCACAGAGGGATTGGGAAGGGCGAAAGAAGAAAGAATCGGAGTATCGAGAGAGGTTAATCGAGGAGGCGAATAAAGGTGATTTAAATGATGAGAAGAAAGAAAAACTCAAAGCCGAGAAATCGGTAGAGGAGCTACAGGGCGAGTATTGGGATTGGATTGAGGGTAAAGAGGACAATCACGATAAAGCGGTGAAAGAATATAAATCCCAAGTGATGGAGCACATGGAAAAAAGAAAAGGATTTCTTAGTCGTCAAGCACAAGAAGCTCGTGAAATGGCGATGCAAGTTCACGAGATGAATAGTTTATCTATGAGTTCACCTATTAGAGCATACACAGATGAAGAGGTGGCTCAGATGACTCAAGGAAGAGAACGAAGCACGATTAACTTTGATGAAGGTCAAGAATACTCTGAACATCTTTCCAAGAGATACTTTAAGTCACAACAAGTCCCTGGTGGCAAGATGCCATCTTTGCAAGAGCAGATTGCGAACAGACCTTTACCGAAGTTAGAGAGGTAAGATCATGGCTAACACTACAGAGTTAACGGACATTTTTTCAACTGTTCTTAAAGAGATCAACGAGTCTGGTCAGTCTGACATATTAAAGGGGTCAATCGGGTCGATTAAAGACCTACAAGCTGTCCTTAAAGAACAAGACAAACTCATCGACAAGACTCTTAGGGCAGGCGATGAGAAATCTGCAATGCGTATCATTACAGCCGCAAAGCAAGCTCAAGAAGCACAGGTTGAGGCGACTAACAATCTTAGAGAGGCAAAGGAAAAGCTCCTCAAATTAGATCAAGAGGGTAATGCAAAAGGGAGGGACGCACAGCTCAAGGTCGTTGGGAAAATCAATCAAGAAATAAACAAGTTGGCTAGAGAAGCTAAACTGATGCAGAAGAATGCCGCTGAGTTTGGTAAGGGGGCAGAGCATAGTCTCCTACAATACTCTAAAGTGCTAGAGAACCGAGAAGAGCGTATCAAAGAACTTGGTAAAACTGGTGCTATGATAGAAGAAAAGTTCTCTAACAGGTTTGAAGCGTCAGTTAGTGCTTTCACTTCGGGAGCTAAGGATCTTGAGAGTTGGGGTAACACTTTTGCAGGAGGTCTTAAATCATTAGGTGGGTTTTTATCTGAGAAAGCAGGTGAAGCAGAAGAAAAGGCGGGGGCAGGTAAAGGAAGTAAAGAGTTTGCGGATATGCTCGGTGGACTGTCTAAGGTAGTAAGTACGGTTGCTGTTATAGGTGGCTCAATCATGATGCTCGTAAAGCTCTTTCAGTTCGTAGAGGGAACTGTCCTCGAAGCAAATAAAGCTCTCTTAGAGGGTGGTGTGGCGATTGACGATATTAAATTAGGGACAGGAGACACACAGAAAAATCTTGAGAAAGTAAGAGACACCTTTAGAGATAAAGACTTTGCCAACGCTATGGGTATACCCCTTGCAGATACGATGGCTCTAGTGGCTGGTTTTAATAGTTTGAATATGGGTATCAAACAGTTTGGGGGTGAAGAATCAAGCATGGTGAAAATGAAAGAAGCCATGAAGTCAGCTAAGGGTATGGCTTTTGGTCTTGGTATCTCGATGGACGAAGCCCAAGGGTACATGGCTAAGTTTTCACATGACTTAGGGGTGTCTGCTAAAGACGGTTCTATTATTGGCAAAATGGCAGGAGACTTTGCCAACATTAGAGATATGGCTTTACAATCAAGCTACTCTACAGGGAACTTTTTCAAGAAGGTACAAGAACTCACTGACCAACTTGAGAACATGAACTACAGAACAAAAGAAGCTGGTACTTTATTCCTTAGATTCGCTTCTGTCCTTGGTAAGAGTGGACTAGATAAAGCTCTACAATCTCTGTTCTCTGGGTTCAGAAGTGAGGGATACCTTGAACAAATGAAGCGTAATATGCTGGCCAAGTCAAAGGAAGTCAAAAAGACATTAAAGGTAGAAGCGATTAAGTTTGGGAAATCCTTTAAGGAGTCTTTCGGGGGTGAGACTGGGAAAGGGGGCATGATGCAAAAACTTATGGAGGATAAAACGCTAGGTGCGGAAGATGAAGCAGATCTGATCAAAAAGTTAGCACATCTTGATAATAAGGGAAGACAGGACTTATTTTCGAGGATGAAAGAAGTAGGGGGGGAGGATGCAACTGGAGAGTTCACCGATCAACTATATAAGTTCATAAGGCTTGCTAGAGGTACAAAAGATAAAGCGACATCGGCAGAGGTGCAAGGTGCTCAAGAAGAGCAGGGGGCCTCGGCAAACTTAAAGACTAAGTTTTCTATGATCGAGTCTAGGATTGGAGACAAGGATTTAAATGATGCAGGCGTGGTTACAAAAGAAATGTTAACTAAGTTTGATGTCACTAAAGAGCAAATAGAAGCGTTCGCCCAACTTCAAACAACAATGAAGGGTGATATGAGGAAAGCCGAAGAAATCGCTAAGGTGGCTAATAAGGACGATAGAAAACTTACTTCAGAGGAAAAGACCTTCTTAGCGAAACAAGGGTTGGAAGCAAAAGACGGTAAACTTATTTCCTTATCAACTAAGACGGCTGTTGATAACTTCTCTGATTACTTGCAAGCACAAGACGAGGCTAAGTTTGAAGGACTCAAACCAGAAGAAGCGGCTAAAACCCAAGAGCAGTATTTATCTGAAGGAATCAAAGCAACTACCTCTGTATTCGATGTCTTGAATAACACGATAGCAGGGATCTTGAATGACATTTCGGGTGGGATATATAATATGGTGTCTTTCTTCTCTGGTAAGGGGGCTAATCCTGCTGAGAAACAGAACAGAAAAGATGCCTTAGAACTCGTGGGAGAGCGAGTCCAAGCTCTATCTGAGGAGAAAAAGTTAGAAGAAGCTAAGATTAAGGCTGAAAAAGAAAGACTCCACAGTTTGTCTTTTAAAAAGAAAATGGACGGTAAGGAGAAGAAAAAGTATGAGGCTGACCAAAAAGCACTAGCTCAGAAAGAAAAAGATCTAGTTGAGTTAAAGGCAAGAGAGGGTAGATCAAGAGAACAGTTAAGGAACTTGCAGACCACCTCGTATCATTTAGGAGTTGGAACTCAGACCAAAGAGGAAATGCTAAGATTGAGTGGCGACACAGCACTAAAAACAAGAGCGAGGACAGGTAAAGAGGAGGGTGCTTTAGGGGAAGCAGTGGATAAGATCGCTAAACAGTTTGCCCCTATCGCAGATATTATAGGAGGGGGTACGCATCGTGATCTTATGAAGTATATTACTACTACAAAGAGAGAAGAAATGTCTCCCGAAGTATTGAAATTTATGGCACAAAATGAAATGAGATTGGATCTTTCTTCTAAGGGTATGGCGATGGGTCAATCTACCAGGAAACTAATAGGGAAGGATAAGGAAGGAAAGGATAAAACTTTAGTTGAAGATGTATGGGATAAGGAGATTGGAAAAAACATAAGTGAAAAGGATGTAAATGCAGAACTATCGAAAGAGGCAGTCGCAGAGTTAAACGCTCCATTAAAGAAATCAGACCTCCAAAACCAAGCGAAGGTAGACGCTAAAGCAAGACAAGAGATAGAGGAAGAAACTGCAAAAAATGCGTATATTCAGGCCCAAAAAGAAATGGAAGATAAAGAGATACAAGAGATGCGAGATATGCTTGGTTTAGGTAAAGAGGCTTCCGCTGGAAAGGTCTATGACGCTTATCAAAAGAGAAAAGGAGAAGAGGGGATACAGCGTATGGTTAATAGTAGGGCTTTAACTGGCAATCAAGCGGCAAGATCTCTATTAGGCTTTAACTCTACACCTGCTACAGCAGGAACTCCTACAGCAGGTACTCCAGCAGGTAACACAGCAGGTACTCCAGCAGGTACTACAGCAGGTAACACAGCAGGTACTCCAGCAGAAACTAAAGCTAAAAAAATAGTAGCTAAAGCTAAAAAAAAGAAGGACTTTTGGCTTGATGGACGAGGCAATCTTTGGAGCATTGACCCTCAAGATCTCCCCTCCCCTTTAGGTGGTGGTGCAATGGCGATGACCAAACCAGGTGGGGCTGTCAATAACTATGTAGATCAAGCCATCTCTAAATATGGAGGTGGAGGTGGAGGTGGGAACTTTAACATCTCAATCACTGTTGATGGATCAAAGAACCCTGTGGACACTGGTCGTCAAGTTGTGAACGAAATCAAAAAAGCACAAGATAAAATCATGGGAGGGACTAGATGATTAAATCACCCATACCACATAAAGACATAGCCGATTCCAATCTAGGTATTAGACCTTTTGTCTTTGATATAGTCGCTCCCGATGGGGTTACCTCTTTGTTGCCCGATGATGTGAAGATGACCTTACACGCAAACCCGAAGAACATCTCATTCTCATACGAGAAGAAGCATGAGATTTCTCCCACGCTGAGTGGTTGGATTGAATACTATTGGGGAGATAACCCTACGACCATATCACTTGAAGCATCTAGTGGTGCTTTCATCAGACCCTATACTGGTCTAAGTGCAGTGACTGGCCCAGTAACAATCCCCCCTAACTCTCAAACATCGACAACTTACACTGATTTCATGGGTCCTCCACCACTTAAAGAAACAACTATCGGAACAAGTATAGGTGGCACAAGACGAGAGACAATCACTTATGATAAGTACCTCGACCTACTCGCTCTCTTTCATAACAATGGGTCGATCTATGATCAGACAGGTAGGGTCATCGTACAAGGTAAGATCAAGATGATCTTTGACGGAGGGGTATGGTTCGGGTGGTTTCAGTCTTTTAGTGTGACAGATGACGCAAACACACCTTACAGTTTTAATGTGAGTTTGGCGATGCAAGTGGAGAGGGAGTATCATGGAGTAAGAACTCAAATGCCTTCAGAAAGGTTTTAGTCATGGCTAAAGCAACAGTAGACACAAAGCCCTTTGTAGACTTACCAACCACAGAAGAGTTTATTTTATTCCCCGAAGATAATCCAGGGGCGATCCCTTTAGAACATGGTCGTATGGAACATTTAAGATCCATGTCTCCTTTTGTATTGAGGCTAAACCCACCTTACATTGGTGAGTATATAAAAAACCCTAGTGGTCAGCCTTTTAGTGGTGTCAGTCAGTCTAGGGGCAGGATTTCTTCAATGCAGAATAAAGAGGTGGCGATGTTCAAGCCTAATCTCCCTACTTACGCATTAAGACCAATAGATGGAGCGAGAAGAGATGAGAACAATGAGTTAAGACAAGATGCTGGGTTTACAGACCGAGATCAGATCCGTTCAATCATGGCACAACACAGGCGTATGTTAGACTTGCCCCCTATTGTATTTGCTATCAACCCTAACTCTATTTCTTTTAACTATACAGATCGGCAGAGTTATGGAGATGTAACTCGCTATGGTTTTATCTTTCATCGTTGGGGAGAGGAACAAACCGAGATCACAATCAACTGTACGATAGGTGCATTTATAGCAGGTAGAGATAAAGTAGAAGTACCAGACTTTGACGGGAACATTCAAGGCATATCTGGCTTACAATATGTGAGTCGCAGAGATAGTTTAGCGTTCAGAAATCTAACATCCATCCTCGCTTTATATAGGAACAGTGCGACTATTGTAGATCTTCTTGGTAGGTCGAGAGCTTATCATGCAGTGGGTACACAATGTATTCACTATGATGGACAGACTTGGGAAGGTCGTCTTAAGAGCATGGAGTATTCTTTAAGCGAAGATCAACCACATGGTGGGATTGAGTTTAGTATGAGCTTTACGGTGTTTAAGCACACCCAAGAGGGCTTTGAATATAAGTCTCATTTATTGCCTATGAAGCCACCTTCAGCGAGTGCCGATCAAGTGGGTAGCATAGGTCAGATGGGTGATGATCTCAGTGATATAGGAAGCAGTGCTAGTTCGATTGGTCAAAGTACCCTTGACGCTTTATCTTCTATAGCAGGCGATGTTGATCTAGGTGGCTTTTAAGGAGTTAATATGAAAGTAAGTAATAGACCATACGCAGGAAACTGGTCAGAAGACTTTGTAAATAAGTACCGAAAGACTCGTTCATGGACTCCCGATGCCATCGTTACTTTTAATGGTGAAACAACATTACCTGGTTGCCCAACTTGTAGGAACAAGATTGATTTCTCAAGATTCATCACTACAGTGAGTGCAAGTGGTGGGGTAGATGGATCTAACGGTTGTGATATATCTTTGAAGATCCCTTGGGCTTATGGAGACTCTGTATATAAAGACGGTAAGTTTATCCTCGTATCGGGGATTGAGGTTTTCGTTTATTATAGGGGATTCTTCCAAGTAAAAGAGCTTGCCTTAAAAGCTGACAATATAGACCTAGAGAATGGAGAAACATTATCAGCACCAGATACTGAGATTCGACCTTATTACCCTGTCTTTCATGGAGTCATATCGGGAGTTGATGTCTCACTAACGGACGGGGCGTATGATGTGTCTATATCCACGAGAAATATGCTCTCTTTTTGGGATAACCAACAGATCAATACACAGCAAGGATACTTTGCCGCTGATCCTACGATGTCTCGTGGTTCAGTTAATCTTAGAGGTCATGTATATACAGGGATGACCCCTCACCAAGTCATTTATGATTTGTTCTTAGATTCAGGAGGTAGTGCAGAGGGTACTGGTTTCGCTTTATCAAAGAAGTCGAACATTAAAGCGAGATCGGGTACAGGACCTCAGCTTTACTCATTGATGATTAGGTACTTAGAGCAACGATTCAAGAATGGTATGTATGGGCTTCGTATGTATGGTGCATCGGGTCGTATGTATTCAGCGATAGAGACACAGATCGTAGCGAATAAAACTGTGACTAAAGGTGAAAAGCAGGCTGAGTTTAGGGGAGTAATTAAACAACAACAGAAACCTTATTCACAAGAGAAAAGTAAAGGGATTTCTTTCTCTCGAATGGTTAAGGCTGGTTTGATAGCGTTTGAACATAACAACGCAACACAGGGTCGTGTTCAAAGGACAATGGACGCGAGGTTATTAGGTAAAGTAACAGAGAAAGATAAGAAAGGGTTGAGTGTTTTCCAACTAAAACCTTTCGTACCCGACTTAGGTTCATTTGGTCAAATCTCTTTCTTTGAGTCAAACATGGAGAGTAAGAAAAGCATAGCGAATCGTGTATGTGAAGCAACTGGCTATGAGTTCTACCAAGACATGGATGGAGACTTAGTATTTAAACCCCCTATGTACAACATGGATACCTCTTCTGATCGAGTCTATAACATTTACAGAGAAGATATAATCGACATTAGTTTTACCCATGCTGAACCCGAAGCGACTTATGTTACTATGAAGGGATCTCACTTTAGGAACTTTAATGGAGTCGCCCCTACAGGAGAATGGGGTGTTAAGGGTGTCTATGTGGACTACGCTTTGGTCGCCAAATATGGTTGGAAGGGTCAAGATTTTGACTCATCTTTTTACAGTAATGGAAGGCAAGCATACTATGCGGCGGCTGTAGAATTAGACAAGCAAAATAAGACGACAGAGGGGTGTAGTGTGACCATTCCTCTAAGACCCGAAATGAAAGCAGGATATCCTGTCTACATTGAGGAGAACGATTGCTATTATTATGTGGAATCAATCAATCATTCATTCAGTTATGGTGGCTCATGCACGACATCGCTTACCTTAACTTGTCAGCGTAAAAAGTTTATTCCACCAGGAGATGCTTCAGTTAAGTATAGGGATGATCCTTCTCGTGCAGTAGATCTAGGTCGCACCGAGTTACCCGAAAGATATATTTACAAGAGGTATGATCGAACAGATGAGGGTAGCAGACAAATTAATGCTCAATCACAAGACAGTGATGTTGCTTATAAAAAGATCACTGGATTCCCCAATGTGGTCATGGCTTTTGACCACCAGAACATTAGTCCAAGTATGTTGTTCTATACACCAGACTTCCATAACATAGGAGGTAAAAAACCAAAGGAGCGTGTGCGTTATAGGAACATGATTATCAATGAGGGTATGCGATTGGGTATTCTCAATGCAGAGCCTAATGTGGATCTTCGTAAAGGCCCTTGGTTTTTAATGGTCCCTTCAAGTGATGGGTCTGCACCAAGAAAAGTAGTGCTTCCTTTAGTGAAGGGTGAGATTGCAGGCACAGCAGAGTTAAAGACGATTACGGATAAATCTCGTAAGGACGCAGGGAATGCCGCATTGGCGATAGGGAAAGGGGGTCAATCCGCGAAGGTTGAAAAAGCAAGGAAAAAAGAAGCTAATAGATTGGAATCAGTACAGGGCGACATCCAGAAGGCAGTAGGTACAGCAGGTGTCTATGGTGAAGCAGGCACAAAGAAAAACCCCAACCCTACAGGGGAATCTAATACAGCTACGATCCTTGACCTTATTTACCTTATCCAATCACCACAGGGTCGTAATCCTAGCAACTCTCCCTTACAGAACTTGATGTCAGCTCTCTCGGATAAGAAATCGAGCTTTGTTCCGAAAGCACAGGGTTACTTTAGATACTATTCATCATCACACCCAAGTCCCGAACATCAAGGTCCAGAGTTGACTGAGTACAACATAGACACACAAAGAGAAGTTCCCGAACTTCGTTTCAATGACAATGTACCCGACACTGTTAAGGATAATGTAGTCAAGGCTAAACCCGATGGAGATGGGGATACCGTTGTCTTCGGCAATGATTCATCCACTCGTGGACAGATCGTTAGGGGTTTGATGACGAAAACAATGTATTCTAATGGTGTAGAGTATGTGCCGACTAAAGACATCACATCTTTGTCTTTTCAAGTTACTAGTCAATTCTCTGTAAGTAAGTCAAAAGGCCCTATACTTAAAATCTCACAGGTTTGGTTTCAAAGGAACTATAAACCAGGAACTGAGTATTGGGAGGGTTTGTATAGACATATTAAAGGTGCATTGCTTAAAGCAAAAAACTTCAATCAAAATACAAAGGCTGGTACTATCATTGAAAGATTCTTCAATGCATCAGCAGACCCTAAAATAGACAAACTGAAAGTACCTCTTCTTAGAATCGACTTTCCTGTAGCGAATTGGGATAGTGCAGAAGCAAGTGATTACTTTGCAAATGGTACAGAGATCTTTGCAGGAACAACGGAAACCTTAGCCTCTTCTAAAAAAAGTAAAAGTACAGGACTAGACATTAAGTTCCCTCCAACTGCTAAACGGAGTCGGGCGGGTAAAGTAGTCACAAATACAAACTCGTTGGCCAGCCACTTTGCTTCCGTCATCGTATATGCTCTTAGAAAGTTGACTAAAGAGAAAGTAAAGCTTGCGTACAATGAAGATAAATGGAAAGAGCTAACTGCAAACCCCACAGAAGCAAATGTCAAAACGCAAGAAGAGTTAATAACTGCGGTGAGGGGTTTTGTATATAGAACGATTAAACCAAATACGATCCTCCCTACAGCAGATTTGGGTACGGTAGAACTCAGTGGGACTACATACACAACGAAAAAAGATACGACTCCTACCATCACACCAATCTTCCCTATTTCTGATGCTAAGGGGTATGAGGTATTTGGGGCGTATCAATATGGTCGTGGTTTAAGCCCCTCAAGAGGCACATTATTTGACGCTCTTTTAAGGCAAGATCCCTCACAGGTATTGACTCCGAAAGGGTTAGATGAAGCGATGGATAACTTAGATGAAGCCAGTAACCAAACAGATTTTAGAAAGAGATTGAAGCAACAGTATATACGCAGAGTAATGTCTCTATCAGCAGAAGATAGAGATCGTCTTAGGGTTGGGTTAGGGTTAGACGCAGAAAAACGAGATACAGATGATAACGCAATAACCAAGGATGATGCGAGTGTGTTAGCGAATAGGTTAATGACTCGTAGTGATGAACAGATCATTACGAACATCCCTTCAGCTCTTTCAGAGATTTACCCTAGTGAAGATGGGAATGTGGTTTGCGAATGTAGAATACACAGCACAGACGCAATCTTATTGGAGGGGTCATTAGACTTAGACAACTTCTTAGAGATTGAGAACCCAGCACTGAGAGGCATTAGAAATATGACCGAGAAGAAATCAGTTGAATGGAGAGAGCATCAGACAGCTTTACGAGGTGAAAATATCGAGAGAGTGCCACCAGGTCAAGGGGGTTTTGCTACTTCAAGTGGTTTTGGTGATGGATTTGATTTTAACAATCGAGGTAACAATCGCTTGCTATCTTCATTTACTGAGGTAGATGAAGACGCAGATACCTTACAGACATCGTTTAGAAATCCATTTGCAGGAGCAGTTTCAAGTGCAAGTGCAGGTTTAGATCAACTAAGTGATCAAGCAAAAGCAATTAAAGCCGCCTCAAAACGAGTAGGAGGAGATGATAATGACTGATGTAAATTTAATGAGGGAACAGAAAGCGATTGAGAGTAAGTCTGCTGATTCAAGTAGGGGTTGGTCAGCTCTCTCTATGTGCATTGCACAGATTGTAGAGATGCATTGGGAGGAGATGAGATGCACTTTAGAAATCCTTAACGGGAGTGGTGCGGACACGAGAGCTTTAACAGGGGTTGAGTTATTGATGCCCTCTATGGGCAACCGACACTTTATGGGAGGTATACCAGAGATAGGGGATCAGTGTGTTGTGGGTTGGTTTGCGAATGACACGAGAGCAGGTACAGCGGGTAAGACACCTGCGATATTAGCGTGGTGGCCTTCAACACCTTGGGTTAGACATGATTGGCACATGACTCAAGGGTTTGATCCTCAAGAGGGTGTCCTAGAGGACAATAAGAACAGACAGATTGTCCAAAACTTCCATCAGCGTGTTCGACATAAGATGAGACATTTCTCACCTGGCAATATAGGAGCGAGTTCATCTCAAGGGGCTGATATGGTACTTGATGAGAGCGTTCTATTGAGTAATAGGAGAGCCAATGAGATCATCATAAGGGATCAAGACCAAGCGATTGTGATGAGGTCTTTACAACAGTTCCATGCGATGTCGGGAGCTAGGGTGTACGCAGGCATGGTTCAGAGAGATGCTAGAACTCTACCGAGAGAGATGTTCTCTGACGGGATCAAGTGGGATGCCGACATACAGATAGACTCTGAGGGTAATCCTTATAACCCTTTCAGTGGTGGTGAGGGTTTCAAGAACCCTTTAGAACAAGGAGAACTACAGCCCCACCCAGTTTTTCAAAGAGAAGATTTTGACGGGTTAGGTGTAAACATTGAGGGAGAGCGTACTGGTTTTAATGGGGATTTCCCTACGCATTTAGATCCGTATGTATTCTTGTATAACGCAGGGTTTGTGGATGAGAACTATGATGAGTTAAACAGAGAAGGCGACATCATTTATGGTGGGAAGTCTATCCTTCGTGTTGGTAATGAGTTTGGTAAAAATGCTTTTAATAACGGTCTAGCCTTTACCGAGTATCGTATAGAAATGAATCACACGGCAGATGGAAGTCTGCCTGTGACAGAACAGACAGATGGGTTTGATTCCGATAGGGCAAGTAATCGACCTGATGTAAATAACGCACCTCCATTTATTGAGTGGGTGTTAGGAACACCTGTAGGCAACGATGCTTTTTCAGCGAAGGGTAAAGAGGACTACGGACTACCTGTCGTACCTTCTTTAACAACGCTTGGTGTGGCGAATGAATCTACACCATTCTCGGATCATGCCGCTACTCTTTTAAGAGTTACACCTGTCGTACCTAATATAGCCGACTCTTTTGTGTCCTTCACAAAAGGAGGGAAGTTCAAGGCTAACATTTCTAGTCCTTCACAAGATGCTATGGAAGCTAGAGTAGAGGGTGGAGCGTTGTTAGAGGTTAATAATGACCTGCTTGTGCAGAGTGATAAATCAACCTTCGCAACCACAACAAAGACGACCATTAGCTCTTTAGGGGCTGTTGAAGTCAATGGTTCGGGTAGTGAGGAGGGAGATCCCTTAGATGGTTCGGATGCTTCAGTATCAGTCATCATCAAAGGAACTAAAAGGATTAGCATACAGTCGGGTACAGCAATAGCGTTCAAAGCTCCTATTGTAGATTTCTCACAGGTCGGTCAAGTAAGGTTAGCTTCGTCAGATCAAATGGAGTTTAATACTGGTGCAGGATTATCACAGACAGCAGACACGATTAAGCAATCCTCAATGGGTAGCTTTGAGCAAGTGTGTGGAGGACCAGCAGGGTTTAATGCGTTGGCATCACCAGCTCGTAAAGTAACAGTAACCGAGTCTCCTGTAACGGGTGGTGCAGGTTTACCCTCTGACTCATACACCAATGCGTTTGGAGGTAAGTCAGAAATATACATTGGGCCTGCTACGAACACTAAGACGATTGCTGTAGGTACAGAGACTAAAACCATTGTGGCAGGGTCTGACCAAACAGTTGTGGGAACGACTGTTCAAATGACTGATCCTACAGGCACTAAGTTCCTTGCTCCTGCTGGTGCAGTTGTAGCCACAGCAGGTACAGTCATTGCGATGACAGCTAATGTGGTTGCGTTAAGGGGAAACGCTAATGTGTCTATCAGTGGAGCATCTGTAGTGATTGGTTCGCCAGGAGCGTCAGTTGGCCCTATCATATGTGGGTCGGACATCCATCCAATTTTGGGGATACCTTTCTTGACCTTCTGCCCACCTAGAGGTCAGAACCTAGCGATCACCCCTTAACATTATAATCGAGGTTGTTTACGATCTCCCCTATGGAGGTAGAAATTGAATCCAAGGAAGAAGACCCAAAGACAGATGAACCACAAGTTTCTGTACCATAGGTCGTCACCTTCCTTGCAAATCTCAGAGTTGAGTTGTGCGATTCGCTCAAGGTTATCTTCTGTGAAAGGTCTTTCCCCTAACTCTTGACAGATGGGTCTGTGGCGGGGGCGATACATTTGACCAGTCGTTGTTGACTGGTACCTGTGATAACGGGTGTGATTCCCGTTGTACCTTTTCCTCCCCCGATAGTAGACAGGCTCTTCGATACCATCACAGACATACATCTGAGCTTGGACAGATCGGTTGATCTCTCTAATCTCGTCCTCGATCCCCCCCAAATCATTATTGAATGTGTCTATGCAAGACACAACCATGACCATCGGGATGATCACTAGCATGATGGCTGAGGTGACTGAGAGGCTGGATGCGATTTTGGTTTTTAGAGTATTCATTTTGTTCTCCGTTTGGGAGTGGTGTGGTCGGTTATCGACCCCTTATATTATCTCATAGATAAGGGGTTACACATTACTCTATCTCCTCATAGATTATCTATCATCAATCCTTATATGAAGGAGGTGTCTATGAGAACACTAAATGAAGCCATAAAAATCGTTAAGAGCTTGTTTTCTGCCCCATTGGGTAGTTTCCCTAGAGGGGGGGTAGAAACTGCTCTTAGGGTGCGTTTAAACCTCTCCCCTACCTCCATCACATTGATTACCGAGCGAGGTTTGAGTGTGGTGCTTAGGAGGGATGCCTCAGAGTGGGTTGTTGTCTACCTTGAGAATAAATCCACACACGAGTCTTTAGATGAAGCGATCTTTGCTTTAGTTGAACCTGTTCTTCGAGATGAGATCTCCCTAAGAGTTGAGGGCTAACCTTTAACCCTTAAGTTGAGGTGTGCGTTCTCTGAGGCTTTTACTTGCTCGGCTCGGCATCCACAAATCATCGCCCCTACGATGAATGAACCATTAGAGATTCCAACACCCATATCTTGTTCTACATAAGTCTTTAGACCAAAGCTACTGTACTTAGTGTTCATCAGTTTAGTTCTACGAGCCTTATTTGAGGTTCTGAGCCACTTTATGACAGTAGCCACCTCTACACACCCAACATCAGTTAAGAGAGATTCTCGAAGCATTTGGAGTCGTTCTTTGCGTTGAGCAGGAGACTCCCTCTTAGTGTACAATATGGGCAGTGAGATACCCTCAATGTTCATGTTAGGGTAGGCTTCCATTATGTCTTGGATTTTTGCTTTGATCTCTTTCATTTTATGTCCTCCGATAATACGAGGTTCGCATACCTCTTTTGTATTTGATGAATCTCTTCTTTTAGGTCGAGCAGATTTTGAACTAAGGTAGGCAATCCTGTCCACGCCCCATAAAGTATCCCCTCACTTAGAGTTGGTGAGGTGCAATTTTTATAGTGATCCTCTAGTTCAAGACCATTCATTTCAGAGACCTCACGGGGGTCATATCCATCAAGGATGCATTCCTCGATATATTCTGTACCGTACTCCCCCTCATAATCAAAGGGGATGAGATCTTTGGTCATGTCGAGGGGGTCAAGTCCTTTGAGGACACACCCACCACATAGTACGATGTCTCGACTGTCTTCCCAAGAAGGGACTATCCGACCACCTCTACCCGAACATGAGGTGCAAGAGTTGGGATGCAACTCTTTGATCTTAGATTGTGTCTCTTTGATCTTTGCGTCAATGGCTTGCTGGTTCATATTCGGTTCTCCTTTATATAGTGATATGAATAAGATCCTTGCTTAGTCGATGTAGATGATTGTGCAGTTCCCACTTACACCTGCACTAACAGGCTTAGTAGTGTCGATGTGTTTCCATTTTCCGTCTACAGAGATGACATTCCATCGAGCAAAGTAGCCATCGCTGTTTTGCTCATTGCTTATCTTTCCTGTGCTGACCCCATGAAAGATAAGCAAGGGGCCAGAGTAGCACTTGACCTCTGCCTTATTCCCTAAGACAGCGTACTTATCCCAAGTAGCATCGGTACAGGCAGTGGAAAGAAGAAGAAAAAAAAGTGTAAGTGTTTTCATAGTGTTGTCCTTTCAAGACTTAATAGACAAGGGGTTACAAACCTAATCCTCGATGAAGAGAGTTTCTACGCTTTCCTCGACAAAAGGGGAGGGTTGCTCTTGGTCATGTGTGAGTAAACGAACCTCAAGACCTTTACCAAAAAGTTGCTTACGGGACAGAGATTTAACAATCGTCTTATCCCACTCGACCACACCGTAAAGGTCAGTGTCTTGGAAGTCGAACATATCTGTGTGTACGAGTGCGAGTTTGAGAGCTTCCGAAGGATTATCTGCAAAATCTGTGCGAATGATCTTATACTCGTCATCTTCATCAGACTTAGAGGACAGACAGATCCCGAACGCATACTGTGATCGGGGCATTGATTTAAGGAAGAAACTTGAACCTCGCTTGGGTCTAAAGTTATTACTCATATTTTCATCTCCTGTTTCTCATATTGGAACAGTAGTGGTTTGTAGATATCTTTCTTATATGATTAAAGGCATTAGTTAGCCCCAAAGTTGCTCTTCGGGTTGGTGATGTGCTGATACAGGTCTTTCCATTCCTGTTGGCTGATTGAACTGTTCTTAAAGTAGTTCGTCTTGACCATTTTATATGAGGATTCGGGAAACGCTCTCTCAGTCGCTGTGTTTCCTTGAGACTTCTTAAGTTGCTCCTCGAACTCTTCAAATGAGACACCAGCCATAGTACAGATGACCTCCAACGCTCTCTCTGCGGGTGTTTTATTTCTACCTCTCGTCATGATTCAAATCCTTTTGTAATTTGTTTATTGGTCACCATGTTTATATGATTTAAACCCAAAGGAGAAAACCATTATGAGAAGATCAGCATCAGAAATTATCCATAATCTTGAAACAAGGGTCGCTCGTCTTGAAAAAACAGCAGGGTTCAGTTCTTGGAAATGTATGGCTTGTGGCAAGTCTATCATTTCCCACTTTAAATGGGACACAACACCCCTACCTGTTATCCCAGGTGTTCGTACTCCAAAACAACCTAAAGCATGGTCTGATAAGTCTAAATGGATGAGTGAGTTGGTCGTTGTCCACCCAAACGGCAAAGTTGAGATTGATGAGGCTTATGACGGATACTATAATATGAATGGTAAACGACTACCTCTCGGCAGTGCGAAAAATGCTCCTTTTTCAGTTTTCCACAAAGAGTGTTGGGGAAAGTCTGGTAAACCTGGTTATGTGGGCGAAGCTGAACACGCCGAAGATCAAGGGTGGTTTTTGAGAGAACCAAGATCGAAACCTAAAGCTATGGGTGAAGATAAGGCAAGAAGAAGAGAGAACTATAAGAAACAAAAGGAACTTGATAACGAGATTTCTTCTGATAATTTATCAAAAACAGAAGCGTTATCCAGATCGGCTTACCAAGCACTTGAAAGTAAAACAGGTGTATCTAACTATAATGAGATTGGTACAATGTATTTAGAGGGAGTAGGTTCAAGAGCAGGTCAGTTCCATTTCTTTGTTCTTTGGGAAGATCAAGATACAGGTCTTTTTGTGGGTGCAAGTGCTTATGGTAAGTTGGCGAACCCAGCAGGTGTTAAGGCTGTAGAAATCGCTAGAGGTGAAGTTCTAGGTAAAGTAGAGGGCAAGTTAGGTACAAAGTACAGAGCTAAAGTTAAAAAGTACCCTGTTGAAAAGAAAAGATTTGCTAGACTTGACGATGGTTTTGTTAGAAGACCAAGCCCAATCACTAGACCTATGAGAAGACTGTATTATTAAATCCACCAAGTTGGATGTCACATCTCCTACCAGATGATCCAAAAGATCGCTTACAACTAGTTCGGCAGATTAAAACACCCTCTTGATTGGAAAAGGTTATTCGATTATTTTAAACCTTAAATAGTATAATAATGTCATTAAACCTTAAATAGTATAATGTCATTAAACCTCTTCTTAAAAAGGTAGAACAATGACATTAGAACTAAACACTGAAAAAGAAACGATAGCATTCTTAAAAGAAACAGATCGACCTCTAATCTTAAGTTGTAGTGGGGGAAAAGACTCTACAGCAGTCGGGTTGTTGTTAAAAACACATAACATACCTTTCACTCCAGTGTTTTGCGACACTGGGTGGGAACACCCTTTGACATATAAGTATGTAGATACCCTTAGTGATATTTTGGGGGTTGAAGTAGTCAAACTTCAAAATGAAAAACTCAACTACCAAGATCATGCTTATGGTATGGAGAGTGCTGTATTACAGAAAAAAATGTTCCCGAATGGACGCTTAAAATGGTGTACTAATGAGCTTAAACTTGTAAGTTATCGAACTTACGCAGTGGAGGTTTTCTTAAAGAACCGAAAGTTCCCCATTAACATCACAGGTATTAGAAGAGGGGAGTCGATCAGAAGATCTACTTTTGGATATGTAGAGGAGCAAGACGAAGCGACACAAATCAGACCTATTTTAGAATGGTCAGAAGAAGATGTGATTTACATTCATCAGAAAAACGGTGTTTCTCCAAACCCTCTATATCTAAAGGGTTCTAGTAGAGTTGGATGTTGGCCTTGTATATACTCCAATAAAGCAGACATTCGTAATATGGCTAGAATAGATCCAGATCGTATAGACTACTTAGAGAACTTAGAGAAGAGAGTATCTGAGGAGCGAGGGAGTCAAGCCACTTTCTTCAAGAAAGGAAACATAAGGCAAGCGGTATCTTGGGCTAAAGGGAAACAAGACGGATTACAAGAACTTTTCACAGATGAACAACTAGGAAGAGATGAAATCGGTTGTTTTAGGTGGGGCTTGTGTGAAACCAATGATTAGTAGTTTATTTATTGTCGTCATCTTTTAGATGAAAGGTGTGTCCATTATGAGAAGATCAGCATCAGAAATAATCCGTAATCTTGAAACTAGAGTCGCTAGACTTGAAAAACGATCCTATCCAGAAGACGAGGAGGGCAATCCAGAAGACGATGGCTATCCTTATGACTATGGCGACTTAAATGAACAGAGAAAATATCTTTTATCGTATGCGAGGGGTGTGGACATTGAAATACAAAAGACTTTCCCTAAACAAATGATGAAAGCACTTAAATCTAAAGGTGCGACAAACATTAAAGTACACAACTTCCATATGAACAGCAGTGATATGAATATTGGGACTATGTATAACGAGAAAATTTCTCAAAGCATACTTGGGGGGGGTGATGTTTCTTTCATGATAAAGGGAATAAAATACGAGATTGATTTCTGGTTAGAGCTAGACGCTGAAGATTTTGGTAAAGGGTCTAATATATGTCTTTGTATGGAATCAAAAATTAGACAATTACGAGACACTTTGGGTCGAGTCAAGAGTACACGCAAGGGGTTAGTCTCAGAGGTTATTTTATCGGAGTATTTTACACCTGCTATAGCTGAGTATAGAAAGAATTGAGAATGACCCATGAGAAGATCAGCTTCAGAAATCATTAATGACCTTGAATCAAGAGTCGCCAGACTTGAAAAGTCAGCTCAGTTGCTACCTATCTCTAGTGAGATGTACTTTGAGACAGCTTCTGAAATAGAAGAAAATGTGATTGGTTACCTCAAAGAGAACAACCCAGGTGTTGATTGGGATGTCTCTAGTGTTGAGTTCAAGAAGCAAGACGGGAATAGTGGGGAGGTAGAAATCACTGGTCGTTTTAAGACTAAGGACTATGTGATGGTTCATTACGATGGCAAAAAAGTAGTTTCTCTCCTAGAAGAGAAACAACCTTTTACAGACTGCCATTTCCAAAACTATACTTTTGGACACTCAAACATTGGTCGTGGCGAAATCTATCCGAGCAAGGGTTTGAGTCTAACGGAAATGATCGAAATCGAGTATGATGATTTTAAAGGTAATTGGGTTGTGAGTTCCAGAGACAGGAAGTTTAACTTTGAGTTAGACACGAACTTTAAACCAGAGGATGACGCTTCTGCATTAGTTAGGGAGATCAATAAGCGTTTAAGGTGATCTGCTAGGTGGGTACTTCTTAACATAGACACCATATCTTAGACGGCATATCAAACCCATTTGCTTCACCACACCTAGCTCTTGGGCGATCTGATCTCTGAGTCGAACACGAGACTTTTTGCTAGTGGGTTTTGATGTTTTAACCTCGTTGGTTTTGAGTTTATAGTCTCCACCCAAATCTCTCTGTATGATATAAGCGTTCAGACAGTTCTCCACAGTCTGTGGTTGTGATTCACTTTTAAAGTGTATCACTAAGAACTCTCTTATATCTTGTCTCCGACTTTTAGGCATGGCGATGTTCACACAGAGAATAAATGGTAAGCGTAAATGTGAGCATCCTAATCCTCACATACACTCATGGGATTACCTTAAAGAAGTGTTGTCGGATTGTGGGTTTGCTATAACGCAAAGTGCTTCACCTAAAGAATACATCATGAAAGGGTGTAAGGGACAAATTTTAATCTATGTGAAGTTTAGCACAGACACTCAATGTAAAGTTTTATTTGTCAGTGATGATGAAAGCCATCAGTCGCTAGACATGGCTTGGACTCTTCGTAGTCGCTTTCGAGAGAACGGAGATCTTGTATTAGTAACTATTCGACAGGTTTGGTCCTCTCATCCCAAACTTTCCGAATGATGTCGAAGAAGTCTTTAGAATCCTTTATGAGGTAGTGACTATGATTATTGAATCCCCAAGTGGAAGTATTTGTATTAACTAAGATATAGATATCCGTATCAGCTAAATACCAACGCTCCATTCCAGCATACTCTCCGTTCTTTTTGAATCCACTCTCTATTAATCCTACAGAGAAATACATGAGACACATATTACATTTGCCTTTTTGAAACGCATCTAAGGCTTTATCAGACCATCCTCTTTTGAAGTCGATTTTATTTGTAGCAAGAGAAATCATAGAGCTGTGTTATCTTCTTCACCATTCTCATAATCGTCAAGCAACGATTTATAATAAGGTTCTGGTCCTCGATCCCTCAGTTTGCTAAAGTCGGGTACGCTTGAAGCAACTCGGTCAACAGTGTTCGGAGCAGGAGGGCCTTCAATCTGATCTATCTGTTCTTGATCCATAGCCTCAAAGTAGTTGAGATCTATGTTGGTCACGATGTGTGAAAGATGTACCTCATCAAGTTGTATGTTAGGATCATAAGGAGCTAGTTTAGACGCAGTGCCAGAAAGAGCGTTAAATAAGAGATCATCCCTCTCAATTAAGAGTTGTTCTCTTAAATCACAGAGCTTGATGATCCTCGCTTCTAGGTTGTTCCTTAAATGAGATATTTCTTGTGTCGCCCATTTACGAGCATGGTAGATCACCCCACCTATCTCATCGGCTCTAGGGTAAATGCTTTTATTACTACCACCTAGTCTCCACCCTGGATACTTTAGTAGAGGTAACCAACCCGATGTGTCTACTTGTTCGGATTCTTCAGCCGTTGCTGTTCTAGGCCACAAAGTACCACCATAGGGCAGATCATAACTTTTATACACATTTTGTGTGTTCCCTTGAGAGTCAGTGACTGTACCTTGCTCACTACTTGCCTCTACCTCTCTCTCTACCCATTGATAAGAATCTGGCTTTAAAAACATAGAGATGTCAAAAGGATTTCCACCCTGTGCGATATATGCTTTTAAGAGTTTGCCGAGAACCGAGTTCACGCCAACTTCAAGACCCACTCTTTTTTCTGTTACTCTTTGATCCTCGCCTTCACCTACCTTTTCATAAGAGATGCGTATTTCTCCTATATGACTAATCTCTTTATTTATGTAGTTGATACGATAACCTACATTCTGTCTTTGAAGAAGGACAAAGCGTCTAAACTCTAGCCACTGTCCTTTACGAAACATACAGTTCCAACCGAAGCTCATTATTCCTCTCCCTCTCCACCCATAAGGGCGATCAAAAAATCAATAAGTATAGTAGGAACACCACCTGCAACCACCATTACACCAGTCCCATAACCACTAGTACCTATGTCGGGCTTATCTTCGGACTGTTGTAATGCTGAAACAAGACCCGCTGTACCATCAGCTAAATGGAATGTGCCATATAGACCAGCAGGAAATCTGAAGCTCAGTATTAAGTCTATGAGAGCTTTTATTCTCGCTATGATCGCCTGCACTTGAGCTATCCTAGTTTTCAACATATGGATGAACTTCAGTATTTGAGCGACAATCCCCTCAAGACCTTTAAGAAATCCTTCCATGTACTTTTTAACTGTGTCTATAAAGTTAGTCAAAGCACTTAGGTCGGAGTCTCTAAAAGGTCGTTGGTTTAGCCATTCCCCTCCTCCAACAGAAGGAGGGCTTAGGGTCACCACTCTTTGTGCGAGTCTGAATGTTTCTCTGAACTCTTTGTGGAAGATGAGGTGACCTACAAACCCAGTCATGGCATCGTCAAAGATCACAGGTTGTTTACTCTCTGGCCATTTATCGTGCATGAAGTCTGAAGCCTTATACTTTGGTTTAGTACCTGCATACATGAACTGTGCAACTCCATCGTAGTTAGAAGTTATAAGTTCCTGTTCTATTTCAATGTTTTTGATGCTATCTAGAACCGACCTAAGATCTGGATAAAGATCTAAATCATGATGCTCTCCTTCTACCTCATTCTTTACCAGCACCTCCAAGTCAAGAGGGAAACTGTTGATCTTATCTAGGCTATTAGATAAAGACCTAAGAGTCGCATCTGAGGGCATACCCTCCTTAAACCTAATCATGATCTTTCTTAGCCATTCTTGGATACCTAAAGCAAATACTTTACGACTCTGCTTATTTTGATGGAGATGTTTTCCTTCGATGCTTTCTGCGAACTCTTTTAAGAGTGTTTCCTCTTTACCCACAGGATTTTCATACCCAAGTTTTGCTTTGTGGCTTTCAATATATGGCTGTGCCAATAAGTGAGCGAGGAAATAAAACTTAACTGCTTTGAGGTATTTTTCTCGTATCTCAGATGGGCTTTTAACTACTACTGTGGCTGAGGGCTTAGACAGTTCTCCAGCTTCTATCCCTAGATAATATTTGTTCCCCCACGGCTTATTAATAAGAAATTCGCCTGTTTCTACTAGTTCGTGTGTGCCTACTCTTATGTTCAGCCCCCCACTTGGCAGATCCTTCTTTTTCTTAGATATAGAGTCATAGTCGTTTGATTCCATTGTGAGAGAATATATCGTGATGAAATACTCTGACGCTAAACTGTCATTGATCTTTAGGGATTCTAGGGGGATGTCGAAAGAGAAGTCATTGTCTCCAAACAATGCTCCCCCACCACTTCCATATACGAAACACCTATAAACATCAGAGATTTTCTCCTCTCCAATCTTGTTGAGGTAATAGTCATCATCTCCCTTTAAGATGAACGACCCTAGAGTGCCAATCCCATCGGGCATCTGATCAAGTCGTTCAAGAACTTTAGACTCATCGAGCTTAGTGAACTCACTGTCAGTCTTGATGAGAGGCCATAGTCTAGCGTCTAGATCCCCTATTAATTCTTGAACGGTAGACTTTTCTGGTCCGAATGCGTCTATACCCACCTCATCATAAGGATCTCTCGGTTTTCTGTTGATGTAAGCGATTCGTTCGGTTGCCTGTCGAGTAGCCACAGAGAATAAGAAATAATCTGGTAGTATGAACGACTTGGGCAGGATCTTATTTGTTGAGGGAGGGGGAGGTAGATTCCATTTAACCCTTACCCCATCGGGTTTATACACATTTGGTATCTCGATGCTACCTACAACATCATTGTAATAACCGACCTGTAAGTTGATGGGGGCTTCAGCCTTATCGCTCGGACCTTTAAGGGTGAGGAAAAGTTTAAGTAACTTCTTTATAGCCGAAATAATCGCACCTAGTGATGATGCGTCTGCTCCTGCAAAGAAGGTCATTGCGAACACTTTACTTTCGGGAGAGAAGTTAGGTCGAGTAGGATCTTTGATCTTTAACAGCTTTTCAATTATTCGACTTTCAAATGCAGGATATCCACCGAGTAGTTTTTCAGCTGGGTTTTTAAACTGTTTTTTATCGTAAGTAAGATACCAGCCAAAGTTGCGAAGGTCAGAGATAAAAGAGTCTAAGAAAGCGATGATTGCTTCAATGATGGGCTTCAAAGGATTAGTGAAGTCAATCAGTAGGGAAGCAATAAAATCTAACGCAGAGTTGACTAGATCAAAAACAAGATTGACGACCTCAAAGACAGCATCCGTTTTCTCTTTGGTTTCGTCTAAGAGCTTATAAAAATCGTTGTCTTTTGAAATACCGACATTACCCCAAGTGTTAAAGCCTGGAGCTTTGACGGTAAAAGTGGGGTTGTCCTCAGCCATTGGGGTCTACCTTTCTATTTCTTTTTTGTAGTTCCCACTTAGCGAGTGCTTGTTCAAGAACAGCTAAGTTACCTAAATCCCCTTGTAGCTTACCCTCGTAGTGTGCTTGAAGCGTCTTTAAGTTATCTAAGAGCTTCCCTACCTCTGTGCCATTAAGGTTTGGCTCTTCGGGTGTTCTAGTCCATTTATTTTCATTACTCATTTGATGTCCTCCAATGCTGTGTCATCGGGGTTGTTAAGATTCACCCTACTAAGTTTAGAGAGAGTGCCGTTTACTTGATCGGTACGAACAGAAATCCATGCGTACCTATTATCTCTAGCGTTCATAGAAGATATATCATTTTCAAGCACCGTTGGGATGCCCTCTTCGGGTGTCCCATACCCCTCTTCTGCCATCTTCGGGTCTTCAATCAACATTCGCCTATCATATACAGATAAACAAGTTTCATTGTTCTCAAAAGGATTGGGAACTTCATTACCTAAGATGTTTTGTAATAAGAGATCATTAGATGGGTGACTGAGGTCTGCAACACCTACGCTATCAATCAAGTTCTCGGTTTCATATTGCGACCATGTGTATGGCTGAGTAGGGAGTGCGTTGAAAGAACGAATAACCTCTACCCATGAAAGCGTCCTCTCCCTAAAGAACAAGAACGAACCTGCAAGCGACTCCCCAAGAGTGGTCTTCCGTCTAAGGATACGATAAGAGAATGGATGGATCGAGTGATTGGTTGTCGCATAGGAGCTACCGACTATACTAGAAGTCTCACGCAATGGTTGAGCGTCATCCCCATTAACAGAGGGCAAGAGTTTATAAGTTGTTCTAGCAGTTCCACTATCCCCTGCATAAAACTCAACAGCAAGTGTGTTAGCATCATCTACAGATACCACCTTGTAAGCTCCCCTATTGTCATCAAGAACATGAGATGACCCTACAGTACCATCTCCATTATCTCCTTTAGGTGGTGATCCATATTCGGTCGGGTTAGAACCTGCCAACTCTCCTTGAGGGTCGATAACTAAGAAATCACCTGTTGCTACACCAAGTGAGATGAAGTCAGCGTTAGTGTCTGTAAGTATATTCTCAAACCCGACAGAGATACCAGCCTGTGGCGTTGTAGAATGAACCTCTGTGAAGCCATGTTCAATAAACTGATCGAACGCTTGTAGTTCGGGGATAAGAGGAACACGAGTGATGATCTTAAAAACATCACCGTTGGAAACAACGGAGACTGAACCTCTGATTGCGGAACATTTGAGCGTAGAACCAACTTCAAGGATTCTCAAATAAAGAGTCTCAAGGTTAGACGCATTAACGCACTGTACTTGATCTCCTACAGACACAACATTTGCAAAGTCCCCTACCTGTGTATCTGTACCATTAACATCAGCAACACCCTCACCATCAACCTTGAGTGGTGTAAGGGTAATCACACCATTTGCGTAAGCCACACTATCTACTCGACCAACTCGTTGCTCATAAAGGTATCGAAACCCCTCGAACGCATAGATGAGCTTCGAGAACACATCTGTGAAGCGTCTGAGTCTGCGAACAGTGAATGTGACTTCCTCATACCAATCCCATGCGGGTAGATTTGTTAGGGTAGATTGTATAGGGGATCTGACTTGGCTTGTGCCATCACCAAACTCAACGGGTGCAGTGCCATTATAGTCTTCTCTAAGGAGTAGAGGGAATGTTGTATCAAGGTAAAGACCTGCGTCCAACTTAACAGTTAAGGTGATGGTGTCATTAGGAGATAAGAAAGACTTACCGTAGGTTTGACTCCCTGTATCTGTAATGACTGGATAGAGATTAGCATCGCTGACATCTAGTGTTATGTGTGAGACTAAACCTTTATCGGTTCTAACTACTTGAGTCTCTAAGAATGGATTAGCTGGCGTATTTGAAGCACTTGCTGAACCTGCGATACCACCACCTACGATCATCTGTAAGGTTAGGTCTACCCCAAAGGAGGCAGATAAACCATTACTTGCTAAACCTGTTGCCTCTAAGTTGAAAGGTATCTTATTCACCCCGCCAATGACTTGGTTATAACTCCCTAAGATCGTATTCAAACCAGTAGCGTTTGCGATACCTGTTCCATCTGCATATTCACATGGGAAATCCAAAGTGATCTCTGACCCTGCGATGTTAGTGTAATCGACCTTAATAATAGAGACACCAAATACTGGGTCTTTAACGAGAGCTGGAGTAGAGTCTAATGTTGGAGTGGGGGTGTTAGTGTAGTTATCATTTAATATGATGTAGATAGAGCCAGCATTGAGGTCGCTAAAGTATTGCGTGAGATCAGCTACATCTGTAGTTAAAACTTTTGTGCCTGTGTCTAGGCTTACAACTTTAGGGAACACTACGGGTAGGACTTGGCTTGACCCCAAAGTTTCTGTGATCTCTGAGCTTATATCAGTCTCTATGACATCTAAGACCCGATGTGTACCCGCATTGTGACCACTCTCAATATACAGCAGATCACCTGTGTGGACTTGAGCCGTTGTACCCTGTGTAGGGGACACATTACGAAGTATGCCTTTACCTTTATCTTCATTACCCGCTGAGTTGACAAGTCCAGATCGAGCTGTGCCTTGTAAAATCGTATCTGTCTCATCTACCTCTGACCCAATGAAGATTGACATTGGATCATCTGACCGTGTGATACCGTCAAGAGATAGTGGTCTTAATGTTGTGTCGTTAACAGACGAGAAATAAAAATCCCCATCATTCACATCGGAGGTGATTGTATCTGTTCCAACTCCGCCTTCCTCTTTAACCCCTAGCGTTGTTCCATCAATGATTAGTTTTTGATCTGTATTAGAACCACCTGCATAAATAGGATCTTGTATGAACGCATGAGGAATGAGGCTCATAGGGAACACGACATCCACACGATTATCTAAGACCGTAGCATTACTCTTAACAGAAATGCGATAATTTGAGGGAGTCATTGACCCCCCTTGTCGTTGTGTGAATATATATCCAGTAGACCCACCAATAGGGGGTATTGGATTATAGAAGTGATTTACACCGTCCCAATAATCTTCAAAAAGCCAAGATCCCATATCCGCAGAGTCTGCCCAAGTTTCTGTAGAGGGATCGAATGGGTTAGGTACGGGATCTTGAACGATTGTTAGCTCACTAGGGGCTGTAGCTGAAACTGAGAGATTAGGTACGATAGTTTCTGAGGGGGTAAGCTCATTTATTAAAGCAACTTCCCAGTTAGCTCCGTCATATCTAAAACGAAATGAGTGAGCGTTTATGTTTGGGTTTGTCACATTGTCATCAAAGTTATGAATGTGAACTGTGATCTCTAAATCAGCTTGTGGGTTGTCAAAGAGTTCTTGTATCGAGTGTTGAAAAAAGTACATCTTCAACTCGGATCTATCATGGAGACCAGTTACTGCGTTGAAAGGCCAATCTTCCTCGATGAAAACACCATTAGAGAACTCTCTAAAGTCTGCCATCAAGTTTGGTATCCTACATGACACAGCACCAGGTGTAGTGTATGTTGGGGGCAAGATCTCAGACCCATTAATAGTTGCGATCTCAAGGACACCTGTAGAAGCATCGCTTGAATCGGGCTTCAATATAAGCAGATCACCCTGTCTTGGTGCTTGCTCACAGATCCCATTCAAAGCAGAGAAATCTTCGCTTGTTGTGATGATCCCATTCGAGATACTAGCTGTACCTCTAGCTTCATCTGGATAAGCATACTCATCAACACCCGATATGGCATTGGTGGTCTGTACTTGAAGTCCATTCAAAGCAGGAGGTATTTGAGGTAATAAGTCCCTCTCATTAAATCTGCTCATATACGGTATAGACTCATCCCCTGTGTCATCTAAAGAGTCTCCGTCTAAAGCAGGGTATCTGAACGGTGTGGTTTCAGTATATGTGAAATCAACAACCCCTTCTAAGGCTAATCTACCACTAGGCACTGTCTGACCGACTATCTCTTTAATAGGCCAATCGGGGTCATTAAAACTTGGGAGGCTTATATCTACCAGTTCTCCTGTGCTACTCTTAAGACCTATATCAGAACCAACTCTAAATGTAGTGTTCGGTGAACTTTCATCATCAAGATCACGAGCGAAAGATTCAATAATAGTATCTCCACGCTTAGGTGGGTTTTTAGTCAAAGACTCACCATTAATCTTTAATGTAAATGCGTTCCCATTGAGAACAACTAAACAACCTTTCAACACACTAGAAACCGTTGCATTACGAGGTGCTTCTTGCTCTAAAGGTGGGAATAAACCTAAGTCCACAAGAGTTGCTGTTCGGGCTGTGTTTAGGATTGGATAGAAATCCCCACCATTACGACTTAATTTAATTTTAGATAAAGGATTAAGACCGTTAAATGTCCTGTCAACATTACCCACAACAACATCAGCGAGATCTCCTCCCTCAGACATGAACTGTGCGGTGTCTACAATACCAGTCGCACTATTAATAGGGAACTCATCTAAAGGTAAAGCCGAAAGGATAAATGTCGGCTTCCCACTTGATCCTGCATCTATGCTAGGGAATCCTGTAAGAGAGAAGTCATAGACCCTAAACCTAGCTGACCTACGCTTAATCATAGGAAGCGAAGTGATGTTCTCTATTTGCCCTAGAGCGTTGTTTTGAACATTGGCTATGGTATTACCATTGGTTGAGGTGTTAAGTGTCCCAGGTGAGCGATATGAGTACATTCTCGTACTTGTTGGGAATAACCGACTGAACCTATGTCTTTTCCACATGGCTCGATAGACAGGTATATAATCATATCTCAAATATAAGTTTAAAATGCCTGCACCAAAGTCGAATGATGTCTTCTCCCTTTGACCTATGAGAACATAGTCATCCATCTCATTCTCGATCAAATCCCTCTGCTGTAATAACAACAAAGATAACCGATCCGACTCTGGAGGTACTCCTCCAATCAAGATAGTATCTTCAGGTGTTGGAAAAGGGTTTAATGGATTAAGAGGAGTCAGATACTCCATGCTCACATAACGAGGGTAAATCTCTCTTGTGATGTGATCCTCCATACCTGGTGCGATCCAATCACCCGAACTCAATAAGTTAAACTTAAATGATCCATCTGCATCGCCCACCACTTTACCCGTTGTAGTAGAGATGATGTCATCCACAGGTTGAACATAACCATTGTAAAGATTGATCCTTGATCGAGCCACAACATCATTCGCTAGTAAGTCATATATCCCTATCGCCTTACCCTGTGAGGTAGGGGAAGAAATGACCAACTTACCTCCAGAACCTGTACCTTGATTAAGACTCTGTTGAAGCTCATTGGCGATTTCTGATGAGTAAGTATCATCGTCTGCTATGCGAATTTGGAATGTATCTGGTGAGGAAACAACACAACGGACATTCAACCCCAAACCATCATAAGATTTAGGCGTTGTTGATTGATTGAAAATCGCTTTGTATGTGGGCTTACTTACCCGACCACCTAAAAGAGTAAAAGGCTTGACACCACTCAAAGCTGTGTGGAGCAAGTAATAACTGACTTGAGGTCTAACATCATGTCCATTAGTGAGGTTGATTAACCCTGCTTCTGAGTTGAACTTGTAGTCCTCATTAGGAGTTAGGAGGCGACCCCTACCCTCTGTGTGGCTGTACTTGATGAGTTGAAAACTCTCAGTGTCTACAATACCAGTATTTAAAGTAAGACTCGTAGCACCCTCAAGAAGAACAGGTCTAAAAGAAATGTGGAAGTCGTTGTTAGATGTAAAGTCATGACCAGAAGTGAACCCTTCTATAGTAACTTTGGTCATACCTGTTGCGTCATCAAGACCTACCACCTTGACTCGGTACGGAGTTCCTTGAAGAACCACAATGGATTGAGCCTTAATAAAGTCCCTGTAATCTCCCTGTATCAAAATGTCTGGACTCTTCGGCTTTGCCGTGATGTTCGCATTATTCACCGTTCTAAAGGCATACGAGCTAGTTGTTGCTCCATATGTGAATGAAGGCACATTGAGATATGCAATCATCTCGGACTCTATATTTACCCTCGCAGGTGGACTCACTGTAATGCTACTCGCACTCACTGACCCAACATTGAAGATCTGTGTGCCTACATAAATCAAATCTCCAACACCTAAGACACTCGTAAAGTCTCTTTGAACAGATAAAGAGGTCGCTCCCTTATCAATCTTATATTTAGGGATCACCATACCACTAGATGTCCGAACTGTTCCATCTCCACCGTTAGAGGTTAAGGTCGTATAAGACACTTTGACCGATGTCGTACTCGACACCTCAAAAGAAAATCGTATTGTGTTTTGACCAATACTATAAAGCCCTGCGTTAATCTGCTCTGGACCAACCAATACTGTGGGTGATGCTAATAACTCTACCTCTTTACCTGTAGGGTTGTAAGTAAACTCAAAACCATTAACCCTTGTAGCCTCTTCTTGAATTACCACAAATCCCATCGCTTCAATGATGCGTACCCCATCAGGATCATCTGTTGGCGTATAAGATACCTCTACACCAACACCTACCTCTAAAGGATCTTCAAAACTAATCGCTCCACTCGTTGCTTCAAATCTTGGGTTCGCTAACAACTCTAAGAAATCATCAAATGGGTCTGGGTCAAATGGGGTCGTCAGCGTTAAACTCAAATCCATCTCGGCTGTATCAACCAATCCACTACGAGGTTTCCTTACAAAGATCACCTCACCATCTACCCAACTGCTGTTCGCTACTCCCATAGGGCTTTCAAAAACAACCCTGTTATCTGTGACTGTAAAACCCTTCTCTACAACCTCACCTTCTTTGGTATGGCCTACACCTGCTTCGTATTCTATTTCTCCTACCTTAATGCGATATGATCCACTCGTGTAGTGATCACCACTCAACTCATAAGGGGATAACAACACATCATCCCTCAAGACTGTCAGAGGATAAGAGTCATCTCCCTTACGGATAAATAAAGTTGAGCTAGGCAACACCTTGTCAAAAGCAAGCGTTCCATACACCTTGTATATCTCTACTGCCTTACGATCCAACACAGGTAGGTCATCTAAAATCTCTCCCACTACCTTTGTAGGATCGGGTGTCTCGGTTTCCTCCAACCCCTCTCTATAACCTCTGTAAATCTTCCATCTCCCAAGCTGAATACCCAACGCTGAACTAAGTGTGATCACTGTGCCTGTAATCGCAACGATCTTAAAATAGTTTAACCCGTCATAAAAGAAATCTCCCTGTCTCACTTGCGTAGCATCCACTCCTACGGATAAGTCTAAATCTACACCTACTAATGAACCAACCTTTTGCCCCGATAAAACCTCTGAACCTAGACGACTGATTAAACGAGCTTGACCCTCTAACCCATCACTCGGCAAGTCATAGTCAACTCCCTCTGTTAAAGGCTGAGTCGATATAGAACCATTCATCTGCTCTTGGGTGATCGTGATAGATGTTGTGCCTACCCTTAATCCAGCACCTAAAGCCAAGCGTGATGTCTCTTGGTTCACCTTAGAACTTACTGTACGACCTACAATCCAATGGAAACCATTTGGGTTGCCACCAAAAGCTGGCTCGATGTCCGTATCTCCAAGTACCTTATCTCCTATCTTGAAAAACTTGCCAGATTCATAACCTGAGAAATCCACACGAGGCTCAAACTGTAAAAACTGAAATGCTGTGCTACCACTTATGTCCGCTACCTTCTCCTCATCAAAAGAATAATAACCCTTAACTGATGATCGAGTCAGAACAAACTCAAGACCTGTCTCAAGACTCGAACTCGGCACAAGACCAATAGACCTTAATGACTCAAACTCTTCTGTCGTTGATGGATGATCTACAATAGATCCAGAGTCCACTACCAAATAACCGTCTACTACAGATACTCCAGATCCAACCACATTCTCCCCTGTAAACGATACCACTGCACCATCCACCTTAAATGAACCAGTACCTGTGAGCCTCAAAATACTCATGTGCTTTAATCCCCCTCTGTTTAAAGCTACATGACCACCGAAAATCTTCTTCGTCTGATTAGACCAAGCACGACTCAATACAACACTCGTTGTGCCTTGTACTAAATAACCTCGATGTACCGATAACCTCTTAGGTAGCCTCTCTACTAGCTCCACTGGTAATGTACGACCCGCCTCCACTAAACGAACATACATTCGCTCATATCTGTAATCCCATTTTAAACCCACACCACTAGGATCAAATGAACTCGCCACACCACTAGGCTCTAATCCCGAACCATCTGGTATATCCATCTTCTCTACGGGTGTTAATCCGTCTACTCCTGCACCCACCCCAATAGGGGCATCACATAAAACCAAACCATCATAAATCACAGGTTGCCCACTAGACAAAATACGACCACTATCCAACGCCACCTTCACTTTCCCATATTCAGCATCAACCAATTGAGCTTCGGTAGCCACAAACTCTACATCGCTATAACCATATCCAGCCACTCGCAATAAAGGTCGCTCATTCAATCTCGGCTTCGGAGATAAATAATCCTGCTCCCCTACAACATTCGATTCAAAATCACCAAGCGTACCAGATATATACAAGATCTCCTTACCAACATGATCACTCCCTTCCTTAAATAAAACCTTGCCCGATGGGTTTAAAACTACACCCTCCACACCACCATTAAACGCATCTTCCTCAGATCCCTCGGACACCACAGGGAACACTCCCTCAGTGCCTATCTCATACACCGTAACAGATACTTCCGCTACATTACCCCCACCTATCCTTAACTCACCCTCTAACCCAGCTATAATGTCGTCCTCACTACCTACCTCTCCAACTATACTACCAGCACCTCCCCTCAATAATGACCAACCCCTGTTCTCATATGAAAACCTAGTCCGACTCACATCATTACGACTCCACCAAAATAAACCACCACATACTCCTGTACCCTCCAAATTATCTGTGTCCAAATCTGAACGAACTGAATGAACCACCGTCCCACCAAAGAAATGATCTAAGACTGCACCATTCTCATCCCTTACCGAACTTAACCATACACGACTGTTCGTTAAGTAATAATAGACTCCATCAATCGCATCCTCAAATAACTTCTCAAAACTAACCCCCACACTCTCCGAACCTATCTCACCATCCCCACTAGAAATCAGAGCATAAGACTCTACTGCTCCGCAACTACTACCTATCTCATATAGATCACGACCCACACGCTCCCAACGACCATCTACCTCTACCACACTAGCATCTACTACCCGTAGACATAAACCCGTAGTACTGTCATTACGCTCTCCACTACGAACATCTAATATAATCTTACTCATATAAATCTCCCTACAAATCCTGTGGCTGATGCTGAGGGACCAGGAACTCCTGCTACTACACCATTCGCTACGGTTGTTAAAAAGTGTGAACTGATCCCTTGCCCTAAAGCACTACATATACGAGGTACTTCTAATCCTACAATACCAACACTCGTGAAACTACTCACTAACAACTGTGTTAATAAAATAGGGTCGCCCACTATCCCCCCTACAAATGAACCAACACCTACACCTGCTACTGCACCTCCAAAAAAATAAGGCTGACTTATGCCAAGCATAATCGGAACCCACATGACAGGTGCAAAGACACCCACTAACAGATTACTCTTAAAGGCTGTCTCCATTAAAGGTGCATTAGGCACTACCACCATTGAGCCTACACATACACCACTACCTACTGTGCCTTGAGCCACACCTTGTACTGTACTCGCTAATAACCACTGATATAAACCAAGCTCTACACCCTGTGCTATCTGAGCCATTTGTGGGGTCTTACTACTAGAGGAAGCCATGATCGCTCCACTCACTGCTCCTGGTACTGGCATACTATGTGAACCCCTATTAGAAGAAAACTTAATGTTGTCAGACTTACAACACACGCAAGATGTATGTAGGTCTGTGTGTTGTGGTGCATTCTACCACACAAACAATAAAACAACTATTAAGATTAAACCCAGAAAGATTTTGGGTTTTAAAATCTGGAAATGGGTTTTACGGTAGTTATTATTTAAATGGTGGGCGACTAAAAATTAAAGTCTCCACACATCCTTGCTATATCTATTTGAGAACTGATGTCGTATCTGCCCATCTTGCGAACGATCTTTTTTAGCTTGATAGTTCTGTCCTGTAGAGCGTAGTTTTTTCTTTGTTTAGCAGTTAGGATCTCTTCGATCTTATAGTGGTCAACAGATTTTATATCGAGTTTTGCTTTTTGACCATCGAGGTCATAGAGATATTTTTTATCCCACTTGATAACACACTCATCTTGGAAAATATCTTCCGAAGGTATGACGACCTCAGTCCTTCCTTGAGGTTCGATAATCTGAAAGACGATAGTGGTAAGGTACGAGTTACAGTCTTTCCCTTCGCAATCATCTGGAAAGAACTTGGTCTTTGTATCGGTGACTTTAAACCCTTCACCTTTGAGTTCTATGTGTAGATCTTCTTTTATGTGCCATACTCTGAACTGCATGGCAGAACACTCAGGCCAGGAATCGAAGTATGCACACGCCCCATTTCGATCATTGGGTGAGTCGCAATCGAACGCTGATTCCTCCCAATCGCCCCATTCACAACCACCCCGACCGAAGGTTCTAAAGTCTTTCATTTATTACACTCAAACCTAGAATTTTGAAGGTTAACATTTCACGAGTCTTGCCTGTTGACATATCTCTTAAACGGGCGAGTCGTTTGATTTCGATGAGGGTATCATGTTCATCTGATGTAAGGATCTCTTCTACTCGATACGGTTCACTAGGTATCAGTCTTGCTTCATTCCCTTGTAGATCCTTGATCCTTCTGTCAGCCCATTCGATGCCTACTCGTTTATCGTCAACAGTGATAAAGACATGACCTTTAGGATCAGTGATCAACCATTCGATTTCGATCTCGTGTTGTTCAGATATGATCTCATCCTCAGAGTCATCGAAGAATGGCATCTCTTGAGACTTTTGCTCTTGGCTGATGATGTTTACGCCTTCGGTCTCAAGAACATATTCTTTCTTTACTCTACTGTAAGTGCAGAGATTGAAAGTCTCTGATTTGAACACATTGAAAAAAGTCTCACCACCTGTCTCCCATGAGTTCATGTCGAAGTTCATGTCGAAGTGTTCTTTAGAATTGTTTGAGTTCCACTTTAGAAACTCTGGCTTGATGATGTTTACCATAACTGTTCTCTCTCTTTACGAGTAGTGTTGATATCTCTAACGACTTGAACATTGAGAATCGGACAAAACTTTTAAATACTTTTTACCAGCCTCGATTGGCTTTACTTTTCGCTCGGTTAGCTTGTTGCTCTTTCTCTTGGAGTAGTCTCCATAGAGCATGAGCCTCTTGCTCATTTAACTTTTCGAGCATTGAGGTCAGTGTCTCCCTCTGGCAACGCTCTCGGTAGAACAGAACTGATAGATGTCTTTTGATGCTCATGCTTTTACTCCCATTTGCGAGGATACTTCATCGAACATTGACTCGCTCTCTTTCTTGAGGAGACTGAGAGCTTCGTTGATAGCGAGGTCTGTACAGCCTTTCATGTTCTTTTCGGTGATGTATGGGCCGTTAACAGCCTCATTCAAGTGCCACAGCATCGCCTTGAGAGGTGTACCCTCTAACTTATCGAGTTTAAGGCTTAGGGGTGTTCTAGTAGTGGTCATTGTTTCTCCTTTAAAGAGTTGAGGATCGTTCCTCATGTATGGTTATAGATAAGGGGTTACAGGTTCTTCGTGCGATAGTAGCTGACGATGAAAATCCCGATGAGGCAGATGCTCGCTACACCCGCGATGTCTAAGATCGTTGAGAGCATTGTTCTTCTCCTTTAGGCAGAGCCGTTCTGATAATCATTAGTACGATGAGCTTGAGCGTCATGTGGTGGCTCTCTTACTGAGGGTTGTTGTTCTCATCACGATCCACAGTCTCGTCATGCTCTTGGATCTCATGACGGATGTAGCGTGGGAGGTTCAAGTTAGACTCGATGCAGTTTCGGATCGCTGTGAAGAGATGGGTTGGAGTCTTCTGTGGGTAGTGTCCATCAACGATGACACCTCGGACAAACTCTGTTCCGTTTTGGTCGATGAAGTGGGGGCTTCCATCTCTGCGAGTGAGCTTGCCACTGTAGCTCTTAGGACGGTTCGTATTATTCCCATTAAGAGAAGCGATGGTGCTAGGGATAAGACCCTTGCTACCAAAGATCACCTTGTCCACATCCTTAGTCGTGCAGGCCACACCTGCCTCATTGATGAGGCGAGTTGCACTCTCAAGGCTGTTCTCGGCAACGAAAGCGTTGAGGCGATTAAGACGCTCGTTAAGAACCTCTTTGTATGAGATGGTCATGTCGAGGATGACAGAGTATTTGTTGTCTCCGTTGATTCTTGACAGTTTTACTCTTGGGTGGTTAGTCATGGTGGTTCTCCTTTATTTAATAATCTTGGTGATAAGGCTGTGAGGAATTTCCTCTTCCTCTTTCTTTATAAAAGGGTTGGGGCGAGGCCCTGGTCTCAGTGAGACAAGAGTAGCTTTAGCGACCTTCTTCAAATGCTTTGTTGGGAAGTTTTTCATGAAAGTCTCCTTTATGAGAGTTGGGCTTGATTGCCTTCATGTTAAGTTATAGATAAGGGGTTACGCTTCCCCTTTTTCGCACCACCAATCCAACTCATCCCAATCATCGGGATAAGAGTCAATGAGAAAAGGCATTGAGACAGGAGAGCGTGTGGTTTCTTGAAACCAAACCCCATTGACCAGATGATGATCCTGTATGAGCCATCCTGACTTGGAGCGGGTAAAAACATGGTCATAGCCATTCGCTCCGCTCAAGATGGAAAATGATTGAATTTCTTCATCCTCCTCGATTAACATGAGGAGCTGTGCTAGAGCTAGAGCGTTATCCACTTCCCATTTTGCCTCTCCACAAGAGATCTGATACTCATCTCCCCCGCAAGAGAGGAAGCCACTTTGTTTGTGGTCGGTACTCTCTATCTCGTCTAGTCTAGTCTTTGTTTGTGGTTTCATTTTTTCTCCTTTGGGAGTGGTGGTGGGGCTTGATTGCCTTCATGTTAGGTAATAGAGAAGGGGTTACGCTACACGCTTTTGCTAAGTAAATCAAATACTTGACTGAAGCGTAACCCCTTATCTATACCATTATATGAGGAACGATCCTCACCCCTAACTCCCAATGGAGACTAAAGACATGAACGCACTTTTAACCTACTCAGAGGCTTCTAACAGAATCAGCGACATCATCAGCTCTCTCAGCTTCTCTCTCTTAATGGGAGAGGCTGAGGAAAAGCCCACAGTTAAGGCAGTACGATCTAAGGTGTCTGCTTACTATGCCTCTCTCAATCGTGAGAACAAACTCGATGTCCTCCACTCTTATGAGGCGAAGAACAAGGCAGAGCTGATCGAGAACGCTCAAACATCTCTGTTAGAGCGAGTCGGGGGAGCGTAAGCTGTAACCCCTTAAATATATCCTAGTGTGAGAGGCTAGGAAACATTTACCAGCAATCATATAATCATTTCAAACTGCAAACCACATCTCTTGAAAGGAGACTCCCATGCAGAACATCACAGCAACACCAAACACAACTTTAACTTTCACTACAACCAAGTCGGGCAAGGCTGACCTCAAGAAAGACGGAGGCACTGTCAGAGGGAGGCATACTGTCGAGGTGTCGATGCTCGTGGGTACTGACCACAAGACCATCGCCGCTATGGATATGGTCAAGGTAGAGTCGGCTGATCGAGCCAAGCTCAAGGTGGATCTTGAGGATCGTGGGTTGGTCTTTACCGATCTTGACTTTGATCTCGCTCTCGATGGGGATCAGCCACGCAAGAAAGGTCTGCTGACAGCACTCCGTCAGTCAGCCACAGGGTCTAACGATGACAACTCTCATCTTGAGGCTTACAGCGATCATCCAGCAGGTGTGAAGGGTGTCTCTATCCACGATGGAACAGGTGATGTCCATGTTCGTGGAATCATCATCGGAGAGCGTGTTCTCTCGGCTGATCCCAACGGAGATGCGAGAAAGACTAAAAGTGGTCTTCATGTCCAAATCAAGAACGCTATCAGTCGTGAGTTAGACCTCACCAGTCGTAAATGGAGACAGTACAAACTCCCTGCTTCAGCGACTGTGAATGGGATTGACAACCCTACCCTATAGTCCTCATCGGGTGCTTCGCTGTAACCCCCTATTTATAACTCTATGTAATCAGCCCACACTCACTAAGGAGAACAACATGGCTACCTACACAAAGCAAGACATCGAAAACCTCAAGACTCGTATCCGAGCTGAACTTCCTGCTCTAGTACAGGCGAACCCAGGCGAGAGTACAGGACAGTTAGAGACACTGTACTGTGATGCTAATCCTGTTCTCGTAGATCAGTTCGGCATGACCAAGAGTAAGCACAATTGGTCTGTCGTACAGGTCAAGGTCTATGACTGCATACAGGAACTTAAAAAGAGTGGTGAACTTATCACCCATAAGCGTGGGTACTACCACCCCGACTTTGACCTTACCACAATCCCTGCTAAGGCTAAGGCTAAGGCTAAGGCTAAGAAGGCTAAGGCTAAAAAGGTTGAGCCTGTGGTCGAAACTGTGGTCGAGCCTACCCTTGAGGTCGAGGAAACTCAAGAGGTCGAGGAAACTCATGTCCCTGTTGAGGTGGACAACCCAGCTGTCATCGAAGCCCACATCGACACTACCACAAATGAGTTGGTGGAGAATGTCGGTGGGTCTAAGGACTACCGCATCTCTCTTGATAAAGTAGAGGATGGGTACATCACTTCAAGTGTGCAGGTAAGCACGACTACACTTGAGCCTGTTGCAGAGCAAGAGCAAGAGCCTGTTGAGGTTGAGGTTGAGGTTGCTCCTGTAGAGCCTGTTGAGGTTCAAGAGGTGGTAGAACCTACCCTTGAGATCGAACTGCCTGTAGAGGGCAATATGGAGACTCAAGAGGTAGAAAAGGACACTCAACCGAGCTATGATCTGAGAGAGCTTCGCAAGAGTGCTTCCTTTGACCCTATCGAGATGACTTTAAATGAAGTGAAGGGTAGCTATGAGGTGTACCGAGACATGGTCGCACGAAACATCGTGTTGACCCAAAAGAAGCGAGAGGATTATGTAATAATCCCTGTGGATATAGATCAAGACCGACTTGATGCTCTTAATCAGATTGACGGTCGCTATACTAGGTATGCCTTGAAAGCAGTAAGACTCTTTGAAACAGAAAAGAACCATAAGGACGGTTGTCTGTTTCATGTCAAGGCTCTCATCTCCTGTACTCACAAATGCGATCATACCGATGACTTTGGTGGTCTAGTTGAGCCTTGTATGAAGCCTCTTGACTGTCCACTACAGAGCATTTGGGGAGGGGTGGCGATCTATGTCAACAAACTTTACCACAAGTACAACCCTCAAGACTCATAAGGAGACTCCTCTCACGCTGTTAAGCGAAAGCCGACTAGAGAGATTTTTAAAGACAATCGCTCCGACACTTAACAGCGTGAGGTTGGAGAACAAGTTGCTTACCTTAAACTTTACCACAAGTACAATCATACTCCCCCTAACATCAACGATGACTTGGGGGCAACTTACAAACTCCTTAAAGGAAAAAGGACTTATCCATGAGTCTAACTAAAAGAGATCTACAAGAATCAATCATCATCATAATCGAGCGAGATGGATCACACCATGTAAAGATCCCAAATAATGATGACCTAGAGTTTGATCCGAAGGCTTATAAGGCTATGGTAAATACTCTGACTGTGCTGGACGAACCGAGCTTTGTCCTCAAGACTGTTCTTTGGGTAGAGCGTAAGATCCAAGCACTTAACACCATGCTCTTTAGAGCGAGTGCTTGATTATGAAAAGATACACACGCAAAGTGAATGGGAAGATTGAGTGGGAGTATCACAAACTCTTACCTGATGAAGAGGCTGAAGATTTGATTAGAGGTGCTTGTTTGGAGATAGGGTTTGAACCGATTGATTCTGGAATCTACGCTTTAAAGACAGACGAGGGGGTGTTAAAGGTTATCCAGCAAGGGGAAGAAAGACATGGCTGGATAGTCGAAATAAACAACTACTCCGAGATGTTTTTTACACGCCAAAGCTTGTTCGATACCATAAGGTCGGTATGGACACATGAGCGTAAAAATCCTTTAGGGTTACCAGTTGTGCTTTCTTCAAAAGAGATCGAAGAAATACTAGGTGGTTAAGATTTTAAAGGTTATCATCGAGCCACGAGAGGTCTAGCGTCCACTGATGTTGGGATCTCTCGTTCCATACTTCAAAGACTCGGACGATGTAGTCCTCAGTCTTTTGGGGTGTAAGGTTATTAATCGAAGCGAGTTGATGTAGTACCTGCGATTGAACTTGTGGGGGTTCAACGGATAAGGTTCGTCCGATGTGCTTTGCTTTGTGGCAGGTGGGGCAGAGAGAAATCAGACCCTTGAGAGTTTGATTTTTGTTCTGGTCATCATAGTGCCAAATCTCGTGGCACTCTACTGGCCACTTAGATCCTTTACCCCCACAGACCTCGCATTTGTACCCTGCTTGCTTGTAAGAGGCTTTGCGTAGCTTATCCCATTGAGCTTTGGAGAGGTTGGCTTCAGAGCGTAGGTTATTGCCCCATGAGGATTGAGGGACGAGTTCAACAGTGAGTTTCATATAGACCTCGTATGGTTTTTAACAAGAGTCCAATTGCATAGCTTAAAGAGTTAGAATCAACAGGGTAAATATAGATTTCTTCAGTGGTATCTGTGGAGATAGTGACCAGATTTATACTACTGTCAAAGCTAAGGCGAAGGTTGGAGTCCTTGTCGTGTTTGTAGTGAACTCTGTCTGGATATAAATTTGCGTTATGCTTAGGATAAGGGTCTTGGTCGTCTACAAACCCAATCTCCGCAAAAACATCTTTCCAATCAGCGGGGGATAGGTGTTGGGTCATTTCTATGTTGGTCATTAATGAGGGGTTGGGGATCATTCGCCCCTCGCTGTCTCTACTTAGGTATGTCATCATTTTTTCTTCTCCCTCATTTTGAGTAAAGTTTTAGTGATTTCTCCAGCTTCTACTTCTCGTGTTTGGTTTTTATCTGGGTGACAGAACATGAGGAGGGTTTTGATAAGGTTCTGATCAAGAGGATGCTTAGGGGAATTATCTCGTGCATGAATCAAGCAAGAAATCTGCATCTTAAGCTGGTTCATCTGTATTTTAAGCTGGTGGTTTTCAACCTTTAGGATGTTGGCTTGATGGTCGGGGGGCGTTTCTTCTTGTAGAAGTTTATGTATGATCTTTTGTAGGGCTTCATATTTTAGATCCGACTTTATCCTCTTATGCCCTTGCGTATCTCTCCAGCAAGTCCAACAGATGTTAAAATGACTATCCTCCATAGGCCAGTTACATTGACCACAAATTTGAACATCCATAACTTAATACTTTCTTTATCTCTATCATACTACAGATCATTTATATGAAAGGCATAAACAATGTATGACAAGCTAGCGTATTTAAGATTAAGAATTGCTTGCCTCGAAAGACAGGCTGACTTAACACCAGGTCTTGGCACACAAGATCCCTGTATCATTCTTGAGAGGGCGAAGAATAATAAGGCTAACATTGATGAGCTAAGGTATGTCAAAGATGTGTTAGAGGATCTTAATGTCGTCACACACCAAGATTCTAATCGAGAGGGGTTAGAAGACATTTCTAATAGAGATAGGAATGATTGGTATGGTCTGACTTACCCTAGAAGATTGAGGGAGAGAGTAGAGGGTGAGGAGATTGTATACGGAAAAAATAACAAAAAGATACCAGTCAACATTCCACATATCACTTATTCTCAACACGCTCAGTTTAGAATGGATCTGAGAGGCGTGACTATGAAACAAGTAGAGGCTGTTGTGAAGCACTGGCATACACAGAATGCCTTAGTAGTAGAGGGTATGCGAGATTATGACCGACTTAAAGAAATCGCTATGGCAAATAAAGAAAAGCATGAAGAAATCAAAGCTAACTGGGAATGGTTTGAAAGAACTTTGTCTCGTGATCAACTCAAGAAGCAGATGGACGATATGAGAAGGCGTAATCGAGAGATGGAGATCAACCATAAATATATGGGTGTCTTCGTAGGGTTTGTTCCTCAGAGAGATGGGAGTGTAGACATCAAGACCGTCTTTAATCTGAAGAAGGAAGATCAACTTTACAGTAAATACAACTGCAAGTAGGTTTTACTTCGTTGGCTTAACAACCACCTTGTGGAAAAAGTTCCGAGAGCTTTCCAAGAACCTGTTGACGAACTCAGCACCACCTGCTTTTTTAGGGTAGACTACTTTATCTGAAGTATACCCGTACTCGAACAGGAAGATGCCTTTTGAAGGGTCGAGTTGGACGCTGAACTTATCGTCTTTTGTATGTGTCCATACATGATTTCGATGAGAGGCGATGAAGCCACATTCTGCCACGAGCATTTTGAACAGTTCTTCCTTAGTGGCAAGATGCTCAGTTAGCGAATCTATATCGGGATTAACAATCCTCTTATCGTCTTGCTTAACTGTCAGCATCTTCATAACCCCGTAGTTTAATGATCTCTCCGATAGCTTCATTTATATGTGGAACAACATCTTGAGAGATTTTATTTTCTAAGAGCCAGTCTAGCATTTGCCCTTTCCAGACATGAGGGTTATTGGTCTTAAGCTCATAAAGTTTCCGACTCCAACTGTACATCACTTGAGGCTCGATGATACCTTGAGCTGTCTTTTCTAAGAGACAGTCAAGTAAAGCGACCATATCTTTGGGTGGTATTTGTTCTCCTTTCTTTAGGAAAGAGATCTCTTGTTCGGTTAAGACCTCTTTAGCGATCTGACTCGTGACCCCACAGGCAGAGAGCTTGCGACCTGAACGGTAGTAGCGAGCTACAATCCGATCTTTTTCTTCTGAAGTGAGGAGTGTGGCCTCTGTGGGTCTACTGTCTTTAGGTTTTCGACCTCGTTTTGCTGACTTTCTCAGTTCTTGAGGGAGTCGCTGATATATTGTTTGTTTAGTCACACCATAAAGTTCACCTAAGACCTCAAGCGTACCCCCGTGGTACGCATCTATGATCTCGTCCATCGGGATTGGTACTTTTAAGTGGTTATAGTTAGCCCATCCAATCTTAGGCTTCGGGTGTCTGAGCGTCTGTACGACATCAAGCTCAGTTAGCTCCCAGTCTTGTGCGATCTCAGCAGGAGTCTTACCCGCTACCATGCCTTTGTGGAAGGCTCGTCTTTTGTTTTGATGGATCATGTAGTTCTCCTTTGGGAAGTGATTTATAAATAAGGGGTTACTAAGACCTCTTAAACTTGACTTGGTAGGTCTGCATCGTTTCGAGGTTGGGTACAGCATAGAACGCTTCTTTCACCTCTTCTGGAGCCTCTCTAAACTCGCTCCAACGGATCGTATAACTATGAGCGATGTATTGATCAAAGAGATCTTCACTGATAGCGTCCTCGATGTCGCAGATGTCTACCGATTCCAACTTAGGTGTGGGGGGTTGTTTTTCTACCCTCGTGGTGTATTTACCCGATGCCGACTCGATGATAAGATCTTGGTCATCTGCCATCTCGATCAGTTCTGACTTGAAACTTTTAAGAGACTTGTTAAACCTGTTCTGTGCTTCCCATAGTTTACTTGCCGCTTCGGTTCGTTGGTTGATGTCGAGGTTAGTATCGTTCATTGTGTTCATAAGTGTGTTGAAGTTCATTGTGTTCTCCTGTGCGAAGTTTATTTTAGGTTTAGTTCAGTTAGGATATGTGTTGAAGTTTCTCCACCGACCCATTGGACGGATACTTGGTGAAAGCCATTACCGTCTAAGTTTGAGTTTTTATGAGCGTCCTCAACAATGAATCCTGTCGATGAGTTTGTCTTGAGGACTACATCTTTGCCTTTAGTGAAGTGAGGGGCTAGAGATTTGCACACTCTATAAGTCTCTTTTAGGGTGTGTCTTTCACCTGGCTTAGGGATTCGTACTTTAGTTGCAGAGTCTCGAACCATGCACGATTTATTGGTCAAGACATCATAGACAAAGAGTGCCTTCCCCGATCCTTGAAGTGGTTCGCGGGCGTGAAGGATAAACCCTTCGATACCACGCTTGTCCATACTACCCTTTGTGACTTTGACTGGAGTATCGCACATAAGAGTTGCGTACATTGCTTCCATCTCTGACTTTAGACCTTTCTCAAAAGCTCTCACTTGAGATTTAACTAAGTCTCCGTCCACAAGGTTTTGGATCACTTCGGTGCTGTGACCCTCATAAGGATGGTCTGAGTCTGCAAACTCGATTGGTAGTGGTTCGCCTTTAAGGGCGAGGTGTACGCTCTTAGCGTAATCTAAGACTTGTTCTGTAGTGTTCATATTTTCTCCTTTTACGAAGTTAGTATTTTATAGATTGTTCATTGCTTTATATGAGTCTCCAATGACTTTCTTTACCATACCCCAACTTGGGATATGATAGGCAACCTCTCCTGTGAGGATCGGTTCTCCCGACACGACACAAGAGGTGTCAGCTAGTGCCTCTATATGCTGTGTCTCGTGAAGTCGTGCCGACTTGGGTACTTTGACCTTAGTCAAGTCATACCCTGCGAGAGAGGCTTGCTCTAGGGCTTCCTTTCGGGCTTCCTTCGCTTCTCTTTTAGCGAGGGAATCTTCACCCTTCTTTTCACAGCAAGAGTCAAAGAGAGGACAACCTTGACACATCGAGTCTGATTGCACGACTTTGCCAAAGCAAGGGGTCGTAGCCACGAGGCGTATCATTGTTTCCTCATCGTTGAGATTATAGAGACTTGGAGTAGACTGTACGATCTCAAAGTCACCGAAGAGGTCATCTTCATCTTCTAGTTCCATCATCATCTCCATTGGTGTGTTATCATACGAAGGAGCAGGTGCTTCTTCGGAGCAAACCACATTCCATCGCCACTCCCAACATTGAGTGGTCATCTCCCCTGTAGACTTGAGCGTTTTAACAGCTTGGCTACAGAGGTTATTAAACTTAGGTTGACCCGATGGGTAATACCCAAAGTCAGCTTCAGTCATACCCACATGGGTAAGGACTGCTTGTCGAGCCTCTTGAAGACGACTTGGCAAGATGTTTGGGAACACCTCTCGCATAGCGTTTAGTATTAAGTTTTTTTGTTCCTGTGTTGTCATAGAGAGTCTCCTTTAGGAGTGAGTAAGTGAGCAGTATCACCTACATGATATAATAGATAAGGGGTTACGAGATGCACCATCCGACCTTAGAGGTCAATAGGGCAAACATCAGATGAAGATTGGCTTTGAGCGTCAACCACATCTGATCTCAAGTAAGGGTCTATAGCACCCTCAAAAGCGTTCTGATTGTGCTTCATATTTAAATGACCTTTTATGGTCACAAACGAACGCTTGAGTGCCTTCTTAAAGTCAGTGATACCCAAGTCGTTCATGACCAAAAGACAAGCATGACCCCACTGTTTGGCCTGTCGTAGAGTGATCTCAAGTCCCATATCTTGTTCTTCAGCCACCTTGCGTATCGCTCGATTGCAATCCACTAGGAGCTTTACTTGATCGGTATCAAACTGAGGAAACTCAGCCTGTACAACCATTCTCTCAAACTTAGGTGTGGGAGGTGGTGCGTAGATACCAATGAGCCTAGACAAGAAGCTGGAGTCTTTCATTTGAGTGATGTTCCCTCCACCTTCACTTCCATCTGCACCACTATTAGCGGTGAAATAAAACCGAGTATTTGGCAACACTTTGAACAACCCTCCCTCAATGGGATTGGCGATCATCTCTTTACCATTCTCCACAGCCTCCCTCAACAGTTCAAGCATATCGGGTAAGGCTCGGTCAGCATCCGAAAAGATGACGACTCCTGGGACAGTGATGGTGAGCATACCATCGTTATTGATAACGGTGTACCCATTACCCTCCATGTCCTTGATGGACTCAGAGAGTTGGAGTGGAGTTGCACCTGTAAAGTCTCGCTTACAAGTGACCCCCCTACACGCCTTTAAAAGCTCCCCTTCGACCTCCTTCGTTTCAGTACCTCCATCGACTGAAACGAGGGTGGTTCGGGTCACCCAATCGGTAGGTGAAGTGCCTTGCTTGAAGGCGAACCTCTTACATGGGATATTGAAAGCGTGGCAAAACGCTTTCACCAAATCATCCTTACCTGTGCCTGCTGGCCCACTGACGATCATGTGATTCACTTTTAGAAACATGGATGCGTCCTGCATCCATCCCTCTGAAGAGTCCTCAACATAGTTGTTGGGTCGCTCGGCAGGAGTCCAACCTGCACTTTTGATCTCTGTATTTGTGAGGGGAGACATCAGTCTCTTCACTCCACAGAATGAGTTGCTTTTGAGAGTATTTAGATTTGGTGCTTGACGAGCCATGAGGTTCTCCTTTGTCAGAGTGCGAGTTGATTACAAGAGTCTATAAATAAGGGGTTACAGGATAATAACCTTATACGATTTTCGGGGGATTGTTCCCCCCTACACAATACTAATATATAAGGGGTTACAGTTTTTATTGGCAATCCTATAACAGAAGCGTAACCCCTTATATATTAGTATTGTGTTCTCACTTTTAAATAAACTCACAGGAGATGAATATGGATACAAACCACGACCCATCACAATATGCTAAAAGAGATCCTTTGAGCTTCGCTAAGGGAGCGTTCGAGGCTCTTACCTTAATGCTGAGAGGTATCTCTGTGCAGAGACAAGGTGGCACATTCGCTATCTCAGCATCCTTCCCTTGGCTCGTCTTTGGTCGAGCTATTCAAAATGTTAGAGGGAAAGACTTCGACTCGTCTGATAAAGCAAAGTGGTTAAAGGCGATCTATCAAGACGCATTATATAAGTTTCAGAGTGGGCCAGAGAAGGCGACTTTGTACCTCCCTGCACCCTCAGCCGCAGGTGTGACCACAATCAATGCTTCCGCAGGTGTCGGTGGTGGAATCCATGAAGCAGGTCATGCCATCTGTGATTGTGCGAATGGTCGCTTCCCTACCTTTGCTGAGTTTTACACTCATGTTGGTCGCCACTTAGAGATGGAGATCCCATACCATGAGTCTAACCTCCCTAAATGGGTTAATGTGACTGCTGATATGAGACTTGAACCAGGAATGGCACTCTCTTATCCAGAGGTCGAACATCGCTTTCATGCAATCCAAACTTGGTGTCATGAGCTTGAATCTGAAGGGAGAGGACAGGAAGTTCCTAGTGACTTTCTCATGGCTCTTAGAGACAGTGGGAAGGGTTGGGTTTCCGATGAGTCAAAAGCTGTCTATGCTGAGTACAAGCAAGAGGCTAGAGACTTGGTGGACTACCTCAAACCTATATGGTCTGAGCTTAATCCAAAAAACACTGATTGGGAGTCTTCGGCTCACCTTCCTCTTCCTGTCTATGTCGCTGTCGAGGTCATCAACGCTCTTCATAAGATGCTGAAAGAACCACCTCCCGAAGATGGTAAAGGTAAAGGCAAGGGTAAAGGCAAGGGTAAGTGTAAAGGTAAGGGTGAAGACCCAACCAAGCCTAATGAGCAAGGGGATGATAACAAGCCTAATGAGCAAGGGGATGATAGCAAGCCTCAACAAGAAGCAGGTAAGTCTCCCATGAGCCTCAACGACATCAAACGACTCTTAGACGGTGAGGGTAAAGCACTTGATCCTAATAGTGCAATGAAGCAAGAGGTCAATAAGAATAAAAAGCAATTAGACCATGAGCTTTATATCCCCAATGGATCTAAACCGATCTATCGGAAGTTCCTTTAATCATTTGGGGGGTACGAAGTAACCCCTTATCTATCCTATTAACTCTCGAAAGGAGAAAGACAATGCCAAACCAATATGACACCAAAGTCCTCTCGGCTCTTGGTCGAGGCACTAATAAGGTTCGCAGAGCCTTAGAGGTTGCTAACCAAAAGGCTGGTCAAAACTTCATAGGTGCGAGACTCAACACTCGCTCCACAGCTTTAGTGAATACGCTTGTAAGCGTAAGAACTGGACAAGTGAATAAAGATCGGCACATCAAGATGTATCAGAAGCCACAAGTGAGAGCGGCTTTCAGTTTCGCCTGTGATGGGAGCGACAGCATGAACTATAGCAATACTACTCCTAGTGGAAACTATTGGAATGAGTGTATCAGCCTCATAAATGGACTCCATACTTCATGTCAATCAATCGGGGTTGACTCAAGCTCTGCCCTAGTCATGTACACCTATGGGGATAGAGATGTCCCTATGGCAAGTTCAAGCTACAAGCCTGTAGCTAACATGATCAAAGGTCTTGGTGATAAATGGCAACGAGATAATCCTGATAGGCTTCGTAATAAGCGTTGCAGTGGTGGGACAAGTATCGTCTGCTATGCCGAAACTGCAATCGACATGGTGTCTAAATCTAATGCTACTCATAAGATCGCCTTTTTCCTCACTGATGGTGAAGACTACGAGAAGGCTTACTTAGAATCAATGAGACTCCAAGCCCAAGCCCAAGGTATCAAACTAGTCGGTATCGGATTAGGTGTACAGGGGGATAACTTGCCTAACGGTATCAGTGGTAAGTCTGCTCTTGAGATCGCACCTCGCATGATGGATCATCTTGAGAAGATCGTCAAGTCATCCACAGGAGTAGAGGCTAAGAGCTACATCTAAGAGCAACGATTAGTCCATGCTGTAACCCCTTAAATATAGGATAGTGTAAGGGGAGCAATCCTCACCAACCCTAACTCCCAAACGGAGAACAAAATGAACACAGTAAACATCACATCCGACAACTTCCTTCCAGCTCTCCTCGCCCCTTTCGGTGGCAAGGACACCCACAGCGAGTCGGGCGAGGCTCTCCCATCAACCTCAAGCAAGGCGTGGACATTCACGCTCCACAACAACGAGCGTGATACCCACCTCACCTTCAAGGCTCGCCGCCCTCGTGGGTGGACTGTTGAAAGCCCTGTCCTCATCGACCTCATGGTCGGCAAGGATAACTCCTCAGACTTCGGCTTCATCGGCTCGGTCAGCCCAAGAGGGTTCTACAAGGCAAGCCCTAAGAGCGTGGTAGATGCTGATCGCAAGACTGTGGCAGATCGTACCCTCGTGTGGCTTATCACGAAGCTCAACAATGGGGTGGAGCTTCCAGACGCTCTTGAGATCAAGGGTGCTTCTAAATGCTGTCGGTGTGCTAAGAAGCTCACCAACCCAGACAGTGTGGACGATGGCATGGGGCCAGTATGTCGCAAGAAGGCTTCATCGAGCAAGGTAAGTCGAGGGGTCTAAGGGCTAGGGTGGGTTGGGGGTCGGGAGGCTCTTAGAGGGGCATTTAAGAGATCGTGAGGCTTTGTCTATCTTCGGGCAGAGCCTTTGACTTCGATGCCTACTACCCTGGGGCGAGAAATCTAGGGTGGTGTGATGCTATTGTAGTGAGCTAAGTACGAAGTCGTAACCCCTTATCTATAAGACTATGTAAGAGGGGTGCAGAATAATCACGCACCCCATCACTCCCAAATGGAGAAGCCAACATGAGCTACTACCCCTCACTTCAAGACCTAAACTTCACCTCCGAGCAACTCACTGAGGCGATCCAACAAGACCTCAAAAAGTTGAAGTCAGCTAAGGCTTCACTCGAAGAAGCTAAGGCTCGCCTCCAATCCTCATCCTACGCAGACGCTGTAGAGTGTCAAGAGTGTGGCGGAGAAGGTCGGATAGGGCGTATGTTTCAGGTCGGATATGACGACTACGAAGCGGACCCAGAACTGTGCGAGTGTTGTCTCATGGATGGAGTGTACCCTTGGGATGTCAAACGCTCATGGTTTGATGAGGAAGTGGCTAAGGCTACCCTTGATCCAAACTTGGATGAGGACGAGCGAGAGGATGAGTTAAGAGATCTTCTTGAGGATCAGGCTTACGACCTTGACCTCTCTCCTCCACTGGAGGTCAAAGAGTGGAAACAAGCCTTACATCACTATAGCTTCCTTCCTTACAACCTCCACCAGAACCTATCCATTCTGAAAGACCACAACGAGACTGAGACCCCCTCATGGGTAGACAAGGCTCTGATAGAGGTCGAAGCACTAATCGAAAAGGAGAACCCATGAAGCAAGTCGAGATAAAACCTAGTGAGTTCCTCGCTCACCTTACAGCCCCTTTCTTCGGGGCGACACATGACCATAACGGTGTCGCCCTTCCGTCCAAGAGAACCAAGTCCTGGGTGTTCACCTTCGGCAACGAGCGTAAGGACAATCACCTCACCTACAAGGCGACTCGTCTAAAGGGGCAGACCGTCAATGAACCTGTTGAAGTGAGCCTTAACCTACATGGACTTAACAGCTTGTATGACCCTGTGTATCAGACCATCGGGACAGTCGATGAGAGAGGTACGCTCCGAATCCAATGCGGACTGAACCTCAATCAGCCCCGACTCGACATCGGCTACGAAACCCTCGTCTGGCTCTTAGGAGTATCTACTGACCAAGACTTCGAGATGCCCGATAATCTACAGATCATGTGTGAAGCCAAGTGTGCGAGATGTGCTCTCCCCCTCACTAACCCTTCGAGCTTAAAGCAAGCTATCGGCCCCATCTGTCGTAAGAAGATCAATAAGAGTAGTCCAGCTCATAAAGACATCAGTTATTGAGAGTCCTTAGTAGCCCAAATCATATAATAAATAGGTACTCTTAAATATGATTCAAGGACACTAAAATGACTAGAGAAATGATTACCACCGACCTTATCCAGTTGCTTCGTAAGTCAAGGGAGACACGCTCAAGCTGGCTTCCAATGTGGGAAGACTTAGCAAGAGGTCATTACCGAGACTTGAGAAATCGATGGATGACCTTTAATGCTAAGACCTTAGTTGACTGGGGAGAACATGAAAAGCAGGTACAACTCCTCATGTGGCAAGGGGGGAACAATGCAGAGGATTGGCTCAAGTTCGCCTATCGTTTAGTAATGGTCAAAGAGGACGCTCAGATTGCCCTCTAAGAGCATTAAAGGAGCAACCCTAGCCTAGACCCTTCACTGAACGCTACGACATCTTAGAAGTTCGTTTCACGATCCTTGAGGTTGATTCTCATGTCCTCGCTATAAGTGATTACAAGCTGAGGTTGATGGTGGCTCTTATGAGTGGTGGCTTTACCCTTACGAGCGTTCCAAAAAGTCTTGGTGGTTGAGGTCATCTTGATGCTGAAAAGCTTCACATGATCCGACACACCCTCAAAGCCTTTGGCGATTGCTTCCACGATTGCCTCTCGATCCTTCGGATCACAGATGACATCGTATGTAGCCACCTTCAGTGCGAGTGGTGCGATGGCGTTATAGTCCTCATCTTCAAAGTAAGAGGGGTGTATATCGAAGCTCAAAGATTTGATCTCTGCACCTGCTGTCGGGATCATACGATCAAAGGTTTCGTCATAAGTCTCAAAGCCTTTGCAAGCTTCGAGGATGATGATTGTTGAGAGTAGGTTTACCATGTTGTCTCCGTTGAGAAGTGGGTGATTGATATTTACTCTTATATAAGGGGTTACGACCTCGTATTCGTATCTAAAGAGGAACTCACTTTAGAAAGTAGAGGCCATCCGTCCTGCCAATTGTCGATGAGTGAACGGGACTCCTGATTCTTCATCATCGTGGAAACTACATACTCACTCTCCATAGGCACACCTAGATATTCCCACTCATCTGGGATCACTCCAAGCACCCTGTCCATCAAGTCTCCCTGTGGCGAATCTCCTGCAAGGAAGCGTTGAGTAGACTCTGGGTCAGTGCTAAGAGTCACATCAACAATCTTATCGTCAAGGGTGATCCACGCATGGAGGATAGGCATAAAACCAGTCCACACATAGCCCTCGTGATACTTGACCCTCTGGTGGACTCGGTAGCTGTCGGCAAGGGTCATCATCTGAGCATTATGGAAACACTGCTTAGGGAGGCACTCAATCATTCCTGTGATCATTTTGAGGTACGAGTACTGCTCCTCTGTTAAAGTCTCACTAGAAGCCATCTCAGCACCCTTATCGAGTACATACTCTTCTTGGGTCATAAGGGTGCCTCGACCACCTAACTGACCTAGAATCTCGGCTCGTGTTTGGATTTGTTCTCTTAGTGTCATTTCGTTATCCCTTACGCTCTAGGTTTGCAATCCTTTTAGCTTCAAGGGTCGCTCCCCTATCAGCCTTTCGTCTGGCTCGTTCTTCATTAGCTGTCTTAGATCTCTGTCGCTCAGTTTCCTTAGCTGTCGCATAAGAGACCCAGAACTCAGTTCTCGCTGATGCTTCAAGATCTCGCTCTGCTTCAGCGTTGAGTCGGTCAAGACGCTCCCGCCTGTTGCCAATCTGAACCCTCACAAGCTCAATCAAGACACCCAGACCAAGCCAAGCGAAGAAGAAGATGATCCAGTTATTGGCGACATCTTGAAGCCTCTCAGCTTCAGCAACCTCAGCCTCACTCGACATGAGAACCTTCACGCTCTCACAAATTTTATGCTGTGCCTTATTAGCCTTGATCTGAGCAAATGTGACAGTATCCACATACCACCACCTACGGACACTCACTGTCCCAGTGTGACCCTGGTACTGCACAGGATTAGGGTTGATTGAGCATTGGCTGTGGTAAACAGCCCTGCCCTCAAAAGCCTTTTTACCTGCGTTGATGCTGGTACCAACGAACACGAGTGCTGATATAAAGAATATGGTTTGTGTCGCAGTCATTTTTTTCTCCGTTTGGGGGAGTGAGAGTGATTGATGTTACCCTATAAATAAGGGGTTACAGCCTAATGGTAACCCCTTATTTATAGGGTACTGTAATAAAAGGAGACTGCTAATGACCTTAACTCAGAAGATCAATGGGGTTCGCAAGATGATCCCGACACCTCATCACAAGACTGCATACAAGACCAAAGGGTCTATGCAGTCGTGGTATGACCGACACATCAAGCTCTTCACTGATCTAGCAGAGGAGATAGGGTTTAAGGTGATCCCCAAACCTGCCATTGAGTTGTCGGGTGAGGTGGATCTCGTACTCCGAAAGGAGGGGTTTGGCGACTTCTTCCTCACCTTGACATGGGCTAAGGATGGAGCGTCTACAGTGAGTCTATATGGCAACTGTACAAACTCTATAACCTACCCTTATCAGACATGGAGAGGACACGATAAGCCCCAGTCTCATAACGATGCTCATCTTGGCAACTGGTTCCTCAAGTTGGTTCGGTTGGACTGGGTCTCTGATAACCGACCCAACAAGAGTGAGATCAAGATCGGTGATGAGATCGTGTTCAGTGGTACGCCAGGTGGTGGTGGACAACGCACACGAGCTAAGGTCATCGGGGCAGGGGGAGCATGGGGTCGCAACTACTATAGAGTCGAGTTGCTAGAAGAGCGAGGGGTGAAGAAGATCAAGCGTGTAGGGTCTATGGTGGAGGTACACTATGACTGCATCGTTCACCATAAGGGCAATACGAAGTAGTAACCCCTTATTTATATAAAGGTGTAGAAGGAGGTCAACATGACGACCATAGAAAAACAACGAGCACAATACGCCACCATCCGAAACAGCCTACCCCAACCTTTTCGTGGGGAGTGGAGAGAGATCGAGCGAGCCTTTGCTGATCTTGATGTTCCTCCTACCCCTAGCGAGTGGGTGGCAGAGGTCAGTAAGTTCAGCACTGAGGTGGCTCAATATGAGTCAGCTCTTGGAGCTTGGATCAACCTACGATCAGAGAACCCTCAAGGTTGGGGTGAGGATCATGACCCAAATCAAATAAATGGATGGGGAGATCACCAAACTATCCGAACTAAGACCTCCCTCTTGCGAAGGCAGTTTAATGAGGATATACAAACGATGGCGAGCTATGATGAATGGCAAGAAAGTAGAGACTAGTAATATGACGACATACGCTAATAACTGTGGACACCTACAAGACCTTATCTCCGAAGCTCACAGTGAGAGATTAAGTGAGAGCGATGCGAAGATATGGGCTAAGTCATTCATAGAGGAACTTGAGAACTATGAGGAGGTCAAGGACATGGCACACCACTATGGCATCTCCTCAGTCGAGGTAACCCACCACCAAACGATCAAAGCACAGATCTTAAAGAAGATGGTCGAGGAGATGCTCGACTTTGACAGTGCCGATGATGAGGATGAATACTATGCCCTAGATGATGACGACTATGGCGATGGTATGGAGGGCGAGCTATGAAGGCACTCATAGGGCTGACGATCAAGAAGGCTAAAGAGGTAGCGAAGCAGGAGTTGGGCGTTAAAAGAATGGGCGATGCTCGTTTTAAGATGGTCCTCGACCAATGCATTAAGAACGGAGACTTTATTCTTGACGGTGACATGATTAGAAACCCAGCCGAAGCAGACCCCTTAGATCTTTTTGGGGATGTTGTCGTTTGGAGTGAGACTTCGGAACCAGATAATTCCGAACCAGTCGAAGAGCCTATTTCCGAACCAAACATTCCTACTAAGACCCCTCATCCAAAAGAGGTACACACCGACCCCAAGCTCTCAAGCTCTGACCTACCACGAGCAGGAGACATATACTATTACAGATCCTATACTGGCGAAGTGGTGCAAGGAGAGGTAGTCTCTGTAGTTTGTTTCGCTGAATGTCAGAACCCAAACGGAACATGGCAGAGTGTTACCCTTCAAGACCTCCATCTCAAGAAGAAGGGCGTACCGAAAGAAACCATGATCAACCACCTCAACGCATACTACCAAAATAATAGTCACTTGAAAGCAGAGCGTGATCAGCTCCTAAAAGAAATAAGCGAGCTAAAAGGGAAAACCGAGCCGAAGGAAGATACGGATGCGAAGTAGTAACCCCTTGAATATAAAGGTCTTCTCGTCCCTCAAAGACAGGGTTAATCAACATTCTCTCAGAACCCCATCAAAGACTCTATGGGTTTTTGGGGGAGTCCCGAAAACCCATATTGAAAACGCATACAATTTGACATCCCTTGATCTATAACCATGTTTCAACCACCTTTACCAATACAGGGAAGACAAATGACTTGTGAAGAATACATAAAGAGACATGGCTTGGAACTACCAGTCTCCAAACAGGAAGCTGTGGAAGACTTATTAAAAATGACTTCTTCTGAATACTTGAATCTAGGGCGATATTGGGGCAAAGAGCTAACTCTTTGGGGAGATTCGGATGAGATAGAGCAAGCGAATGCGGAGCAGATTGAGTCATACAAGCGTATGGGGGAGCATGATTACAAGATTATGTATAAAGGTTAAGTCCAGAGAGGGGGGGGTCTTATATATGAGCGTTTTTGAAAAAGCGATGTTGGATAAGTGATTCTGTATATTATTTGGGTTTGTGATTTTTGGGTTCGAGTTTGTAACCCCTTATTTATAATCTCTTGAAAGGAGACTTAAATATAAGTCTCTTGAAAGGAGAACCGATATGAGTTTGATAAGATACTCACACGATGCAAATCAGATAATGCCTTATGCAAAGGTGTATACGATCCACCCTAACTTTATAGACCTATATCCAGATATTACCTTTAACCACATACATGGTTGGTTAAAAGAGAGGGTAGGTAGCGGAGCTTATGACGGGAAGTTCTTTGAAATGAGTGATTGGGGGAGCATTTCTTTTTATCATCATGTTTTGAAGAGGGCTAAGGTGAACTACACCGACTTGGTACATGAGCTTAATGGTTGGGGTTCAGCATTTAAGCGTGAACCTAAAGTAGAACCTAAAGTTAAGGTGTTTAGACCACATAAAGAGGTGTGTATGGAGATGTTTGGATGGTCTAAGGTTAGAGTCGAGCAAGAGTGCTTTTCTAATCCGCAAATGACAGGAGAGGAGGTCATTGCTCTTTATGGGCTTGAGGGTCTTTCAAGTGATGTGCTTGACAATCTATTTAAGTTAAGTGATGAAGAGCATCATAGGGTTTTAGGTGCAATAAAGAGGATTGGGGGGTAGTTAAGTCTCCTATGGAACAACCCCTTATTTATAATCTCTTGAAAGGAGATCCATATGTTATTAACAGTAAAAGAAAATGGAGTTCGGGTAGCCAATAGTTCTTTTATTGGAACTAGGGTTAATGCAGATCAGATACGCAATAGTTATGAGAACTTGCTTGGTGAGTTAGGTTTTGTTTTTGAGCTGAAAAGGAAAGATCAAAGTCTTGTGTATGTTCACCAATCCACAAGTCCAATGAGTCCATCTTCGCTTTGCGTAGTTTGGATGCAAGGTAAAGGAGAGACATTTGTCTTGAGGGTCCTGCGAGGAGAATTTTTCATGGATCATAAAATCAACTTAGAAGGCTATGAGATGTATGGCTTTGTATCGGAGATTTTACAGTCTGTAAGGGATGTTTGGGTTGAGGGGGGCTTGAAAAGATGATGAACAAGTATCTTAAGAAGCATGATGATGATGGACAAGTGGATTGGTCTAAGAGAGGTTTTGAGATGTTGAACGAGTTTCAACAGATCATGGAAGACGGTATTGATTTAACTTGTCGTAGGCTTTTAGGTGATGTACTTGAGAGTCGTGGTTTCGTAAGGGTCATACCTTACGAGAGGTTTGAGTTGTCGGACGGAGAGGGTCGTGTTGTGGAGGTACTTATGGACGATGAGGCTTTACGAGTCGTCCGAGATGGGGTGATGTACCACTTCCCTATGCACTATGAGTTGGGTAGTGATGAGTTATGTGATTTGTGGGAGATGATTCGTAATGCTTGGGAGGCAGATTAAGACGCTTAAATATGCGAGTAAGTTCTCCGAAGTGTGGTAGTTCTTAAATGATTTGGGGTGTTATAGACGAAGGGGGTTAAACCATGCCTTATGTCTATAACCGAAAAGATTAACGAAAAGAGAGTCTGGTCACACAACTTTTTGTTAGAGTTTGATTTACTCTCTATTGAAGACCGATATACGAGTTTAGTCTTAGGGTTAGAGGAGTCTGGTTTTATTAAGAAAGACTATACCTCATATTCTCCATTGAGTAAGGTGACTGATCTACAACTAGAGGGAGTCGTTGTTAGGCTTTATCTGGTAGATCTGAACAAGGACACTGTAATTTGTTATCGTGTTGGTTTAGTTAATCGAATGGACAACGATGACACGGACACGATTTTTAGGTTAGGTTTGGACACGATATGGGGGGATATTCGTAGGGTGTGGGATGGTTCAAAGTAATAGTTTTTTTATATATCGTCAGTATGGTGAATAAGAAGCAAAAAAAATCTAGGAGTATATTGCCATGTCCGAGTCTATGAAGAACGCACTTGAGTGGGGTTTTAAGGTGTTATCTGTTTTCCTGATACCTGTAATCATTTATTTGTTCAACATGAGTACTAGTTTGAAGTTAATGGAGCAGAAATCGGAGTCTCAAGCGAGAGTTGTGGAGAAGTTAGATAGTAAGATTGAGCGTATTGAGAAGGATTTGAATCAAGTCCAACTTAACAGCCAAGAGTTGAGGCAGATGAGGGCTGACTTAAATCAACAAAACGCTATGATGCGAGAGATTTATCAATGGGTTTTACGCCAGCAGGGTAAGAATCCATGAAGAAGTTAGTTTTATTAGTAATGGTGGTTTTTTTTAGTTTTTTTTTAGTGAGTGGTCTAAGTATAGAGGGCAGTAGTTCAAAAGAAAGTGTTGACAAGGTGTTTGAAACAGATAAAGGGGTGGTACAAATAGAAAGTGTAGCAGTAGAGCAAGCTAATATAATTTCAGATATGAGATGTGAAGTAGATGATCTACTTCACATGACTTGCCAAATCACCCGTATGCTTAAAAGCACAGGAGACAAAGATGTCAGAAGAGAATGTAAACCAAGAGCCAGCAATCACCAACCAACCTGTAGAAGTGGGGTCACTCACAGAGGAGGAGATGTCTACCATCTCACAACTACGACAGAACGCTAATCAGTTATTGAATCAGCTTGGTCAGTTAGAGCTTCGTAAGACTCGTATTGCATTTCAGATAGAGCGTAATGAAGCACAGGCACAGGAGGTAGTCTCTGGAGCAAGAGATCGTCTTGGTATTTCAGAAGGTTCACCTTGGCAGATTCAAGAGGATGGAACAGTGGTAGCGATCCTCAATGAAGAAGCAGATGCTGACGAGGGTTAAGTCTCCGACCATCTAAAGAAGCGATCATCTTCTTTATGTGTGATCCCTTTACGCTTCACTTTACCAGCTTTCTTTCCACGCACATAGCGTTCAAAAGAGGTAAAGTGTTTACGCTCTAAGTCCGAGAGATCATCAACGGTGATTTCTTCTTCGACCAAGAGCCAAAACCTGCTACTGGCTTTAGCTACCCAGAAGGCATCTGCTTGGTGATTATTCCATCTCTTAGCCCCTTGACCATCGGTAGCTTGTTTAGCCGCATCTACCATATCACCTTTACCCATCTTCCAACCTTTGGGTCTATTGAGGAAAGCGGCCGCATGGGCTTTTACTTGATTAGGGGACAAATAAACCGTATCGCATTTCTCAAGCATGAGTGCTTCATTGCTATATAGGAATAGACCATACATCCCCTCTGAGAAAAGGTCATTAAATATGGGGGACTCTATACCTACCCTTAAAGTCTCCTCTGGGTGGTCTGCTCTGACTTGTTGTACGATTTCTCTTAGACCTTCTCGCAGGGTGATGTAGCGTTCAACGAACATGGTTTTGGCATCGGTTTTCATTGTGCCTTTATCCAAGAAGTGTCCGTCATCACGAATGAGAGTCCAACCGAAGTTTCTGAGTGAGGGGTCGAGTCCTAAAATCATTTGTAGTTCCTTTATAATCATCTTTAGATATCGTTATATGATACCCCTTTAAAGGAGAGAACCCACCATGAGACATGATAACAGTTATCGTAGAGCAAGACGCTCTTATCGGCAAGCATCAATGAATCGTCAAGCTACAATGGAGCGTATCGCAGGACTTGAGCTTAAAGTTGCGGCTATGGAATATCAAGCAGGAATGACAGACTCATTAAAAGGTCTTTTCCTCAAGTATGTCGCAGAACCACTTGATAAGTATCGTAGGCATCTTAACCTTTTCTCTATGCCTGTTGATGATCTCATGGATGATGTTATCGAAGCAATCGCTCCAGAATATGCAGAAGCTCTGATGGAATCTGAAGTAGACGCTGACTTTGAGGAATTTGAAACAGGTGCTAAACTTAGGCAAAGCGAGAGAGAACATGGTCAATCTTGGTTCTCTCCGAGAGGCAAGTCACCAGAGTTTTACGAGGGTTATACTTGGGGTGACACCAATGATGGCCCAATACCTAACGAAGTAAAAAAGCGTATCATTCAAGAAGCGGCACAAGAGCATGACAAAAAGGTTGTTGAGAGAGCATTAAAGAAAGCTCTTAATGTCATCAACCCTATTGAGATCATCAAACACGCTTACCATATCGTCAAGTCAAAGGGTTGGGATCCACACGCAGATGAGATTTGGTATAAAAAATGGTCTAAGCGTTTCTTTAAGGTTGTCCTACTAGCAATCGCAATGGCTATTGTAGAAACACTCGAACATTATGTTCTTCCTGCAACAATGGTAAGCATAACTGGGAACCCTGCATGGTGGGGTCTTGCTTCTATACCTCTCCTAGAGATCATTATGCCTATCGTTCTTGCGTACTTCAAGAAGTCTAAAGTAGATGAACCTGGACACCTTGATTGGTATGAAGAGAACTATGGTGAAATTGAGGAATCTCTTGAAGACGAAAATGCTTTTAGAGGTCGTAGAGCTTACGACTTTTAATAGTTCTTTTATATCTTCTCATAAGTGATCTCTTTAACCTTAAACAAAATGGAGAACCCTTATGAGAAGATCAGCTAGTGAAATTATTAATGACCTTGAGAGTCGTATCGCACGACTTGAGAAGTCAGCGAGTATAACCGATCTGATGGATAACTTTTCGTTTGATGAGAGTGACTCACCTAGAGAAATAGCTATTAAACTTCAAAATGAACTTGGAGAGCTTTTTCAAAATGTGAGCTGGAACATAACCGAAGCGAATGCAGACTCGGATGAAGTTGAGTTTAAGGGACAGATCAGTGGCATCATACCCGCTGAAATGATCCCAACCCCTTTCTCAGCAGAGTCCATCCTCCTAAAACTTCAAGATGTATTTGGTGAGAACACTGTAGATGTTATCGAATCTTTCGATTCTTATGCAATGATTCTTGTAGACAACGAGGTCGCTAAATTTATTTTTATCACCCTATCTTTTTATGCGGGTAAATGGACTCTTAGTATTGAGGACGAAGGTGACAGTGGTGAGATCCCTGATAGTTTCTGGGACTTTGCCAAGAGCGTTGGGTTTGAAGTCAAATCTACAGGGAGTGTTTCTGAAGATGTTGACTTACTCACTCGAAAACTCAATAAACTCCTTAAAGAGTTCAAAAGGTTCCGAGGGTGACTACAATTCGTCTGTACTAAAACCTAATCCTTGTCTAAGACACAGATTCCTCGACTCACATTGTGGATGACGGGGAAGCATTTCCCTCCTGCTACAATGACAGTTCCCAACATAGAGGGGTCTTTAGGGTGAACCACATTATCAGTGGTAATCACCTCATCTATACCTAGCTCATTCAACCTTTGTTCAGCATCGGTGAATGAGCCTTGTTTTATGCCCCACAGCTCTTTTTCACTACGATCTAGTGCAATCCCTAGCATAGCTTCTATAACTTCCTTTACAGAGGCTTCTATGCCCCATGTAAGTACAGACTCTCTATTAGATGGTTTCTCTACCCATTTAAGTAAGGTTTCACCTTTAGGGTCACCTACGAGTAAGGGCATACACTTAGGAGGTACATCTACTTCTAAGAATAAGGGTGTTTTGTCCTTCACTTTTAGTTCTACTATTTCAATCATTTCCATCCTCAGTTTCATCGGTGCTCTCTGCAAGTACCCATAACAGTGCGGCTACATCGGGATACTTACTAGCTATATTACCCATGTCTCCTTCATTGATGAGATTATCAAACCCTAACTCGAAATCTTCTTTGATTTCTTGTTCTGTTTTTTCTGATTTAAAAAAAGGACAGGTGTTTGGAACAGAGGGATCACATATCACCCCGTCCCACTCTTTAGGTTTATCTGCATCTAGTAGGCAGACATAAAAAAGGGGATCGTTAGCGTTGCCTTTGACTTGACCAGAGTGAGTGCAGTTACAAGGCTTCTTCGACATACCGTTGCGTATGGCTTTCTTAAGCAGTCGATGTTTAACTTGCTTGAGTTTATGTCTTATAGATCCTTGTTTTTTCATTACTTGATTCTCTTTAAGGTAGCACCATTTTTACTAGGGGATATTTTATATCCTATATCACAGTTATCAGCTATGGTTGCGTCATGTGTGATACACAATATATCCATATCCAATCGTTGACACAGGATTTTTAGAAACTCGACTAAGATCTCTACTCGATTTTCATCCACAGCAGGAAATGTCTCATCAAGAATAAGTATTGGTCTAAGATTTCTTTTAAGGATAAGAGAGATTCTTAACAACAGGCTTTGGATAGTGGTCACTGCTCCGCCAAACGCATCTAAACCAGCCCCTACTATCTCAAGCCCATCTTGACCCTTAAAGGTAGTCTTGAGGTTAACAGCTACCTTCCCTCGCACCTTTGAGATCTCGGCTGTTAGCCCTACCTCTTGTTCGGGGAATATCGCCTTTAACCCCTCTTCCAAGAGGGATATATAGGTCGAGACACCACGCTCTACTTCATCTTGAGCGAGAGTGTCGAGAATGACTCCTGCTTCTGTCTTTTTATCCTTATCAAGCTCAAGGAAAGCGATCTCATTTTCAAGATCCTCTGTGCGTTTTACGCATGATTCCTTAAGTGTTTTTAATCGGTAAAATCGAGAAGCAAGATCATTCATCACATTAAAGCATCCAACCTATAATAGAAACAGTCTGTACACCAGAGTCTTGGTCTGACTTAAAGAGCATATAACCTTTATTGCCCTCTTGAGAACATCCAAAGACGATGTTATCATTATATATTTCCACTGCTTTTTTGACCGAAAGATAGTTAAAATCGAAAGTGGCGATGTCATCACCTTTACCTTTTTCTTTAAGGCGAGTAGCATACATCAAGTGAGAGAGGTCTGTGATCTCTTCTAGTGGCTTCTCAGCGTCCTCAAAAAGAGGCACTTCAAGATTGTACGAAATAGTCTTACTATTAGACGACTTCATCTCAAGACTTGGAGGTAATAAAGCCTCATCTTCTGGGTCTTTAAAAGAAACCTTAAAGTTAGTCTTATCAGCAAAGGCTGATAAGAAGGTAAGACCATTCATAAAGTTTTCCTTAGACAACATCCAAACCCTACGAGGAGTCCAGTTAAAGGCATCAGCATATTGCTGTGTGATGGGAGGGTAAGTATATGGCAAGTCCATCACAGCAAATAAAGCACTGTCCTCAGCCTTAAAGAAGGTAGCTTGTCCTCCACTAAGAACCTCAATCATACCTCCATCATACGCCTTGAGGAACTTCATCAATGGTGTAATGTCCTTATAGTGAACCTTCACATTCATTCCTTGAAGATCATCATGTCGAGACATATTAAGCATGAATCCATCACAGGCAATGGCTTTTCCGTCTTCAATCAAGATCATAGCAAGCTCTGGTCTACGACTATCATCTTGTGATACATACTGTCTATTGGTATTGAGCGTATCATATAGAATGGAAGCAGAAATCTCTCCTACTTTAGTTGCTTGACCGAACTTTTCAACCCAAGGGGGAAAGGACTCTGGGTCGAGCGAGATTGTAGTTGCTTCTCCCTCACTACCTTTTAACGAAACTTCTTTATCCTCCTCATTATACTCAATCTCTACAACACCTGTCATAACATTAGTTGCTGAGATTAAACGCTTCCCCTCAATAGAAAAAGAACCTCCGTCTTGAACAGTAGCACCGATGACAGGGATCTTTGAAAACTGACGAGGGGGAGAACAAGCCATAACGCTCACTCCAGCATTCTCAATGGTGAAGATAAAGTGTGAGGTGATGTCTTGGTTTGCACCCAATGTGTTTTGGGCGATTGAGAGAGTTTCCTTTAAATCTTGTGCTGATACTGTGATTTTCATATACCGTCTACTCGACTTTCAATGCGTGTGATGACTTGCTCTGCATCCAACAGAGCTTCATTAAGTTTAGTGATTGCCTCTTGCCTTTCAGCTTTAAGGCGATTTATTTCTTCTTCAAGAGTGTCGGGGTTAATACCCCTTTCGACTAACCTCTTATCAAGCTCTAAAAGACTTGACTTAGCGACTTCTAGTTTACCTAGCAAACGCTCCCTTCGTCTTTCAATGTCGATTTTTTTATTAACCAGTTGTTCAAGATCCATTTGAACTCTCCTTTGAGTGGTGTGTTTGTGATACCTCTTTTATATGATTCATTTCATATCAAGGTTGATAACCCCACCACCTTGTTCCGTTGGGTCGGGTGTTTTTGTTTTACCCATACCACGCTTCGCCGCATTACGCTTCTTCTGTGCTTGTCTAGGTTCACAAATGTTCTCGAACTTACACCAAGTACAATGCTTCGGAATAGGGTTAGGCTCAAAGACACCTCTATGGATAGCACGATTAGTCTCTATCGCTTCTTTCCCTAATCTTCTTATATCATCTTCGGTGATCTTCACTTCCACGAACCCAGTCCATTCTGCGTCTTTATCTGCAAAGTGTTTTTCAGGGGGGTTTGATCTAGGATACCTAAAATAAAAGAACCCTAACCTGTCGGGTACTTTCCCATACTGTAATCTAAAACAGAGAGCATACCATCTTAACTGATCTTCATCCTCATATTTCATCGGAGTGGAAGCGTTCTTCCCGTCAAGAAGATGAACTTTGCCTTCTTTATCTCTATATACGAGGTCGGCAATACCACAGACATTAAAGTATTTGTTCATCGCAGGGGTCATACGCAACTCGGACTTAGCGTAAGGACCGAGAAATCTATGCTCTTTCAAAATCTCAAGAAAGTTCTGAGCACCTCTTTGGCAGATGTCCATCGCTTCTTCTCTAGTCATATATGACCAGATTACATAATGGCGTTGCTCTGCTTTGGTAAACGCTTGGTCTACAATGTCCTTAATCTTTGTCTGTATCGTTTTAGGATCTCGATACAGTTCATGATCGTAGACTTCTTCAACCACAGTGGATAACACAGTACCCATAAGTTGATGGTGTTCAGAGTCCTTTGACTCATCGGGTAAGGGTTTTCTTTTACCTTTCCCTGCTCCAAGATCGTGATCTGGATGCCCTTTATGCCATAGGTATTGTTGAGGGCAAGCTCTCATCATTTTTAAGTGCGACCAGTATATGTTTCTCATGGGATCGTCCAATACTTCGGTGTTCGGTTCACCCATATTGTACCTCCTTAATGCTTAAAGTTGACGACCCCTCTACTTATATGTTTGTAGACTTTTTATAACCCCCCAATAAATAGACACTGAGCATTAAGGATAAAAAATGTTAGATAGAATAGTACAACAACATATGGTTAGAATTGCTTGTCAAGTCGCCTACGATCAAAGTCCGAACTTGAAGAGGGCAACCTCTTCGGATCTTTCCATTGAAGCAATACAAGTTATTGCTAAACACTTAACTGCGAACAGTCGCCAAGACTTCACTCAAAGAAAAGCATTTATGAAGATAGTGAAGAAGGTGAAGAAACTGATTACTTTGTTTAAGAAAGCACCTCAAGCATGGCAAAAGTTTAAATCTATGTTAGGGGTCACAGCCACAAATGTGTTTTCCATGATTAAACAAATCGACAAAAAGCTAGGTGACCTTCTTGAAGAGGGTAAGAAAAAGCTCAGTAGTTTATCCACAAAGATATTAAAAGAGCTACCTTTGCTTCGTCTTCTTGGAGAGGTGTTAGAAGAACAGAACCGATGGGAAGATTTAATAAACAAGTATAAGAGTTATGTTCCAGACTCTGTAAAGTCTGCACTAGCAAAAATAGAACAAGGTACAACCAAACTAGGTGAGTTCCTTGATGGTGTTCTTGGAACTTCAAGAACCCTTAAAGCTCTTTCTGCACCCATCAAGATTTATCTCTTTTTCCAAATCTGGGATTGGTTTGCAGACTTTGATTTTAAAGCTGTCGTAGCAGGGCTTTTAGGTACAATTTCATTTAGCAACTTAGTGGCTATGTTGCCAGGAGAAGGTATCGAGATTATCTTAGAGCTAATCCTACCTCCCCCTGCCAATGGAGCTTTAGTTAAACTTATCGCTTCAGTAGGGATTTCATCCGTTTTCGCTGTAATTTTAGTACTAGAGGTGAAATACCTAATGAAGATCAATAAAGTCAAAACTACTTCTGGACTTTTAACTGTACTCGAAGCGAACGGTTAAGGCTACTTAAAGAGATCGTCAAGTTCGTCCATAGCTTTTTGACCATCCTCACCGAGATTGCTAGATACCTCTTCCTTCATTTCGGGTTCTTCTTCGTTTTTCTTAGAGGTGAGGTAACCACGAACTTGATTGAACATGGAATCTAGCCAACTATCGGGAAGCAACTTTCGGAAGCCATCAAGACCTTGACCCTTATGTTCACTACCTGTGGTTGGATCAGCCCATGTATACCAAGCACCACCCTTCTTAACGACTCCAACAGAAATCGCAAGGTCTAACACTGTACGCTCATTGTCTACACCGATCCCATTCATAAGGTAAAACTGACACTCGTGTTTGTAAGCGTCAGAAACTTTACATTTATCGAGTGTAGCACGAACGATATTTCCTTTAACAGTTTCGATCATCTTGTTCTGTAGACCATCCCATTCTTTACCACGATCTTTGCCGACCACACGAAGCATAATCTGTAGAGATGAATAATACTTCCACGCTTGACCACCTTGTGGTTTTCTCTGAGGTCCAGATCCAAATCCACCCATACCACCAATCGCTTCTCGCAACTGAGAGATACCGATAACGCCTGTATTAGCATCTGCGATAACACGCTTGAACAGGGGTAGGAATTGCGACCATTGACGAGCCAAAAGACCAACTGCGGCTTGTTCTCCTGCTTCTTTAGCAAACATCTTTTCGGGAACGCCTGCACCTACAGAGTCAACCACGATAAGATCTACACCTGCCGATGCGAACTTAACCATGAGTTTGAACCCTTGCTCCAAAGTTTCTGGTTGGAGAAGCATGAACTTAGACTTATCTGTAACAGGAACACCGAGCATTTGAGCGTATCTAGGTTCAACCTCATTCTCCCAGTCAATATAGACACAAGTCCCTCCTTCGTCATTACATACGGAGGCCGCTGTCTGTAAAGCAATCGTGGTTTTACCTGCACCAGCCAAACCATAAACATTTGTTATACGACCTCTTGGAATACCAGGACAAGGACGAACACCTTGAGCATTTTCTTTGCCCCCAATGAGGTAGTCAAGGGCGACAGATCCTGTACTGATGTGGGGCATAGAATTAGAGAGAGAATCAAGATCAAGCTCTACAAGAGCCGAGTCTTTCATGCCCTTTTCAGCATCGTTGAGGACACTTGCGAGATCAACCCCTTTTAGGGCAGACTTCACTTTTGAAGATTTAGATGCTTTAGATTTGGCTTTAGCCATAAACGCACTCCTTAAGAATGAGGTTAGTAGGACGACTTAATCCCTTATATGATGATCTCCTCATTTATAGTCTATTTATAATTTATTTTATATGTGAGAGGAGATCATCACATGATTTATAACACTAACGCACATATTGGGGATACAATCCCCTGTCAGATTTCTTGGGTTGGATTTGATCTCAAACCACTCAACATACAGAATGTAGAGACAACCCTTTTTCACTATGTGGAGGATGTGCGAACAATCTTAGATGGGCCAAACGCTATGGTAGCCACAGATCAAGCTCACCGTTTCGTTTATCGCTTCACCATACCTGATAGTGTTTTAGGACAAACTATCTTTGTCGAGTTTAAAGCAGAGATGGTCGCTGACAACGCTCTTGTTTACGGAGAGCAAACCATATCTGTTTCCTCAAGAGACACTTTTATTGAGGTAGTATAGTTATGTCAGTGATCTTTGTACAAAGAACCCAAATGGGTCCAAATGATTTAAGAGTAGAAATCTTCGGCAATCAAGGCAATGGCTTTGATCCTTACTTAATCTATTATTCGTTCTATGGTACAGATGAAGTTAGAGGTGAGTGGCGAGTGGGTGTTGAAAAAAGATACCCTGTAAAAGAAGAGACAGGCAAATACTATGTAGGGGAAATGTTATCTGCGGGATTTATTCCAGGATCTTACTTTGTCCAATGGGTTATCAAACGCACTGACTCCTCGCCTCTTGAAGTCATTAAAAAGCAAGAGTTTGCCTTTATAGGATATTAATTATGAAAAACACACGATACCTCTTATGTATATTTGGATTATTAGTTTCTTGTGAAGATATTCCAAATGAAGATAGAACCCTTTGTGAAAAGGCAGAAAACCATATTTATCAGTGTGTTGAATATATCCCTGCTTTTACTTGTAATGATGAATTAGCAGATAAGATATTAAACACACCTTGTGAGAACATAAAAAGTCTCTGGAGATAAACCCATGCCCTTTGATCATGATATTACTATGAAAGAACGATACTTAGCTATCGTTCTCTTAGATTTGATAGGGTCTACTGCTTTCGTTCAAAGGGTGGGAGCTAAGGTGGCGGCTCAGTGGTTTCAAATCCATGATCGTATGGCTAGAAATCTTGTTTATCGGCATGAAGGCAGAGAGATAGATCGTTCTGATGGTTTTCTATTGTCTTTTGACCGACCTGTAGATGCAGTTAACTTTGCTCTCGCTTATCAAAAAACAATCCCACCAAAAATAAAGATCAATACTCGTATCGGTATACACTGGGGTAAAATCATTGAAGTAGAACAAGATGATGTCTATGTTGGAGCTGGAGCTAAGAGAGTCGAACTTGAAGGACTCTCAAAAAACATTGCCGCTAGAACAATGTCTCTTTGTCAAAAAGGTCAAGTTCTCCTCACAAAGGAGGCAATGTTAGCCACTCGAAACAGAACGAATATGCACACACCAAAAAGCACCCGATTTGCTTGTGTAGGTATGTATAAATTTAAAGGGGTGAAAGAACCACAAGAAATATATGCGGTTGGTGAAACCATTGAATCGCTACAGCCTCCTCTAGGATCTGAGAAAGTAAAAAGACTAGGTGGGCCTAAATACATTAAGAAAAGAGCAAGAGATAGAGTCTTGAAAGACTGGGTTCTCTATGTCTTTTGGAGGGCTGGGTTTATAGCGTGTTTGTTCTGGCTTCATATTATTTTTCAACTATCTACAAGACCTGTTGCAAGATCTCTGATCGGACTTCCTTACCATATGCCCAAGTATGACGCATTCATTTCTTTCATTTCAGAGTTCTTTAAGAATCTGTTCTAGGGTTTTACGATGTCTAAAAAACAAACAAATAAACAGTTCACTCAATCTGAAAAGGCGAAAAGAGGTTGGTGGGCTTCTGTAGTCTTCATGCTCTTGATCATAGGTTTGATATGGTTCTTAGCGAAGCATGAAATAGTAGAGAAAAACAGAGATATACTTATTGGGATCATAGGTATGCTCACAGGCAGTATCTCATCTATGTTAGCCATCGCTAGTGGTAGAGACCCTTCCGAAGTAGAAGAACTCAAAGATAAACTTGCGTCTGCTAATGGGGATAGGGAAGCATTAATCGCTAGGTTGAGAGATGCACAAATACAGATGCAACTTTTAAGAGAACAAATATTTGAGCTTCAATCCGCAGTCATTGACAAACTTTCTCTTTTTCATGGAGAGAAAGTTATTAAAACTACGACTGAAGAGCAAGTGAAACTCAAAGGTGTCGTCAAACAATGGATAGACCCCAAACAAGATGCGGAGGACGAGGGTGGAGAAGAAAAGGTAGAGATCACTTTTGAGGGCGATGATTAATTGAAGTGAGAGAATAATAAGTCATTTATAATCTCCCTATAAGTAAATATCGCTTACATGGGAGATTATTATGGCACAACATGGTTGGTACGACAGTAGAAGTCCTTGGCCTGTACCACCAAGAAATACGAGTGCTGTCTCCCCTTTCGCTAAGGGTGAGATAGATGTCCATTGGGATAACCCATCAATCCTACATGGAAATGAGGGTTGGATTGTTCGTGGTGTGAACATATACAGATCGGGCAACTCTGATCGTGGCCCTTATCGTAGGGTGAACATCACACCTATCGGTGGAACAATATACAGAGATCGAATAGACACATGGGCAGTTAATGATGAAGTCATCCCAGCAGACAAGTGGATTTCTAAAGGGGATCAAGGTGAAGATCCTTATCGGTTTCAAGTGGAGTACCCGATAGCGAGACAAAATAGCATCAATGACCCTGCTGATTCACCAAGAGATGTTGTGGTAATGATTAACGGTGTTATCGTACCCACATCGAGAGTGCTTGGTGAGTTTGGTGAGGTTACTTTATTCTTTACAGGTAGACCCAAACCCGATGCCATCACTTTAACCGAAGATAGCTTACCTCCTTCGATAGATGACAATACGGTGGTCACTATAAGTTATATTGCTTATGACCCAGAGAGTCGCTTAAGACTTGGTACAGATAAGCGTGATTTCTATCGTATAGCGACAGTAGCAGAAGACCCAAAAACAAGCGTATTACATGAAACCCCTTTAGAGCATTGCAAGCCCTTCTCAGATAGAGAGCTTGAGCGTGTAGATTATATGTGGAGAGAAGGGATAAGGCGTAATAACTGGATACTTGAACAAGGGGGGGAACGGGTTAAGTTATTTACTCGTAGGATAGCAGGGATACCTTGTTATTGTACCTCCTTCAATAAAGAGACCCTTAAATATGCGAAGCAACCAGACAGTCTTTGTACGATTTGTTTCGGCACAGGTATTAAGGGAGGTTATGATGGACCTTATGACATCATAGTCGGCCCTAATGACAGTGAGCGTAGGATTAGTCAAGAAGATCGTGGTAGGCGTAAGGAACATTCCTACGAGGTGTGGATCGGCCCTAGTCCTATTGTGAGTCAGAAAGACTTTATAGTTAAACCTAATAATGAACGGTATTCATGTGGTGCTGTTAATATGCCATCGAACAGAGGTAATGTTCTTCAACAGCATTTCAACATAGCGTATTTGGATAGTGGTGACATACGATATAGATTCCCTATTGAGGGAGTTCCTGTGTCATGGCCTGAGACTCGTTATGGTTACTGGCCACAGAGAGATACCTACACAGCTAGAGCAGATGCTGTTTATCCTGTTACACCCGACAGTGCTTACCCTATGGACTCTGATAAGGCTACGGTATCTGATGCGTTGGAGAAGCGTGGTCGTACAGCGACTTGGGAGAACCAGAACTATTGATAGTTTATTTATAGGTTATCCATAGGAGATCTCTTTATTCTTAACCCACAGGAGAATGACCTATGAGAAGAACAGCAAGTGAAGTCATCAGAGAGCTTGAGATGAGAGTTGCCCGTCTTGAAAAACAAGCTACATCTTCATTGAGCAATGAAGCTAAAAGTATGATGTTAGCTTTGGCTAACCACTCAAGAAGAACCCCAATGCCGAAAAAAGGTAATTTTAACATCTTACAAGAGGTGCTTGAAGCTTTAGGCTTTAACTTTGAAATGAAAGAGGCACAGGATGCAAATGATAATCTCAAACACAAGACTGCCTTTGAGGATTTTGAGAAGCTAGGTCAAAGCATTTATTTTATACTAGTATCGGTAGATGAATACCCTACATTTGAAGAGGCATTTCAAAAGTACGAAGAAGAGATTGAAAGGATTAAAAAAGCAATCCCCTATGTAGACTTTGTAGATAGAAAACCAAGTAAACCTACTTTTGGTCGTATCTCGATTATTTTGACCAGTATGTTTTATGAGAAAAGAAAAGAATGGTGGAAGTTTTATTTAGAGGACGCTTTTGTTGGTATCAAAAAAGTAACCACTTCTAAAAACGGTAAAAAGGTGGCGATAAAAATTTCACCTTACAAACTAGATTTAGAGAACTTTGATCTAACTAAGATTACAAAGTTTGCAGTCAAAGAGGGTGCAGTTGAAGACGCAAAAGACTTTTTAAGACTCGCTCCGCAAACCGAACCCGAACAGACTTTAGAGGAACAAAATAAAGGTACTTGCCCTATGTGTTGGGGAGTTTATGCCAAAAGAAGAGATGGTAAGTTATTTAAGCATGGTTATAGAATACAACATGGGTGGAGGGAAACAATTTCTTGTTATGGTTCATTTGAACACCCAATAGAAACATCTCCAGAGGGTCTAAAAAATGTTAAGCGTAAAGTAAATGAGGAGATCGAAGAGTTAGAGAGGAGACAACCATCAGACCCTATACATCAGCGTAAAAAAGAAAGAAGTATAAGCGTTTTCAAAGATCTAATAACAAAGTTAAACCAACAGATAAGGTCTTGGAGACCACAAGGTTAATACCCCCCCCTCCTACTTTTTCCCGAATCTAGAATTGATTGTGTTTTTAGGGGGGTTGCGATACAAGACAGCGACTTGGGAGAACCAGAACTATTGATAGTTTATTTATAGGTTATCCATAGGAGATCTCTTTATTCTTAAACAAATGGAGAACCATTATGAGAAGATCTGCATCACAAACCCTAAAGTTTGTAGTTTATTTATGATAGTCAATAAGTGATCTCTTTAACCCTAAACCAAATGGAGAAATGATATGAGAAGATCAGCTAGTGAAGTGATTAGAAACCTTGAGGGTCGTATTGCTCGTCTTGAAAACAAATCGGCAGGTTGGGATAATGATTCATCCTTTAATGCTCGTGTTGTATCTGTAGAGCATGATATGGAGAAGGATGACTTCAAAAAGTCTGTTAAGGGTGTAAATGATCTACAAGCCATTTTCTCTTACTGCAAAGATAAGATGATGGATCAGATTATAGCTAAAGGAAAAGTGCCTGGTGATTTTGATTTGTCTTGGATGGGTGGAGGTGATTATTTTGTATTCAACTGTCGCATTGACTACGAGGTTGAGAGTGGAAGTTTACGAGATACTGGTCTCGTGGCTTATCAAATTGAGATTGAGTCAGCAGGGATCGCCAGCTTGATTATGAAGAACCCTAACTTCTTTAAAAGAATTAGAAGCAACGAATAGTCTTAAGACTTCCACCAATCATCAAATGCACCCCCCATTTGATTTGTAGTTTATTTATGATAGTCAATAAGTGTTACATTAAACAAAGTGGGGAAACTCTTATGAAAAGATCAGCTTCAGAAATAATAAGAAACCTTGAGATGAGGATTGCTCGTTTAGAGCGTCAGTCTGCAAGACTCACCCCTAAACATTTCTTAGAGATGATGGAGAGTAAGCACGAGGATTATTTCTTGGGTCTTGACCATCGCAATACATACACCAAACAACTTTTAAACTTTGCTAAGGAAAGAATGGTAAAGGGTTCGGAAGAAGATAAAGAAAATTTCATCCTTAACATCGAGATACTTTCAAGATACCTCAACCAAGAGTCTATGATCAAAGACTTGGACGGAGCTATCATAGAAATCGTTTACTACATGGGCATGAATGGTGTTTCTTTAAATAACTTAGAATACACATGGAAAGTCGGTTTGACTGATCGAAGTGAACTGCTTTATGAGTACAAAGCGGGTAAAGAGGCTCAAGAAAACTACTAATCGTTGTAATCACTTTTTCCCAAAGCGACCATTGATAGAGTCTCTTAGGCTATAGCGAGGTGATTTAGGTGCAACCCTTTTAGCGTCAGACCCACTTCGACCTGTATACCTTCCACCTGTAGCAAAGGTTTTACCACCTGCCATAGGGTGTCTGAATTGTCTACTTCCTTTAGACCCTGAAGCGAAGTATCGCCCTTTGCCGATGTTATTAGAGGCGAGCCATGCCATGCGTACAATTGCGTCCGACATATCGTCATGTTTACCTTTAGTTTGTGGAGCTTCGACAGTTATGAGGTGTTTACCATGCACCGTTTGTTGAAGCTCTAAGAGTTCTTGGATATACGGTTCATGTCCTTCTGTTTCATAGTTAGGTCGATTGTAGAGTTTGACCTTTTGATCCCACATCATGTCCTTAAAGTTCTGATACATTTGTGAGGTGATCTGTTTAGTCATATTAGTAGATTTGAGGTTTTTTAGACCTCGCTTTTCAAGTGCCTGTTGGAAAGGAATCCCTGCCCATTGGTCAAACATTCCCTCTTGAATATAAAACTTCTTTGTAAACTCTAGTACCCAATCCGCGACATCATCAAACTCCAATCGTTCTTTATCGTGATAGATACCCTCTCCTGCTTTAATTTGAGCTACGAGATCTACAACGATTTCTTCACCTTCGAGATGTCCAATAGCAATTGCGGTTCCGTCACCTACAAGACCCAAGTCGATTCCCATAAAGTGCGGTTTTCTAGCTGGTGCTCCCATTTGTGGTTTTAACTGAGGGTCAATACAAGATAATAGATCACGCTCGTCAGTAATCCACCCTCTTGTTCTGTCTGTGAACTCCCCACCATACTCTGTGAAGAAGACTGCCGCATTCTTGAGGTAATGCTTCTCGAACTCTTGTGCAGGTACAGTGGGATTTACTTCCCAAGTAGGTGCTTGGACAGCGAGGATATTATCTCCTGCCCGACCACCACCCATACCAATCATAAAGAGGTTATAGAACAGACCTTGTTTACCCAAAGGTGAAGAGATAAGAATGATACGACCCTCTACTTCACCAATAGGGATCGTTGGGTTCTCTGGGTCTTTAGCTGAATAAGCAGATGTCGATGGTACAACAGCGTTATATACTTCCTCTGCTCCCGATTGACCCGTTTCAGTAAAGTGAGCAACCTCATCAAGAATGACGCATATATTACCTGCACCACGAAGACCTTTAGCGACACAAGATCTAAAGGTGATTTTAAGAGTAGCTTTAGCGTCTTGGTTCTCAATGTATCTACCATACTTCTCTACATCTGCTGGTGTTTGGAATCTGGCATAGGAGAGAGTATTATTTGCAGTGTAGGGGCCAAAAAAAGCACAGGAGCGATAATGACCTGATACTTCTTGGTAAAGCAAACCTGCTTGGTCTTTATCTGTGGCGACCGAGATGATTTGGATATTATTACTTGCGGGTAGTCCATAAAACTTTTGTGGGTTTTCTTTTTTGATCAACTTGTAGGTTTCATAAGCGGCGATACAGGCTGAAATCGTAGTATTATGGTTAGTGAACCCATTGCCGATAAACATTGATCCATTAGGCACATTCAGATCAAAGACATGAGCTTCACGCTGTTCTACTTTGATGATAGGGTCGAAAAAGTAATCGCGGTCGATGAGGTTATATAGTTGAGACTTTGTGGTCTGATTTAAACCCGAATGGTCTGCGACCTTCTTGATCTTCCAATAGGGTGTGTATTTAGTTGTAGGACTTAAGTCATGTTTGAGATAGGGGTGGAACTTCTTTAGTCGTTCAACATACTCGTAAAAGAATGGTACTCCTTCATTACCTCCCCTATAAGAGACTGTTGATAATACCCCTTCAAGGCACTTTTTCTTTCTTTCTGATATGAACCCTATGTGTCTAGCGAAAAGTCTCTTAGACTTTGATCCTTTGACTCTTATTCGATGTTCTGTTCTATCTTCTCGGTTGCTTTTAGAGAGATTGGATACGATTCCGACATTTAGTAATAAAAGTTGTACTTCATGTGCGAGTTGATAAGAAGCAGTAGAAAGAGTAATGGCAGAGTCATAAGCCGAACCATCTGTTTCAAAGAGTCCTCTAAGGAAAGCACATACTACAGACATAGGGGATTTAAGGACTGTATGTGGAACACTTTTAGTTCTAGTCGTGCAGTCGATTACCCAACCTAAGTTATCGAGGAACTTTCTTAGGTCTTTCCCGTAGGCTAACACTTGACCGACATCAACCTTACGCTTATCTGGGTGATAAGAGACTTTCCCAAAGAGGTTACGAAATAAAGACATAAGGTAAGGCTCAAAGGCTTTCTCACCTACTGTTATACCAACTGCTTTCTCATTTGTCCAGTGACCGTCACCTGCTAATAATCCTAATAACTCTCCCCAAGTTTCATCAAGATATTTAGGTTGATCTTTTTCAGTGTGGTGCTGACTTACATCCACATAGTCATTAGACCAAAGCTGACTGGATCTATTGATGCAAGCCACATCACCATTTTCAATCTCTTCAAGATACTTCCATTCGATCTTACATTCGGGAGTCATCACTTTAATGCGATGATTTCCTGTACCCTCGATCCTGTACCCACAGAATGTCTCTAGGTATTTAGTAGGTTTAACACCTCCGTTATAAAAATAAGCCGACCTAGAGGTTGTCCCACACTCTTGTGCGACATTAACTTGTAGTGGTTGTATTTCATCCCCGTTGGGATCACCTAAAGAGTCAATCCGAACCAATCCTTTATTTGTGGGTATGAGTGTCTCACCTGTCACACATTTACCAGACCTACGACCAATAGAGAGGATCATTTCTCTTCGTTGTTTCCCAGGTATTACCTCACCTATATTGCAACGACCATCTTCATATATCTTACGAAGATATGATTTCTCGGTATGTGTCTCTATTTTGGTCCTAGTCCAATCAGATATTTCAAATGTCTTTTCATCATCAAGCTCAAGACCATAATGTGCTTTAAGGATTACCCTTTGTACGGGAAACAAAGTCATCTTTAATCCCCAAGATGCTTCCACAAATTCTATGATGTCTGCGTCTTTTTCTGATTTCTTACCTGCCCTAGCACTTGCAGAGATCGCAACCGAAGATAAACTCATTATTTCTCACGCTCCATAGCCTTTTTAGCGTCTTGCATCCAATCTGGGTCATCTACCATCTTTCCGAAGGTAGCAAAAACACTCTCTGCTAGTTCGGGTCTTACCCCTGCTTCATCACACGCTTTACGGAATGTTTCAGCGATGTGTCCAAAAACTTGCCTAAAAGCTTTAGACTCTAAGTCTAAGGATTTAGACGACATTATCTCTTTTTTCTTGATCCAAGTGTCACCCACAGCTTTTAAGGCATTTACTCTCCTTAGAGAAATCTGAGATGTGGATTCACCCCTACGCTCTGCTTCTTCTCTTTCAAAAGCAAGTGAGGCAGACTCTTCTGCTAAACCAACTAATACATTAGTCAATACCTCAGAGGAATCGGCATTTTTCTTTGTCTGATCAAATACAGCATCGCTATTTAGTTTCGCTTGTTTGCGTTGCTGTAGTTGATTGATGTTTGCCTGTGGGTTTGATGGATGTATATAAGGTGTATTTACAGGTGTTTGTTTGACATTTGCACTATTAGAACTTGGTTGACCTGGCTTACCAAACATAGCGTAAGGTTCGCCTGTCTTAAAGTTAATGCGTATTGTGTCGGTGTCTAGGATTTCGGAGGGCTTTCGCCAAATTAGTTTACCATACTCATCTTCTACTTGAACTCTTGTAGCACCCGCTGGTATGGGGATTGACATATAAACCTCCTTAACTTATTAGGACTCATTCATAGGTAATATACCATTCGGTCGCACTAAAAGAACACCTGCACCACCTTCTGTAGCTGTCGGGTCATAAAGGGTGTTGCCATCCATATCTTCAATAATAAAAGGAGGTGTGCCTGCTAAGAGTAAGTAAGAGAAGCTATATACTTTGATAAATAAAGCGGATGAAACTTCATTACTACGCACAAGAACATGGTTAAGATTTTGGGGGTCTACACTCGCAGTAATATCGGTCACCGAGTCATTTAAAACGAGAGCGAGATCAGAGGCTACATCATTGATGTTACCTGCACTCTCGCCTTCACCTCGACCAAAGTGAGTTCCTGCTTTAAGGGCATTGATCCGATCAACATCAATATATCCAGATGTTTGAACTTGAATAATGTCTTGATCATAAAAGGGTGGAGCGTTGCCGAGATTCTCATTACCGAAGTCAGTTGTCTCTACCTTAATGCGTACTTGGTTAGTGCTTGCGTCTATATTACCAAGTACAGCAGTACCCATATTAGTGGTGATCACTTGTGTTTCAAAAACTTGACGAATTGGTTCGGGATTTCCTGCTTCTCCTTTTGATGGGTCAGAGGACTTCTTTAAATGAGCAACGAGCATTTTGAACTGAGGGGAAGCAACGACCCTACGACTGTAAGAGGAAAGCATATCTTATCTCCTTATAATTCAAAGCCACCAAAGAGAACATCTCCTAACTGTTCATTTGAAGGGGCATCGTCAATAGACACCTCATCACTTGCAGTTAAGTTAAACTCATTAGCGTCATAGTTATTAACAAATAGTGATGCTGTTTGCTCACTATCACTTGCATTAGCCAGTCTTATCATCTCCTGTTGATAAGACTGAGGACTTTCAACGATTTCATCTGCTGAAGCGATGATAAGCTTGTTATATTTCTGACAAGTCCCATCTGTGTTGAATACACACGAACCACATTTTGAGGTCTTGAGAAGAGTAGGGATTTGGTTAGCCCTATGAACTAACGCCCCTTTATCACATCCGTCTGTTCCTTTTGTCATGTAGGCAGTAGCATCGACATAAGCATGACCCGATAGACCTTCATGTTTAGATCTAACAGAGGCAATACGATCAGAATGAGATTTCAAGATGTCCTGTGAGAAGCGAGCTGGGAGTAAGGCATCTAACTCTTCTCCTGCTGAACCCTCGCTGATTTTTTGACGAAGCCATGTTGCTACTTTATCTGACTGTGCTTCATGTGCAGTCTTGGTTGGTGCAGAAGCTCTTTTCGCAATGTGAGCTTCAAACTTTTGACCTTTGAAGTCAGACTTCTTAGCTGAAGCACCTTTAACGACAAGGCGATAAAGCTCTTTGAACTTTTCAGAACCTTTAAGGGTAAAGGCATGACTAGCATCTTCTTTTGAGATAAGACCGTTTGAGATGTAAACATCCACTTTAGAAGCGATCTTCCTGCCCTCAGATACCGAAGTTGCTTTCACATTCTCGGTTGGTAGTTTGTTTCTAGCAGTTATGATATGTGCCGTAGAAACCACACCATCATAATCTTTCGATTCGATAGGTTTTGCGATATACCTTAGTACAGAGGCGACCTTATCTTCTGGTGTTTTGCCTTTAGATACTTCTTGTATTTTTTCAACAGTGATCAATCCAGAGGTTACGAGGTTCGACAACTGCTCCATAGCCATCTTTTGTCTATGAGCGAGTTCACGAACGCCTTTTTGAGGTATATACACATCTGCGTTTGTCCGATGTTTACGCATATTATGGTACGAAGCGTTCTTACCATGACCTTCATAATCAGAGTAATCATCTACCTTGTGTGCGATACTATTAAAGACAGCACGAACCTTATCTTCAGGTGTCTTATGTTTGGCGATCACTGTGTTCGCCTCTTGAGCTGAAATAAGACCAGCTTTAACTATGCGAGCAATCTTATCTTTCGCTCTAGCAAACCTTTGCTCCATAGTGATCTCTGAGCGAGTCTTAAAGTCGCTCTGAATGTCACTTCTAGTAGGGAGCAATAGTTTCACATCAGTACCTTGACCTTCATAAGTAGAAGCTAGGTTTTTGATGTTTTTAGCGATATGATTGAATACTGCTTTAACTTTATCTTCTGGTGTTTCTTGTCTTGAGGAAATCGAAGATGCTTCTTGGGCTGTAATCATTCTTGCTTTAACGATACGACCAATTTTATCTTTAGCAGAAGCGTGTCGTTGTTCGAGGTTCAGTTGAGAGCGAGTCTTAAAGTTCTCTTCGATCTTGCTTTTATGTGGGGTATGAGTTTTAGCACCTATGCCTTGACCATCATAAGAGCTAGAGTCCACAGGTATACTCGCTAACTCATAAAGTCTTTCGATCTTCTTTGAGCTTGTCCTATTAGACTCCACAACTGCTGTTACCTGCTCACCCTCAAGAAATCCTTGATTGACGAGTTGACTTGCGATCCTATTGAGTTTTTTATCTATTTTTGATTGCTCAACATCTTCATATGAAGCAACGAAGATGTTTTCCTCTCTAGCGTCCTCTAGTTCTCTTCGAGCATGGTCAAGAGAGATAAGGCTAGATTGGTCGATCTGTGTCGGAAACCATGTCGCTGATTTGTCTTGTCGAGCGACCCTACCTTCAAGGAGGTCAATAAAGGCTTTCTTTAAACGAGTTTTAGCAGACCCTGATGCAAGACGAACGCCATAAGATTCTAACTTAGGGAGTAGATTCTTAGAGGCTTTTTTCCAAGGGATCTCATTAACGACTTGCATACCTAAGAAGCGATCAAAGGCACAGTCTTTGTTTTTAGGGATGATATACATTGCAGTAGCACAACGCTTGTTGATAACTTCGTCCCACCGACCATTGAAAAGACCAGGAAAGTGTTCTTCTTTAACATAAACACGACCATGTAGACCGTACTCAGAAGCGAGCTTGATTTTAACCTCTAGGACTTGAGACTCATCTACCTCAGAGAGTACGACATTCATAGGGTGTCCATAAGCGAGCTTACGGATGTTACGCTCCATCTCTTCACGATAGTCATCACCAGGTAAATTAGATTGCTCATCACTATAGGTATTCCTATATGGAGCGTGTCGTCTATTCTCATTGGGGATAATGTCAAGACCTGTAGTGCTTGTTTGACCCCATGACTTTTCAAGTACTTTGAGCTGATTATTAGATTCATTATTCATGTGTCCGTCAGCGAGGTCTTTATAAACCTGTTCCATCTCGTTCATACCACTTAGGTCGGGTTCTGGCTGTGAAGCGAGCCATGAGTGATCTACTAAAGACACATCTTGAGTTGCTTCACGAGTGATCTCGTCCATATTAAGATCTGCTTGATGTTCTACTCCATCGGGAATCATCGAGACACCAGAACTGTCAAGTGGGATCATTCCACTTGGAAGATCAGCTAACCCTTTTGCTTCGGGTAGCCGAGCTTTTTCTTGGGGTCCTCCACCATATTCAGTGTCGAAGTGGAATCCATCCATCATATAGTTCGACCCATGAGTAAGGGTGTATCCACCATTAGGCATATGACTTTTATTCTTACTCATTTTAGGTATCCTTTCGAGGTCGAGGCGAACTAAAGTCTCTAGTTAGTTCCTCATTTTTTGGGTCTTTTGGTGCTTCTTCTACTTCGACAGCCCATGCTTCTGGGTCATCTTTAATATCCTCAACCTCTTCCATAACTTGATTGAGCATTTTACTCTGTTCTACTTTCCAATGGTCAGCAGTAATCTCATCATAGAGTGTATCAGACATAGCAGAGAGAGCTTCTACAACATTCATATATTGTCTACGAATCGCTTTAATCTCCATGATATACCCACGACCACCAAGATTACCATCGGGGCTAATATCCCTCGACTTGATCTTAGCGAATGTAGTGTATGCACTCATCGCATGACCAAGAGAAGATAAAGTAGATCGAAGAACTTTAGCTATGTTCTTCGTGCTCTTTTTATTGAAGATATGGTTTGAGTCCATAATGCGTTGGCTAGGTGGGTGTTGTCCCCAAGCCCACGCATTTGAATCATCACCATGATCTTTAATGAAGCGAACTTCACCAGCAGTTTTAACCCTACCTGCTGTCTTTGATCTGGCAGTGATCCTACGAGCTTGCTTTATAAGCAGATAGCGTTCAGCTACTGCTCTAGGGTTCGCCTTTGTCATAATACTCTCTCTTTCTAATAATCATACAAAGAGAGAGTATAAATAGATTATTAAAAACTAGCTAGTCTTAGAGGCTTCCTTTGAGGTGTTCCTCAACGACTGCTTTAAGACGGGCACGAAGATCATCTTTCCATTCCCTCTCAGAAGGCATATCGGACGCTTTAGCGATGTAGTACACAGTACCTACAGTCGGATTAGCATTAGTGAATCCTTGAGATACAGTGTCCATAAGGAAGTAGAACTCCTCCTTTTGACTGTATCCAGCACCTTTCATTTGACCCTCATAGTAAATCTTAGCGTAGTCTGAAAGACCACCTTCTACAAGATCATCAAATTCTCCACTAAGGAGAGTTTGGCGTGTACGATCAACATTTGATTTCTCTGCGTATTGTTTACGAATAGAAGGCACAGGGAGTTTACCACCACGCTCATATACCATCACAAAGTCACCTACTTTTGGTTGGCTGATGACTTTTTTGTAGTGAGCGAGATCCTTGAAAGAAGCACGATAAAGTCCATGTCCATTATGGGGTGCAAGAGCTTTTTCACGCATCTCACCAAGCACACGATCAACTGCTGTGGTATCTCCTTTAGCTTCGGATTTTTCAAGTTTCTTGGTAAGACCCGCAATACCTCTTGCTGGCATAACTGCTTTGAACTCGAATTTCTTACTTCCAACTTTTCCAGTCTTAGTGTCGATTGGTGAGATTTGGTAAGTGCAAAGTTCACGAAGGTCTGCTGGTTCCATTCGAGCAACGACATAACAATACTGCTCATTATCTGGTGTATGCTCAAGCACACCACAATTACGCTTATTGTCGGGGTGGATGCACTTTGAAGGATCAACTTTTACAAGTTCACCTACCTCAAGAGGCCCTTTTTTATTTGGTGCTCTTGACTCACCTTGAGGGCGTACTTTAACACCTGCTCTAGTAAGGTATGAAATGACTTCATTTACACTCATACCTTGTGGGTTTGACATTTTAGCCCAAGCCGCAAAAGCAGCCGCATCTTCAGTGTTGAGTGCAGTAGCGATTTTCTCTGTTTTAAGAATGTTGACGAGCTTCGCTTTGAAAGATGGATCTTTCTGAGCGAGTTTGAGTAGTTGTTCTCTTTGTGTTTTGTCCATGTAGGATCTCCTTTGAATGAAAAGCTGACACTACATATCGAGTATCATAAACAAACTATTAAAGACTCTCTGTCTCTACATGATTATTTTTAAAATACATCAACCCCTCTTGATGAACCTCTGTTTGTAAAGGAGCATATACCTTTATAATCCCTGCATGATGAATTGCCTTTGCACACATAAGACATGGATCGCATGAGGTGAAGAGCCACTTACCCATAGTAGACATACCATTTCGAGTGGCATTTAAGATTGCGTTGATTTCTGCATGATGGCATCCAACATCATTTTGAGTTCCACTTTTGACTTTGTACCGATCACGCAAACAGTCAGACCCACCACATAAGGCACCACTACTTCCTCTTGGTGGTCCATTATATCCTTCACTAACAACAACATTAGAATGTGGGTCTACGATCACAGAACCTACTTTTCTCCGACAACAGGTGCTTGCAGAGGCGATTAGAGAGCATTGTTGTTTTCGGATTTCGATATGTTTCTGCTTCATATTCTTTAGATACCTTTCGCTTATAGGGTGAGGAGAATTACCCTCAGAATGGAGTCCACATGACAAAGGCTGTTTTGCTAGATACTAGTGTGTTAATACACGATCCTACCTCTATGACCTCTTTTGAAGATGATACCGAAGTCCTCATCCCAATCTATGTAATCATGGAGCTTGATGTTCTCAAAGACACACCCAAACGAGAGAAATCTCATGTAGCACATCTCGCTCGTCAAGCCTCTAATCTTATCCTTAAACTTCAAACAGAAGATAAGGTTAAAGTTGTATCACACGAAGGAGGACTCAGCATAAGTTCTTTAGACCGAGCTAATCAGATTAGGTATGTAGATTTACTTATTCTACAAACTGCTATTCACCTCAAAGACGAATACGATCTGACTCTCGTTTCAAGAGATATCAACCTACGCATCATATGTGAATCTGTGGGGGTTAATTCTTCTGACTACACTTCGGACACAAGTCTGGACACCCTCTCTGGTATAGGGTTAAAAGGTTTTGTACCTGATGTAAAGTTTATGAATCAATTGGTTAAGTCATATTGGCAAGGTGCTGTAAGACTTCCACATGAGTTTGATGAAGATTTCCATGAAAATCAGTATGTTTGGTTTGTTGCACCAGGTGAGAAAAAACATCTTTTCCAACACAAAGAGGGATCTCTCTTTAATGTAGACAAAGTGCGTACCGAAAAAGCCAAACCTAGAAATCTTGAACAAAGAGCCTCTCTTGATGCTCTTTTAGATCCCGACATTGAGTTGGTGTGTCTCTTAGGTAAAGCAGGTACTGGCAAAACCTTCCTTGCATTAGCTGCCGCTCTTGAGCAAGCTCATACATATCAGCGTATCCTACTCTCTAAACCTGTAGTTGATGTCGGTCAAGGCATCGGGTTCTTGCCTGGTTCTCTCTCCGAGAAACTAGAGCCTTGGATGCAGAGCTTTTTTGACAACCTAGATCAGATCAACCCAATGTGGGACGCTGGTCCGATGGGTGCAGAGATGGGTACTAAAGAAGGTTTCCTTGAAAAGAATCAGATAGAGATCCAACCAATCCACTCCATTAGGGGTCGCTCACTTAAACAAGCCTTTATGATTATTGACGAAGCTCAGAATCTCACCAAGCATGAAATCAAATCAATCATCACAAGAGCGGCTGAGGGAACTAAAGTAGTTCTCTTAGGTGATCCCTATCAGATTGATCACCCTTACCTCACAAAGCAATCTAATGGTCTTGTGTATGTGATTGAGCGTATGTTGGGTCAACCTTTATTTGCGTGTGTGAGTTTACATAAGTCAGAGAGATCTACGCTATCTGACATTGCCGCAGATCTTTTGTAGTTTATCTATTCTCGTTATTAAGTGATCTTATTAACCTCAAACCTATGGAGTACCTTTATGAGAAAATCAGCAACAGAAATCATTAATAACCTTGAAATGAGAATTGCAAGACTTGAAAAGAAGACGAAATCCTCTGGTAAGAAGGCTGGTCTCAGTCGCAACGCTTACAGACACTTCGATGCTGATGAGTGGATTTATGATGTTTGGTCAGAGGAAGAGAGTCATGCTCTCATACACCGTTATTTTATGGAAGCGGATGAACTACAAAATGAGTTTGAGTCTAGGGTCAAACAGATCTGTGACGATAATGATCTTAGCATCTGTGATGATGAGGGTGTCTCTGAGGTCTCTTATCGGGTGTACACAACTGATCTTGAGGATATGGATCACGCAGACGCAAGTAAGTTGGAAAGACTCTGCTTTCGTGATCGTAAGTTAGGCAAAATCTCTGACGAGATCTGGAGTCTCCCTGCAATGCTTGAGGAACACATCTGAGTTTACACACATCTGACATAGCGGCAGATCTGCTTTAGCTTTTCACATAAACCTTTAAGACACCATTCACCATTTGAACAGAGACATCACCTGTCATGTGGTGTTCGGTTGTCTGTAGCCCTTCTTTATTCTCTTGTATGAGGACTACTTTATTGAAGCCCTTAGCCTCTTGACGCTCAACTCCTACATAAATGACAGGTTGAGTTGTTCTTACGGCTTCTTCAAAGGATTTAGCACTCATGTTCTTACTCCTAGATATGAGGTTCACTCATATAGGAGTAAGTCATTTAACCTTTAATAGATGACTTAATAACGAGTATAACTAACATTATTAGAGTTTGAGGGTAGGTTTATCCCAATCGAAGGTCAACGAGATTAAACTTACGCTTAAGTCCCTTGTGTACATCCATCTCATAAAAAAGACTAGTACCGAACTTAGGGTCTTCTGTCTTAATCCGACCATTCTCAACCCTAAAAAGTACTGCCGCCCAACCTCTGTGACCATTATGACGAGGATCTTCGACATTCTCAAAGTCCTCATTATATCCTTCAAAGTCCCAAGGCTCAGGCTCATCCTCATTCCATTCCTCCGCTTCAAACTTTGCGTCCTCATATTTGGACATGGCATCAGCATGAGCATCCCACTCATCTTCTGTTACTTGTGAATAGAAACTCATATCAAAGCCCATCACAAAGAAATCTTTTTCTTGGTTGTATCCAAGATAAACCTCTTGTCCACCTTCTGCAACTTCCAGAGAATTACCCAGATCATCCGTCAAACCAATATCAGTATACTCGCTAAGTTCTGAACTCTCGACCGAGTTAGTCCATTTGCTGTAGTCTGCGTGGATGCTTTTGCCTTTATAGGTGACTCTAGGCCAAGCCTTCTGTATGTCTCGCTCGGAAGCGGTCTCGATAGCGACATCTCCCCTTGCGGTCTTTCGAGTGTTTATATTTCCTTCGAGCCTTGCGATTCTACGCTCAAGGTTTTTAATAACTTCGGTTGCTGATCTTCTCATGGTTTTCTCCATTTTGTTAAGGTTAATGAGATCACTTAAGATCACTCATAAATAAACTATTACATGAACTCGTTAGGGTCTGTGCTATTAGGGTCGGGTTCTTCTTTAGCCTTTGGTTTAGGTGGGGTAGGTTTATCCCCATCTCTCTCAAGAGCCGAGACAGCCACTGTAGTGTACTTATCAAGAGCGGCTTGACCTAAGATATACCCGATCTGTATAAAACCGCTTGTTACGATCATAGTGACGAGAACCATAAACGCATAATGCTCAATCTTAGTTTGATACTCCCAAATCACATAGAACATAAGGATTTTCCACCCGATGTCTGCGATCAGATAAGCAAGGAACTTCTTGCTCTTAAGTGGTAGTTTATCAAGCTGTGTTGGGTCTTGTGATTTCTCTGTAGCCATTTTTTATTCTCCATTGTGTAGATCATCTATGGAGAAGCGATAAACGAACTACAAATTGCCTTTCACTCTTGTTGAGCTAAGGATTATAGGCACCTCATCGTACCAATGGTTAATCATTAAAGAGTCGGAGTCAGTATTAACATAGTGTCCCCAATAAGCGGGAAGATACAGCATTTCATTTTCTCTGAACACGACCTTATGGAACTTTATACCCCTAGACATAGGGAAATGATTAAAGCTCTTTAATGGGTTCTCTGTCATCTTTGAAAAGGTAGGAGATCGACCATTATCGTTCCTAGTCCAATCACCCTTATAGTCCTCTTCATAAGGCTCTTTGAATGATTCTAAGTAAGCCTTGTGGTACATATCCTCTGGACTTACCAAGAACCATGTCTTTTGCCCGTACACATTCCATGCTAAGTTGTTGATTGTATCAAGGTGGAGGGGGGTGACGCACCCTTTAGGTCCACACCACATATTTGCAGAGTTTATTCCCATACCCTCTAAAATCTGACCCTTACCATAAAGATTAACCCCTAGCAGTTTTTTCAAAGCCCTCGTATTCAGACGGTGCTTCCCTACATATCGAGAACCCCTCTCAAAGTTTGATCTTAAGAGGTCTTGGAGACTAATCTCTAGCAAACCACCAATGTCTTTCTTATTCCTATCTGCAAGCCTAGACTCTACCATAGGATTAAAATCAGACTTGAACAGTTCCAATCGGTTGACCATGTTTGTTCCAAGTGGGCAGTTGTAAAAAATAACGGGCACATTATTTGCCTCTATCTCTAAAAACTCTTCCTGTGTTCTGGGAAACTCTACTCGATCAATTCTTATATTTGAGGGAGTATTTTCGATGACAACCTCAATAGATTTCCTCAACTCACCTTGAAAGCCACTTTCAAGGTGAGCTACCCTTAGTTCTAAATCTTTAAGTATTTCCGAAGCTAGTCTTCTCATTTTTATTCTCCATTGCGGTCTCTTTAAAAGAGGTCGTAGCTATTGGTTCACTCTAAGTTTAGTGCGTTGGTTAGATGATGTGTTTACTGTTTTAGGGAGATGATTGTTCCCCATGTTGACTCTAGGAGTCATAGCCTTTTGAAACTTGTCCTCAATAATCTGAGGATAGTCTTTTGGCTTAGTGCTGAAAGCATAGATTTCTTGTAGCCTATACTGTTCTTCTTCACCCATTCCTGGAAGTAGTTTCAAAAAGTCATCTCTCGCTTTCTGATTATCGTTCGACAAGAACTCTAAAATCAGATACGCAGGTAGTACAGGTTTATTGGTAGGGTCATCTTCTACACCCTTTAGAGTGTTCTGCCCATCGGGTCTCACCCAGAAGTTTCCCATAACAATCTCCTCTCTTTTTAAGTAGTGGTTGTATAAAGAAACTATTAAAAGGAGGTTTCTTGTGAAACGAAAGACAGTAATGAAAATCACGAACAGTATGTTAGACTGTAAATGTAAAGGTGACGGATACATTTTTCTCAAAAAAGGAGGGATGATAAAGTGTCCGACACACTTTTCCTGTGCTTCAAGTGAGGAATACCGTTTGGATATGCTGAGGCTTGAATATCAAAACTTGAGGCGATTTGTTTTAGAGATGCCTCACATGAACTCAAGTTTTATTGATCTTAGTTTGCCTACGACAGCTAAAGGTGTTGATGAATACATGAGGGCAAACTACAAGATAGAGACACCTAAGTCTTGGGTGAGGGCTATTCAACATTATGTGCGAGAATACCTGCTCAACTGCAAGGTGAAAGAAGATTGAGGTCAAAGATCTTAGAGGGTATAGAACCGTCCTTCAATCACTTTGTAGGGCAACACCTAGACTCATACCCAAAAGTCTCTCTAAGCACCGATAAAGAGGCTCAAATAAGGTCGTTCGTTAAGAAAGTGATCGAGAAGAAAAGACAAGAGGGGGGTCAATACTTTAAAGACCCAAAGTCGTTGGCTAAAAGATACCTGACTGGTTGGGGTGGTGAGTGTGCTGTGGAACAACACATAGGTAAGTTGTTCGTTGACTTTTCTGTAGGGAACTCTAATGACTACTATGTTCCCGACTTGAGGTCAGCGGGATATGAGGTGGGAGTCAAGACAGTAAACATGGGAGATTTCCCACTGTTAAGAAAGCCTACACCTAGCTCCTCAAACACACCTCAGATTATCGTGATAAGAGAGTCAAGGTACGAATTCTACATCTGTGGGTTGGCTACTTATGATGTAGTAAATGATCCCAACAACTTCTCTCAGTTGTTGGTGCGTAGTGGTGGGGTCTTAGAGGTGGGGGTCAAGTCTGCGTTTTATCGCTTTGACCTTCTCTCCCCTCCTCTTTAGCCGAGGTTGGTTGGGAGTTTGCTTCCTCGTGCGAGGTTTCGGGCGATCTCTCTGTCCCCCTCGCTCTTAAGAGCTTTGTAAGCTCCCTCTGCTACCTTCCTTGCCCACTCTCCGTAGGCTGTGATCCTCTCTTGATTCCACCCTTTGGGAGGGTGGTCGCCCATGATCCCGTTACAGTTGTCGCAGTTGTCTGCGATCTTCACTAGAGCGGATGCTCGGCTGAGGTGTGGGGCGTGGGTGATGGTGAGAGCCTTGCGTGTGGCTTTGTCGAGTGCTTTGTCATCACTCAGTTCGACCACTCCGTCTGCGACCTCCTGTCCAAACTCTGTGAGGAGGTCGTTGTAGGTCACCGTAGTGTCCTCGATGGTGTCGTGGAGGAGGGCGATTTGGAGCGGAAGTAGGTCGTTGACCCCTGCACTTGCAAGTGCGGCCGACATTCTGATTGGGTGGCAGATGTAGGCTCCGCCACTCTTGCGTTGCTGATTTTTGTGAGCTTCGGTTGCGTAGCTCACTGTGTTGAGGAGGGTTAGGTGGTTCATCTTGGCGTTCTCCTTTGGGGAGTTTGAGGGGTTGGTTTTCAGCCCCTTACACTATGACATAAATAAGGGGTTACACTTCCCACCACTCATAGATTGTAAACCCAAACTTGTCACTGATCCAATCGGAGATCCCACCTTCATCCTCATAAGCCACATCTATGGGTATAAGGACGATATGGGGAAGCCCTGCTTGCTCAACTGCTTTGTCGTATTCTGTATCTTCTAGCTCTGTTTGAGAGAAATCCCATTCCACACGAACTTTCATGGTTTACTCCCAAGTTTCAGAGATCGTTCTTATCAATGCTTCACATACAAGATAAGGATCTGCGTTAGCGTTAGGTCTTCGGTCTTCAAAATAGCCACAACCATTTTTATCCGTTTCGACAGGGATACGAACAGAAGCTGTACGATCTGAAACACCCCACTTGAACTCATCATAACGACAAGTCTCGTGGTGACCTGTTAGTCTGATCTCATAACCTGCCCCATAGCGATCAAGGTGTTCTTGAATCCTGTGAGACATCTTTTCAACAGCTTGGTTGATCTCCTCGATGCCACCTTCTTGTCTCATGGTTTTGGTTGAGAAGTTGGTGTGCATACCCGCCCCATTCCAATCTCCAGCGACAGGCTTAGGGTCAAGAGTTGCTGTGATGTCAAAGTCCTCACCAATGCGATACAAGAGCCACCTAGAAATCCATAGATGATCACTCGCTGTTAAAGCGTCTATGTTCGGCCCGCCAAGTTGGTATTCCCATTGACCAGGCATGACTTCTGCATTAATACCCGTAATAGGCAATCCTGCTTGCAGACAAATATCTAAGTGCTTTTCTACAAGAGGTCTACCAGATACTTCATCTGCACCAACACCACAATAATATGGGCCTTGGTCTGCTGGGAATCTTCTTTCACTTGGGAATCCTAGAGGTCTTGATCCTTTATACAGAGTATACTCTTGTTCAAAAGCAACCCATTCTCCTTGACCTTTAAAAGACTCAAGAGATTTAACAAGTTTAGACCTTGTATTAGAGGGGTGCTTATCGCCATCAACAGTCTCTACCTCACAAAGAACTAAGATATTGTCCCCTCCTCTAATGGGGTCATTGACAATTCGTACTGGTCTTAATACACAGTCCGAGGATTTGCCGATCGCTTGCATTGTAGATGAACCATCAAAGTTCCACAGAGGCAATCTCTCAACGGTGGTTGGTGTCGTGTCGTGTATGTACTTGGTCTTAGATCTAACTCTAGCTGTTGGGTTTCCACCATCTATCCAAATGTATTCCGCGAGCATTAACGCTCTCCTTTCTCAAATAAAAATGAGGCACAATAAATAAACTATGAATCAAAGATGTCAAATATAGATACTTGCTCACCCTTTTTAGGTTCTGCTTTACCTACTTGAGCTTCAGACTCTATCTCAGTCCCAATAGGCATCCAATGTCTAATCCGAGCCTCACAGATCTTTGCATATTCTTTCTGTAATTCAATCCCTACAAAGTCATGCCCTAAACGAGACATCGCAATCCCAGTAGTTCCAGACCCTAAGAATGGGTCTACTACTTTAGAGTTAGGTTTTATATCTCTAGCACACCACCCCATGATTTCTATAGGCTTGACAGTAGGGTGTGTGTTGGATCTACCTTCGTCTTTTGGAGGTAGCCCCTCTTCTCTTTCAGACCTACTTGCTTTCGAGCAGTAATAGAAATCGCTCTCCCCATCTCCTACAAAGATCGCATCTCTTACTTCAAACCCTGTATCTTCAAGGGAAATAACTCCCTTATATCCAATGTCTTCGGGGATGAGGATCACATGACCACCAGGTTTTAAGATTTTAAATATTTCTTTACTTTGTTCATCCGTAGGTTCTGACAGTAAGATCACTCCATGAGCAAGAGGTTCTTTCATATCAATAATTGCCCCTGAACCTGCTCCTTGTTTCTCCACTTTTAGATATTTTGTGAAATCTATTTCTTGTGGGTGTGCAACAATAATACAGGCATCTTCTACTGGAGGTGTGATCATTGTCTTAAAGTATTCAATCATGTCTTTCATTGGTCATTCTCTTTCTTAAATTGTTTAAAAAACCTAGAAGCTCCTCCACTATCTCCATAACGACCCCCATTGGTCAAAAGATCACCACCACCAAAGTTCACCATTCCCTCAATTCGTTTAGTGTTGTGTGACTTTGAGTACCCTGCACTGTGCATACCATTAGCAAGAGAAAGTTCGTCTAACTCTTGAACAGGGCAACCCTCTACACAAGCCCAATCAGATATAGTTTCTTTCCCATCTTTATCTGCATGACCCACCCACGCTTCATTGTCTTTGACAGTTTTCACATCTGTAAGGCTACGATCTTTTTGGTGTTTGTCTTGGTACTCTTTAGACCAAATACCACCTGGACCATTTGGATAGCCTTTATGCCCTTTAACTTTTTTAGTTCCTCTTAACTCACAATCTTCTTTATGGGTCAGAATAAAGTTAGCTGGCCATCTTCCTGTGGTGGTCTTCCCTTCAAATTCTTCTTTAAAGTTAGATTGAAAGACTGTGCTTTTTTGTCTTTCATGGGAGCGTCCATTTTTAGAGGTGTCTTGGACTAAACTCCCAATGCGAGTGGCATCAATATTCAAAGCCCCACAACCATGTTTCAGAGTATTCTCAGCTACTGTACCCTCAAGGGGTTTCCTCAAGATAGTGATGATCATTTTTTAACCCCAATACATATACTTTCCCATGCGGGTTTAAGAGCCGTACCCCATCCCTCATACTGCTTTGCAAGTTGGGATGTAGGGGCTGTCAGAATATACTCTGGCTTGAAATAGTTTTCAGATCTACCCTGTGCAGTACCATTCCACTCAGGGTTCTGTTTGCCCATTCCTTTAACAACACCCACCTCCTCTCGCACTACACCTAAGTGTTTATCTATGGATTTACTCACATTATGAGATTTCGGGAATCCACTTCCGTAACTCCAGGCTTCAACACTCAAATCTGAGAAACCTATTTCTTCCATCATCGCTATTAAGTGATGGAAAGTCCTTGAACCACTGAAAGCCTTAAGGACTCCATTTGGTTTTAAGATTCGATGAACTTCTGTAAGCCACTTTCTATGCCATTCCCTTTGCTGACTTCCGTTTCCTATGTCATCCCAACCTTTTGACATAAACTTTAGTCCATAAGGAGGATCGCAGATAACAGCATCAACAGAGTTATCTTCTAGGTCTTTAAGTCTTTGGGTGCAATCACCTATCTTTATTTCAATCATTTTTTGATCCTCTCTTTTGCTCTTCTTTCAGCATCCTGTTCATTTATCCCTTTTACATGAACATGAGAATCATCATGGTGTTCAGACTTCTTATACCAAGGAGTGTACTCATCTCCTTTTTGTGCGTCATTGGGTCTTACACCCATTTTATTTCTTGGAACTAAAGTCAAAGTATCCTCACTTCGGGAAAAGTAATACCATTTCATTTTTTGCTCCTGACTATATAACCCACAGAACCTAAAGTTGTGGCTATTGATATGGATTTGTCTAATAACTCAATCAATCTACCAACAGGGAAAGGCTCATAGAGTTCTTTTATATCCCATACGCTAGAGTCATTCTCAGCCTTACCTAAGTTATGACATACGACTTTAAAAGGTGCTTTCAATGCTCGATCAAGATATGGGTTTCCTGTGGTTATGTTATAGAGGGTAGGGATTGCTCCTTTGACATACCCATTTACTTTAGCATCCATCATAGAAATCAAGGCTTTTTCGGCTAATCCTCTACGCCATCTTGCCTCAGCTTCGGTAGGACCACCAACTCTCAAGCGAACGAGCGTACCATTAAGGGCGTTGGCTCTTTTTCTCAACTGATCTTGTGTGTGAGGGTGAGGTGAACTTTCAGCTTCTCTAAGGAGTTCATCTACTCGGTCTGCTGTTTTATCTACATGGTCATCATAAGGGTCTGTAATCATTTCTGTGTAGTTAAGGACGGAGTTAATAGCTGAACCATAGAACTCAGGTACAAACTTTTCATACTTCTGATCAACAACAGTAGCTCCAGTAAACGAAGCAAAGTCATCTAACCAACCCTTGCCCCAAATCACTCTCGGTGCATCACACGCATATACTTCAAGTGTTCCTTTATGGTTGTTCATCTTGATTGCTTGTAGGGCTTTACCACCTACCATAGGGGCTATAATGACTAGTGGTCTACCTTCAAATGACCCCATGAGTTCCATCGCATTTAGTATGTGATCCACTTCAAAAACTGGCCGACTAAATAAAGCGAACATTGGGCCATTGAGATATGCTTCATTATCATGGTGTACTCTTAGTGAAGCATGGAAAGATTCGGTTTCAACAACTTCACAACCATTCCCTTCCCATTTCTCAAGAGAGACATGAGAAGATAAAGAGCCTGCGAGATAAATAGCTTCGGAGATCTTATCTATGGATTCCCCATCAAGCTCACTCTGGAGTCCGATTTCTTTTAATATATCTTGGTTGGATTCGTATCTAGGTACGGCATTTACAGCGAGATTAACTGCCTTCTTAACTTGATCCGTAATCTTAGGGTGGACTTCACCGTAATGGCGATGAAAAGATCTTAGTAGAGAAATAGTGATAAACGCACCGAGTTTACACCCATCTCCCGACTTACATAACTCTAACAATGAAGTTTGAATGATTCTAGCGTGTAGTTCTGGGTGGTAAGCATTGATAATCGACTTTGCAGATAGATTATTCCATATCTTATTGTTGCGAGAGAGTAGAACAGTACCCCCATTACTCGCATGGCTTAAAACTAAAAGTGATGATAGTTCATTTATTGTAGGTATAAATAAAGATAACGACATGAAAGAAACTCACAATAGAAAGGTGAACAATGTCCTCCATAGTTATACAAACTAGATCCAATGCTTGCTCATATAATAAGAAAGCAAGTGTCTCTGTCGGTTGGTTGGATAATATCCCTCAGTCGGCAATCGAAGCATACCCTAACTTAGCTAAGTCTGTCGATTCTACAGATTTCGCACTTGCTGTCGAAGCGTTCCAAGAAGACAACTTTGGAGCAGGCTCTGGAGTCGATGGGAAAATGGGTCGAGGAACATGGTCTGCGATGTTAAAAAAGTTTGATCGTATTGAAGACGGTCAAGCATATTGGACGGTAAATGATCGTAGGGTTGGTGTGGACATCGACCCTACAGTAGAAATCGTCAACTTCGACCAAAGAGGTGGACTCGATCTCCACAGATTTGGGCATTTTTCATCTCGTAAGGGTAGAAAACCAACGATCATAGTTGTGCATTGGGGGGGTCTTGACCCTCATCATTGCCACAGGATCTTCTCTAGCCCCGATAGAGAAGTCAGTTCACACGCAGGGATTGGGTTGAGTCCAGAAGGCAATCCTACCATTTATCAATATCTCGACCTCAACCACAAGAGTTGGCATGGAGGATGGGCTAACTCTTACTCGGTGGGTATCGACATTTGTCAGCAACCTTCTTTGAAGTGGAAGAACCACTATGTAAAGAAAGGGTATGATGTACAAGAGACAACCAATGACACTGGTCGTGGAGATAAGCGTATTATCTCCTTAGATCCGAATGTAGCTATAGCTGTTCGGGAAGCAGTTAAGAGTCTCTGTACTGCTTTGGACATTCCATATCAGTTCCCTTGTGGGTCTGAAGGTCAGTCTTATGATGGAGATTTCTATCATGGGGTGGTGGATAAGGGTTATCTTACAAGAAACTTTACTGGCGTAATCGGACACCACCACATCACACAAAAGAAGTGGGATTGTGCGTGTTGGTGGGATACTTTATTTGGGTAATGATCTTGCATCTAGTGTCTGATCTCAATAGGGCTTTAGAGATAAAATCCCGATTAGGCTGTCCTCATATTCACTTCATCATAGAAAAAGATTGCGGGGAGTTTACGACTACTCTTGTCTGGATTGAAGTACTCACTAGAGCAACAGACCTCTGTATTAGAGAGGGTGTTTGTGTAGTCTCACATAGCGATCTTTCGAGACAAAAGGATACGCTTAGTGATGAGGACATTCAATTTTTACAGAAGATGCAGTCTCAGCTAAATGGGAAGATGTTAGGTATTGAGGTAATCAAAAAATGAAATCTTGGGCTTATGAAGCATATCAGATGTACATACAAGGCATAAGCTACCCTCAGCTTGAAGAACACTTTGGGGTTAAGCAAAGCACAATACGACACTACATCAAGAGATATGCTTACGCTAATAGTTTAATCTACCCAAGACTCAAACCTGACTATAAACTGGCTTTTAACTTATACTACAACACAATGAGCATAAGAGACATCGCTCGATACTTTGGTGTCTGTCCATCGACAGTCACAAATTACATTCGTAGATATTCTGAAATGAATGGAATATCTACGAACAAATCCCACCACAAAGGGCAAGTAGCCTACAATCTTCGACAACTGGGTTATACCTATAAGAAGATATCTAAAATGCTTGGATACGAAAATCGTTCAAACTGCTATCGTGCCATTAAAAACTATAAGGACAGTATATGTTAGCCTTACTTATTTTAATCGTTATTTCCATGACTATACATGGAATAATCAACTCCGAAATGTCTCCCGAAGAAGTGGAAGAGATGTTAAAGAGTGATGAGTGGTATTAACCAATTTTAGTACACTTAGAGTGGGCGACTTTCCAATACCTGTTAGGTACTGAAACACCTACCTCTGATAAAAGGTAGTAGCCAGACCAAAAGTTGCGAGTTATGTACCCCAAAACTTTTAGAGAAGCACCTTTTAACTCGACCTCAAACTCAACCTTTTGACCACAATCCCATTTTGGATAATGACTATTGTCCTTATCACCTTCGACTGTAAATCGACCCTCTGTGTCTTGGGTCTCAGGTTGAGTTATATTGTTGGAAAAGTAAGAGAAAAGAGAAGCGTCATCAACATGAACATTTTTTATATTTTTTTCTTCGTCAACAACGCTGAAGACTTTATTCCTCTCGATCACATCTATGACCTCCAAGCTCTTCAGCGTTGTTTTTCCTACTAACAGTTGATGCCCTACCCGAAAGTCATTCATAATGTCCCCCCTTGTTTTTAGTTTTTAGTTTCATCTAATCTTATATTATTATATAAATTAGGGGTTACATTTGCCTACCAGCGTGAGTCTTTTCTACGGAAAGAACCACGCTGATTATTCCTGCCCTTCTCGTAATGAGGTTGATTATAATTATTCTGACGCTTTTCACGAAACACATCATTTTCCCACCTAAAGCGTTGGCTTTGGATCACATGAGTGGGGACATTATGTGTTCCTCTTTCATACAGTTGACGATCAGAAAGACCACCATCGTACAGGTTAATAACCTGTACCAAGTAGTCATTCTTTGTAGCCATTTCCATGTAAGGATCACACTCCCATTTACGAGTTAATGTGTTATGGACAACGATGACTTGAAAACCGTCTTCCATCGCTTCAAGACACTTTTTTTGACACCAACCATGAGCTTCTTTAAGTGCTTCATGGTTGAATGTGTAAACACCACTATCGTCTACAAAGAATTCGTCAGCAGACACTTTGAATCGGTCTTCAATTTCGCCACATATTGTCTCTGCCAGTGTTGTTTTCCCCGAACCACTTAGACCACGGACTAAAATTAGTTGCTTCACTCAATCACTCCTAAAGTTGTATTTCAATGACCCTCTTGGGTTCTCTTTGCTCTTCTTTTGGTTTTAGCTCTGGTTGAGGTATGGGCAACCAAATCCTACGACTCTCATCCTCAAGTTCTCTTTGTCTTTGCTGTTTCTTGAGGCGTTCAATGATGAAGGCATCTATATCAAGCATACCAAGCTCCTTTCAAGGTCATTAATTTAAATTGTAAACACAGGTTGAGCTTTTACCCAATTTTTTAATCCACAACACACCCTACAGCCCTATAAGGACTATCTTTGAAGGTTTTTTTCGAGAACCCTCTCGTCATAGTTCGCCCCTCCTGTTAAAGAAGCAACACGGCTCTGAGTATCCCGCCCTAAGTTTTGAGCGTCTAGCTTAGGCTTGATTTTAAGCTGTGGTACAGGCTTAGTCTCAGAGTAGTCCTCAATAAGGTTTGAGGGGATTGCTCCTTTGGTGATAGCTTTGGCGAACTTTTTACGGTCTACCTTGACCACAACCTCACCGATAGTTGTGGGGTCGATGCCCTGTCGGTTAAGCTCGGCTAGTAGACCTGCTTCATCATATGATGTGCGAGATGAATCCACATGGTGAACATCACCAAGAGGTGTCTCGATCTTTTCTCCTACAGGGATATGCTGACGCAAGGATTTGATCTCTGCATCGAGAGCGTCTTTTAGTGCCTTGATACGACATAGGCTCTCTGCGATTTGTTGCTTATTCATTTCCAAGTGCCTCCTCGATAGCATCTGCATTGTGGTTGTATATTTCCATAAACAGTTCTTTGTGGTTGTATATTTTCATAAACAGTTCTTTCATGTCTCTCCAACCAGTAGACTTTGGGGCATTTTCTAAGAAAGTAAACCATACTTTGATAAAGTCAAAGTTACTCATTCCAGAAGGTGTTGTGATTAGGCTCGGTGTAGAAAAAGCCGATATGAACGCTTTCGCTGTTCCATAGTCAGAGATTTTATTGATAGATTCTTTTGTTAGAGGGAATGACATAATGTCTCCTTAAAAGATTGAGTAAAGTAAGAGGGTTAAAGGGAGTGTGATTAGCACCCACAGGAAAATTGTGATTATAAACTTCATTATATGATTACCCTACCTCACGCATACAGACTTGCTCGTCTGTTTCATCGGTGATCTCGGTTTGGGTCATCAGTTCCATGATGTCCTCAAGACTCACGACACCATCTGTTCCTCCAAAGTCATCTACCATGACAGCGAGGTGAGACTTGTTCGTGGTGAACTGTTTGAACATCTCTTCACAAGAGATGTTCGATTCAACCTTGAGGACAGGTCTTGTAAGCTCTTCGACAGTAGGGTTCTCGTCCTTAGCAAGAGCTTGGAAAGCGTCTTTGAGAAGCATGATACCCTTTACATCATCTCGGCTCTTACCAAGTACGACAAGTCGTGAGTGCTGACTCTCAAAGAGAGAGGGCTTGATGTCCTCTAGTCGCTCATCTGCTCGGACAGTGGTCATGTTGACTCGTGGAGTACCAACCTGCTCAACAGTCGTGAGTGAAAGGTTATAAGTACCCTCGTAGATCTTCTCTACGATAGCAGAAGGCTCTGCACCCTTAAAACGAGCTGTGAGCTTTCCTATGACCCAGTTGATAGGTGTGAGTACCCATGACAGTAAAACCATCATAGGAGCGAAGACACGACCCACAAAGAGAGGGTTATTCGTACCATACGCTTTAGGGATGATCTCTGAGCAGATGATGATAGTGAAAGTGAGGATACCCATCACCAAACCAACATACTCGCTACCAAGCCACATACCTGCGTTCGTACCGACAACACCACTACCCATGATGTTGGCGATGTTATTACAGATGGTATTGGTGCTAATAAAAGACTCTTTATCATTCATCACCTTGCTCAACGCACAAGATCCGAAGACCTTGTTTTTACAGGCTGACTTAACCTCAGCCTTAGACAAGGAAGCGACAGCCATTTCCCACGCACTGTGGATAGCTGAGGCGATGATAGTGATGAAAAAAGCAGATAGTGTGCTGACCATGTGGTTCTCCATTAAGAGTTGGTGGCGAGGTTCGATCCTCATGTAAGGGTATAAACAAGGGGTTACGCTACACGCACAAAAACCATAAACACCTGCAAAGTAAAGGAAAGTTAGAATCGTAACCCCTTATTTATATCATAATGTAAGGGGGACAATCCTCACCAACCAACACTCCCCGAACGGAGAACGACATGGCTACCAAGACCAAGACCACCCTCACCTTCGATAACTTTGAGAACGGCTGTAAGTTCTTCTACGCCAAAGGATCTGACACTGACACCGAGCTTGGTGTCATCCATCAGACTATCTTTGGGTGTACCGCAAACCTCTTTCTCGGAGCCCGAGGAGCGTGGTCACAACAAATCCCTGTGGGTGAGTTCACCTACACGAAGGACGCAGAGTCACACCTTCGCAAGCTGTTCAGCGACCCCACTCTGCTTGTTACTTTCATGGAGTCATATCGAGCCGAGCAGAACGCAAAGCTCGATGCACTCACACTACGAATCACTCACTAAAGGAGAACACATGGCTATTGACGCTATAACACAATGCAACCTATCCCCAACCTTCAGAATCCGACTGGAGCATAAGGATGGTCACTACAAGTTTTGGGAAGCCACAGGTCGCCCAAATGGAGATGTGGTCGTCCGTTATGGTCGCATTGGCGACTGGGGGCAAGCTATCAATAAAGATCGGGCTTACTTCGAGAAAAAAGCACCACAAAAGCTCAAGAAGGGCTACACAGTAAAGGAAATGACACTATCATGCTAAACGCAATCAAATCAGCGGACAACATCCTTGTTGTCACAGGTGCAGGGATCAGCACAGCATCGGGAATCCAAGCATGGAGAACAGGAGAGGATGCTGTGTGGGCTAATGATGTCCTTGAGAAAGGCACACAACGCTACTTCAATAAGAACCCAGCGAAGGCATGGGAATGGTATTTAGAAAAGTTCAAAGGTGTCTTTGAACTTGAACCGAATGACGCTCATAAAGCCCTAGCGGAGATTGGGGAGTGGTGTGAGTCTGAGGGCAAGACCTTTGACATCATCACACAGAATGTGGATCACCTTCATAACAAGGCGGGTTCACAAAATGTCATCGAGATACATGGCACAACCAACGCAGTGCGTTGTCCCAATCATGGGTGTGATCATGGTTCACCGAGAGGTTCAATCCCGATGAGCGAGGTTTGGGAGGACTATCAAAAGTTTGGGCAGACCAAAGACCCGAATGACTTACCTTGTTGTCCTAAATGCGAGATCCCTTTAAGAGCACACGCACTGTGGTTCGATGAGTTTTATGGTTCTCATGAGGACTATCGCTTAGATGACGCTATGGAAGCTATAGAGGAAGCAGATATGGTGGTCTTTATCGGCACTAGCTTCTCTGTAGGGATCACTAATATGGTGGTTCAAGCAGGTAGGCAGATGAGGAAACCGATGTATATCATCGACCCTAATCCGTCCCAAGAGTCCAAGAGCTTTAACTACACCACTGAGAGGGCAGAGGACTACCTACCAAACTTAGTGCAACAACTGACGGTTGAGGATTAAAGCAATCCTCTTATGACATCTAGCCTCTGACCCTCATCCATGTCGTACCAATCGAGCTTGATGTATTTAGTCTCTTTAGGGAGTCTATCTGGAATCTGCATGACTTGAACCTGTAACTTGTGCAGATAAGACTCCTCAATACCCGACTCAAATTCTCTGCCTCGTTTAGAAATCCTATCCATAGCTTGCTCTACGCTAACATGGAGGTGGATACAAATATCAACAGGGGGGATATAAGGCTTAAGCATTTCAAAGTGCTTCATGTACGAGCTGTGTTCATCTTCGGTAAGGACTCCATCATCTCTTAAGAGGTTGGCAAAGCAGGAGTCTCCGAAGATTGAACGATCAAGCAAGGTATTTTCTGGTAGATGTTTTGAGAACCTGTCATAGAGAAAGTGCATTTGAAGCGTATAAGCCCATCGGCTTGGATCGTCAGAATAGAACTTTTCAAGGAACGGATTATCTCCTACCGATTCATACATGGGAGTAAGGTTAAAGTGTTTACTGGCTTCTTTTGTGAATGTGGACTTACCGACACCGATAAGACCCTCTACGATTATTCTCATGTGAGCTACCTCCTTTGATGTGTTTATTTATACCTAGCAAATGTCGTGTTCTCTCTAACTTTGAAAGGAACTCAAATGAGATCTTTATAGATAGTTTATTTATAATTGGTCATAAGTGACCTGTTTAACCTTAACCAAAATGGAGACAAAGAATGAGAAGAAGAGCATCAGAAATCATTAATGAACTTGAGATAAGAATCGCCCATCTTGAAAGAGAAGCTTTTTTGGGTGACTCCCTAGATTCAGTTAAGAGAAATCTCGTAAAGTTATTTGATAAGATACCTTACATGAGAGAGATTATTGCTTTACTCAAAAAGGTATCTAATACTAGAAGCATGAAGGGGGCGAGCACTCTTGCAAAGCAACTAGTGTATATTTACGATTATGATCCTGAGTATCAAATCTTAGAAGATCATATCATGAAAACGGAGAGGACTTTGAAAGGTCGTATTGGGTTGGCTTTAGATATGCTAGTTTCGACTGCCGAACTTAAACTAGCTAGAGATCAGTCCCCTTCTGAAGTTGCTTTGAGAAAGTTTACTCAGGGAGTTCCTGCGATATTAGTTTTGGTGGCGATACTGCAACAAATTTATTTTGTAGTGACTCCCCTGCTGAGTGGTGTGCTTTTATATGCGAGTGTTACTGTTATTTTCTCTATCATTACTTATGTTTTAGCGGTGGGTTATAATAAGTTATCTGACATTTTAGAGCCAATCTTAGAGGGTAGAGGTTCACAATCTAAGCTCAGAACGAGTAGTGGTTCAATGTCTAGGGTCGCTTACGCTCTTGAAGAGGCTATTCAATATCACAACCTAGAAGCAGAACGGTTAAAGTAACCATGAAAAGATCAGCATCAGAAATAATTAATGAACTTGAGCTAAGAATCGCTCGTCTTGAGAAACAATCTTCCTCTCTTGTTTTTGAGCTTGAGGGTCACATCCACGAAGGTTCAGAGGGTGATTATTATGTTCGTAAGCGAGGAGACTTTAAGGACATCACTAGTTACATCGAAAGTTGGTCTAATAAAATCTTAATTGCAGAAGAGGGCGATTGGGAGATAAAGTATGACTATAAGCACTTCATTGGTTTCACTGCTTCTAATGGGCTAACAGAGCTTGAGCTGTTTTGTGTAGAAGGAGAAGGTAGGGGTGAAGTTCGTCAGCTTGAGTTGCTTCTTCGCAAAGTACTTTTAATTCCTCGTAGTGTTCGCACTGACTTCAACAAGTAATCAGAAGTCATTAGATTTAGCATAAGTTCTAAAGACCATACCAGTGCAGATAAGCTCTGCGTATTGTCTTTAATACATCATTCCCAAAGACATGATATTTTACATCACCCTCATAGGTTAGCGTCCATTTAGAGTGTTTATACGCTATGAGGTGATGCCACTTTTGTCTTCGGTCTAAAGTAATCAAGATAGTTAGATTTGTATCTTGATTGTGAACAAACACAATACCGTCATGATTTCTATCGTATGAGAAGCCACACTCAGACAGGACAGTAAAGATGTACTTAGGGTAGGATAAACCTTTGAAGTTTGCTTCTAAGCAAACCCTAATCTCACCTTGCTTCTGTGTGTACGACTTGTTCATTATCAATACCCTCTATTAGTAAGGGGTAGTAATAAAAAGACTACACTATATCATCGACCTCCAATGGAAACTCTTCATTGAGATCCTCCTCACTTAGAGTAGTGATGAACTCAAAGATATCTCTTGCTGTTGCCAAGATGTCGGTAATCGTAGGGTATGCTTGCTCTTGGTTTGAGGCATATTTGCGAGAGTGATACTCTTCAGCCATTTTCAGAGCTTGATAGACGGACTCGTTCATAGGTAATCTCCTTGATGTGGTTGCATCGTAATGATTATTTATACCACCTCAAGGAGATTATCAATCATTACAGAGTGAAGATGCCTGTTGCAATGGATCTGAAGCTAACACACGCATTGTCCATCATATCTGGGACACGCATTTCGAGTTCTAAGAACCTTTTAGCGAGTGCTTGATAGATGACCATAATGTCCTCGTCATCGTACCCTTCATCCCCTCTATTTTCCTCGAAAGAGACAGATCCGATGACCTTAGCATGGCTAATCATTTCCATCATGGGGATTTGGTTGATGTAATCAATCCATTCTTCGATTGTAGCTAGATCTTCCATATTATTTATCCTTTCTTGCTCTTTGAGCTTCAATGAGATCGGGATCTTCTTCGCCTTCGATCAACTCGGCAACAATTTGCCCTGCGTAGTTTTCAAGTCTTAACTGTTCCCAAACAGCAAGTAAACAAGGATCTTGAGAGTCTTCCCAAAGTTTGCGATCTGACACCTGTTCAGAGGTCAACTCTGAACCAAGTTTAACTCTCTGATGCACATTTTCAGCACTGTACTGACTGTTATCAGAACGCTCTTGACCAACAGACCTACTTTGTAGTGATCTTTGACCTGGACGGGGAGTTCTGTAATCAGTTTGAGGGTCAATCAAGTCATACTTCTTCATGAAAGCACCCAAAGCATCAACAGAACCTACAAGACGAGTAACTCTATCACGAAGCCCCTTATTTGCATACCATGCAGTCTTAAACGCTTCTGGGTACTGAGCGATGACCTTTTTCCAATCAAGAGGCTGACCTTTAACTTTAACTTTGTCAATCTCCTGCTCCCAACACCAAGGGTCTTCTATATTAAAGAGATCCAATGGGGTGTTAAGGAAATCGTTTACATCGAGGTTCGCTTCAAGTGCTTTTTTCTTAAGATAAGCGTTAGCAATCTTCATGGAAATAGATCCGTCTTTAAGATGCAAGGTCATCGACCCACCACCACCGTACAAACCCCACAGTTTCTCACCTACCGCAACAGTGTACTCAACGGATCGCTTTGATTTAGGTGGTGGTGGTTTAGATATGTTTGCCTCGTACTCAGCAGATCTTCTGTCATAAGCCTCAATCTCTTCCTGTGAAGCACTTAAATCAACAGCAGGACGAGGATTAAGTTGTGTGATCCAATCGGTGTCTTTATTTATTGACTGAGTTGTCCCTCTATCAAGTCGAACCTTAATTTGACTGGAAGTTACATCGGTAACCTCCCCCTGTTCGTTATACAACTGTGGATAGCTATTTCTTACAAACTCGCTATCAAGCACGAAACGATCACCTACTTGCCACTTTTCGTTGGTAGGGAGTACAGGTCGGTTACCGAGAGCATTTGCCTTAGCTTCTTTCCATACTCGCATCGCTTCTACATAAGCTCTTTTATCATTTGCTTTGACTTTGTTAGTCACGATGTCAGCACAGATCACCAACAGCTTTTGAAGATCAACAGTACCTGGATATTCACCCATTATCTGTTTTACAGCTTGTACATACACTTGGTCAGGTGAGCTAAATGGTACATTTCCTAGTAGACCCGTAAGATCGATGGAAAATGTAAACCCATACTTAGGCCATACAGCATAACCACTATATCTTCCACTTCCAGGACTGCCTGCGGCCATACATTTAATTTCTTTTATCCCCATGCGTTTCGCAGTGGCAATCTCAGCGAATAAGAACCTCGGAGAAAAACCTCTAGGAGCACAAGGTTTAGCCATAACATAGTTATTATTAATAACAGTAGAAGAAATATCGATGTTACCACTCTCGATGTATCTGTTCTCCGTTAGTCTTAATGTACCTGTCGTAGCTGATGCTTGAGTGTCTCCCAGAATATAGTCTGCAACAGCAGGACCCCCCATTAGGTCTATGCGTTGCTTCTGCATCTCAGTAAGACTAGTACCATCTCTGTTAAATCTGCTAGCCAACCATATATCAGCGTCATCATAACGACTTGGGTCGAAAGTGATATGGCTGAGTGGGTTTGCATCATACTCTTCAAGTTCTTTTTCAGCTCTTGATAGATTTTCTTCTGTCGGGTTAAGAACAGATCTAAGCATAGCAGGGGTTTTAATAGCAATACCTGTATCAGAAACACGAGCATCAAGTCGCTTAGTGAGGTCAGATTTCAAACCATTAACAATAATGTCTTGGAAGAAATCTTGATCTGCTTCATTGACCAGAGATTTAATCTGATCAATGGATAGCATATCAAAGTCATCTTTAACAGTAGCTCTCTCTTTAATGTCTGTACCCTCAAGGAGAACTAAACGCTTAACAGGTTCGTTAGCCCCTTCTTCAACATAACCCTCATCCCCAACAGTAAGAGGCTTAACATAACCCATGCTGTTGAAGAGTTGGTTGAGCTTGACTTCAAGAGTTTCATCTGTGGCATTGAATACAAACTCGTCTGTCTTTAACCACTCGTCACCTAACTCGTCTGAAGGGTCTTTGAACCAAATATAGACAACATAAGCCTTACCCTCTTCAAGCTCCCTACGCTCAAGAGAGAGAGCGTTTTTAAGGTCCACTTTGAGTCTACGAGCATTGTCGCTGACAGTACCTTCAGACTCCGAGTCTGGTGCAAAGGTAGCGTCAATGTAGATTTCTTCTACTTGTTCAGATTGACCACCACGATAAGCACGAGCAGTTCTTTGCTTTAATAGTTCAGAATCAAACCCTTTACCACGATCAAGGTGGATGACTTTAGTGAAGGTTTGGAAGTTAAAACCACGAGCGTAGTTATCAGAACATACAGCAGTTGCGAGGCTATCGTTCTCTGCGACATACTTCTCTGAGATGTCCATAGCCCAAGTAGACTCGGTTTCAGTGTCTTCCTCTTCAGATGCCACCTTGCTGTAGATACCTGAGTCGATATACTTCGCATCGAAAGCTTCAAAGCCCATGTTGTCTTCTTCTTCCACCCCAGCAACAACTTTACCGTTTTGATAGAAGATGATTTCTTTAGCCCAAAGAAGAGCATGGACCTTATCTCTACGGATCTTACTGTTCTTTTTAATGAGAGACTCAGCAAGTTTTTTACTCGAACTGAAATAGAGGCATTTCTCTTCATTATTGTCTCTAAAGATTTTAGACCCTACATCTGCCTTAAACATCCCCTCAGAGGATGTCTTAATAAGACGGTCTAAAGCTGTTTTCACTTTAGCTGTAGCTTTAGTGAGATCTTGGTATGGCTTACTCTTTGTCCGATCATATAAGTCGCCTGAGTTTTCCTTTAACTCATTAAGTTTATGCCTAAGATCACGATACTTAGACACCATTGCTTTCAGCTCACCCGAAATGGATTTAGCCTGCTTTTTGTACTTTTCCTGTATGGCTTGTGGCATACGAGTAGTAAGAGTACGAGACTTAAGTTTCTGAAGTTGTGGTAGAGAAACCTCTTGATAGTTAACACCCATCTTGTCATAAGCAATGTCTGTCTTAGGTGCAAAATAAGAGTTCTCTTTGACCCAATTATAGAACTGTTCTCTTAGTTTGGGGTCTGGGTTAAGGGCAACCATACGACCTGCAAGAACCTTACCGTATTTCTCTGCAAAGGCTTTCTCACTCTTTTTAGTAGGTACTTTACCTTTAGCTAGAGTAGCGAGCCTATAAAGGTCAACAGGATCACGATCAAGTGCTGAAGCAGTTAAGAAAACTTTACGAGGATGTCCAAGAGAAGACACTGCGTAGTTTTTATCTTTTCCTCCTTGTCCTTTTTCAAAGATCTCATTGATCTCATCAAAGAAGCAAGCATAGTATCTCTCTTGGTACTTTTTATTCAAAGCAGGAGAGGATTTAACCTTAGCTTCCTTCTTGAGTTTGTTATACACCCTACGAGACTTAGCAAGTTCTTTCTTCTTTGCATCCTTTTCAGAGGGTGAAAGAGCAGGATAAGAAACGAGTTCTTGGACAGTCCTTACCTCGTTTCTACTAGAAGCTGTGCGAACAATAGTCGGGTCAATCAAGTTTCCGATTTGAAAATCAACTTCTTTTCTTGAAACCTCTCGACCATTCTTATACTTAACTTCATAGGTGATGGTTGCTTCTTTGCCATGATGTTTATTCTCACGAGCAAGACGACTTGTATCCGCAATGATCTGTTTGCCATTATCCATGTCTAAGAGGATATCATCAATGCCCTCAGAGGCCCTAAAGTCTACAACAAAGTCCTCATAAGACACTTCATCAATGCGACCAAGCACGAGTTTTTGCCAATTAGGGGTCTTTTCAACCTCTCCGTCTGCACGAACAAAGTCATCTCCACCTTCTACCATGAACCTAAGAACCTCTTTCTTCAAGTTTCCGACAAGGCTCTTAGGTGAAACATAAAGAAATCTTCGTTCATCTCCACCTTGCTCCATCTCCTCATTGATTGCTTTTTTGATTGCAACAAGAGAGGTAAGAGTCTTTCCAACACCAGTATCAAGAGCTACTACACCCTGCATACCAGATGATTCAAGCCAAGCGGCCGCTTCTTTTTGTTTGTTGTTTAACTTGAACTGACCACGAGGAGTCTCTGCAACGAATCCACCAAGAGCTTCGGGAGTGAAACGCTCAGTGTTCTCAACAGTAAGAGCGTTCTGTTTAGCTCTAAGTTTTGCATAATACTCGTCCATGAACTTAGAAGCAGAAGCACTTAAAGCTACAGAACCTAAAGACTCACGAATGAGTTCAAAGTCTTCGGGAGAAAAAGTAAAGAATGGATTACGACCTTTATGCCCATCGGGGAGTTTTGGGTCATTAAGTGTACTAATACTAGTCACTTTCTCAGCAAGATCCTTCATAATGTTTCGGTCAGCCTTACTCTCGTTTTCACCTGGTATACCTAGAGTAAGAACACCAGTCTTTGGGTTGACTGTGATGTAAGGTTCAATGAGTCTTTGCTTATACTCCCATTTGTCTCCCTTTTTGACCTTATCAAGAGTGGACACATTTCCTTTACTATCAAAAGCGATACGATCTGTTTCAACTTTCTTAGTACGACCATTCTCTTTTTTGACATAGCCACCTTCGATAAAGCGACCTTCCATGTTCAATATAGTGTCGATTTCATATCCTGCATACCGACCTGCTATGATGATTTCTTTATCTTTACCCTTAGAATCTTTCAAAGTGGTAAGTTGGAAAGTCTTGGACAGACCTTCTGACCCCTTTATCTCTCTAAATGAAGGAGTCAAGACCTTATCTTTGAGAGTTGGGTCGAGGTCGGGATTTCTGCCTAGATTTATTCTGTTCAAGGCTTCTTGCAAAAGATCTTTGTGGTGGACTGGGTTGAATGTGTTCCCCGATGGGTACTTGAAGCAAGCAATCTTAACTTTACGATCTGAATAGACAATCTTTTTCCCATCCCAATCGGGGTAGTTTTCGACTGTGATTATCTCGGTAGAAATATCAGGCTGAATTAGCCTCTTCTTCTGTTCTTTTTTACGCTTATTAATAACCTTTTTAGCTAAATCTTCCATGTTATTAAAGCGTTTGTAAGTGTTGCCAAGATTATCAGTGAAATCAGTGCTATATACACCTTTAATAAGAGGTTTCATAGCTTGTCGGTAGTTGAACACTTCCTTACTATGAGCGGCTTTATTGTCGCAGATTGCTCTGAACTGTAAGAGTTTATCAAACAGTCTAACTGCTCGGTTGTAAAACTTGAGGCGAGATTTAGGTACAACATACTTAAATCTTGGTCTACCTCTTGAGTCGTACCCCGCTTCTGGCTCACCAGTAGGGAGTCTGCCAAAACCATCTTTAAATCGAGGTACAGAGAACTCTTTAGAACGAATCTGAGCTTCTTTTATCTGCCGAATAATGCTTTTATTCTTCTCTTCTTCACCAGGCTCATAAGAAAGAGTAGGTTTACCACTCTCATCCTTTTCGATTGAACACTTAGGGGCAACGAAAAAATCGTTGGGGTCAGTGCTTATGTCGTAGACTCTCTCCTCTTCAACTAAGCTCTCTAAAGCAAGAATGACCTCTTTATCTTTTTTAGAGAAAACAGGTTCTTTAGGTTTACTTCGAGGCTTAGGGATCTTAGTGGCTTGCTGATCGTAGGCAACTGTGAGATACGCTACCCCACCATCAACATAGGTAGGTCTAGTCTCGACATGATAACCTTCTTCAATTAAAGAAGATTTGAGCTTCACATCTCTGATTTTCTTTAACTTAGCGGCCTTTTCGATCTCACCTGCGACCATCTTACTTGAGTTCGCTATTAAATCGCTGATCTCATCACCAACAGAGAACTGCACATATCTAATGTTAAACTTAGGATTGCTTTTAACTTCTGTAACCACATTAAAACCAAGCATATTAAAGGCTTGTTTGATGTAATCTGCATAAAAGGCGATTGTTCTTTTGAAGTCTGAACTACCTGCGGCACCTTTGAGTTGCCCTATGACCATGTTGATGTCGGTACCTGAAAGTACAGCAGTAAGACCTTGATTGATGTTGCCATCAATCACAGCGAGTCGGGCTTCGACTTTAGTTGCAAGCTCTCTTGTACCTCGTGGTGCTTTGATAGCGTACTTTTGCAGTAAGTACCTCCAACTCTTAGCGAAATCATTTTTAAGGGTTGAAACCTCAAGTATTTCCCCAGGAGATGGGGTGATGCTGTCTTTAAGACACTTTTCGTAAAGCATCTTAAAGTATTCGTCTACAAGGCAAATATTGTAATATATTTCAAAGGAGTCAGTCACCTCTTTGCGTCTGATCTTGACGATCTTGCCTTTTATTGGTTCACCGTCTTTATCGGTCTCTTCTACTTGTTGTCCTTTTGCATTAAGAACAGGTACATAAGCAAAGTTCTTGACCACCATGTCATAGAGTTTACCTCTATACGGTTTTACAATGCGATTTCTTCTTACAGCCATTGTGTTCTCCTTTGAGTTTAAATCTACAAGTATTAACAGTAATAGATAAACTACAAATCAATCCTCTATCAGGAATCCTTGATTCCTAAGTTTGATTGTTAAGTGTGCCAGCTTGATCGGGTCATTAGAAGTGATCACAATTTTATGGTCTTCAATTATACTCACATCCCAATCCTCTCGTTGTAGATTGCGTATGAACTTTTCTCCAAAAGGATACTCTTGAGGGTGTATCGTGATGTCGTACTTTTGAGTCATCACTTCTGCGACCCATCTTTTTACGATGTCTTTAGGTAAGATCTTATCGGTCATAAGATCACCCTCTTCCGATCAACATCTTCGGGTAAAACTCTAAGAAGAGTGATATTTTCGCTGATGATTTTAAAGGTATTATACACTTCATCTAATTTTGGTGATTGTTCCATCGCTTTTAAACACTTCAAATATCTGTATCTGATCTTTCCTTGTGTGTCGCCTAACAGACGAGCCACATAGCTTTGGCTAGAGTAGGTGTATAAAAGAACTAAAACTTCGATGTCTTTATTGTCTATAAAGAACCCAGACAGTAATCTTCTGAGTTCAGCTTCCTCATAGATTGTAATTTGTGCATAGACTCTCAATCTATCTAACCCTCGATTAACCCTGTAATGGACATTTGGCTGTGTATAACCAAAAATCCTTCCGAGATATGCTTGGCTCAATCCATGTAATAGATGCAACTCAACCATATCGGCTTCTACTGGAGATACTTTGCTCATATGTTCTAAGATTGAATGTATCTTTTCAACCTGATCATCCGAGACATAGCTTGGAGTCGGACAGTTTTGTAGTCCATGTGCGTCAGAAAAAATCTGCTCCATTAGCTTTTGATCCATTTTAAGCTCCTTCTATTGAGAGGCAATCTATAGTGTGTACGATTTCTACACTTCTAAAAGAGAGATGGACAGCGTACATTCGTACATCACCATCTCTCCAAGTCATCACTACCTCACCCTCAAAGCTCTTGAAAGGACCTGACTTTAATCGCACCCAATCTCCTTGTTTGAAAGACCCACCCAAGTTATCAACTTGTTTTACCATTTTCTTTAGGTCTGAGTCAGGAACAACTCCCATACTCATAAGACCTGTACGAGTGTCAAGCTGTGAGATGATGTCTCTTACAAGACCAGATTGCTTCAAGCTATAATACTCTACAGCTCCATACCCGCTCTTAATGAAGATATAACCCTCCATCAACCAAATAGGTTTATGATACCTCTGAACCATTAGAGGTATGTAGACATCATCAACATTAAAAGCAGTATTTGAAACAATTCGATCTTTGAGCGACCCTTTGAGGGCTTCATCTTCGCCTTTAGTTGAAAGCTCAAGGACAACCCACGAAGTTTCTCTCATATACAACTCACAGTAAAAAGAATGGTTTTAGATAGATACCATTCTTTTTACCATCTTACTAAACTCAGACAACGAAAGTTGGCTCTTTAATCGTGTATTATTCACTTGAGGCTCTGAAACAAGGGATTTTTTCTCTACTAAAGTTTGAGTCACTTGTATGGTTTGGATACCCCCAATCTTCCATTTCAATAAATCGCACTTAAACATACCTCCTGTTGGTCTGATCGGGCGACTCGCTAAACTGTCTGCGAGGCTTAACAAAGGCATACCATACCTATCCCATATCTCTTGTAAAAGAGGTCTGTTCCAATATGGTGGAGGTACGCCCGCTTTCATCCCAAGAGAAATCGCAAACATACACGCTGATTGCAACCTGTCATAAGCAATACCCACAGGGGTAGACTGTAATAACTCATCTACTAGGCTTAAGGACTTAGAGTTATCACTCAATAATAGCTGACAGATTACATCATTGCGATCCACATGAAGATAAGACCTTACACCTAGTAGACCCACCTTGCCTTCATTTGAGGAAGCAACACCCTCAATCGCTTTTAAAGCATCTCGAATATGCCCCTCTGTAAAGTCAGCTATTAAGACCAATGCTTCACGCTCATACTCGAATCCCTCACACTCACAAACCTTTTGTAAACGATCAGCGATTTCTTCTGAATCCACATGACGAATGATAAAAGCAGGAGCACACCGACTTAATACCGTCTTTCTCATCTTCTCTGGTTCAGTGGTGGCGAAGATACAGACGAGCTTCTTATCAAAGCTACCTCGATCATTCTCCTCCATCGGTTTTAAGAGAGCATCCAGTGCATCCCGACTTAGCTGGTGACTTTCGTCAAAGAGGTAGAGCTTCTTATTACCCGAAAAGGAAGAATAACCTAGCTCTTCGAGTAGCTTCTTTACATCTGCTTTCCCACTGTTGGTAGCCGCATCCACTTCGATAAATGAGTCATGGCTACCAACAAGCATAGCTTTACATGAATGACATTCATCACAAGGCACACCCTCAACAGGCGACTCACATAATAAAGCACGAGCCATGATCCGACCCAGTGTAGTTTTGCCCGAACCATAAGGGCCAGCGAATAGGTAAGACTGCCTCCAACCTGCATCTGACTTAATAAAGCCTTTGAGCGTTTGGATGGTAGCCTTTTGACCTAGCACATCGCTGTATGTTCTAGGTCTATACTTCGTGTCTAATGACATCTTCTCTCCTCTCATATAGGGTATATGTACCCTTATACTATTTAGAGGAGGTTTAAGACTCTTAGATCAGATAACCTCTACCAACAAGAGATTCCTGGTTCTGAATTGGAGTTTCAGACATCCCCTCATCTAAAGTCATCGTGAGACACTAGGAAAAAACCATCTAGTTTTAGGCTTAGAACCACATCATGTGTTCTTAACCATTCGGGTGATGAAACAGTGAATGTAACCATGTGTCCTTTATTATCTTTCTTATAAGTGATATCGTTTTCCTCAAATGGATTCTCTGCTCCCACACCAATCTCCTTGATTGCCCTTACCACTTCGTCAGCATTTCTACTAGGCACAGATAGAACCATGGACCCCGAAGAAAATTGATGTATATATGCCAATTTGTTGACTACTTTATGTATACCTATGTCATTCGGACGAGCCGATTTTTCAAGACGAGCAATACGACCCTCAAGGTTACGGATGATTTCACTAGCTGATCTTCTCATGATGGTTTCTCCATTCAAGTTAAGGTTAAAGAGACTCCTATGAGAATCTATAAATAAACTATTAAAGTTCACACAGGCTCAAGAGAGATAAGTCCTCGAAAAAGATCAGTGCGATCATCTAAGAGAGGAATGCCCTCTACCTCAATAGCCTCATTCATCTCATGTTGAGTCATGTTATCTAGGGTAAGCGTATCACCCTCTAAGTTTTGAGCTACGATGTCAGCCCATAGGTAGCGACCTCTACAAAAGTCTACTGCCCCAAGTTCAGCATCGGTTAGTTTATATACCTCAAAATCCATGTGCCCAATATCCTTTACTGTAAAGAGCAATATTACCATCACTCAGTTCTAACTCTTGGTCAACGATTGAACCCATAAAGTCCATCGCTTCCCGAACGATTGATCTCTGAGCTTGGTTGACCACTGCAATGGCAGAACCTTTCCAATGACCATCGGGGTGGTCAACGAACTTATTGTATGCATCCCTTAGTTGTTGTGCCTTTTGATCTGTCATGTCTTAGTCTCCTTTCAAGAGTTACATAAGGGTATATTTAAGGGGTTACAAAAACCTAAACTCGGTATCATTCATATAAAGGGAATGGGAGACAAGACACCATGCAAGTCAAAATAGAAAACTACCAATCTATCAAACACGCTGACTTTGAAGTTAAAGGTCTTACTGTTATTACAGGGGCTAATAATACAGGTAAGTCTGCTTGTGCAAGAGCCATAGCAGGTGCTTTCTCTAATGCAAGGGGATATTCTCATGTAAGGCAAGGTGAAAAGTCATCAAAAGTCTCCATCAACTTTGATGATGGCAACTCGGTAATTTGGGAAAAGGGTAAAGGGGTTAATAAATATGAGATCAACGGACAAAAGTTAGATAAAGTAGGGTCAAAAACTCCCGATGAACTTGATGACTTGAACATTGTTTCGGTAGATGTCGATGGAAAAACTGTATGGCCTCAGATCGCTCGACAGTTTGAACAAATCTTCTTGCTTGATATGCCACCTAGTGTCCTCTCTAGTGCTTTATCTGATGTAAAGACAATAGAAGCCCTAGAGAAAGCGTCAAGTCTCTCTAGGAACGAAACTAAGAACCTTAATCAACGCATTAAAGTAAAGCATGAAGATTTAGTATCTGAGCGGGATCGTTTACCTAAGTTTAACGAGTTGGACGAAGTAGGGGAAACGATCAATCATATAAGTACACTTGAGGGGTCGATTAAGACTCTTGAAGAAAGAGTTAAAAAGCTAGGGGCAATCAAAGAAAAGAGAGAAATCTTTATGTTTCAAACACAGTTCGTATCCACCTTGCAAAATGTAAAATTCCCACAAGTGAACCCACATGACTTTATGGGGATTAAAGACCTTGAGCGTGTTCGTATAGAAAAGAACAGACTAAGGATCATGGAAGGTATCGTAGAGGTTGGCTTAACCTCATTCCCACCTATCCCAGATGTAGAGGTGAAAGACCCTGCACCACTTGAGCGGGTCTTGCACAAAAGAAATCAATTAGATCAAACCATCTTACAAATCACACAACTTAATGTAGACTTACCTAATGTAGATTCGCAAGTCGAAAAAGACCTCAGAATCGCTTCTGAACGCTTTGATCTATTCAGTCGTATATCTTGCACCGAACAAGAGGTAGAAAGGCTCACAGAGGAGCTTGATACTATTAGGTGCGAGATTGGAGATACTTGTCCTTTATGTGAACAAGGGATCGACCATTAACCTCACTCTACCCCAAACAGCATCTTATCCCTTAACTTAGACCCCATCTTGTAAGATTAAATAGGGATCAGAAACTGAGCCCCTCAGCCAATTTTCTTGACCCAATGCACTCAGCGAAGAGATTAACTTCCTTTAAGTTTTTCAACCTGTATCGGTCTCGGATTATTTTGGGATGTTGTATCCATATTTCAGCGGATAGAATACCTGCTTTGACCAGTGCTGGGTACTTATTTACAACTTCATTTTCATAGTACTCTTCAGCATTAGGACCTCTGTCCTCGATCTCTCTAAGCAGATCCTCAAATTTATAATGGACTAGCTCTACCACCACCACTTCAATCTCAGACGCATCTGCATCGCCCACCTCTTTCTTAAGCATCCGAACAGCGTCTGTGATCGCTTTCCCGTACTTTCTAGCCCTACGGTTGGTTGAGGATTGTCTTTCAAGTCGTGCAACCCTATTCTCAAGTCCTCTAATAATTTCTGATGCTGATCTTCTCATAATGGTTTCTCCATTTTGTTTAAGGTTAATGAGATCACTTAAGATCACTTATAAACAAACTATAAACGGAAAAACCCCAAATCCCAAAGGGAAATGAGGTTCATTCTAAGATCTTAAAGACCATTTAGACGAGCAAGACTACTAGCCCTCAGTTCCAGCTTCGGTATCAGATCCCATATCCGTAGATTCATCTGAACCACCCTCAACTACTTCCATGTCCGTAGATTCCATACCCGCTTCGTCCATACCCATATCAGACTCAGTACCACCTTCAGTAATTTCCATGTCTGTAGTCTCTTCAGAACCACCCATAACCATCATGTCCATTTCTGTCCCTGCTTCAGTTCCTGCATCAGACCCTGCTTCAGTTCCTGCTTCAGATCCTGCCTCTGATCCTGCGGTAGCCCCAGCTTCCATACCACCATCGTTAGGTGTGGTTTCTTCTTTATCCTTGTCGCAAGCAATAAAGGTAAGAGCAATAAGTGCGATTGTGAGTAAGTTTCTCATAATGAATATCCTTCTTTGTTAAGTGTGTTCAAGAAAAGGTATATAAACAAACTATTAAACTTATTCAAATCTATCTTCCACTAGGAACAAAAACTCCCCACTTGTGGCTAAGTGTAAACCTTTTGTCTCTCATCTTTGTTTAAAACATCATCAGAGATGATAACTTAATTAAGGCCACAGATAGACTATGCCTTTAAAACGATAGAACCACGACTCTTCTTGATGGTAAAGGTTTCTTGTGCATAAATATCACCCTCCCCGTACACAAGGTCTCCCCACAAACCCTTGATAGTCACATTTCTCCCTCTTATCTTCCAATCCCGCCCCAACATAGGATTGTCCCAAATGCTGTATAGAATCCCATCCAAGGTATTACCATTTCTTGTATATTTTGACCACCAAGATGTGTCAAAGGTGATAGTAGATGAAGAAACATCTATAAACACGCTCTTATTTAAATGGGATTTGATCTCCCGATCATTTTGTAACCACCTGAGAAACTTTTTTCCAGTAAGAATCTCAGGCTCATGCCACTCTCCCCCCGCAGGCTCTCTATAACCACCCATCTCTTGTGATCGTGGGTCATCAGGGTGATATGCTTGTCTTTCAAGTCTTGCGATACGAGTCTCAAGGTTATTAATGATTTCTGATGCAGATCTTCTCATAATGGTTCTCCATTTGATTAAGGTTAAAGAGATCACTTAAGATCTATTATAAAGAAACTACAAAACCTCAAACTTAACCATCCAACGACCCACTGTACTCGCACTCACATTAAAATCTATACCCCATGCCATAGATCAAACCCCAAACCAAATCACCATCTGGATTATATGGTGAGGTTGTCACCCCTGCATACATAGTGCTGTCCTCGTCTTTAACGAACTTCAAACGAAACGCACCCACAGGGAAGAACTGACCATTAAGCGTAATCGTGTGTCCGACTGAAGCACCAACATCAAGACCTAAAGATTTCTTGTCGGAGATCTCATAGCCCAATAACTCATAACTCGCACCTAGCATAAGACTAGGTGGTGTCTGAGACTCTACAAGTAAACCTTCCTCTGTAAACCTTTTGTTAGAGGAGGTAGGTAGATTGAACACAACCCATAATGCAAAGCTCTCATACATCTTACGAGATAAGATGAATGTGGCAGAGTTCGTAGGTACAGGTATTGAACCCTCTTCGTACCCACCGATGAACATTTGCGTTGTGCCTAGACTCACTTCCCAGTTATTCTCTTCAGCGTGAGAAATCGTAGAGGTGAGCAAGACAGATAAGAGTAAAGCGATAGTAAGTCTCATGGTGTCTCTCCTTTATGGATAATAGACACTAATAAATAAACTACAAATCAATCCACCCCAAACTTAACCATCCAACGACTCACTGTACTCGCCCCTACATCAAATCCCTAGATCCCTTTCAATAACCATTCAAATAGCATCATAATATTTATGATGCTTTAGCATACCCGCTGACTTTAACCATTGAAATTTCTGCATGATATTTTTGGAGGCTCGTGATGGCTTAACTCCATCTTGCCAAAGACTGTTTATATAGTCTTCGGAGTGTTCACCGTCTTTTGTTTCGTATTCAAAAGTGACCCGCATTTCCTTAATGATGTACTGATCTACTTTCCTTCTCCAAATATCATAAGCATCTTTAGCTTGACGAGGGTTAGAACTTGATTCAAGTCGTGCAACCCTATTCTCAAGGTTATTGATGATTTCTGATGCTGATCTACGCATAATGTTTCTCCATTTGGATTCTTGGTTAAAGAGATCACTTAAGATCTATTATAAATAAACTATCAAAGTCCTCACTCCACTCCAAACTTAACCATCCAACGACCCACTGTACTCGCCCCTACATCAAGATACCTAGCTATCCTACGCTTACCCCACCCCTTACTCCTTAAGTCCTCTAAGATGCCTTTGTCCATCTTTTTCTTGATAGCATTGTTACGACCTTGAAAACCAAAGTCCAACTTGTAAGACATACAATCGGGTACATGAGGCTTAATGATCTCAATGAAACGATAAGCGTTCTCACCCTTAAAGTGGAACTCTCCTGTCTCCCCTTTTTTATGTGTCCAGTTAGGGGCTAAACCAAACTTCTCAAAGATTAAGTAAGCGTTAGCTCGACTCCCCTGTTTTGCCCCAAAACAAATCATAGGCCAATGTCCTGCATGACCATCATCGAGATACCACATAGCCAAAGCTAACTCATCTACTTGGTCTATAACATCAGACTTAACAACTTTCCACCCCTTATCCCTCTCCTCATAGAACAAGTCTCGATACTCATTTAGCATAGGGTGAGCGTGGGTGCGAAAGATATAACTAGGGAACTCCCTACTCATCGCTACTGCTAAATCTCCAGATGACCACACGCCCCACTTCTCTTGCTTCCACTCAAGATACTCTTTCTGATTGGGTGCGTGTCGTTCCTCATAGTGTGAAGCGTTAGTACGAAAAACAATACGACCGTCACCTAGCATAGAACCAATAAGGATTGATCTTAACTCCCCCTCAATCTTTGGTAGCTCAAGACGATCAAACTTAGATACCGTTTCAATCCCATAGCGTAGTCTCCAACTACCAATACGCTTCATGCTTGAGTCAATACCCTCAGAAATCAACAACTCGTTAATCTGCTTCTCTGTTAAGTATTGTTTAGTATAGAGGTCTTCAAAACGCTCTTTAGATATAGGGCATGGTATCGCTCTCATCTTACACTCTTTTCTAGGATCGTAATAACCTTGAGCGTTTTCTGAACACCCTCAATAAATTGTGGGGTTTGTTTCTCCGAGGTAGTTAAGTACAAAAGTAGAGCCTTCGCTTTCAATAGTGTCTCTTTATCCTCGATGTTTAGTATTTTTATATCATGTCTGAGACCTGCGTTTCTCCATTTGATATCTTTGGTATATGATTCGCATAAATCATATGACGAGGTGAGTACCTCGTTGGAGTACATATCATCTTGCTCTTCATTTGGTGTCTGTCCTAGTCTTCGCTTAAGATTTTGGTTTTCTCTCACTTCTCTCACTAATGCTCGATAGAGATCAGCTTCTTCTCTCCTCTCTTTTTTGATAAAAAGCCATATAAAAAATAGAACACCAAATATAATTAGATAGATAAGAAAAGCCTTACTACAGAGGAAACCTGTCATGGCTTCCATTACTGTGGGAACTGGAACAAAATTGTTGTTCATCTTACACTCCTTATGTGGTTCTTAGTGTTTAAGAGTGTAAGACTTGTACCATAGGAGAGTGAGTTAAGCCAAAGAAAAGAACCCTAGATACGAAAAAACCCCACCTTCCGAAGAAGATGAGGTTCTTTCTATGACCTCTTACACCTACCTAAGTAGGCGAAAGTAAAGCGAATATACTAGATATTAACGCTGTACTGTAAGACGAGCAAGACCACGAGGGTTGTAGGCACCAATACCCAAATTCTCGAACACTGAAAAACCAATTGTACGAGCTTTTGGATCGTCAGCAGAGAGAACGGTCAATTCTGTACGAACAGGGATACGACCGAACATTTCTGGCTCACAGCAGACATAAACAGTTCCAACAGGAACAAGACGGCTAGTGATGATCTGAGCACCCCAAAGAGTAGCCTGAAGACCAGTCTTGAGAAGTGCCGCTTGGCTCTCGATGTCGAGGATATCTCTACCGAACTTACGGATGTCAGCATAATCACGAGCATTCATGAAGATACGGGCAACACGAAGGTCGTGACGCTCAATGAGGCTAAATGCGTCAGCAAGAACAGCACCATTAAGAGGAGCGATAACAGGAAGGTCAGCGTTAGTTTGACCTGCAACTGAATCAAATCCGTTTGCCGCAACTGCGTCAAGAATAGCGAATACACGCTCGTCTTCAGCCGCTTGGATTTGAGCACGAGCTAAATCTTGTGCCCTCTCGATAAGGTCAAATCTACGCTCTTTGATTTGAGTCAAAGGAATCTCAGGATTTGAAGCAATCTCGAAAAGAGGGAAGATAACCCTACGAGGTTTGGTGATTGCAAGAATGTTTTCACCCTCTTCACCAACCACAAATGCAGTAACATCTGGGTCTTTGTCGTAGATAGGTAAAGCACCGTCTGGAAGTTGCTCGACTAAGAAAGTCTTGCGACCAACAGAGGTGTAATCTCTACGAAGGCGTAAAGGTTGAGTCATTGAAGCGGCGAGCTTCGCACGACCTTGAGGAGTCTTAATGTAGTCAGAAATGATCTTCTGTTTTACGGCATTATCAACTGTATTACTCATAATAAATCACTCTTCCTTTCTATCAGATGCGTTGGTCGTATACCAACTCATCAGAAGTTGAGTCGGGAGAGATTTTAAGAATACCGATGGTAGTAGCACTATCAGTATGATCGTGATTTGCATTATTTACAGCGGTGGTCAAGAAACCATTGATAGAAGCAATCAATGTAGCACCAGGAACATAAGTTGCTGTGATGTCAGCATTGGTAGCAACATTTACTGTCTCATACAGAAGGTTCGCAAAAGTACCTTGTGCAGAAACATATGGGCCACGGTTAGAAGCAACACCTGGTTGATTCTCAAAAGCATTGCCCGAAGCATTGTTGATGAAAACACCAAGCACACGCTCAGTAGCAGGAGCGGCTGCCACTGAAGGTCCACCATGCTCGTTAGTAGTACCACGAGTAAAAGCGATAGAACCGCTAAGTACTCCGAGTACATTTGTTAAAAGACCTGGTGCTGATGTAGCATTAGCACCAAAAACGGGGTTTGACTGAGTGAAAGCACTGCTGTGTAGTTGACCTACAGTATTACGCACACCAACATGAAGTATACGCAACGCAGAGCTTGACTCTGTAAAACCACCACTAGCTTGTCCAAGTAGAGCCATGAGATTTCTCCTATTAAGCTCGTACTCTCTGTTTTCAAGAGAGTAGTGTAGTTAAGAATAGGGTGGTCTTACAACCGACCCCCAAAAGTTTTCCAATATAATAGCGTCATTAATAAATAAACTATTACAGTTTATTTATATCTTATCCGAAGAACTTGCTTACATCGGGAGCAGATTCCCAAAGTTTAGAAAGTTCGTCTGAACCTCTTGAAGCCTCACGAGAAATGTTCCCAAGAGTCTTAACTGCCGATTTACGAGCTGAGGTGCGTGGGCGATAAGAAGCTTTCTTCTTAGCCTTTTCCTCAGTCTTTTCTTCTTCAGAATCTTCTTCAGTCTTTTCTTCTTCGCTAGAATCTTCTTCGCTAGAATCTTCTTCGCTAGAATCTTCTTCATCAGAATCTTCTTCATCAGATGCAGTAAAGATTGAAGCGAGGCGAGGATCCATAGCCATCAGATCGTCAGCGTTCATATCAAGCCCCATGACATCTTCACCCATCATATGAGTTTCAATATCATCAGCTTCAATATCATCAGCTTCAAGTTCATGAGCTTCAAGTTCATGAGCTTCAATATCATGAGCTTCAACAGTTTCTTCGGCAGTGTAACCAAAGTTTGAATCGTTCATTTCACGAGAGTCATCAGCCTCAAGCTCTGCAAGAAGAGAAGCCATGTCATCTCCTGCTTGACGATCAGACATATAAGCAGAAAGAGCTTCTGCGAGTCGTTCAATCTTAGCAAGACGCTGAGTAGGTTGACCTTCAGATGGCTCATTTTCTGGAGAAGTGTCGATCTGTAGTTCTGGGTCTTCAACTGGATTGTCTGTGCCAACTTGTACAGCATTATCAGCGAGCTTACGAACCTTGCGAGCAAGACGAGCGTTTGCCGCTTTGAGCATAGCGATTTCTTCTGCTAGTTGATCTGCTGAATTCATACCCATGTCATCAGCTTCAAGTTCAGCCATGATGTTTGCGAGTTCATCATCAGCTTCAATATCATCAGCGAATGACTCACCAAGACCCATAGCGACTTCATCACGAGAAAGGAATCCGTCTTCGTTTGTATCCATAGAGTTGAATGCAGAGTCTGAACCACCCCATTCGCTCATGTCGATCATTTCATCACCGTCAATGTCATATTCATCGAACATACCATGACCCATGTGACCATCAGCTTCAATCTCATCACTTGCATTACCTGGACCTGTGAAGTCAAGACCATCATCATAGTCAGTACCGACTTGTACAGCATTGTCTGCAAGACGAGCAACACGAGCATTAACAGTACGATTAGGGAGATCCATCATGCGTAGTGCAAGATCTTCAACTTCAACTTGAGAAGCTCTACGACCAAGACGAGATTCAGCGATTTGAATACACTTTGCCGCTTTACGCTCCATAGCTTTCTTAAGATTCTCTTGGCGAAGATCATCAGTAAGAGCATAATCCTCAGCGGTCTCATCAGAAGAAGCAGGGTGTTCAGGAGTCCAACCTACAGAGGCAGGAGCTGGGCCTGAGCGATAGGGTCCTTTACGGACTCCTTCACCGAACTCTGAATCGAGTCCATAAGCGTCAACATCGGGTTGATCAGAGGAGGCAGGATGACCGAAGTGATCCCAACCGAGGTTATCAGAACCTGGAAGGGCAGAGTTTGCTCTGCGATTTCTTCTACGAGCAAGTTCTGCCCTGCGTGACATATTCTTAGAACGAGAATACCTAGACATAAGGCAATTCCTTTCTGGGGTGAAACAGGGCGAGACTTATTTCTGCCCGTAAGTGTTAAGGGATAACAGTTTAGCTAATCTTACAAGACGAAGAGTGTCTTGCTTCGATAATTTTTTACCGTTTAAGTAGTTGGCTTGCTCAAGATAATCAACAACACTATTATATTGTGTTGTTGTACCTAGAACACTAGCCAACTTATAAACATGGGTCGGGACATGAACTTTACAATGGTTGTTTACCAAAGTAATGTTCAAGACAGCTTCTTCAACAGTTTTAGCTGTTTTAACAGAAGCATCTAAGAGACTCATATATTTAGAAGCAGAAACTCCCTCTTTGATAATCGTATCATTTTGCTCAACGACAGATTTATCTATTGGGGGGTTCATAACTTCTTGAGCTTTTTCTGCTTTGATCTCGTTCTCTAGTTTTTTACGAAAACGATCTACAATAGCAGTCTCATACACAGATTCTAATTGTTTGAGCAAAGACTCTGAAGGGGTTGAAGCGTCATCGCCTCCACCTTCTTCTTCATCCTCATCCATATCAAAAGGGCCAGCCTTTTTAGTTAGTTGACCATGAGGGTCATACCAAGGAGAACTTTGTAAGCTAGAGGCTTTGGCGATCCACTTTTCGGGGACTTCATTTAGTTCCACATCCGAAGCAGATTTTGCCATATCAGCAGAGGGTATCTCTAATGTGTTTCGAGCAACAGCTCCTGTAAATGCAGGAGTTGCGACCCAAGAAGCCTCAATGAAGGTAACACCTGCTGTGCCACCAATATCTTCATGCCCACAAAGCTCTGCTACTCTATGCTGATTTCCTTGCTCATCATAGAAAACATTGCCCTTCTCATATTTAACATGAGAACACATCTCTGTTTCATCAGCGGCTACATGACCACATTTAGTACAAATGGTAAAGTCTACGCTACATCCCATAGACATTGCGTTCATTTGACCCGACTCGATCTGTTTTACTAAGTCTTCATGCTTACGATCAGTGGCGACAAGGATGTCTACATATAGAGATTCACCTATGTCTCTAAGGACTGCATCTATAATGCGACCTTTTGAGAGTTCTTCTACTTGGATATGCTCAACAAAGTTATGAGCACCAATGAAAGTCGGATAAGACTTCTTGATCACTTCCCTTGACCATGAGTCGAGGTTGTTATTGATGAACTTATCTGTATCTGAACTTATACGATAGTCAGCATATTTACGGTTAATGGTTTGCCCACCCTCAGTGATCGAGCCTGTCTTTGTATTAGGAGGCGTGAAAGCATCGACAGAACAAACGATTGTGGAGTGTGTAAGTAGAAATCTATCGGGAGTGAAAGGTTCGCCTAGAATATCCTCAGCTTGCTTTTTGAGCGAGGCATTGATGGTTTTATCACCAGAAGCGATTCTAACTTTATCCCATTGTAGACCATGAATAGAGGGCTGTACTACATTAGCCCTAGCATATCTTAAAAATGCCATGCTTTACCCCTTAATGATGTCGGAAGGTTTGATGATGAAGAGACAAGTATAACAAGCGAGCAGTTTCTCACTCTTACCTCCTCTTCTTTTGTAAACAGTATTGCCGAGTGGGTTTTTGCACTTAGGACAACAAGGTTTTACCTCATGCCGACATTGGCGATATGTACGATCCCTTTTGTACCAATAAATAGCTTGCTTCATGTACTTGGAGGCGACACGACTAGCTTGCTTTTTAACAGAACGAGATGAAACAGGAACAGTACCTACGCCACCAGGGATAGTATCTTGGTCATCTTCGTAAATGTTCAAGTAATCACCCGAAGTATCTACTACAAGATCCTCTACAGGATAGCGTTGCGAACCATGAGGAAACTGCACATCTACCATACCAATAGCAGGAAAGATAGCTATAACCAGACCAGACCTTGACGGATTACCCCCAAGAAAGGGATAGACACGCATCCCAAGTTCAAACGCTTGGGATCTACGCTGATAATCAACATACTGTGTAGATCTTTTTTGCATGATTTTAGTGCCTCCACTCTTATAGTAGGTGTCAATAAATGAACTATTAAAATTATTTGCTTGTTTTTTTGAGGTTGCTGACTCTGATTCTTGAGTTGCTGTGTCATCAAACAGCTCTGTAAGCCTAGTTCTTATCTCTTTAAGTTTCTGCCTCTTAATCGCACCATCTAAATTTTTCACTTTTTCTAATTCCTGCTGTATCTGCTCCCACCTAAAGCGTTTGGCGTTTCCACTGTAGAGTTGGACACCATCAATGCTACTCCGAGTTTCTTCAGCAAACCATCTAGTTCTGAATTCCTCCCCTGCCGCTTCTCTTTGTTCATCGGTATAGGGTTTATTTGTTGACAGATCAATCCCATCAACAAACACCTCGAAAAACTTCTCTTTGTTATCTCTCCAAAATTCCTTCATCTGCTTCTTAACTTGCTTGGAAGCCCCCTCATCACCCTTTTTCGGTTTGTAGTGACCGTCACCTTTAGATTCTTTTTCGACTGTGTAGAGATTAACGAACCCACCACTCATGTAATCCCTTAACATCTTCTTCATGTCATCAGATAAAGGATTAGGGCAAGGATCATCTGATGGTTTGAGCTTCCTGTCACCAAGATCTTTAGAATTATTTGTTGGACCACCTGGACAATAGTCGTCATCCAACAAGTCAAGCATTTCACCATAAGGCCCTTGTTCTCCACCTACCACAGCCTTAAAATCTTCTGTGTCAAGGTTTTCAGTGACCGACTCAATTAGATCTCGTGTCTTACTAGGGTTTGTGCCTTGTTGGGAGAGCAAACTAATTCCTTCTTCCCAAGCTTCAGATCCTGTTTGCCTTGCAAGCTCAAGCAATTTGTCGGGTACTTCAGCATACCCATCAATGACACCTTCCTCTTTTATCATGCGTACTGTATTGAGGGCAGTTTCTGATGATTTTAAGTTTGCGATCTTACCTTGTAAGGACTTCTTTTCATCTTCGGACAGTCCTTCATCTTTTAAGGTTTCTATAGCCTCGTCAATATCCTCTTTGACCCTAGAAACCATGTTAGTACGCTGATCTGTGTCCATCTTCTTAAAGCGTCTTGATTGGACTCTGCGTACATTCTCTAAGTGTTTCTCTTTATCATGATCATCCCCATCACTAGGAAACTCACGCAACCCAAACTCTGGGTCTTCTGCAATGCTCTTTTGTGCGTGGGTAATTGCTAGGTATTTCCCTAACTCTTCTGCAAAACCCTCTCTGTCTGAAGGGGGCTTCGGAGGGCCGAAGTCTTTATTCTTCACTTCGTCATCGAGGTATGACTGTAGTCCATCGAGTCCATTATTTCTCATGACATCTTCGACTGTGACTGCACCAGAACCGTAAGCGTCAGCCATTTGTTCGACTTGATCTTCAGTGAGTTCATCAAGAGCGTCCACAGTTTCACTTATCCTCTGAACAAGAGTCCTTGTGCTTTTTCTAGTTGAGGCAAGATCCTTTTTTTCAAGTTCCTTGATCTGCTCTTGGAGATCTCTCTTTTCTTTATCACTTAAAGAGGGGTCTTGGAGTTTATCTTCGAGCTTTTCCATCTTCTCGCTAGTGCCTTTACTTAAATTATCTCTAAACGCTTTCTCAAGACGATCTTTGATTTCTGCCTTTTGGACATAGCTAGGCTGTTCAAGTAAAGGAGCACCATCTATAGGCTCTTTGGGTTTCTTGGGTTTCTTGGGTTTCTTGGGTTTCTTAGGTTCTTCCTCTCCTGTTTGTTCAGATCTCTCTTTAGCTCTTTCGTCTAAGACTCCTTTAGTTTCTTTTACCTCTTCCTCTGGAATGTCGGATGTCTCTTGAACATTTAGGTCAACAGCTTCAATACCTTCTTCTTCAAGAGAGGTTGTGAGCTTTTCTTTGACCTTCTTATTATACGGCCCACGCTTCTTACCTTTATCTGATCTTGTACTTCTTGTCTTCTTAGGGGGAGGCTCGCCCACCTCTTCTCGAACCTCTTCATGGATGTCCATAAGAAGTGACATGATGTCTCTCATGGTGCGTTCTTCAACGAGAGACATATCTTTCATGTCTCGACCATTGTTCATTCTTGATAGTAGGTCGTACTGTTCATCATTAAGTTTAGCTTTTACCGAGTAGTTGACCTCTTTCTTTGATTCCCCTTTAGAACCCCTAGCCTTTTCCATCGCTTTGTTGAAGTCTTTGACCGCTTTAGGGTGTTTGCGATTATAGGCTGTGTTGAAGGATAACTCATCACCAGTTTGCCTGCTCTTATAGGTGCGGCTTTTGAGTTTTTCTTTGACCTTTTTAACGATCTTTTGTTCTTTTTTCTGTTTCTTCTTCTGCTCTGGTGTGAGTTTCTGTTTCTTTCGCTTCTTTTTAACTGTGGGTTTACGAGAACCGTCCTCATTTTTTAGAGGTGCGGCTACTCGATATGCCTCTAAAAGGAGTCTGTCTGTTTTATCTAGCTCATTTTGCAGTTCGAGTAGAAGTATATTTAACATCACAGATTACGCTCTTAAGTTCAGATGCTTAAGAGCAATACGCTTCGCCATCTTTTGATCTCTACGAGAAAGGTCTGGGTCGCCTTGATCCCCACGACCAACACCTTGTAGGTCGGGGTCATCGCTGATTTCTACTCTGTTCTTACGAAGGTCTTTGCGTGGTGGCTTTTTCTTCGGAGATCTACGAATGAGCTTCTGTACTGCTTCATCCTCTTTTTCAGATTCGGTTTTAGTAGCTACCCTCATGTGTGGGCAGACATAAGAACTAGCCTTACGCTCCATGCTCGCCATCTTGCGAACATCAAAGCAATGTTCAGCAAAGCTCTTTCTGAGAACTCTAAGTGCTTGAGCGAGGATGAGGTAAAACCTATGTGCGTGTTCACTCTCTCTAGTGTCTAACCATACAGATTGGAGCTTCCTAATCTCTTCAGCCTTATTGTCTAGCACCTCTGTATATTTCAACTCTTTATCAAGAGATACCGCTTCCTCAAATAATGCTTCTATGGTGAGGAAATGTTTACGGATACAATCGGGGCATCTTTTGCGAGGTTGGTTAAGGTGATCTTCGAGTAGGACGATCTGCTTACAGATCTCTCGTAAGTTATATAAAGGACTCATAATCGGCAATAAGCCTTGATCGCTACTCATAACTACACCTTTTTTTTAATGCACTAACTACAGTGAGGAAAATATAAACAAACTATTAAACTTCAAGGTGTGTAACCCCTTATCTATAACCTTATGTATTCAACCCCCCAACCGACTCGAAAAGAGACAACATGACAGACCAAACCACCCCAACACAAACTGATCCCCGAATCCTCTTTGTCCAAGAGGAGTATGGATACCGACATTGGATCGGTGTTATCCCAGATGAGATGACCACAGATTCCATCATCGAGTGGTGGAAGTCTTTGCCCTCTGTGATGGGGATGTTCTTCAATCCCTCGCAGAGCTTCCCCATGCCTCTCTATGAGGTTGAGGATGTCGCTCACGAGGACGCTGACATCGCCACATGGCAGTGGGTAGACGATAACGAGAAACACATTCTAAAGCGATCTGAGATCGTTTTATTTTGTATGACTCACTGCGATGACGACAGCTACATGAAAGTGGTCGGGGGTGGGTATGTTTATCATGCAGGGTACAAAGAAGAGGGTGAAGAAAAATGAGTCAAATCACCACCATCCCCAGTGCATGGGTCTTAGCATATCTAGTCGGCATGGTGGTATGCTTTTATAGGGTCTATAAAACAGACAAGTTTGAGCTAATGTTCGTGCTTTGCATGGTTTATATGTTGGCTTTGTCGATAGGTCTGAAAACTTACTATGGCTGAACCCTACTATTTATCACTCATCATTTTGCTTCTCCTCTCTTTTGGTGTTGGGTTGTTTCATTCAACCCCAAGAGCGAGGTACTTCACTTATGCGTGTATTGCTTCTTATGTCTTAGGAATACGAATAGGACTTTTTTACTATGGCTACTAACAAATCAAAAAACAAAAGATCAATCTACTTACCAGATCAGATAGCAGAGGAGCTTGAGTCTGAAGCCAAGCGTCAAGACCGAACGGTGTCTTGGTTGCTCAAGAGGGCTTGGCTTGAGTCTAGGGAGAAGATCAAGAGGTATCCCGATGTCCAACTATAAATGCATCACCAATCCCTCAACACCCTTGTTACCTAACAAGACTGAGACCCTATTTTAAGGGGGACTTTTATGAGTAGTTCATTATCTAGGATAAAGGATGGTAAGAGGGGTTGGAGTGAGGAAGGTATTAGCCTAATCCAAAAGAGACTTGAAAAAGAGGATAGTCGAGCAAAGTTTATCGACTTGAAAGGGGTCTTAGAAGAAAGTCTTTGTGCAGTAGGGTTTGAAAAGAACTATATGTTAGGAAGTTCGGATTGTGGCTGGTCTCTGAACACTGGAGGTTGGGTCGCTTATGTTAATTTGGGCTATGGTATTACAAATAATGATGAGATAACATTCGCAATTAATGGGGTGTTGCGTCCTTTAAGGGATCTTCTCCCTCTATGGGGCATTTTAAGGGAGAGCTTTTATGAGAACTGAAATGCGAGAAGGAGAGAGGGTATGGACAAAAGATTCAATAGGTAAGATTTTGGATTGTTGTCACAATGATAGACCCCTCGATTATGTTCATTACACGATCAGATCTTTGTTAAGCGATTCATTAAAAGAAGCAGGTTTCAGTGAAACAATAAACCAAGATCAACTCAATGGTTGGGCTTTAGAAATAGAGAACTGGAGTTGCTACATTAAGTTTATAACTCCCGTAGAACATAGTGGTTTGGTCGTTATTGGTTTGGATCAATGTCATATTGGAGACTTGATCTACTTGTGGGATAAGATCAGAAAGAGATGGTCAGAAAGAAATCAAGGGTAGCGATTTCCCCACAGGACCCGAATACGATCAAAAAGAGTTCTAGGGTCTTTTATTTCTTCAATCTTCCCTTGTAGTCCTTTGATCACTACAACACCCTCTTTGGTGATAGACAGGATCATTTTAGATCCTATTTTAAAGGATCTATGTCCAACGCTCTTAATACTACATTCACTAAGGGCATTAGCTAGTATGATGGCTTTCATACTGTCATCATTATGTGAGATTACTTTTTGAAGTTCCTTAATGCCGTAGGAAGACCATTCTCTTCGACCATCAACTTTCTCGGTTAGTGTTTTCATTTCTGATGCACCTCAACTTTGCCTCGTACTCACTCTTTGCGAACAAGAAATCAATCCTATTCTTTATGTGTGGGGAAGCTGTTTTAACATATCTCTCGGCTTGGAGATCAAGATGATCTAAAGGTTTAGCAGAACCTGTGACACGGGCGTAGGTATATGCTTCAATAATTTGGTCGATACTCATTTTTTCTCCTGTTTCCCATCTTTATATGATCCCCCATCTTTCTCGTCATAAGTTCTAACACCTTCTATGGCGAACTCACGAGCAATAAGATACTCAGCGAGTTGTCCGTTAAGATCCTCAATACGCTCCTCTATGTATTCATAGGGGTCATTTCTATCTTTCCAGCCTTCATACCAGTCGAGCATCCTTTGGTATGCTTCAATCTGTGCGTTGATGTGATCTATCTTGGATATGTCTATTCTGTATCTCAGCAAAGGGTTCAATGAATACCTCCTTATAGTTCTTTTATGGTATTTCATTTATGATACCACTAAAGAAAAGGAGAATTAAAATGCCGACACCACAAGAGGAAAAAAAAATCTCTGCGTTTCAACGCAAATCCCTTACTGCCTTTAAAGTCCTGTTGAAAGACCTTAAAAGCTATGGGGTGCAAGCTAAATCTGAACACAAAGGTAGGGGAAAAGCAGTTATAGGTAAGAGGAAAAGACATATAGTTAAGTCGATTAAAAACTTGTCTCAAGTCTTAGGGTTCATGAATAAGTTTGTGGGGTCAGATGAGGTAAGCGATAAAGCATATTCGTGGAGAAATGCAACGATGTACCTCATACGAGACTACCTAGCTGGGCAAAAGCCTCTTAAAGAGGTAAGCGAGACATTCAAAAAAAACAGTGTTAGGTCTTTTAAGGCGATAGAACTCCACAAAAAACAAACCCCTCTTAAATCTGCCATTCCTGTGGAGTTAAGGGCGTACCTGCCCGACACAATCACGATTGATGTAGATGATGAGGGATACATCAAGACGATTAACGATATGTTCGGCAACAAGACTTATACTTTAGCCGAGAAGATCAAGTCTCAAAAGAAGCTCATCAAAAAGTACAACACCATCGTAAAAAAGATTAAAAAAGACCTCAAGTCAAAAGATGAACTAACCAAGTTATCTGCAATCATTACTTCAATCATCATGGAAACAGGAATAAGACCAGGACAAATAGGGAATGGGATTGTAGAAACTGTGGAGGAACAAGAAGTGCAGGTTGAAACATTCGGTGCAATCACTTTGAACGCCACCCATGTCAACTTTGTCCGAAACAATTTTGTCGAGTTGGTCTTCAGAGGGAAAATGGGAACGGTAAATACAGCTTCCATATCCAACTCATCTATCATCAAAGTTTTAAAGGACTATGTAGACAACGCCTTAGAATCTGGCTCTGAGTATATCTTCGTTACTAGTGAGGGAGAGAAGTTCACTTATAGACATCTTGCGAAATACTTTAAAGAGAATTTCAAAGGTTTTAAGATCACTGACTTTAGGAAGTTAAGAGCGACCCAAGAGGTGTTTGATGGACTCCAAGAAGAAAGAGACTCGATGCTTGAAAAGATTAAAGAAGTCGCAGAACTAGAAACTGAAGACTTGACCCAACGGGTTGTTGAAATTGTATCAGACACAATCAATAAAGCACATGAAAGAGCACAGGTGGCATTAAGCCATGATAGTGGCAGTACAACTAAGAAATCTTATATCAACCCAGAAGTTTTGCTAAGATTCTTAAGTACTGCGTCCATGCAAAACACGCTCAAAGAAAGTATTACCACAGGTAAGACCAAGCTCCACTTCGACCCTCTGATGTTTGTTCGAGAGGCGACTCGAACAGCAAGTATGCGTAGGCTCACTGCATCGGGGAGAACACTAGAGAGCATAGAAACAATTGTAGATATGCTAGAACACATTTTTGAGAGTGGTATAGTAGAGGGTTGAAACCCTAAAATGAGGAGATTGCTAGCAATGACCAACATCAATGGTATTAAAAACGACCCCAATCGGAAAAAAGGGAAGAACACATTTGGAGGTGGTAATGAAAACTCCCTTTACATTCCGATGTCTGACATTGAGCAAGAGTTCATCGCCCGCCTTGTTGAACAAGGAGAAATCTTGGTCGTGTTTCATGGTTGGGGTACGGTACTGCCAAAGGTGACATTTGGGGATAAAATCATTCATGCACACATTAAGATTTCATTTGAAAATGCACCTCCACCACCAGGTAAACCTGTACCTTTCTTTGATATGGATCTTCGGACTCAATCTGGTATTAGTCTCTATAGGCAAAAGATGCCTACCTCTTATGGTAACTCCCCCATTAACATCTCCAACGAGGTCGAACTTGAAATGGTTTGGGATATAGCCCTCAAGTACATTGACCCCAAACTGATTAAGCTACTCATGCCCTCGGTCACAGGATTTACAACTAGGCTTGAAGATAAAGACACACATGATATTACGGTTACTGGTAATATGAAGCTCAATCAATCTCAAGTTAAATCAGCTCACAACCTTTTTCAAAGTGAGAGTAACATCAAAGTGTATGACGAAAAGAAGCTCAAAGAAGCGATTAAAAAGTCAAGACTTTAATAGTTTCTTTATACTGTCCTTCATACAAAACCTTAAATATGGAGAACAGACATGAACAAAGAAATCCAATCGGTACTTGCAGAGATCGTTAGCTTCGATCTAAGGATCAATGGCATTGAGCGTAAACTTGCACATCTAAAGTCAGCAGGTACAGGAGACAAACCTCGTCAACTTCAAAAAGGAACATGGAAGATCCCAGTACGGGCAGGTCATGTTCTTTTATCTCAGTGGGCTGTTAAACACATTACCGCACACAATGACATTGGTACAGGTTCAGTCTTTGCGAGAGGCATTGATGAGCGTACTCTTATCAAACTCATTCAGAAAGCTCCTGTTAAGGGTCAAGGTGGCCTCTACACCATGAAGGCTTCCAATGTAGGGTATAACCTTGTCCTCCCGATTGAGGAAGCGATGAGACTGCCTGGTGCGACTCAGACAACAGTCCAAAAAGAAGAGAGGGGTAAGAAAATCACTGTACCTGCTGTTCAGACTACAGCTTCTCTAAGGGATTTCGCTACCAATCAGATCAGCCTCGTCATTCGACCAAGTAACTCTAAGTTTTTACCCGATGATGCTAAGAGTGTAAAGGCTATCCTTTCAGATGTCAAAGCGGGTAAATCTTATTCCCTATTGACAGCTTTTCCTGGTGATCCTAACATCCCACCTTCTTCACAATGGGGTGGCAAATACGCTGTTATCTTACCCTCAAAGTGAAGGTAACCCTTCACTCCCACTTTTTCTTTAGAGCATACCGTCAAGAATCTCATCTGCGTCAGCAGTATAACTCTGTGTTCGAGTCTCAGACGATTAAGTCTTAGTAAGCACCTGTGATGAACTGAACCTCTTTATGGACGCTAAGGTGAAGTGCCTCAAAACGCTCTCTTAAATCCTCATAGTAAGACTCATCACTGTTGAAGGAAGGCATCTTCTCAAGCTCTTCCTGTAGCTTGTCTATTGCTTCAATAACTTTCTTGCCAGCTCTACGAACATCGCTTGAAGCTGTCCTAGACCCCTCAAGTCGAGCAATGCGATGCTCAAGATTTCTAATAGTTTCTGATGCTGATCTTCTCATATCCCTAAACTCCTCTTCAGAACATTCAGCCACCGAGTAGTTTTGCGGTACTGCGTGAGGGATTCCAACGCCACCTCTCATCTCGATGTGATCCATGAATACTTTTAAATGATTATGTCTATCTTCCCAGATGTGGATCTCTGCATCAGGAAACAGTGCCATAAGGCGATCTATTACTCTGTTTTTAAAAGACTCAGTATCTCCTCTGTCTTTCAAGATGACCTCATCAAACTTTAATCCTTTTGATCTTAAAAGATCCTCAACTACTCTTTGAAAAGGTGTCTTACGCCCTGTAAGGACGATGGTGTAAACATCCTTTGAGGCGATGCTTCTCTTAGCTTCTGAAACAATAGACTTAACCCAACGCTCACCTTTAGGTAGACAAGGTTCTGCAAAACTCAATGGGTTTTGATGCCAAACCCCATCCAAGTTATTGTCATACCAGTTTGGTCTTTGTGGAGTTCTAAATAAAGTCCCGTCAAAATCGTAGATGTGTACTGCTCTCATGGTTTTTCTCCATTGGTTCGGGTTAATGAGATCACCAAAGGAGAGGCTATAAAAGGACTACAAAAAGTAATGCCCCTTAAACACCCTCTGTGGCGATGAGGGGTCTAAGGGGCATTGAGCCTTTAGATGAATCAAAGGCTATTGAGCATATTCAACCATGACCGAAGTCAAAAAGTCAAGGACTTTAGAGCATACCGTCAAGAATCTCATCTGCGTCAAAGCTAGAATTGAATCCACCACCACTCTTGCCTGTAGGAGAACCGACTGAGCCACTCATCTTCTCACGAATCTGATCAATGGTGAGGTCTTGAGCGATATCATTCTGGATGTTTGCGTGGATAGGCTTTACAGCCTCCATACAAGTCTTGAACATATCAGATCCCTTATCATGTAAGGTCTTGAACAAAGACTCTTTACAGGGTGCAAAGGTCATCTTATGGAACTGAGGGTCAGTCACAGTGATTGAAATGTCATGTTGACTCAAAGGGAACTCAGTGTTGATTGACTCAAGTTGACGATACTTGTCGAGTGAGAAGATCCAAGTTTTGATCTCAAACTCACCATTGGAGAAACGAGCCTTATCTAATGAACCGTTAGCATCTGTAGGCCAAAAGATTAAAGTAGTAGCAATCGAAGTCTTTGAAGGGTTGCCTGCGATTTTTTGATACTCTGGCCCATGATCCAAGAAGTACCCAACATCTTTTGCGTAAAGTCTACGACCACCTTTAAAAGAAGGGTTAGTAGGATCTCCGTTGCTATCCTCAAACTTAACATCCTCTTCCTCAAGACCTGGAAGAGCGGCAAAAGTGACACGAAATTTACCCTTTTGAGGCTTCCATCGTACTTTGCCACCTGAAAGGATTGGGGACTGAGAACCGAGACTGAAATCTGAAAATCCACTCATGTGTGATCTCCTGTATAAATGGTTAAGAGCTTTAGCGAGTCATCCTAAGTGATTGGCTCTGTTGCTCACATACTCTTATACGATATACACAAGAAGTCGCCCAACTTTTCTTATTTATTTTTTAGATTCACCCAAGTGTCGATAATATCTGATGAATAATATCAATTAATCTTTGGTCGAGTATCGCATCTCTGTCTTAAAAGGTAAAGGTTAGTCTCGTGTGTGTTAGCCATAGACATAATAAAATCGTCCATACCTAAAGTAAGACCGCCTTGTTCCTTGAGCATATCATAAGTGTTCCTAAAGATGACCTGTAAACCCTCCTCAATCAGCAAGGCTCTACGAATAGGGTTATTCATGCTATGTGCTTCGGCTAGAGGTAAAAGCTGATTAGCCATTAGTTGGGACTGTTCGACCATATTAACGGCTTCCCCACCGTATGTACCAACAATCTTCTCTGCAAGGGTGTCGATTTCTTCAATGAGGGTACTGTAAATGTTATCCATCATTTCATGATCACCATAGAAGTTTGAGCCTTTAACCTGCCAGTGACTAGTCCAATGAGCAAAATGAGCACCACGAAGAACAGCTAGGAGCATCTGAAGAAGTGCAAGGTTATCTGTCCGATCACAAATATCAGTAGCCCTCGAAGATTTCTTATCTATATTAGACTTGGCAGGGGGATCTCGCTCATCAAGGGTATACTCAGACCAAGCATCCTCTGGATCTTCCTCTAAAACAGCATAAGATTCCTCTATCAAATCGATGAAAAGGTTAGCATCATCTTCTTCATACCATTCAGTGTTATCTAAGAAATGATTGAGGTCAACTAAGATTGCAGTTTCACCTTCAACATAGATATTGACCGCATCAAACATCTCAGAAAGAGACATAAGATAAGCAGGTATTCCTTGATATAAGAATTCTAATCCAAAGGGCAAACTATACCCGATAGAACCCCTCTTGTTCTTCTTGTAGTACTGCTTACGATAGTCTTTACGATTTTTCCTGTAGTTAGAGTCCGTCTTCATACGCTTTTTATACTTCTTTCTGTTTTGACGCTTTTGAGACACATTAGTGTTTCTCTTGCGTAAAGACTTAGTTCTAGTTTTCATACGCCTTCTGCGTTTGATTTTATACTTGGTCTTTCGTCTAGCTCGACCAGCTAATAACTCTTCGGCAGATAATTCCTCTGCAAACAATTCTTCGGATAAGAAATCACTCATAGTTACTTTCTCCTTTTTTCTGCTCTTTGAGATTTTTGTTTAACTGTGCTGACACCACCAGGTCTACGCTTGTACTTCTGAGGGTTTTTAGCATAGTTTTTCTTGTACTTTTTGTAAGTAGGATTGTGTTTCTTACGCTTGTATAACCTCTTTTGCTTAATGAGGTTTCTACGATATTTTACTCTATATTTACGCTTAGTCTTTAGAGATTTTCGTTTCGCCTGACCCTTTTGAGAACGCTGTCTCTTATTCCCTCTTGGGGGTCGGAAGTTGTATCTGAAGAGGGCATTTTTTACCATCACACCATCTTCTATATCCCAATAGAAATCTTCTTCTTCTGCATAAAAGTCATCTTCTCCCACATAAGAGATTTTCTCAATGGAAGCCATGACTCTACGCTTTAATCCCGTAGATGTGGATTGGTCTATATAAGGGTGTCCATACTCATCTCCAGGCATACCGCTTGATCTAGGTCGTTCATGTAACGCTTTTCCATCGGGGTGGTCATTTAATGCACTAGGGTCTTTCTTTGGACGGTTCGCTCCACCTTGACCACTAGAATCGGGAGGTGAGTTTATTTGACCTGGGCCGACTCGCTGTTCATCTCGACCTTCGGGGTGTCCATTTGGTAAAGGAAGAACTCGATCTCTCTGTGGCTTACCATCTTCATAATCTTCTCTTGATTTATCTGGAGAAGAGGTATCGTTTTGAACTTGGTCTTGTCGGTTTTTATCAACCCAAGTTTTGACACCTGCCAAGTCTTGAGCTGGTTGGGCGGCACTTTGAAGATAGCGATGAGCTATCCTACTAATAGACGCTGTTTTAGACTTAGCGTTAGGTTTCCCATGTTCTTTTTTGATCTCGACTGCCTTCTTGAAGTCGTAAAACACCTTGAAGTTCTCTCCCAAGTCTTCATTTCGGTTCAGATCGGATACTGCTTTTGAAACGCCCACAATCTCTGGTCGAATAAGTTTCACAGGCTTATCCCAAATGACTTCTTCGGG
>Ga0209362_1000015_pt1 | contig 190755 bp, 217 predicted proteins | sample SaaInlV_165m_DNA_FD_184680 | JGI IMG/M metagenome (GOLD analysis project Ga0209362, IMG submission 184680) | Marine microbial communities from expanding oxygen minimum zones in the Saanich Inlet - Saanich Inlet SI037_S3LV_110m_DNA (SPAdes)... | ecosystem: Environmental > Aquatic > Marine >... | reverse complement strand
TGTTATACAAGTTCGCAAAATGTTCAATAATGCTGATAAGTGTAAACTTCATGAGCATAAAGCCCTTGAGAAGTTGAATGTACTTAAAAGCGATAAATGGTTAAACAAGAACATCAACGGTATGTTTCTCCCCGGTGGTCCTATGAGTGAGGAAACTAAACGAAAGAAGGTTGCAAGTTTTAAACGCACTATGCAAGGCAAAGGAACTCGCACGGGTATGAAGAATTCTCCAGAACACCGAGAGAAGAATCGACAAGCGATGCTTGGCAAGCCTAAGTCTGAAGAACACATTGCCAATATGCGTAATCGTCCACAGGATACTACTACACTTACTTGCCCACATTGCGACAAGACTGGCGACTATAAGAATATGAATCGTTGGCACATGGATCGCTGTAAGCATAATCCTAACCGCCTTACTGATAAAGACCCTAAACTTGTCACTTGCGCTAAATGCGGACATACTGCTAAACAATCGGCTAACTTCTATAGAAACCATAACAAGCATTGTAAGACCTAATCCCAGAGATTTTCGAAGTAGGTCCCAAACAGTCTAAAACCGTTGCTTATTCTTTCTTGTTCTGCTTTCATACCTTCCATATCCCAATCGTTATAACTGTAGTAGTATGACTGCCAATCGTCTTTGTTCTTTTGCTCAAAGGCGTGGATCATTTCGTCCATAATCCAATCCCAGCGTTCAAAGTGTTTAGGATCTACATCGCCGCCTTTTGCGTATTTGTTCTGCTGTGCTTTGGTAGCACGTAGTTCTTTTGGCACATCTTCCATATCAACCATCGGAGCACCGTGCTTAGTTTCTTTCAACTGCACCAGCATAGGATGTATGATTAATGCAAGTGTACGATCCATGTTCCAAGTGTCATGCGGTTCTATTTCAACATGTTTGGCACGGTTCTTTCTATATGGTCCTATTCTCACTCTCATTTTTCATCTTTCATTCTCGCCTCACGTTACCACCATTTGTTTTTCTAACCCATTCGATCTTTTGTTCTTTGGACCAATCTTTTAGGTAGTGATTTTCCTTATCAAACAGCTCAAGCATCTCTTGTTCATCAATAATAGCTGTGTCTACTATATACTCGCCCATATGTTCTTGAGAAAACTCATCACACTCTTCACAGGTAACAGTATCTTTTGCCCATTCAATTGGATCACATGGTTTATAAGGATTCAACTTTTGCAGATCATCTTTATGCATCACGTAACGCATCCGGTAAGATGAAACACATGTTACAACAACGTAATTTTCAGTCATCTTTAAACCTCTGATGCTCGTTTAGCCGCATCACGTTCTATTTCCGAGATGGGGATTATTTCCTTTTCACCATCAGCATCTATCTGAGTCCTAATAAACCCATCATCCTCTAAGGAGGAAAGTAAAGTAGTAAAAATTGTGCCGATCTGATTTTTACGTCCCCAGTTAGTGCCTGCATAATATGCGGCGTAAAGTGATACTATGGCAATTGCAGTATGTAACCATACATTCATTTGGTGTCACTCATTACCCTCTCCTCATCTTTGCAATTTCAATGGCATCATCTTTACTGAAGACTGGAACCATGTTGCTCTTATGTAGTGTGGCAATGCCCAGCAGTTTACGCTCACCATTGTAGACTTGAGGTTCTCGCTTTGCCATACTAGGATCATACGCTGGTAAATTGGTAGGCGCCGAGGGAATTGAACCCTCTCGAGAACGGTAATCTGCCGCTGAAAGAGGTATAAGCTCTCCCTGTGTACCAACACCGACGCCCTTGATTTTTCTAGAGTTTAATTTGGCATCGGTACGAGGAGTCGAACCCCGTCCCTCAGTTTTGGAGACTGATGTGCTACCGTAACACTTTACCGACTCAATCTTCTTAGCTTCTAATTGATCATGATGGACACCCATCTTACGCAGGTACTTTTCATGTTCCTGCTCAGCTTGAACTTGTCGCCTTGTTTTATTAGACTTGTTCTTGCGATTATAGACTGTTGTGGTCATATAAGGACCCATAAGATGCATTGTCATGATCTAACTTACCCTTCGGCATACGCCCGTTCTTCTGCTTTTTCAAAAAATTCATAAACTTCTGCTGGAACTTCAACCCATTCGTTATTAACATCCTGGTATTCAATTGTTTCTAGATCTCTAGTTGTTTCTGAAATTTCTGACTCAGCATCAAAGTTAATAACATCTTCATCGTCCCAGTCCCAGCAATCAGCAGCATCGTTACATGCCTCCTGCCAAGTATCTGCTTGATATCTAGTATGCAGTGTTTCATACACATTTTCATCTTCATCCTCATAAAGACCAGCGGCCTCGTGTATAAAACGTATCATTACTTTACCATCAGCATTTTTAAGATCGTTAGTCATGTGAACCAATCTCCCTATAATATTAACACATTGTGGTTGGATGTCAACCACTTATTTGGTGAAGACGTAAACGCCTTCATAATGTCATGAAGTTCATTAATCAAGATTGTAGATACTCTTCAAACTCTTTAGCCATGGTAAGGATACTGTAAGTTTTTTCTTCGTATGACCCTATACCAGTACCCTGATATATCTTAGCCGCTTGTTCTAAAGCAAACATACGCCGATCTATAGTTTCTAATCTTTGATTTTCTAGCTCATGAGCTAGCTTTTCAGTCAATGTCTTTGTCACCTAGTTGTTCCTTTTAGAAATCTAACTTAGTATAAATTGTATATTAAACACTGATAAAAGTCAACCAGAAAAAAACTGAGATTTGCAAACGTTCTGTTAACTATTTGGTGTTATTATATGACTATGGAAAAGATACGTAAAGAAGATGGTGTGCCTTATGCCCGTGTTTTAGAGTATGAGCGCACAATGAATATAGTCCGTAAACCTGAAGTAGAGGATATTAAAATTGTTGGATATGCACAATTTAAACCCATCGTAGCGTAAAGTATGCTAGATCAAACTCTGTGCCAACACGAACTCGAACACCGTCGTATAGTATATCTTCGACGTCTACAATGTAGGGGCCATTAAGGTTCTCTATGCACCAGTTACGTACTTGTGTATAGTGATCATGTGCTTGCTGATATTTTTTGTGTATTGCAGGCTGATTTCCCACTGCGCCTAGTGTACTAACGTTCCAATAATAACTTAGAACAGTTTGATCTAGCTTTAAACCCTGCGGATATGGAGCAAGTGCTATCATATGTCTACTTAGTTAACAACGTATGTCTATACCTTTTTTCTTAGTTTTAGGCTTAGGTTGTAAAGTTGGCGATGGCTCATTTAATACAGACCATAGTAGACTCCATGGTTTTGGTACTGGCAAACTAGTAACTATTGTCGCTAGAAGTGCTATTATAAAAACAAATACTGATATAAGTGTGATAAAAAGAACTTCCATGCCATACTTATATAAAAGTGATTACAGCGGCCCCCGCCTTCGCCCTGTATCCGACAGCCTGCAACTACTGCCCATGCCCGCGGTGTTACTTAGATGTATTTTTAGCCACTTCACGATCAATTTGTTTTTGCGTTTTTTTAGCAACTCTATATGCAATCCTAGCGGCATTCCTTAATGCACCGCGATATTCGGTTCCCTTGCGTGGTCCTGATTCATTTGGATCACTGTACCACCTGTCTTGGAAGTCTGAAATTTTATTAAAATTCTTAGCCATTATCCCTCTCCTTCACATGTTGATCTACAAACCACTCCGGAACGTCCGGGCAATATTCTTTTATTTCTTTCGCTGTATACGTATCCGGATGTCGAATGCCATATTTTTTAAATTGCAAATACGCCCAGTCTGTAAATGCATCTTTTTGTTTAGCCATGCTTTCCTCTTATTGTTATATTATTATACAGTATCTGTTCTAGTTGTCAATTACTTTTTCTTTGGTGTGTTACATTTGCATTCTTGGCAACCACAGTAAGACCATTTATCTGTCATTCCAACTCCAACTTCACGTTTACATGAATGTTCGTGACAATGACATCTGCATCCGCAGTTAAAACAGTAACAGACTTCCAAACTATCGCTGTAGAACGCCATCCCAGTCCTTTGGTAACTTCTGAATTTTTAAGTCTTGTATTCGAGTATACATTTCTGTGTAAAAGCTAGTAAGTTCCCCACCCCAACGTGTCTGGCAATGTTCAATCATTTGTTCACAAAAATCCCAGTTCTGTTTACGATAGTTTGACATTAGTTTGTTGTGATGTTCAACCCATTTAGGTATTTCTTGCATTTCTCCAAGAGGTATATTTGATGCGTCTAGTACAGCAAACGCTGGTGTTACTTCTGTACCAAATCGAAACTGATCAAGCTCAAGGACAATGTACTTGTCGCCAATTTGGTCTGCTATTTGTTTTCCCATAATTATTTGCATTGTTCTATTATATTACACTCCGTTATTATTGTCTATAAATATTTACATGGATTTAATATACTTCTTCCTTTTATTGATAAAACACGCCATTGTTGATGTTGGTATCCAAAGGCATCTAGGATGGATGGGCAAAGAACACTACTGGCGGAAACAACCACACTTACATTATGCTGGACATGGCATAGGAACAATGCTTGTGTTATTGCCAACTGGAATAGTGCCTGCTATAATAGCAGGAGTGCTTGATTGGTGGTGTCACTGGCAAATTGACTTTTCCAAGGCCAAGTTAAATAATGTCTTAAAAATTGACCATAGCTCTAACACTTATTGGTGGTTATTAACCATTGACCAACTGTTACATTACACTACGTATCTTGTTATAGTAGTGCTTTTTGTTTAAATATAATTAAGGGTTTGTTAACAGAGCACTAATTAATATCATATGATTAATTAAATAGTATATAGTAACTATTATCAGTATAATTCTGATGGAGGTATATATACGTGAAACATGTACTAACTTTTTTATTAATTGCTTTCTGTCTTATTACGTATAATGTAGCTGTCTTTGCGGCAGATACTAACACTGTGACAAGTAGCGGCACTGTCACGATTGATAAAACTCCACCAACTGCCAGTGCGCCAAGTATCGTTATTAATAACAATGACGTATGCAAAAGTGCATACAGTGCTGGCGTTCAAACACAAATCTTAGGTATAGCTAGTGGTGTTACAGTTACAGATAAAAACTGCGAGCGGCTTAAACTCGCTAGAAGCCTTTATGGTATGGGAATGAAAGTTGCGGCTGTTAGTACACTGTGTCAGGATGCTAGAGTGTTTGATGCAATGTTAATGGCTGGCACTCCCTGCCCATATAAAGGCAAGATCGGTTCTAAAGCTCTTGAGGCATGGAACGAAAATCCAAATGATATACCATCAGGCTCACAACTATTAGAGTCTAAAAAAAAGAGCGTAACGGAGCAGACGAACGACGACTGGATGAATCAAGAGACGGAATAAAACAAGATGACTATGCTCATGAAGAACAAGACGATGACGAGGACGACATCTCAGGCTGGACTGTTTTGGGTGCGGCCGCTACTATTGGTGGTCTTTTTATCGGTATTCCCCCACTTATCCCTTAACGCACAAGAAGCAGATCCAACAGAAGAAACAGAAACAACCAGCAATGTGCTATCCAATCCTGGTTTTGAATCCAATACAAATACTGGCAGTCCAACTAATTGGACAGTGGAGGACGGTCAAGTTTTTATATGTGATCGTTGCGGTCCATTTGGCGGTAATGCACTAACAACAGGCAACGAAGGAACGCATGGAGGTGGCACTGTTAGCCAAACTATAGATTTATTAGATCAAATGAGTCTAGATCAACTTAATCATGGAGTTGAAATTGACTACAGTAGTCAGGTACATAGTGATTTATCTAACGCAACCGTACCTTTATGTTCTGCTACCACTGGTGATTGTAAAGATAGTCTTAGCATAAACGTTACAATTAACGATTCAAATGGTAATCTATTACACCAATTTACTAACGAGTTTAATGATATAACTTTTACTGGATGGGACACCACCAGAACTACTTTTTCCTTTACAAATACTATACCAGAAAATACACACACAAGCGCATTATTAACACTAGAACTTTTTGGCAGTGACCTAGGATTTTCAGGTAATTCTTTTGGAGGCCCAAGGTTTGATAATGTGCAACTTACACTGGAATTTGCTACAACAGCCGCTTTAGATGCTATTGCCGCGGCCGAGCTAGCCGCCCAACAGGCTGCTGATATAGCCACATCAGGTACATCTGATTCAATAAATACAACACCAGTGCAGGTAGAAGTAGTTGTTACTGATAACTCAGGTAGTGAACTAGTATCAGAAATAGTTGAAGTTGCCAGTGTATCAGCAGTAGTAGCACCTCCACAAGCACCAGCAGCACCAGTAGCGCCAGTAGTGGCTGCACCAGCTGCAAGCTCACAAACACAAGAAGCTGTTGCAGATGTAGAAGCAGAAGTACAAGCAGAAGTAGCTGAAGCAACTACTGAACCAGAACCTCAAGAAAGTGCTAGCAATGAGAGTGAATCGGAATCTGAAAATACAGAAACAGCAGAAGTAGAAAAGGATGGTGGAAATGATAGGGATAGCAATAGTAAGAGCTCTGGAGATAAAAAGTCCAGTAAAAACAAAAAAAATAGCAAATCTAAAGGAAAGACTGCACTTAGTAAAGAAGAGCTTAAAAAAGAAATTAAACGTAAAATAGTAACAAGAATTATTCAGAAACTAGGTAACGATGCTGCAAGCCAGGCTACTCAGTTAGCATTAATGAACATAATTGGCGCAGATATTACTAGTTTACAACCAACCTTGATAGATGCCAGTACATGGTATACTAGCGATAGCATATATGCTAACCAACAACAAATAACAGATCCATTTGCAGGTGCTTATAATTCAGCACAGGATAGTATCATGAATAACATGATTAACTCACAGTATTAGGAAATACAATGGCTGAAGAAATTAAAACAGATGAAATTAAAACAGAAGTAGAGTTTGCCGGTGTTAAGTTTCGAGGTGGTAAAATATTTGTAATAATTACCGCACTTAGCACACTAGTAGGCGGTCTCTATGGAGGTTTCGAAGTGTATAAAGATTACATGGATATGAAAAAGAAAATAGAGAGTTATACTGCGCCAGACTTGTCAGGATTTGATAAAAAACTTGCGGTGCTAAAAGAAGAAATGCTTAGCCTTAAGACCGAGGTACAAGCCAAAGAAGAACTAATTCAGGATGCTAGGGACTATACAAAAGAAATAAAAACAGATCTTAAAGATGAGCTCCACACAATGTCTAAGCAGGTAGATGGCATAGAGAAACGTGGAAAGAATGCGTTCCGTATGGTAAGAGATAGCATAGAAACAAATGATACCAAAGTTCGTAAGTTAGTAACAGATAGTGGTGACCGTTTTGATAAACGTAGAGAACAACTGCGGACTGATATGGATAATTTAGAAGACCGGTTAAAGAAAGCACAGAAAGAATTAGAGGATCGAGTAAGTAAGCAAATCACAAAAGCATTAAACAATCCTCTTAATGCAATGAGCGGAAAATAATTATAAATCTAGCACCATTGTAATCTCTCGTAGCTCTGCTACTAGGCGCAAACGTTTAAGTTTTAAAACTTAAACGTTATGCCCTACATTACAACTTTATTTCTTAGGAGCTTTTCCGTTTAAGTAGTCAGCTTCTTCATCAGTATAAGGCCACATTATCTTGTAACCTTTCCTTTAGAATGAATATCGTATTGAGCTAGATATGAATGCCTGTGAAGCTCTCTTTGCGCTCGGGCTCTTCCTGCCTCTTCGCACATTTCAATTATTTTTTGGAAAAAAGACATTATCTTTCTCCCTGATCGAGTTTAAATTGGCGGTAAAGTCTTTCACCTTCAATTTGCCCAAACTCAGTTACGTAATAGGTATGCAATCCTGTCGTATCGCCAGTGCCATTTAATTTCAGAGTTCGAGTGTCTACTAATGCTTTAAAGAAGTTTAACATTATGTTGTTCCTTGTATGTGTATATGTGTTATTGTATAATATTATTATACACTGCTATTTACCGACCTAGCAATCAAAAGTCGGGCGCATAGATTCTATGTCAGATATGCGTTAACTGCATACGTACTACATTTTTGCTTTATTTAAGGTAAGTTGTGCCCATTGTTCGCGGCCGGCACCTGCCTGTGTGGGAATAATACTAATACTTGGCGCATTAGACTGCCCACTGGTTCTAAATTGTATTAACGAATTAGCATCTTTTATCATTGCTGTTTTCATACTTGGTATGCTAATAAGGGACAATGCATCGAAATCATCACGGTTTTTATACCATTCAAAGTTTTGCGTCATGTATGTTTGTTCAATCTTGGCAACGTCATCACTGTTTGCTATAACGTCTGCTACTGGGCCTGTATACTGCTCTAAGTCCATTCCCAGCAATTCGTTCATTAAATCTTTTCTTATTTGTCTGTTATTTTGATCACTAATAGGTAAGTCATTGTTTAATGCTTTAATAAACGGTCCGAGTCCGATACTGCCGCCTTTGCTGTTAATATGATTGGCAATAGTGGGAATAACCTCTGCATACTTCTGAACAATCTGAGTTTTAGCTTTTTGTGATCCGCCACCATAGCCAATTCTACCACCTGCTGGACCCAATGCTGCTTTAAGTTCTACTTTACCAAGCCCGACAACTTCTAAGTCTCCTTCACCATCTGCTAGTTTAATTTGATTACTTAAACAAGCAAGAGCAAACTCACAAGGTCCTTTTTGCTTAACACCTACACCGTATCTAGATAATGCAATAAAGGCGTTGAGTGCTACAGGATCTCCACCAAACACGTTGCCTAATGTGTTTAAAGGCTTTGATAATTGGCCGATATCTACTACACCGCCCTGCTCTAATTTTCCTAGGAAGTTACTTAAATTTTTATAATCGCTATCTAAACCAGCAAGAATTTTTGTAATATCTTTTCTAACTTTATCTAGCTCTTTTTCACCTAGATTTTCATCTGCGGTTGGAGTCATTAGAGCATTAGTAATATTACTGCCGATTGTGCCGCTGTTAAGTATCTTGTAGATCCTGTCCAACAACGCTGCATCTTGTTCGTTCTCTGCGCTTAGACCAGAAACTCTAGCAATAATATTTTGCTTTTCTGCCTCTAGGTCTTGATATTCGAATAAATCACGTAATAGCATACAGTTATTTATTTAAAATAAACCAGTTATGTAGTTCGTAATAATGCATGCCATCACGCTTGGTACACTTTACTGGGTCGCCTTTGATATCCAAAGCATACTGGATAAGATCTTGCCAAATCATCCTATACGGGCTATCGATGTCTGTTTCAATAAGATAAAGTCTATCGTCTTCGTCATGAAACCAGTTGCATGTAAATTCACTTTTTCTATACCCAGTATATCTATGACTCTTCTTAGTATGGCAACCAATATAGGTAAGAGTGCGATTTACATCTCTTTCGCTGGTTGTATCAATCCATGGATCATTATTGTAGTTTTCTTTAAGTTCGTCTAAGAATTGATCTTCAATGAATAGTCTGGGGAGACTCATTATCATACCCGTTTCATCATCACCAAAATTATCGTTATTTCTTGTAAGCATTTTTAATAGTTCTCGTCTATACTGACTAAGATATTCTCCAGCTAGCTGAATCATTAAAAACTTTTTACTAAAGTAGTCTCTGATCTGACCAGCTTTTTTTACATCTCGTTTACGTACCATAGGAGCAACTTGCTGAAACTCTGATCTGTCACCAGTGGTGGAACGGGCAGCTAATTTGGTTCGCCATTCTGGTCTGTCATACATGTGTACTGCACAAGCTATTGGATCTGCTTGTACTGAATGAAAGCGTTGTTTCTCTTTTTTATAGTTAACAATGCTTGCCACTGCCTGTAATCTGCGTTCATGTAATACTTTATTAAATACCATTATTCATATACTCTATTATGTGTGTCAGCACAACGAATAAATGTTGTGCATTTTGATAAATCTTTTAAGCGACGAGCACCAACGTAAGTGCAAGCACTACGTATACCACCAAGCAAGTCCATAATAGTTTCTTCCACTGGTCCGCGGTAAGGTATAAGAACTTCTCGCCCTTCACTGCTGCGATACTCCTTTAATCCACCGCTATGTTTGTCATTTGCGGCTTTTGAGCTCATTCCATAAAACTGTACAAAATGTTTTTCTTGAATAATAGGCTTATAGTAATCCTTTGTTGGTATGTCTCCACCAAAGCCATCATCATGCATATGCTGGACTTCGTTACTTTGGTAATATCGTGTAATAACATCACCGCCGCCTTCATCGTGTCCTGCTAACATTCCACCAAGCATTACAAAATCAGCGCCGCCGGCAAAAGCCTTTGCAACGTCTCCAGGACTAGTGCAGCCACCATCAGCAATAATATGTCCACCTAAGCCATGAGCAGCATCAGCGCATTCAATAACTGCCGAAAGTTGAGGATAACCAACACCTGTTTTAATGCGAGTAGTGCAAACACTACCAGGGCCGATACCAACTTTAACAACATCTGCCCCTTTTAAAATTAACTCTTCTGTAACATCGCCTGTTACAACATTGCCAGCAATAATAGTTTTGTTAGGAAATTCGTCTCTAAAGTTTCCAACAAAATTTAAAAATCTTTCGCTATATCCATTAGCAACATCAATACATACGTACTTAATGTGAGACCCAACGTTTACTGCACGAAATTTAGCTAAATCATTATCTGTGATTCCCATACTATATGCAGCATGCCAACTGGGTGCCTCATTAAAATGTTCAACTAGTGTAGCTATATTAAAGTGTTTAGTTAGAGCCGTTAGCATGCCATGTGTTGAAAGTACACCATTCATTTCACGAGTGCCAACACCGTCCATGTTAGCGGCAATGATTGGAATACCAGTGTATTCAGCACCGCTATTCCTAAAATGGTATGTTCTTAAAAGGTCTACGTTTTTTCTACTACCCAAAGTGCTTCTCTTTGGCCGTAATAGTACATTAGAATAATCTAATTTTAATTGATTTTCTATTCTCATGGTATAACTATTATAGAATAGTATAAAAGATAAGTCAACTTATTCTTGTTCTAATTTAACCTCTAGAGGAAAACCATTATGTCTTGCACTTACTAGAACTTCTACACCTTTTTGTTCTGCAAGTTCAAATGGAAGCACTGCAACAATACCAGCACCTTGATCACTAATCTCTATACTTTTCTTTTGTGCTTTGCCTGGATCGTAATCAAAGACTCTAACTAAACTTTCACTCACAAATTCAAATGTAGTTACCTCATCATTTACATAGATAACTTTATAATCCTTGGGCGGCTCAATATCTAGTATGGGACGAATTCTCTCTTTTGTGTCAGTTTGCTCAGACATTATACTTCTCCGGTTGTTTAGTTAGTGGGGGAGATTACTCTCCCCCACAATTATTTACACGAATGTAACAGGGATATTTCTGGGCTTTAATTCCTCTGGAACTTCACGTACCAGCTGAACGCTGAGAATACCATTTTCAACGTCTGCAGACTTTACATAAACATGCTCTGCTAGATTAAATGTGCGTGAAAAACGTCTGCCAGCGATGCCTTTATGTAGGTATTCAGGCTCAGTGTCTTTAACATCTTTGGCTAGTTTTTCAATGTTAGCCTCAATTGTAAGTACACCTTCGTGTGTATTCACACAAAGGCCTTCTTTGGGAATACCTGCTACTGCTACTTCGATAGTAAAAGTATCATCGTCTTGTTTGATAACGTTGTATGGGGGATATCCCTGATCACTAACAGTATGTTGTGCAAGCATACGATCCATTATACGATCGATGCCAATGAAATTACGTGATAGTGTGGGGATGTCAAGTGTAGTTAATGTTGTGTTCATTGCTATATCTCCTTTTTAAAAGCAAGATTACTATTTTATGAAAGCCCAGCTAACTGGCGCCTTCTACCCTATTTATCACCTAACTAAAAATTACTTTCAAGTTCACGTTGCTTTTTTAACCAACGCTTACGAGCCATATCTCTAGCTTTGCGACGGCGGGCACTGGGTTTAGTGTACCGCTCTTTATCTCTTAGTGTTTGTAGAAGACCATCTTCTTGCACCATTTTCTTAAGTCGGCGCCAGGCCTTGTTGATATTGTTATTGTGAACTTCTACAGTAAGTCCACGCTTAACTCTTTGTTTTGGCATTTATTCCTCTAGATCTTTCGTCCAACTTACTAAAAATCCAACTGGATCTTCAATTTGCTGTTTATTAATTAGTTCAAAGTCTATAATATTATTATAGTAGTTTGTCTTAGGTTTGTCAATTAATAATCCTGTTACCAATTGGTTTACTTCTGTATTTAACAATATATAATCAACGTTGTTAGAAACATTAATTAGCCAGTTTAAATCACTGTTTGGACCTGCTAGGTATATAGTAATATCTAAATTAACATCTTTTATGTAGTTGCATACTGCTTGATTATTGCTTTCATATCCAATACTTAATATACTAGGCTGATCCATTAAATAAAAGTCTGGTGGTGTAACTATTGTAAATTTAGTCATCTAATAATCTTGCTATCTCTTCTCGTTCATCTTCTGTCAACTGTTCTATATTAATGCGTCCTGCATTTACATCACTTATAAGATGATCTAGGTATTCTTGGTTACCCAGGTAACTGCTTGTTCTAGTTTTAGGTATCTCAATCCACTTGTCACTGGTAAATCTAAACAACTTGTTTGGTAATACATCTACACGTATAAACAAATCACCTTTGTCAGGAGACGTTGGAAACCATGTGCCAAAGTTAACATTAGCACCCTCTGGTATATTGTATTCTTCTTCCAGGCTCCTACTAGGAATGTGTAGCGTAGAAGCCTGCGTTACTTTTTTTCTAGATCTTCAGCTAAGTCTGTAATGCTGACTTCCGGATCTGCAACAGGTATATTACTTGGAGCGTCAGGCACTACTTCAGCAACTAACTCATCACCAAAGCTATCTTTTTCTACTAGTTGGTATTTTTCTGCCATCCGGCCAACAATCTCATCACGACGTTCAACTTCTGCTTGTAACTCTGCAATTTGAGCTAATAGCTGTTCTATCTTTGATGTATGTTCACCCATATGGGCGGCTAATGCATCAAGTTGATCTTTATAATCGTCACGTTCGCTTTCAGTTTGTACTACCTTGTCCACAAGTAACTCGGTTTCTTCCTTGGACTTAGCAAGTGCTGCTTCCATGTCGACCTGTTCTGCTAGCAATGCAGCATGTTCTTCCTGTAACTTTGCATACATCTCAGGGTTAACGTTTCCTAGATTACTATCTAATAGTTTTTCAATTTCGTCTAAGATTTCATTATGTTTTTTTAGTTCCATTTCGAGTTCCTCTACTCTTTCTTCTGCGGCTTTTAAACCCTTAGGTCTCATAGCTGCTTTATCTTTACGCCACCAACTAATTGCCATGGTGCCTGCTAATACAAGACATACTGCTAACGGATCAAAAACTGCGACAATTATAATTATTACCCAACGTACAGCCGCTTCTAACAATGTTCTATCAGCTTCACCATAGATTAGCTCAGCAATATATTTGACAGGGCCTACTTCTGCTTCAAACTGTCTATATTTCTTTTCAAATACAAACCTATCTTCGCGTAATTTATCAATAATAGGTATTTCATTTTCTATGTTTGTTTCTAATTCTGATATACGGCTATCTACGTTTTTATTAGCACTACCAGCCTCTACTGTGTATTTTGCAATGTTTGCATTTGCACTCTCAATAGTTGGGGCAATACTCTCACGTATCTTTGCAATGCGAGCTTCAACAGCCTTAATTTGGTTACCTAATTTATTATTAATTTTTCTTATTTCTCGCTGAACCCTACTAGCAACACCTATTTCATTTTTCTTTGCTTGCGCTATTTGGGCCTGTATTGTATCACGCTCAGGCTTTTGGGTTCTACGCAATTCTGCACCCTTAGCAACCAAGTCAGTATCACTAAATGTGCCAATTTTAACACCACCTGATGTGTAGGCTTCTACATCTTTGTCTAGTTGTGCTAATTTATCATTTGCTATCTTAATATCAGCTGCACTGCGTTTTTGAGCATCTTTTAAACGTTTATTTTGTTGTTCAACCTCAACTTGAGCTTGTGCTCTTAATCCAGGTATTTTAGCATTTTCTGCATCAATTTCAGGTTTTAATCTCGAATTAGCATTCCTGATACGTTTTTGTTCACGGCTAATAAGCGCATCTATACGTCCACTGGTTTCACCCTTATTAAGGCGTTCTATTTCATTTTTCCAACGACTTACTTTTGCATCACTTCTAGCTATTTTATCGTCAACAACTGTGGCTTGAGCTAGTTGTTCTTGCCCTACTGAACTTTGTTCAATATGACTTTTGCTTAGAAATCCAAAGATACCCATGCTTGTTATAAACATGAGTGCAAAGACTGCTAATACCAGATAGCTACGAAGGAGTTTTGGTGCTCTTTGCCAATATATTTTAAGCCATATTGTAGAAACAAGTTTGCCAATTTCTAGCACGGCACCCATTAGAACAATAGGCACAAAGGCCGCCGCAAAGATTGCGGTTAATCCAACAATACTATAATATGCGGCTATTGCTGATATACACAATGCTACGAAGAGTGTTAAAATGCCTAAGAACATTGTTTTATTATACTACCTTCCGGCGGCGGGTGTCGATATATTATCTATGAGACGTACTTCTTTACTGTGACAGTACTAACAGCCGAGCCGCCTCGTTTACCAAATGCACCAAGAGTAGCACCGCTTGCTAGTTTAATTATTAATGTATCACTGGAACCAATAGCCAAGCTATTAGCATCTGTTGCGGCTTCGTTAATCTCAATCTTAACATCGTGACTAGTTGTAATTAAACAAGTCATTGTTTTGTTACTCTCACTGCCAATAGAACGTGGATCTGTAATAACAGTGCTAATATTACTGGCATCAGGAGCAGAAATAGTTTGACTACCTAAGTAGTCTTTAATTGGCCCGCCAAATTCTCCAAAATCAGCCATTAGCAGACTACTTTGTTAACTGTAACGGTAGGTGTACTAGCAGTTCCGCGAGCACCTAAAGTTCCGCCACTTGCTATTCTTGCAATCACCGTGTCACTGCTTGTAATAGCGAGACTGTTTGCATCTGCTACGCCATTTATTTCTAGTGTTGCATTGCCACTAGATGTAATAATCATTGTTACTAATCTACTACTGCCTGAACCTGTCTGGTCTGGATGAGTAATAGTTGTTGCAACATTGGTATTACTGACGCAAGTAATACTCTGCTTTCCTAACGTGTCTTTGATAGGGCCGCCGTATTCTCCATATTGTGCCATTGATGATCTCCTTTAGTGTATTTATGCATTTATAACAGCATACTCATCAGGAATATCAGTGGTATATATAACACGTTTGAACTCAAATTCTACAATTGCTCTCATACACCCTGTACAGGGTTTAGCCATGCCGTTAATCCATTGTTTAGAATTTTCTGTTGGACGTTTAACACGGTAAATGTATAGAGTAGATTTTCTTAAATCCTCAGGATCTATATGGTTTAAACTATTCTTAATAGCATTTATTTCAGCATGAAGAAATATAGCCTCACTGTTCTTAGCATACGTTTTCTGGAACGGGTGAGTTTTTATTTTGTTAGTACCTACACTAATAATCTTATTTTTAATGCCTATAATAGCCGCAAGTTTTGCGCGGCGGTAATCATCGTTATCGATAGCTTGGCGCCTAGCAAAATCCATAATACGATAATCACGCCGCCCCAAACCGGACGGCGTGATCGGGTTAACATCCATTATCTTTTTCCACGCTTGAGCTTGTTAGTTTTAGCATTGTAAAGGTTTCCTTTGTCATCTTTCTTGTAAAGGTTACCATCAATAGTTTCAAAACCAACTGACTGAACGTCTGGGTTAATTTGACGATTTAAGAATGTTGGGATAGCCAGCATTTCGTCTTGAATAGCTTTTTCTGCCTTAGTCATTTTGAGTCACCTTTGCAATGTCTTTAAATTCAACGACAAACTCTGCGTTTGATTTGTAATCGCGAACTTCAACCAACTTGCTTGCTGAATCACGTGCTAGCAATAAGCCAGTACCTGAATAATCCCCAACTCTTACAACGGGCACATCAGCAAGGCTGTGCATGCCGCCTGGGCGACCCCACTCATCAAGAGGAATATTAACAGTAAATTCACAATCGTAAGATTTACCAATTTCAATGTTTTCGATATTCATCACACTTCTCCAGTCTTAAGTTGTTTAACTATATTAATAGTAACACAGACATCTAGAACGTCAACCATTTTTCTTAATTAATCATTCATGTCGGTAGTCTATAGACCAGCAAGTTATGCTAAATGATAGTTAGTTTGGAACTACGTTTTTACCGGGCGTACCTATTAACACCTTAAAGGTTGGAACTCCATTTAGGTCTCGTAAGTACCCGTAATCTAATAATTGTGGATAACGTGTAAGCGTCATTTGTGCATCTTCGGGCCATTGGTCTTTTGGTACCTGTTTAATAGGAGTAATTTCGTATTTGCCTAGGACTTTATCTGCTTCTTGTGGCGTACTTACATAATTTTGAAGTACTTCCCATGGTACTGTTTTCATCATTTTACCCAATGATGCTTTTGATTTTTCACCGTAACTACGGTATATTTCGTTTTTAAATATCTCATTAACAAAAGCGTTAGCGTCTGCACTACCATCACTACCCATAGCAACGCTTTTTCGTCCACCTTTATCTTTATAGAGAATAACTGCTACAGGTTTTCCTGCTCGCATTGCAATCTTCCAAAAAGGTATTTTGGTAACCATATCATCAGGATTAGCAAAGCCGCTTCCTTTAATGCCGCCAATACTAGCGTAACTTTTTTGAAGCAAATGCCATACAATGTCTTTGTATTTTTCTTTATTAGCCTGAGCAGTGTCGTCAAAGCCAATAATGTTTACAAACGTTTCTGTTATAAATTCTTTAAAGCGCATAAAGTATTTATTTAAATTAAGCGCCGTATCCGCAAGGGTTGTTAACAACGAATTTACTAATTATTTCTTTACCTGATTTTAAGTCGTCAAATATGTGACTTCCGTTAGGTAAAGCATTTACTTCGTAATGAGGTGTTAATTCTGTTATAGTTTCGTTTGCATCACAAATCTCATCACCCATTTCTACAATAATACATCCACATCCCCCAGTTAAAAAAGAGGGCCACGCATCTACTATATCTTCTCGTAGAGTATAGGTACTACCAACGAAATCATTGTGTGTGCCTAGGTAGTCCTTAAGTGACACGCTAGGAGTAATAGCAGGGTTAATTGCTACAAATGGTATGCCTAAGTTAGTGCCAACATGTGATGCAGTGTGTCCACCTAGGCTAGTACCAACAATTAGGTCTATGTCATTACCTAGTGCAAAATCTTTGATCTCAGCATATACCTTTTTAAATCCACTAGAATAATCTACGTCTTTACCAACGACTGTGCCTAGTTCTTCTAGCATTTTAATCTTTGGGCTAGTAGTATCGTAGTTACTACCAAACCCATGTACATACAAAATATTCATTTTACAGGTATCTTTCTTACTGTCCCTTCCTATGTGCGTCTAGCATGTCTTGAACATACCACACGGCATCATTATTTCTTGCTCCACCCACATGCCAATCATATGGCCCAAACGGAGTATCCTGCATCTTCCAATCGTAGATGCTAGCGACTATGTATTCTTCGTCATAATCATCATCATCGTCCCTAACAAGAAATTCGATATTCCATTCTGCGGTTGTTTTGTCTCCACCCTTATAAGTTGGAGGGCCAAAAACTGCCTCTAATTCATCGTAGGTTGTTTTAACTTTACCTACTAGGCTCGTGCCAGCAACGCTAACATGATCACCTACTTCCATATTAATTACTTCTCCCATGTTACACTTTCTCCTGGCTTAATGGTTTCATAATCGTTTTTTACGATTACATTTTTGGATATGTTAGTCCAGACGATATTTACACCCATTCCAGAATAATTGGCTGCATATTCTTTACTCAGGATACCTTCATCAACAAGAGTACCCATTGACGGTGAGCCACAAAACAACCGACCAGCGGCCGAAACTGTTACTGTACGCATTATGCATCCTCCTCAAACTCAACGATCTCCATGAGCTCCTTGACGAGCTCCCGTCCGTAGTCAGTGAACAGGATTCCCTGTTTGTACACCCAGCCCTCAACAGACTGACTGTGGTAAAACGTCTCGGTAGACGTCATCCACCGGAGAGCATTGATGCGGTTGCCAGCACCAGCTTCGATAACTTTGCTGATCTGATTTTTAAACTCTTTTTCACACTCTTTTTCGCGAGCTATCTCCGCTTCCTGGGCGGCTTCCATATCTAGAATAGTTGTATCCCAGATTTTCTGCTTCTCTGCAGGCGTAGCTGTATAAAAGTTGTGACCGCGAGGACGAAACCCATACGCATCTTTATGAAGATCTGAAAAAATAGTTTCATCGTATGTAAACATTGTTTGGTCTCTTGTGTTGTTTAACTATACATATAATAGCACGATCTTACCAATAGTCAACCATTCCCTACAAAAAAAGCCCACAAAAGTGAGCATTTTCTGTAATGTATATATAGTAATTACTATTTTTTACCCGCTCCACAGCACCTTTTATGCTTTGACCCTTTACCGCGGCCGTCAGTAGGTATAGCTACCTGGTTAACCTTGAACTTGCCAAGATCCATCTGGTTGTCTACATGCTTTACCAAATGCTGTTTCCTGTTTACCGCCAATTGTAATAGTTTGCTGATATTCCCGGCAATATTGTCCAGATGCACGTTGGTAAGTCCTCATAGGCATAACTGTTCCTGAGTTTCCTGAGTTAGGATTTGACCAACTAGCTACTTGATTATCACGCATATTTTCCAAGCTACGCTGACTAGTTTTCTGCATTTTAATCTTGTCCAACTCATCTAAGCTGGCGCCAATGCTGTTACCCATAAATGCACCTAGTACTGCACCAATACCAACAGCAGCAAGTTTTCCACTGCCGCCACCAACTTGTGAACCAGCAAGTCCGCCCATTGCACCGCCTAGTACAGTTCCCATAGTAGCTTTAGGAGCATTATTTCCCATGGTCTGGCATGCACCTAAACTTACTGCAACTGCTGATACCAGTAGAATATTCTTTATTTTAATGTTCATAGCTGTTTCCTTAAACTTATAACTATATTTATAATATACTATTGTGTATAATTAGTCAACCAAAATAAGTAAGTATATGGCATTGGACTTACACGGAACAACTATACACAATGGATGGAAAACATTCGTGCAAGAGGCAGACGATGCTTATTACCGTAGGGTAAAAGCATTTAAAGTAATCACTGGCAAAGGCGAAATGCTACGTGAGTTTCCAGCATGGGCTAGTAGTCATCCTCGAGTTCGCGAAGCCAAATTAAATATTGATGGCGGTAGTTATAAAGTTGTTTTGCATAAACATGCCTGATACCACATTCTAAGATGGTTTATATTTCGTATACTTTAATTTTTAACATATCCGCTAGCGTATTTTAATAATTGCTGTAGCGGCTTTGCATTGGGTGGGAAGATTTGTCTGTGTTTATCATAGGCAGGTAATTCCTCCCTATATTTTTCTGGATTACGTAGAGCATCCTCAGGATTACTACTAGCCAGTATCTCCTGTGCTAAATCGTGTCCGTGCGCCATTAGCTCATGTGGGTCACGAAAGTAAGTACGGATCATGTCACGTTCTTTGCCAGATTTTTCTGCTTTGCGTACACCCTGCATATATCCACTGGGTAAATTTTTATATTTGTCAGCACCCATACGATCTCGCTGGGCTAGGTGTATTGTTTCGTGTGCCAGGGTTTTTAGTACACTATCTTTAAATGACTTTGGTCCCCAATAACCAATGGTACTGTCAGGATCAATGATAACGTCAATGCTACCATCTCCCTGTACCACTGCACTCTGTATGTACCAGTCTACTGCTTTACGGCCAGTGTCTCCTACATGCCAGTCTAAATCTAACTCTTCAGAATCACTGTAACTCTGCAATATGTCTACTAATTCTTCTACGTCGTCTTTATCATTATTTTTTTTTAGAAACTCTGCATACTCAGCATTAGCATCGTCCAATATATCGCCTATGTGTGCAAGGTAGTCCTGATCAGGCTGTAAACGTGCTTCTGTAAGTTCATATAGTAGCATCTACAACCCAAACCTTTGCTTCACCATATGTACTAATAAGTCCTATTAACCTAGTGTTTCCAGCAATTAACTCTAGCGAACCGTCTGGTTGTTTAACAACTATAGGCATTTCAATTGTACCTGAGTCCATGGCTTTTTTAAGTCTTGCAACCTTATCCGGCTCTAGGTCATCCAATGTTTCACTGCCATCAGCACCAGTATTACCAATTTTTCTAATACTGTTTTTGTTAACTGTGAATACTTTGCCTGTTTTAGCAAGTTTCACCCAGCCTTCTTGACCTAGTTTTTCTAGATATGGATAGCGGTTAGCCTCTTCCCATTCTACATCAAATTGTGGTTTAACGTACTTCATACTAGTATTTATTGCACACCTTGTTGATCATATAACTCAAATATATTATCTTCTTTGCTAGTATGTCGAAAGTATTTAATTTCTCCTTGATCGCATGCAGCTTGTAACATTTTAGATTTTTTCCATGAACAAACCCAAAATACCCTGCCTCCAGGTAACAATCCTGGCATTAAACAATTCGTTATCCATCTTATGTATTCGTTTGCATTCCAGTCAATATCAAAATTAGTTCTCTGCATGGCTATTAAGTCATACTTTCTTTTACTGGGAAAATAAAAATTTGTACTGGATATTTCCCATCTATAGGTATCAACCTGCTTGTGCAAGTTATATGACTGCTTAACATCATCAAAGAAGTTTATAACATCAGGAGGTTGATAATTGTTTTTAACAGGAAGTTCAGTTACATCAACCTTATGACCCAGTGATGAACATATCCAGGCAAACAACCCAATACCTGCACCAACATCTAATATGCGTATTCTATCTCGTTGTACTAGATCTAATATCTCAACAGCGTTCCATTTGTTTTCCCAATGCGTATCAAACTCGTCAAAATACTTCCTAGCATTTTTTTTTCTTGTTAGCTGATAGTAATCTACTATAGTTTGAAAATTATTCAAAGGAAAAGCACTCTTTAATATCTTAGAAATTTTAATATTTGCCATATTTAAGTTCCCTGGTTAGCAATACTTATTGGTATTATACCATCAGGGTCTTTAGGATAGAACCAACCAGCCAAACTATAGCGTGGGTGCGGAGCAATATAACTTACTGGACTAATAAAATGCTTGTTTTGTCTGTTCCCAGTTGTATCGCTAACATCCATAAGAACTAAACGATTACCAAATGGTTCAATGCTATGCTTAATAGTCTGCTCATCTTTATTCATTAAGCATAATTGCCCGCCCCAGTGAGATTTCCAGTCTGGGTTAAAGTAAAATATGTAGGCACACCAACGTCTGGGATCATGGTGTGGATTTAACCATGATTCGTGATCGTATGCACTGTAACTTGGTTGGTCAGTATACATGTTTGGAAATTCAGTAACATGTTCAGCAATATCTAAAAATGTAGTATCTGGTTTTCCTAAACTATAATCTCCGCATACTACACGACTAAATTCAATAGTCTTAGGGTAATCATTTTCTATAAAATCTTCTTCTTTAAGCAACCATTTAGCTTTGTGCCAATAACCAAAAGTCTGTAAAGAAACATTTTTGTGGTAACTTTTGTAACCTGCTAAGTCTATAGTGTTAGCTTTTTCTTGTGATACTTTTTGATGTTTATGCCCAGCACACATCCAGTATCCCATGTTCATGGTTGGTAAACATTTGTAAAGATCAGAAATCCAGGGTTCCTGTATAATATTATCAATTACACAAAAACGCTGGATTTTAAAATCAGCTTTGGCTTTATCTAAGCCATCCGTATTAAACATTTTACTCCTGTCTATAGAAGATATGATCGTCTATACGGCTTATTAGTTGCATCTGTTTACGCCAGCTTGGCTTAACATAATCAGCATGGTAATGATTTGCACCTTCTACAATCCCATTCCATTTGTCGTATGCTAAGATCTCGTAAGCTATAGCACTAGCAACTTTCCACTTAATATTATTATCAGTGTTTATTAATTCATCCTTCTTACCATCACAATACCAACTAAACTGACATCTGTTTCTCACAGGATTATATACTCTATCTTTATCAGCCAAGGTAGGATCTTTCTTAGTCTTCCAAGATTCCCTTACTGGCCCTTCATATATAACACTGCACGGGTCGCCTGGCCAGCGATTATCCTGTACACGATTCATAACAACCCTACCAACTGCAATCATGCCGTTGTAGCTCTGATTATTTGCTTCCCTGTATATATTTAAAGCCATGCAGTATTGTTGTTCTTTGTCTACTTCTACTTCTGACTTCGCAGGAAGGTATATTACACGGGTTTGAGTTACTTTTTTAATTGTAGGTACTTCCTTAATTTTAATAACTTCTTTAGTTACAATTTTAGGAACTTCTACTCGTTCTACCTTAACGATCTCAACTGGGACCATCTTTTCTACTTCAACTACTTGCGTAATAGTTCGTGGCATTCCTAGGTAGTAGTAACTTACTACACCTATCATAAATCCGATTATTGTTGCTAGTATAAGATTTTTTAAGTTCCAGAGCATGGTATTTTCCTATTAGTTTCCATATAGTAACTATAATAACACGATTTGCTAGTCTGTCAACCATTATAGGGTAACTATTCCTTCTTCAACTAGCCTTTCTCTGTTAATCATGTGCTGGGCCACAACATCATCCTTGGATCCACCAAAGTATGGAACTGCATGTCCTTCTTGTATTAAAACCTGGGTAGCTCCGCACTCTCTGTCATTAACTGCATCGTAAACTTTAAAATCACCAAGTATACGCCCAAACTTACCCTTCATATCTTCACCGTCTTTATTGATCTGAGTTTGAAGAACAGATGTTTTTCCTAGCAAAGATTTAAGTCTTTCTTTAGCAGCTAGCCCAAACTTCTTTTCCACTTTGTCTCTGGTTCTTGATTCTGGGGTGTCAATACCCATCATGCGAACACGTTCATCCATCATCCAAACACCAAATCCTAGATCGATGTCGACATCAACTGTATCGCCGTCTACTACTCTTCTTACATTAACTCGATATTCATACATATAATTTTCCTCTCCATGCTTGAAAGTATTTATATGCATATATAATTAAGTCATAGACACTTTTAGCAGCCTAAGATCTAGACTGCTAAGAGTATTATAATAATTTTTTTGAAATACATAAACGCCAATGGGTTTGAAGGCATATTATTGGTATGGGATGGAGAAAAAATGTGAATATTTTTCATATCTATATTTATAAATTATAAAACACACAATAGAAAAAGAGCCACATTATGTGGCTCTTTAATCACATATAGTTGCGTGAAGTGTTATTTTGTTTTATTTTTCTCAAACATCTTGATATCTCCAACTGCCTTGTTGGCAATCTTTAACGCATCACTGAAGCTAACATCGATAACTTCCAACGCCTTTGCTTTGAAATTGTTACTGAAGTGTTTTTGACTTCTGGCTTTCTTAAACCATTTACGCATATTCTGTAGGTCAGCATCACTCTTTGGATTAGTTACAATAAACCACACATCATAGAATGTTTTAATAGCGAAATTTGGAGCAACTTCTGCCATAGTTTTTGTTCCTGGAAACGACTCCAAGCTGGCAGTATCACCGGTATTGATAACACATGTCACTTTGTCAAGATTAACAGCCGCCCATTTACTGTAATGGATGATATAATCAATATCATTACCTAACAATGTTTTGGCTACTCCTTTTGAATTACCAACATTGATCACGGTCCGTTTAGCAGTTGTTTTGAACTCATTCATTAGTGCGTTAGCGAATGATTCCCACATATTTGGAACGGCAATTGATCTGTCTTTGTTACCGTACATCAGATCATCAAGACCTAGACCTGCCTTGTCACTTCTGTAGCAAATGGATGTGCTAGATTTAGCAACAGCATCAACTAGATTGGCTTTGGTAATTTCAACACCACACCCTGGAATACTATGATAAGCATTGTTAACCCAATACATGTCATTAGTAGGACCACTCTCATGTCTTGCTTTTCCTTTTCGGCAATCACCCAAAAATTGAATGTTGTTTGTATACCCGTGTTGTTTAAGTGTTGGTTGGACGGCGGCGAATGTGTAGTTTCCTGCCCCACCTGGTCTTGATCCAACCACCAATTCTGCTGCGTAAGCAGATGTAGTCGCGGTGATCAATGCCAGTGCTAGTATAATCTTTTTCATAATTGTTAATCTCCTATTTGTATATGAAATTTATAGATGTTACCATTATATAACAATGGTATCATTATGTCAATATTTTTTGCTAATGTTTTGAACATATACAGGTCGGCGTTAAGATCATACAACTCTAAAAAGGGTCAAGCCCTGCGTCGATTTGGTATACCTGGCATCACTGGACTGTGACGCTGCAAAAGTATTTATCATTTAGAGGTAAATCTGTAAGAAATGTGTCAACACTTCTTGGAAATGAATTGACAACATAAATCCAAATATCAATGGGATACAGTCAAGTTTGCGTATAAACCACGCTACAGGTAACAGAAATCCACTGAGTAAGAGATAATACCATAACTGGTATTCTTCCATGCCCATGTTGATGATAGTTGCTCCTAACATCACAAGAGCAACCCAGAATATTTTGTTATTGTGTTTATAGACGAAATCATTGATTAATGTTGCCAACGGCCATGCTGAAACTAATCCAATGACATTGGCGATTATGAATGACATAACTAACGCATACGTGATATTAATGTTATTGAACCATTCCAATCCAAACTGCGCCCCGCTATTCACAGCCATATCATACACCAATATCTCACTGGCACTGATGGGAATTCCAAATGCGAGTAATGGAATCAAAAAACTCAACGATGCTGAGTTGTTTGCTGCTTCTGCTGCGGATAAACAAGAAGCATCGCCCTTCTTATATACCTTCCGTTTGATCCATTTTTCATATGAATACGCCAGTTGTGAACTGATAGTAAACGTGAGACTTGGGATAAATCCTGCGAAGAAACCAATACAGCTTCCCCTGATAGCAGAAATCCATTTGAATTCAGTGATGCTGAATTTGCCACTGTCTTGTTTTGCTACGATCATTTCGCCATCGTCGTTGAATTTATTACCGAACAATGTTGGCAACGCATACAGAAAAATGAATGCTACTGTGGTTGGAATGCCAGCCATAAAATATACATTCGTGACATCAAACATTTCAGTAAACCATGTAGTATTGTGTATTTGGGTGATACCAGCAGTACCAAGTAGATATCCTGTACCCATAAGACAACAGTTCACGATGAATTTATTGCTTGATGTTATAACTGATATTACAATACACCCTCCAAGTAACAGAAGTTGTAGTGTCAGTGCGTAAAACACATGTAGATATGAAATGTATGTGATGGTAGTGATGATGGCGATCACAGCCACAACGCTTCCTACTGCGCTGGATATAGCAGATGTTCTAAGTGCTTCGGTAAGTCTGCCTTGAATGTTCATAGCGTATCCCTCTTTGACTGCGGGGATGCTACTTGCTTCGCCAGGAATACCAACAGTGGATGCTATAACAGAACCCATGTATTGACTTGTGATCAGAATTCCGATGTAAAACGCTATCAAGCTGTAAACATCTATTGATGATAGCAACGGATAAAACATCAGAATGGATATTGATATATTGACACTTGGATTCAATCCAGCTAAAATACCAGCCAGTGATCCACATAAAACAAAAATCAATACAGATATCATATTGACATCCATTGCCATTGTTTCAAGCATTTATTCTCCTAACACGTAATCCTGTGACCATATATCTACAAACCCAGATGTGATAAAGTCTGACTCATCCTTCTTGTAGCAATCATCAATGATTTCTTCAACGTGATTTATACCTGCTTTCCAAGCATCCTGATGTTTCTTTTCTGCGTGAAGAAAAAACCCATCATCTTTATCCCACGCATTGACAAGCTTTGCTTTGCCAAGGGTGAAATATGGACGATCATCGCCGACGTTTTGATTAACATAGCGTCCATAAAGTAATGGGTCAATGTAGTTATGGTAGAATTCTCTGTTGAAATACTTCTTTTCACGACTGAATAATTGCTTCATTAAGGTAGCTTTCTCTGGGGTATCTTCCAGAGCATCGAAGAAATTCTTGATCGTGTATGCCTGCTTACATATCAGCTTTGGCATATCGCCACTCCAATAGAAATAATCATTATCGTACCAACTGCCTTCCTTTGCTACATCATTAGAGTTGAAGAACCCAGGGCAACTGTCAAGAAAGCTTATTTTCCATTTGTGATCTTCGTAAAATATACGAGGTTTGTCAACACCACGAACAATACATGTTCTGCCCATCTCCATTTGTGCTTGGTACTGAAAATCGGTCTGGTGGAAATTCCACATGAATGTTTGAGGACTTAAACTGAAGTTGCTCGTAGAGTACACCCATTCCTCATCGATGAATTTGTCATAGTGCTTACTATCATCAAGGAAGAAATAGTTCAAATCGATGTTTCTATCATGTTCAAGCTGCCTGATGTATGGCAGGGCGACATTATGTGCTTCTTTGTTTTGTGTCAATTCTCCCCAGTTGTCGAATTGAAAACTACCATATGTTCCAACGCCTTCAATGGGAATATCGTTATCGACAAATGTTCTCAACATAGTAGTGCTATCGATCCCGCCACTATACATCAATATTACTCTGTCGTATTGATTGCGTATCTGGATAGCTCGTTGAAGATAAATTTCATATAAGTCTTCGGCTGGTTCTTCAAGCCACTGATGTGCTGAGAACTGCTGGTCTTGGAAAATCCACTTCGGTAACTCACCGCCAGAGCACGCCTTCAACGCTGAGACTTTGTTATAGAACTTTAATCCATTAACAGAGTAATGCCCCAGTTCTTTCTGTCCTGTTATCAACATATTATGATCCTAGATTGTAATCTCTCGACCATATTCCACGCAATCCAGTTTTGATGAATGATTGAAGTGTAGGCTCTGCGGAATTGAAGAAAGATGTGTCGATTGTATTTATAGCATGGTCAATACCAGCGTTCCAAACATCTCTCGCTGACTTCGAAGCATGTTCAAAGAACACATCGTCTTTATGCCACGCATTTACGAGTGGTGTTTTGCCTAACGAGAAATAGTTTCGATCATCGCCTGGTTTATTTGTCAGATATCGTTCATAAATTATCGGATCAATCCATTTGAAATATTCAGAACTGACGAATTTATCACTCTCCCTAGAGAATAATGTGTTCACGATATCTGGACGATTGATCTTTTGAAAATATTGTTTGATCATGTGTCCTTGCTTACAAATAACTTTTGGATTATCGCCACTCCAGTAAAAATACTCATAGTACAACGAGTTCGGATCATCTGTTGAACACTCAGAACCAAATAGGCCGTTCGCGTTGCTATCCAAGAAACTTACTTTCCATGTTCCGTCCTCGCATAACACTCTTGGCTTGTCAACACCACGAATAACAGCAGTGGTGCCAGCCATCAGGTGTTGTTGGAAATACGGATCTTGTCTGTGCTTAGTCCATATGAATGTCTCCGGACTGACAGATGCTGAATTGGTATTAAGAATCCATGACTCATCCTTAAACGATTGCTCAAACAGATACCAATCATCCAGTAAATGGTACGGCAATTTAATGCCTCTAGTTTTTTCTAGATGGTGAATATATGGCTGTGCTACTCTGAATATTTCTTGATTGCGATTGTAAGATTCGTATGATTTAATATCGAAAGCACCATAACTGACGATTCCATCGAGCGGGATGTTGTTATCGATGAATGAATGTAAAACGCAAGTGCTATCGATCCCACCCGAATAGTATAGAATAAGTCTATCGTACTTCAGGCGCAAGGACATAGCACGTTGACGATATAGCTCATACAAATCTTCTTTTGGTTCATTTTCCCAGTTGATTGAAGCAAATTGTTTATCTTGGAAAACCCATTTGATTTGAGATATATCATTACATGACTGTAGTGCTTGAATTTTGTTTTCAAAACGCAACCCTGGCTTATCAGTGATTTCGTAATATCCAAGATCGTTGGCTATGCTCATTGTTTATCCTTGATCTATATTATATAATAAAATGTGAGTGAAGTCAATAAAAATGGAGCGGGTACCGGAACTCGAATCCGGTTATCTGACTTGGCAAGCCAGTACATTACCAGTTATGCTTTACCCGCGCATTAACACGAATGAAAGGGCTTCTTGTTTCATTTTTATTAGGGTTAGCAATAGTAATCATTACCCGTTTACTTTTACAATATGCATCATACTGATTAATAGCCCTGCGTAACAGTTGATTTTCTATATAATCTCGACACATGGCTTTACATGTTGATTTTGCAACATTTCTACGTTGGCCCTTACTCGTATATGTTGTAGAACTTTTTCTTCCCATATTATAAATCCTCTAAATCATGTATTGACTCTTTTGCTTCTTCAACATCTCTTAAACTGTCAATGTATTCTTTTAACAATTCAGCTGTAGTTTTTTGTTTTTGACAATAGCTTTGACCCTTAATTACATTTGTTGTTTTACATTCTTTATCTTTTATCACTGATACTATTTCGTCTGTACTAGTTTTTTTGTCATTCAGCATCCTAGCACCATCATACACAGTTTTTCCTGTACTTAATAGTTGTATAGGAAATGGCAATCCAGCACATGCTGTTACCATTATAGTTACAACTGACACTAAAATTATACTTAACCACTTTACCATCTAATACTTATTAAAGTTAAAGTGCAACTTTTCTGTTGCTAGGGAAGTTGCCACCCCCGAGAAATTAAGCTGCGAGAGCGTAATCCTCATATGCTACATTATCGTTAGCATTTATAGTTTTTGTTCGCGTTAACCGAGCTTACATCCGGACAACTCCACATTCCTACTACTTGCCAGTCGATCCTGTTCATCCCCATCATAAGCACACTCCGTAAAATGTGTTTATGGTGGAGATGCCGGGAATCGCACCCCGGGTCCTGTGCAACTTTTGTTATGCTTCAACGTTACGTACTATTTATATTATATTTCTCCTGCAACCCATTTATTCACTGCAAGATTTACGGTGAATACTGTGGCTATTCACTGCACATTGCTTCTTCGTAGGTTTCACATATCTCTTATACCAGAACTTATCCATCGTCTTTCCTATTTGAAATAGTAGTTCATTCTTCCTACTGCACTGCCATTAAAATACGGAGCCTTTGGCCTGCCCGGAGGGATTCGAACCCCCGACCTACAGATTAGAAATCTGTTGTTCTATCCAACTGAACTACGGGCAGTCATTCCAAATATTATATTAGAAATTAACCAGGTTTGTCTATATAATAAAATTACTTGTATCTATAATGTCTGCAGTAAAGTTTTCAAGTGTTACTTCCATGTCTGCAACTAAATCTGAATCTAAATCCATTTGTAATAACTTTGTGTTGCTATTAAAAGTAACTTCAGGTGTATTAGAACCCGTAAAAGATGAAACTATATTAAAAGCTGATGTTATATCAGAAATATCAAACTGTTCATCTTGTTGATAGTCTTTTATTATATCCCCACTACCCGCCGGGGAATCAGCTTTAGAACGATATATGTATATATCGTTTCCACTACCTCCAGTAATTGTGTCAGCACCTTCTCCTCCTTCTATTTTATCATCACCATACAATCCAAATATAGTATCATTTCCATCAAAACCTTTTAATGTATCATCATTTGCAGTTCCAGCAATAACTTCATTTGAATCTGTACCTTCTATTGTATTATATCCGTCTGTAATAAGTGATGCTGCGAATTGTAGTATATTAGGTGCATATATGTCTTTGAAATTGGGCATTGTCCCTCCAAGATAAAAATCAAGAGGAATAGACGAATATATGACTGCTCCTTCTCCATACCTATATGCAAAATCTACTATTTCATTCTCATCACTCGTAGTAAGTAATGCAAGGGAATCATCTGGTAACGTGTCTTTCTTGGTGTATCCATGATTAGAACTGTTTCCACCATCTATTGAAGTGTCCGTAAGCAATCCACCAGGCCCTTCTCCGACTACGGTATTCTCATCGACTACATCTATTGCTCTACTGTTCGTAAACTTACGCACTATGTCTGCTGGTTCCTCTCCAAATAGAATGTTCTCTGCGTTCCCCACTTGTCGATCATGGATCACAAGTATCATACCCTCGTCAACACGTTCCTTAATACGGTCTACCGCATTGGTATATTCATTTCCATACGAATCATTGGATGGATTGATTGCCCAGAGTATATCAACATCTGCAAGTTCTGTCTCCGAAAGAGTAGTCATTTTAATTGCATTGTGGCCAGCATCTTCAATAGGAGCAACTTGCTTTGATACGCCTTGTCCATCGGACATAGAATAGTATCCTATATTCATTGCGGCTGCTATAGTAGTGCCTGTGCTACCAACTCCTAAAAGATTTGGTTGTACAGTAGGTTCCGGCTCAGGTTCTGATTCAATTATAATAATGGGTGCAGCAATTGCTCTAGCAATTGCAAAAAACTTTGGTTTTTCTGGCTCTACAAATAACACTTCTTGTACTACTTGAGGCTCTATAACCAATACTTCTTGTTCAACAACCAAAATAGGTTCTGGTTGTACGTCTACGAAAACTATAGGTTCTGGTTTGGGATCCTCTATAATAGGTTTGGGTGCTTCTATAATAGGCTTAGGTGCTTCTATAGGACCTTCAGCAACTGGGCCATCCATGGGCCCTTCGTCTACCGGTCCATCCACAGGTCCTTCAGCCACTCCTTCTTCAATAGGTGGACCTTCAGCAACTGGGCCTTCTTCAACGTTGCCTTCTTCAATTGGGCCTTCTTCTAGTTTACCTTCTTCCAATGGACCCTCTTCTAATGGGCCCTCCTCGAGTCGTCCTTCTTCAAGTGGACCTTCTTGCGGCGCCTCTTCAGGACCATCTCCTTCCGGTGCATCCCCTTCGTCTTGTGGGGCATCTTCCGCTGGACCTTCCTGTGGTGCTTCTTCAGGCGCAGCTTCCGGAGCCTGTTGCTGGATTTGTTCCATTACTTGTATTTGTTGTACTAGCTCTTGTTTAGCAACTTCTAAAACTTGCTTGGCTTCTTCAACAGCTTCAACTTTAGCTTCTACCTCAGCTATTTTTTCCTGAGCTTCTTGCTTTACTGCTTCTGCCTCTTGTGCAATTTGTTCAGCCTCTACTTTTGCTTCTTCTGCTTCTGCAATTTTTTGTTCAGCTTCTTCTATTGCTTCCTGGTCGCCTGTTTCTTGTGCCTCTTCCAAAGCGGCTTCTGCTTCTTCCTGTTTAGCCTCTGCCTCTTGTGCAGCCTCTTCTGCCGCGGCTTCTGCTTCTGCGGCTTTTTCTTGTACTACCTCAGCTTCAGCTTTTGCAGTTTCTGCTTCCTGCGTTGCTTTTTCTGTTTTAACTTCTGCATTAACAGTATTTGCTTTGCTAAGTGTAGTTAATGTACTTCCAAACTTCTGTTGTATTTGAGATTCTGATAGCACTACTGGTGGTGGAGGAGATGTAAATGAGCTACTAACACTAAGGCTGGCACCCATTTGATTAAGTACACTGGATCCTCCTTGGTTACTTACTATAACTTCACCAACTATTTGTTGCCCGGCTACAGTTTCAGGAAGCAGTGACAATGTGTTTTCTGTTCCTTCCTGTGCTGCAATACCAGCAACTTTAGTGCCACGTATGCCGATGGTTGCTACAGGTGTAGTAACTGTCATGCTATCAACACCTGTTTTTGCTATTTGTCCACTAACAAAACTAAACACTCCCTGCACAATATTAGTATTAAAAACTCCTTCCTGAGTTTCAGGATCATAAACCATCTCATCAATGACCATGCGTCCGTTTTCACCAATACTAAAAATACTATCGTCTACAAAACTAATGCCAATACTAGTATCCGCAGATGTAATAACTATATCACCTTGGAAAATATCTGTGTTTTGTTGTATTTGCTCAGTAACACCGTTAGACCGAGTAACTTTAGCATCGCCTTCAACCGCATCTACACGGCCAATACTAATTTGTCCAACTGGCATATCAGTCGATGCATACTGACCAGGCGCAAGAGGGCCAGCTAGTTTTAATGCTAGCGGGCCATGTATTACGGCTCCAGTATCTGTAATTAAGTCTTGTGGAGGATCAGAAAGAAAATAGTCTCTGATATAAACTTCTTTTCCATCAGGACCACGTAGTATTAAACTATGGCCTTGGCGTATAAAATCTGCATTTAATAGCCATGCGCCGCCGGGTATCTCAATCGCCATACATATATTTAACTATAGTTACGCAATTTCAGCTTTGTTCTCGCCCATCCAGTCGATTTGATACTGTTCAACTGCATTCTTATTAATCATTTCACTTGTAAATGCTTCTGCATACTCGCCAAACTTATCCCCAACTGCGGTAGCTCCTTTTGCTAAACCTTTTACCATAGCAACGTTATCAGTATCTAAGACACGATTTGCCATACCAGTAACAAAGCTATATACATTTTCAGGAGCATTAGTTCTATGTTCTAAGTGTAAGTCTACCCTGGGCAGGTGTACTATTTGTTCATCATATATTTTTTTCTGTACTTGTTGAATTGCTGCACTAGCAGTGCCAAATGCACCAGCAAATGTAGTGTTATTTGCAATATTTTCTACTTCGCCTTGTATATTACCAGCTATTTTTTTAACAAAACTATCTAAATCTTCATGATGTAAACCGTTAACAGTATCATTAATATAGTCTGTACCATAAATTGGATTTGACGGATCGCCGGTTACTGTTAAATTGCCCGCTAATCCATTTTGTAAGGTGTCGTACAAGCTATTGACTGTGCCAAATGCTCCTCCGTTTTCCATACTCTTCATTGCTGCAAGATAAGAATTCATAGGTGTTTCCAAGCCTACCCCAGCTACACTTCCTATTATGTCACTTACCTTTATTCTGCCATTAACCCCAGTTCCACCTAAAAACTTAGCTGTTAAATTAGCTACTGCATCATTGTCAACTAAGTTTAGGCTTAACGGGTCTATTAAATTAAACTCGCCGGGGAGGTCAAAAGCATTAAGTAGATTGCCAAGTTGCTTTGGTGTTGCTAAACTTCCTAATGCAGTATTTGCTAATTCACCAGCTAATTGGGAAAAAGTGTCAGGAGTTATGCTATCAAAACTAGTAGGTAATACTTTTGCTAAGTTTGTAAAGTCTGCAAGACTGGATATACCAGGTATATTTGAACCAAGAGCTTGTTGAGCAATCTTTATCATATCTGGATTGGTAATTAAACCTAGTCCTTCATTGAGAATATCATTAAATTCACCATTAGCCAAATTTCCTAAATTACGTTCAATATCAAAACCAATATCACCAAATGCGTCTACTATGCCAGTAATTTCACCAGCTCCAGCATTTATTAAATTTTCTATTAACTGTCCTGGATTTCCAAAATTTTGGATGTCGTTTAAATTAAATGAGCCTCCTAGTTTAATTAAATCGCCGGCAAATCCTGGTATCTCTATTTGATCAGATATAAAGTTAGTTAATCCGTTTGTTACTAAATCGCCTATGCCGTTAATACTACCTCCTAAGAAGTCACCAAAGTTAAAGTCAGATCCTTGTCCTATCAAATTTGCAAATTCACCTGGATCTAATCCCGCTAAGAAGTCTGCATCTACTCCTGATAAGAACTCTCCAGCTGGTAAAAAACTATTAAGTGCGCTAAAAGCATCTCCAAATTGTGCATTGATAGTTCCTGATAACATATTTGCAATATCTCCGCTCATAAATGAAAAACCTTCAGCACCTTGTAATGCTTGCATCATACTATTAGCACCAAAAGAACCTAGAAGATCACTGGTGTGACTGCTTATTGCATCAAAAATACCTGATCCCCCAATAGCACTAAATGTATCTCCTATAGCTCCAGTGATGGCACCAAATCCAATATTAGATCCGAGGCTACCAAGCACACCGGATGCGCCGCCGCTTACTAACTGAAGGGGATTAGCGCCACCTGCAGCCATTGCAATAACACTAGAAAAAGGAGAAGCAGCATTAGCTAATGCTGATACAGCACCCATTTGCCCAGCAATAGGCCCAAGTGCGGACATTGGGGCTGAAAGAACTTTTGCAAAATTTCCAAAACCAGCACCTCCCATGGCGCCTCCTGCAACGCTCAACCCTATTGCACTTATCATTGCACTAATACATGCCATGCTTTTTATCCTGCTGTTACGTTAAACGACCCGGTCATCCTAGGATGACCACAGGTGTCAATATCTGTAAATACTCTAAGAACTGGCAATCCGCCAGCACTTACTTTCATGCTTCCGGGGAATGCCGCGTTCGCCTTACAGTGTATTGGTGGAAAAGGACACGGATGGTGTGGTGTTACAATACTCATAAATTTTGCAAGAGGTCTTCCATTTGCTGTAACATTTAATACAGGCGTGATTGCCTTACCTCCAGCTACATTAATATCTCCGACTCTTACTACCATTTGTGCCATAATAGTATTTATTACCGGAAATAATATGCTAAGTTAATTATTTTCTGTAGTGCTTTACTAATGTATCGTATTTGTCATCAGCTTCTGCTAACTTAGCCATTTGCTCGTCTACCGCCGCTACTAAATCTGGGTGTTCTCCAATTCCTGCAGGATTTTCCAAATAAACTTGAATATTTGCTTTAGCTGAAGCTATCTCCGCTTTATATCTTGCTTCTAATGCATCAATTATCATTGTTTTCTTCTTTCATCTCTTCTATGGTAAAATCTTCCATAACTTCGTTGTATGTACTTTTAGCTATGGAGTCTATATCTGCAGAATCGCAGTTTAATTCTATTATTTTCCCTATGCGTACCTCTCCCACATTTTCAAATCCCAGCGTCTGTAATGCTTTGCCAGTGGCAGTGCCAGCGTTATCTAATATACCTTTTTTTAAGGTTGTTGTAATTCTGTATCTCATAAACTTATATCTGAAAAGTCTAGGTCTCCTAGTCGTTCTTTAATTTCTGTACCACTCAAACTTACTAAACCAGATGCTCCACCTTCTACTAAAAGTTTACCATTGTGGTAAATCTGAGGAGCAGTTCTGTGTCCTTGTGATCGCATATACTCTCTTGCATCTTTGTCGTCATCAATATTGACTTCTTCAAATACTATATTGTGTTTGTTTAGGTGAGCTTTTGCCATGTCGCAGTAGCCACACCAATGTTTTGTATATACTATTAACATGTACATATCCTTTTGTAAAAATTTATTATAATGAGTAAATCTTTCCGCATCACTTCGTATTCGTCTTTACTATTATTCTACATCCATTTTTTTCATATTCACCTACATACCATACTCTTGAATGTGCTGTTGGTATTGATATACGAGGTTTCGATCTTTCTGCTGGCAGTGTCTCTCTATAGGCTCTACGACCTTCTGGCGTATTAGGATATGTGACACATCCAATCTTTAGAATAATATTTCCCCTACTTTCTCTGCATAGTGTAATGCACATAACATCTCTACCGGAAACTTCTCTTGCCATATGGATAGTTGAATGAAATACTCTCCACACCATGCATATATCGTATCATCGAATGGTATGTTTTCTAATATCATATACCCAACTTCTTACGAAATCTGTCTATCTCTAAAGACTAAGCCCAGTAAATGTAGTTTCTTCGACGTCCTGCTTTGTGCCACCTATGATATAACTTGAAATTTCTGTTTCCTGCGGAGCTACTTGTACGTCACTACCGCTGATCCATTTTTGTGTCCATGGAAGAGGGTTAGCTGCTGGAACTTTGTATGGGCTAGATAATCCAATAGCAATCATGCGTTTGTTAGCAATCCACTCTATGTAATCTTCCAGCAATCTTGTATTAAGCCCAATCATTGAGCCGTCTTTAAATAAAAATTCTGCCCATTCTTTTTCTTGATTAACTGCGGCATCAAACATTGCTGTTACTTGGTCCTGTGTTTCTTGTTTAATTTTTGCATAATCTTTATCTTCCTGGGGAAGAACTTTTAGCATCTGTTGGGTAAATGCTAAGTGTACGTTTTCGTCTCTGGCAATAAACTTAATAATTTTAGCATTGCCTTCCATTTTTTTAAGTTCAGCAAACGCCCAACTACATGCAAAACTAACATAAAAACGTACACCTTCTAGAATGTTTACACTAGCCAGTGTAAGCCATAGTTTCTTTTTTAGCTCATACATATTAACGTTAACCTGCATAGCAACATTACTAAAGTTACCATTAACTTTCTTTGTGTTATGTTCCTTGCCGCTAACTACAAGATGTCTGCCTTCTCCTAGCAGATTATACCAACCAACCATGCGTACTAGATCATCATAATGCTCTGTAATAGTATCTGCACAATCCATGATTTCTTTTATGTCTGACATCTCATCAAATACTTTACTTGGATCTGAATAGATGTTACGGATGATATGTGTATAACTTCGACTGTGAATAGTTTCATTAAATGTCCAAGTTTGTATCCAGGCTTCTAGTTCAGGCAAACTGCAAACACTGCCAAATGCTTCACTTGGAGCTCTACCTTGTACGCTGTCTAGTAAGATTTGTCGCTTTAAATTGCTTGTAAAGATATGTTTTTCGTGTTCAGTTAGTTCTTTAAAGTCTTTGGCATCACGTAAAATATCTACTTCTTCAGGTCTCCAGAAAAAACCCAGTTGTTTATCAGTAAGTTTGTCCATCCAACGATACTTTACAGTATCATAACGTTGCATACCCACACCGCCATCGAAAAACGCATTGCGATTGATATGATCTTTATTATCTAAATTTAAAACACTCATGGTTACTTCCTTTTATATAGTACAACTGTCACATTCTTCTTCTTTAATATCTGGTATCTCTAAATGAATTACTTCTTTTTCTGCAATATCATCACCAGCACCATCATATGTATTAAAATAGTATAGTTGCTTCATACCGTACTTGTAGGCAGTAATAATATCCTTGAGCATCGTACTCATTGGGATCTTTTCATCTTCAAAAAACTGTGGGTTATAACTTGTATTTACACTAATACCTTGATCAATGTACTTTTGCAGTACTGCCATAATGGAAAGATATCCTTGTGGAGATTTTTGATCCCATAATAGATCATATTTATTTTTTAACCTAGGATAGCCTGGCACTACTTGTTTAAGTACGCCATCCTTGCTTTGCTTAACACTAACATAACTACGTGGGGGTTCAATGCCGTTAGTAGCATTACTAATTTGTGCTGATGTTTCTGCTGGCATAAGTGCCATTAGTGTACTATTACGTATGCCAGTTTCAGCTAGTTGCTTACGCAATGATTTCCAGTCCATGCGCTCTTTGTGTGGAACAAGTTCGTCAACATCCTTTTTATATGTTTGATTAGGAGTAATACCATCGCCATACTTGGTTTCATCTACCTTTGGGCATGCTCCTTGTTCAACAGAAAGATCAGCACTAGCCTTAATAAGATAATAACTCCATGCTTCGGCGTACTCGTCAACTAGTTCTAGGTTAGGCTCACTGTACGTAGTATTATTCTTAGCAAGAAAATATGCAAGATTAATAATACCAACTCCAAGTGGACGACGATTCATTGTACTAGTACGTGCAGCTTCAACAGGATAATTTTGATAACTTAGCAGTGCATCAAGTCCACGAACTGCTAGCTCACATGGTTTTTCAAAGTCTTTTGGATCTCTAATTAGCCCCCAGTTAATTGCACTCAACGTACACAAGGCAATCTCACCTTCTGAATCATTGTAATCATTTAACGGCTTAGTTGGCAAGTCAATCTCACAACAAAGGTTACTTTGATGGATTGGCGCAACGTCTGGTTTAAAACTGCCATGATCGTTTGCATGGTCCACGTTCATTAAGTAAATTCGGCCAGTGTTTTTGCGCTCTTCCATAAATGTACTAAACAATGTACTGGCCTTAATAGTCTTTTTACGTAGACGTGTATTGCGCTCTGCACGTTCATATAGCTCTTGGAACTTTTCCTGATCAGCAAAAAATGCTTCATATAATCCTGGAACATCAGCAGGCGAAAAAAGAGTAATGTTGCCGTTGTTTAATAGTCTTTCATACATCATCTTATTAAACTGAACGCCATAATCCATATGGCGTACTCTATTATCTTCAGTTCCCTTGTTGTTCTTTAACACTAGTAAATCTTCTACCTCTAGATGCCAAATTGGATAATATAGCGTTGCCGCACCATTCCTCACACCGCCCTGACTGCAACTACGTGTAGCACTCTGGAATAACTTGTAAAAAGGAATTACTCCGGTATGATAGGCATCGCCTTTTCTGATTGGACTTCCAATTGCTCTAATCGAGCCTGCTCCAATTCCAATACCTGCTTTCTGGCTAACGTACTTAACGATACTGCTAGCAGTAGCATTAATACTATCAAGACTGTCGCCGGTTTCGATGAGAACACAACTTGAAAACTGTCTCTGTGGGGTTCGTACACCAGCCATAACAGGAGTAGGAAGACTAATATAGAAAGTTGAAATTGCGTCATAGTAATCCTTTACCCATTTCATACGTGTCTCTTTTGGATATCCGCCAAATAAAGTAACTGCAATACACATATATGCAACTTGTGGAGTTTCAAAAATCTCCCTTGTTACACGATTTTGTACCAAATATTTTCCACGAAACTGTTCCATGCCAGCGTATGTAAGATCTTCATCTCTGTTATGTTTAATATATCGATTTAGTTCGTCCCATTCTTCTTTGGTCCAATCCACCATTAGTTGATCGTCATAAAATCCTGCATCTACATTACGTTTAACGATATCATAAAGGTGCCATGGTTCAAACGTATTATATACCATCTTACGCAAATGATAGTTAATTAAACGCCCAGCTACGTATTGGTAACCGGGCGTATTTTCACTTATTAGATCTGCTGTACTTTTTATGAGGGTTTCTTGGATATCACTAGTTTTAATGCCGTCATAAAATTGTAAGTGGCTGCGGATTTCCACCTCACTGGCACTCACACCAGTAACGCCTTCACACGCATATTCCACCACTTTATGTAATTTTTCTAAGTCTAGATCTTCTTGTTGACCGGTTCTTTTAGTGACTTGAATTTGACTCATTTACTAGATCCTCTACGCCTATCTGCGTTACTAAATTAATTTCATTTGTTATGCTTGTGTTATTTACTACAACATCTAAGTCGTAATTAAGTATATATTTCCCATGGCCTAACCATGCTAAATTATAATCTTCACTGCGGTCGTTATCCCTGTAGCAACGCATCTCTCCTGCCATATTATGACTGCTATAGTACATAGTATACAACATTCCCAATGCTTTTGCAATATCATCATAGTAGTTATCCACAATTAATTGCCATGGGTCTGGCCAGTCTTCAACAAAGTCTGGACAAAGAAACTGACTGCTTATTGGTGCAGTGTTGTATAAAGCAGACGTTGCCTGAATTGCATCAATTTCAGACAACGTGTCTATCTCTAACCTAAATTTCTTCCAATCCAGAAGCCTGGACTGAGTATCCCCGTAAAACATATATAAATTATCGTATAATTCTTGTTGAAACGTACATTGTACCAGCTGTTGAAGCATCTGTTGTATAATTTAACGTTGTGATATTGCTACCGTGTGAAATACTAAATGAAACACCAACATCGCCGTTGTTTTCTGTAAACTCATCATCTAAAACTTGAGCAGTGCCATCATGTGTTATTCTAAGTTTGCCCTGACGAATTTTACTGTTTCTAGAAATATAATAATCTAGTTTAATAGCATAATAATCACCGTTACTAGCAAATGTTAATCCTGTACTCTTTGTACTATTATTATCGAGTGTAATACTAGTATTTGCTTTTCGTATGTAACTACCTACGTGTAAACTATTATCCTGTGTAGTAATATTTGTTTGGCCTTGATCTATTTTTCTAGTAGTGCTTGAAACATCACTATCTGGTCTGTCAAAACTATCTGCAATACTGTAGTTCCCTGTGCCAGAATATAGTAAAACATCTGCACTAGCATTTCCTACTCCTAGGCCGCTGTTGCCGCAGTCTTTATAAATGTTATGCGAACTTACAAATCCTAGTATAGTACTGTAAAGATGAATAGCATTGTTATGAATATTATCAAAAACACTGCCTGTAACTTTCATGCTTTTAGGTCCAATAACACTTGGGCTACTACCTGTTACATTCTCTCCAATTTTAAATCCTTTGAATGCAATATTAAATGTGCAACCGTCAAATAAAATGCCTTTCATGTCATTGTCTGCTAATACGTTAAAACTTTGACCTTCAAGTACACAATTTCTAAAAGTTATAAATTCTGTCTGGAAACTAGCAGTGCTTGTAATTTTAACACATGCTTTTGCATTGCCAACACTGCTAGGTGCTGTGGTTTTATTACCAACAAATTTTACATTTGTAAAGTGAACATTTTTTGCTTGGTCTACTTTAAACACATCAATATCATTATCAGCATCAAAGGTCATACCTTCAACTGTAATAAAGCTGGGTTGTGTAGCACTGCTTGAGCCCACACTAGCATCTATTTGTTGTAGACTATCAGCAACTTGTGCAACTGGGCCGGTTGTGTCCGTGCTACGGATAATACTACTATCTGGCCCTTCACCGACTAGTTTTGCATAAGTTGGAATCTTAATCTCGTTAGTTACCAAATAGTTTCCTGCTGGAAAATATAATGATCTACGTATACGAGTTTCTGTTTCTCTAGCAAATAATTCATATAATGCACGGTTAATAGCGGCTGTATCATCAGTGGCGCCGTCACCAACTGCGCCAAAATCTCTTACACTTGCAAAGTCATCTAACTTATGCTGTAGTGTTCGTGTAACAGGAATTGCACTGCTAACGCCAGTTTGAGCACTAAACCCAATTTGGTCATCGCTGTATGTATATGTGTCTGCTAGCTGAATAACGTCACTGCGACTGGTTAAAATCTCAAGGTTTTCTGTAGTTGGAGCATTTGCACCACCATTACCAATGTATAGCTGACGTGTATCAACCGCTAATCCAATTTCGCCTCTAGCTAATTGAGGTAAATTTTCTGAAACACCACTACGATGTGTAATACGACTTATCTGGACTACAGCCACAATACTACTCCTTGATCTTATATATAGTATTTATGATTTTAGGCGCCGTAGTAATCACCAATTCTCTTCCACCAGTTCTGGCTGTGCTTTTTGAAGTCATTTCCTTTAATAGTCCATGTTTGAAATTCAAAATCTGCACTGCACATCAGTATAACACCCTGCTGAATATTAGTTCCATGCACTTCGTTGTGTGCTTCACCGTAAGCACATAGTTGCATAAAGTAATCACCAATCCACTCTGTTTTTTTAGGTTTATTTGTTTGTTTAAAGTCAATTATAGCAGGTTTTCCATTATACACGCCCACACAGTCAGTTGTGCCAGCATATACTTGTGGGAAATAAAGTGGTACCTCTGTACCCCAGTACTCATTAGCATTTGATAATCCTTGCTCAATGACAATCTCAGCCATTTTATGGCTTTGTTGACTATACGGGTTACTTCCAGGCGTTCCTAGTTCTCCAGTGATTACATAGTCTTCTAACCACTTGTGCATACGTGTACCACGCCCTGCGGCTTCAGTAACAATCTCTGTTGCTTTTTTCTCACCTACACGTTTACGCCAGTTTAATAACGCTTGCTTGTCACGTTCAGGTTTTGTTTTATCTAGGATTGTTGTTACGCTTGGTACTGCTAAACCGTCTGGTGTAGAGTACATTCTACGGCCGTTTACGTTTTTACGTGACAGGCTGTAGTAATCATATTTTTCTGTAATCATAATTTTAAAAATTCCTGGGGAATAAATGTATCCTCTTCGATTAAATTGTTTATTAAATTATGTGCTTTTGGACCACATTTATCTAAAAATAATCTCCAATCTAACCATTTAACTTGATCTGGATGATCCCTAGCACCCTGTAATCCAAAAGGAAAGTTAATGTTATAAGTTTGACTACTATATTCTGGAAATTTATCTAAATCAGATAATTTTATCCAATTAATGTTTTGTGTAACATCTATGTAATCGGTTAACGGCAAGTAATGTTTTGCTTGAGCTTGAATATTATCTACCTTTACAGGCACACACGGATTATTACTCCATTTCTCTATAATAGATAGATATTTTTTTTCGTAAAGTTTGTAATCCCATACAAGATCTGAAATATTATAATACGCATATACAACTTCATTTATGTCTGTTGCAATGCAACTGGGAATACGTTCTTGTGGATCTCTAAAAATACTGTACAATGGTTTAGATTTAGGCACATCATATGTTTCTGTAAAACCATTATCTAAACACCATTTTTGTAAATTTGCACTGCCAGTTTTGGGAATTAATCCTACACAGAACAGACTGTGTTCGTATATTCGTATCATACTCTAATTGTAACAGATTACCAGGTGATATACCAATAAAAATATGTGCCAGAAGTACTTTTTCTTGCACATGTAAAACCTTTTGACTTAAAGTGGTTAATAACTTCGTTCATTTGCTCTACTTTAACATCATCAGTAATAGTTCCCTGCCAGGCTTTGTAGTAGTTTAGTCCATCAGTATCATTGTCAGTCATTGGACTACCTGTGATAGTAGTTCCTTGAATACTAACTGTGGTGCTATTACTAATTGTTGCTTCAAATGCGCTGGCGGTGATAGCATTTAGAACTGCTACTTCCATGATGGCAATTTGCTGAGCTAAGATATTGTTACCTTGCGAGCGTTCTCTTGCTTGTGCGCCTGTAGGGAAGTATGCCATTATGCGTTATCCTTTGCCATTTTAGTTGCTGTAGCGTAGTATATGGCTTCGCCTTCTTTTTTACCGTAGCGATCAATAAAGTCTGCTTTACTTAATTTTTTTTCGTAATGCTTCATCTTTTTTTTTCAGCCATTGTAAGACTACGCTCTTTAATACCAGCAAGTTTAGCTAGGCTATTTGGTGACTGCCAGTAATCAAATTTATCTTCTTTTTGTTGATCGGCCAGTGTGTGCGATCCATATGGACCACTTCCACCGTATTTGGCTGACTTGTCAGATGCTTTCTTAACAGTCTCATCTGGTCTACTTTGATCATGAGCCTTAAACTCATCGTAAGTCAGATACATATCTGAATCTCTATCGTAATACTTTCCTTCTTTGGGATCGTAGTAAACAACTTTGCCTGAGCGTGTTGTAAATGGTCCTTCTAGGCCTGGTAAATCTGTGTAACGCTCTCTATCTATAGGAGGCATTACATAATAACCTTCTTCAACATCTTCCTTGAAACGGTTAGCCAACTTGTATGCTGCACTTGCTAATTTTTCCACTGGCATTTTACGCATCTTGTCCTGGTTGTCTTTGTTTACTTTGCTGAAGATGTCCATAATAAGACTGGCTGTAAATGTATCCACCATTACGCCGTCAATTTCCATTGCTGACTTATTATCCACAATGTGTTGCATCTTGTCTATTGTGCCACCAAATGCTGCCTCTTCTACAGATTCTTTAATTAACCCCATCATATCTAACTCCTGGTATATAAAATCGTATGGATCGCCTGTTCTGCCTTTTTGCATTCCGTAAGGCATTCCATCACTAAAGTGATCCATTAGCTTTGCCATTAGTTTTTCGTCAGCTTCGTATGCATCTGGACCTGCGGCTATCTTAGCTTCTTCCTCTGGAGTTAAGTCTACGCTATTTGTAAAACTGTCCAGTGCAGCATATTCGTCTTCATCAAGGTCAACTTCTTCTGCCTTGATTCCACGACTTTTCAGTTCATCCCTAATTCTTTTAGCGGTATCTTTCATTCTTGATGTTGGTTTTCCAATTTTTAACAATCCTAACTGTTTCTCAAGTTGATTTGTATCAAGTTTTTTCAAGTCTGCTTTTTCATCAAGTTCAACTTCTTCTTTTTTTAATAGTTTCATTTGTAATTCTTTAGCAAGTTTCCTCAGTTCTGGTAGTTTCTTTTTACGAAGTAATTTCATCTGTTTAAAAACTTCAGCATCAGACATACCCTGTCGGGACATATCAATAGCCAACTTGGTTATAATGATGCCTTTAACACCTGTTTCTGGTTTCATACTGCCCATTGCTTCATCAAGGTCAACTTGTTCTCTAGCTTTCATTGCACGTTTTGCCATTTTATCAACAACCTCCTCGGGTGGAACTTCTCCTTGTGGCTCGCCCAGTGACTCGCCATCTTTTTCATCGCCCTGTCCTACAAACACAATTTCACTGTCATTAAATGTCTGTATAACATTTTTTAATTCTGGATGAGCATTGTAATATGATTTTAAACCAGCATAGCTAATTGGAAGTCCAGCATTTTTTAACAACATTAAAAAATAAGGAATACTAGTTTTAGCAACTTCATCTTCACTGTCCGCATCTTTGCGTACAAGTTCAGATACACTCAAAATAATGTTGGCTGGATTTTCGTCTGCTTCTTTTAAATATTCTTTAAATAGTCTATTCACGACGCTCTCTGCCTAGTTCTTCATCACCTGCTTGAGCGGCGTCGGCAGCTGCAAAATCCTCTTCAGTAGGCTGTTCCATGTCCATGTCCATGGTTGGTTCCATTGCTGGGTCTTCTGGACTCATTGGATCGTCCATGGCTGGCTCGTCACCCATCATTGGTGCTGGCATCTCGCCTTGTAAAATCCTACTGCTTTGCTCTGCAGCATCACGTGACTGTCTCATTCCTTCTAGTGCGTTTACAATAACTGACTCCATAGCACCTTTAAATTGGTCTGCAACGTCTGTACCCATTTCGTCGCGGATTGCATCTGTAAGTGGTCCCAGTTGTTCGTTTTGTATTTCGCCTAGATCTTCAACCATGCCTTGGATTTTGTCTACCATGTCTTTAGCTGCTAAAACTAGTTCTGCATTTTCCAGTTCGCCTTCAGTAATAACACTTTCATTTACATTTGATTCCATGAAATTACCCGCTTGCATTTCTTGGTGCCATGCATCTTCTAATGAAGCAGCTAATGCTCTACGTGTATCAGGACTAAACATGCGTAGTCCATCTTTTGCACCACCAGCGTGGTCCATGCCATACTTTTGTGCGGCCCTGTCTGCATGATACTTCCAAAGTTTCTGGGCTAGCTCACTGTCGTAGTTACCCTTCTTAAACTTCTTGCTTAGGTTCTTTGCAATAGGAACATAACTCTGTCTGTAAAGATCGCCATCATTTTCTGAATACAATTCTAACTCACGCATTGCATCATCATCTACTTCATTTTCAGCAATAAACTTGTCTATTGCTTCCAAAAATAACTTACTTTCCAAGTAAATCTTGTTTCCAGCGGCTTTTGTACCCATCTTTTTATCAAGATGAGAAATGCGATTGGTAAAAGATTCTTGTAGTTTCTTTGCTTTTTCTGGGGTCAAGCTCTCCAAATCTAGTGTGTAGCCAAAAACTTTGTTCGCTACAGTAGCAACTTTGCTACTAGTTGGGGCTGGGATTAAATCATCTAGGTACATTGTTTCTTCCTTAGCTTTGTTATATTTATGCTATTTTAATTGATTTTAAAGTTTGTGTCAGCTCATCTCTAACATTAGACAAACGAGGTTTTATTGCTGACAGCCTATTAGCCGCAGTTTCTTGCGAAATTTGGTTACTTGCGTTTTTCATAGTATACGAATAGCGCAATGCGTCTTCAGTTAGCTTCCTATACGTATGATCTAACTGTACAATAGTTTTTGCCAGTGAATCATCTTTAGTTGCTATACATATAGCGTATGCAACTGCTGATTTCTTAACAAGAAACACTGGGTTATGATTTTTAACTACATGAAGCCCATACTGAGAAACTACAGTTTCATCATTAACAAAGACTGCATTGTCCTTTTTAAGAATTTTTATAGTATTGTTAGACTTAACTAACTGTGATATTTTTTGTTCTAGGCTGTGGGCTATATGTGATCTGGTCATTGATTTTCTTTCTAAGCAATAGATCTTTATTAACTAATTGATTTGCAATTTGTGCATCTCTTTCTGAAAACTTCTTCTTCTCTATACTACCGTCATTAATAACTTGTTGTAGTATATCTTGTTCTTCATTAGTAATAACTACGTTATGGCTGTTGGTAAACTCGACAACACGCATTATCGTACACGCCCTTGGATGTCTACCATCTGTCCCGTTAATTGATTATCTATAGCCACCATCTGAATCTTGTCTCTCAGAGTAGGCATGCCAGAGCTCATATCTAGTACTTTTTGTCCTATGTTAATGCGTCTAGCCTGATCTTTTGGTGCTGGCTGTCCGTCCGGGCCCACTGCGCTGACCAAGGCGCTGTTTCCGTCTATCTGCCAGATGTAATATTGTGCTTCGTCTAATTGGAAGGTCTCACCTTCAATCATCTTGTGCGGCCTTTTTCCTTCTTCAAAAACAACTTCATAGGATGTGGTTGCACCAGATTTAGGATCAAGTGCTATCATGCGCTCTTTGCCTTTTGTGGAATTTTTATAGTCTTTATGAACTTTACGAAAGTTTGCTTTTGATATATGAATCTTACCATTTTTTATTTCATATTCTTTTGCTTCATCAAGTTCAACGGATTCTACATGCAACTTGCCGTGTCCAACTTTAACAAGATCATTCCTGTCAACATTACCTTTATATTGGACTTTCTTCAATTTCTCTATTGCCTCTTTGTCAATCTTACCATATTTCTTCTTCATGGCAATTTCAACATCACTTACTGTCCATTCATCAAGTACAACTTCTTTAATCATCTTACCCTTTGGATCCGCACTAGCATGCATTGCGGCCATGTGTGCTTTGTACTTTTTACTGCCCTTGGGGTGCGGGCTTTTTCCTTCTAATATTTCTTTAATTCTCATCTGCTTGCCTTATTCAATGCCGCTACACGTCTGCTTGCAGGGTTAACACGTTTGGATTTCTTAGCTTTACGTGCCATAAGACTTCCTTTACGCATTTTTGTCATCTTTAATTTAATACGCTTCTTCATATCTGGCGCCGCAAAGCATTGTGCAGGTTTTGCAACAATACGTCCTTTGCGTCTGCCGCTTGTACATCTGAACTTACGAACGACTTTATTGCCACTCTTAGCCCAGGCCAAGCCTTCAGTTACTTCGTTTATTAACATGTATGTATTTAGCTAGGTTTATAACTGTTGAACAATTAGATAACCAACTGCTGCGACAAGGCTCGCAATGATTCCGCCGCCCCAAGCTAGTATTTGCTTGTTACGGTTACTTTCATTGTTAGTAACGGCCTTATGGATCTCAACCAGAGTTGACTCATTCTTATCAAGACGGGAATTGATCGCATCGAGTTTATCGTGCAATTGTTTATATCTTTCAGAGCACAGCTCTACGTGTGCTTCTAAATTTTCTTTTTCAATGTCTTTTGTCGACATGTTTCCGGTCTCACCTACCTTTGGGTGATGCTTGATTCGGTGCCTTTGTGTGCCTCTAATTTTGCCTATATGTGCCTATATAATATGCATCAATTATCAACAATATTTATCTACAGTCTGTTCTCACATATTAATAGCACATTTTGTAGTTCAGGGTCTGTTGTAAACACAGGAGGCTCTAGTACAGCATTATCGTTTAAATGAGTCACGATAGGCACATTATCAAATAATTTAAGTAAATTTTTTCCGTCGTATTTTTTATCCTGGTCAAATACACCATCTTTTTCTATGCCAAAACGCCATGTCCATACGTTTAAGTTTGAAAATGTTTCTTGGGTAAAATCATGCTGAACCCCAAACACTACTCCAACTTGTTTAAACTTAGTATGTAGTTGACCCCAGTTTCCTACTACAGGCTCTTTAATAGACCAACACTGTGTTAACATACCTATAACTTGCTGAACAGTGTCAAAGTTACGTTGTTGATTACGTTCTTTCCCAGTGCCTCTGTTAACACCTGTTTGTGTAATATCTACCAGTGTCAATAAGTGCCATACTTCTGCAAAATCATTCATTGTGTAGGGGATCCTCTTCCCTCAGGTATATCCCTGTTTTTATTAAATCATTAGGATGTTCAAAATAGATTGCATCAACACTAGTATAGCACAGATGCTTTAGTGCAATCAACCGATTTGTTCCCATTTTTAACGCCCATATAAACCCATCTTCACATACAACTGGAGGGTTAATCATTTCCCAGCTGGAATATGCACCTTTAATCTCTTCAAATCCACCATTCCACCACTCTAATGTAACCTTGTAGTACAAGAAGGGATACCATAGCCCATCACGTTCTATCATGGGCAAGTCTCTAGTTCGCCAACGTTCGTCATCGTGGTAGCTCATAGGACTAAGTTTATCTAAATCTACTGAGTGTATACCTGGAAGATTCTGATACAATGCTCTGCAATGTTTCATTATGTATGTATTTAACTGATAAAAAAAGCGGTGTATTTCTACACCGCTTTTTCTGTAGTGTGTAGTTAAATTAAGCCAGTTTAAATGCTGTCTTAGTTGTAACTGCTGGTGTACCGGTTGCAAAGTTAACACCATCGATGGTTCCAAGATTTATAAGATCTTCTTCTAAAGCCTGCTCCAATGTGCCAGTTACTGTTCCGTCTTCGGAAACATAGTCACTGCCGCCATTTGTACCTTCGATAATTACGTCAATTTGCTGTCCTGTGCCGTAAACTGCGCCAGCAATTAGGATATTTCCATAACGGCTGATTGCGTTTAGTGCAGAGTTCATTGCAATGAATGATCCGTCTGCGTCGACATTAAAGTCCACCATCAACATTGTGATGTCTTTACCAACAAAACGGTGTTCACCAATTATGTTAGCGACTGGGGGATGTGCTCTTGTTACTCCGGGCATATCTCTACTCCTTTATTAATTATTCATCTATTCCGTAGCAAAATATGCTACGACTGAAGATGTAATTCCTGTTGAACCAACACCAAAGTCGGATCCGGCTGCTGGAGCCACTCCGCCTTCTGTTAGGATGTGAATATTATCAGATGCACCAGCGTTAAATCCGCCGGTTGTATCGTCTGCGATGCCAACTACTGTTGTAGTTAATTGAATAAAATCAATTGCTGCATCTAGCTCATCCTGTGTCATGTTACTTTTTGCTAGTTTGGTGACCGCTAGATCCTTTCCCATTGCTGAGAAAACATTAGAGTTACGAACACCTTCTGTTACGCCTGCCATAATACTATTCCTTATCTATTAAACAAACTCGAGGCCGCTTGAGGTAACTGTTGTACCACTTACGTCCACGGTGTTCCCACCAACTGATGTGCCTAATGCACGAAGAGCAGTTTGTAGTGTTGCTGTTGTCCATGCACCTGCAGGGTAAACTGCAACTGAAATTTGTCCAGTTGTGTCTGCCTCTACTTGATACATTTCTATATTTGCTTTTGTTGCAACTTCACGAAGCATTGCTTCTACTGATTCGCCAGTTTCTAGTTCATTGCGGATGTCGTTGACATCGCCTGAAACGTCTTGCTGGATAATCTTGAAAAAGTCCATTGCAACGCCGTTTAAGATAACTAGTTCATCAGCGGTAATGTTACTACCTGTTGCTGGTGTTCCTTGTCCTAGAGCGTTACCATGGGTACGTGTAATACTTGCCATTTTTCTTTCTCCATAAATACTGCCCGTGTTTAACGAGCTTGTAATTATTTATCAGAGAAAGGATTATTTAGTTGCGCCTTTACCAATGGCATAGCCTATGCCAAAGCCACCTATTGTGCCTATAGCAGTTTTTGCCGCTATACCTAGACCAGCTTTTTTTGTAGTTGGCATTACCTTGTTGTTTTTAATTGTACCTGCATAAGGACGGTACATATCGCTTTTATACTGGTTATCGTTGCGGAAACTATTAACCATGCGGCTACTAACACTGGCACGTTCGCTGTTACTGGTTGTGCCGTAGTCAGCCATTAAACGCCTTGCCTGTTTAAGCAACCCGTTGTTAATACTTAAATTCTTTTGCATTTTAAGTAAAAAAGCGCGGTCTTGGCCAGGCATGTGACGACCATCTACAATGTTACGTAGATAACGTTTAAACCCTAGCTCATCAAATCTTAAATTACTGCTACCTACTTTATCAGAAAACTTACTAGGATTATTAAGTATAGAAGCTAGATTGTGTAAATCTGTGCCGCCAGTACGTATATTGTTAAAACTCATAAAACGCATGGTATCTTTAGCATATTTTCTTGCCCAACTGGGATTTTCATAACGCATTTGCTGTAGTACTAGCAGGTGTTCGTAGAATCCTTCAGCAATACCGTCTGCTGTACGCCCCACAGTGTCACGAACATTCCTAATATACCTTGCTTCTGTTAGCTCTTGTGTTAAGAATTCATACATTGCTTACACTTATCCTAGAGGACGTCCTTTGGATGGCATCCTAAGTTTCTCAAAGCCTCCACCTTTAGATCTAGATCTGTCAAGTTTAAATGTTTTGTCTGCATCGTTGGCTTCGCCTGCATCGTCGAGGCCCAAGGCCGAGCCCACGTCCCCTGGACTAACCAAAGGTTGGTCCGTAGCCAGCTTCGAAGCTTTGTTTCCCGCGGCACCCAAGCCATATGCCGCAGGTATTTTTTTCGCAGTGTTCCATGCTTTTTCTCCAGTAGAAGTTGGCAGGTTATTAACCCTAGCCGCGTCTGCAGCATCTTTAGCGGCTTTAGCATCATATTCTAAATCAGCAGCTTTTCTGGTTAGTTTGGCTTGTTTTCTAGGAGATAGTTGTACATTTGGATCTGTTGCCTTGTCCATGGCCTTATCAGCCTTTTTTTGTGCCTTTGCGGCACGGCTGGCCGCAAAGGCTCTCTTTCCTACTTTACGAGCTTTGTTTGCAACACTTAGAAGTCCCACGCCAGTTGCTCCTAGTGCAGCATCTGCCGCAATTTCTGCGCCGGCCGTTTTCCATTGAGCTTTTGTCCATTCCCATGGTTTCCAGCCAAATCTTGATCCCAAGTCTGCATAACTTAATCCTGCACCTGCTGCCGCGGTGAATGGCACCCAAAAAGCCTCATCCAGTTTGCTTCTGTCTTCAGATAATTGTTCACTGTGTGACTTCTGTGTTACTTCACTAATTTTCATCTTCTCAAGTCCTTGTTCTCTAAATACTTATCGTTTAACTGCACGGTTGGCTGCACTAAATGTAGATCTTGGCACTAGTTTTATGTCACCCTCTGGGTGTGCTAATACATATCCTTCACCACCTGCTTGTCCACCAATACTCTGTTGAACTGTGCCGCCTTGGGCGTCAATATCAGCAATAACCTGATCTTTGGCTTGCATAATAGTATTTACTGTTTCCCATAGTGCAATCCATCCAGTCTGATTACTAGTAATATATTCAGCAATCTTAGCTTTCTTTTTATCGCTTACTTTAGAAGTTTCCAACCATTTGGCAAAGTCTGAACCTAGTCCTTGTAGACCCGAGTCCACTTTACTATTAGTATAGGTGTAAAGAACACTGGAAAAGTCAGTCATCTGTTGTTGACGTAATTTATTCTGGTCCAATAGGCTGTCAATAGCCGCCGCATCTTTTTTAATAACTTTCTCTAGGCGGTCTAACATGGCATGGGGTACCTGTGGTGCCCGTTCAGCAGTTATAGGAGGTACAACAAGAACATCGTTACCCAAAAAGATATCAGGATCCTGTAGTGGGGTTTCTGTTCCGTCTGGCTGTACTTGTCTGTGAATAACCACGCCAGTCTTACTGGCACCAATTCTCTTGCCTAAATCACTGGTTACATCTACTGCATACTCAACGACATTGGGCTTGAACACATAGTTCTTACCTTTGATCGGTGGGGTATTAAAGTATAGTAAGTCACCTTTAAAAAATCCCACATAGTCAGCGGGTGTTGCTCTTTCATATTCATCAAAGATATATTTCATACTACTTGCAAACTTAACATACCCAGGGTTTTCTCTATTCTTACCACCGGATCTGTTTAGGAACATTTGCTCTAGGTCCGAGGCACTCTTGCTGCGCCCATCATATCCTTTAGCAGTAAACCCTGACTTATCTGTTAGTATAAACTCACCGTTAGCGTCACGGCCGAAAATAATGGCAGGTGAACCATCCCATTTAATAGTAACTTCACTATGTCCGCCTTGATCCAGGTTGCGTAGACTTTGTAATGCTCTAATAGCACCCTTGCTACCTTCCCAGAAGACAATATCTTCTGCGTGTTGGATACGTGCGGCTTCGCTTAGTGGCTTGCGTTGAGGTACGGAAAATTCCCTGAGTCTCATTTTAATTTCTCTGATAGTTGCCTAAACCACTCAGTGGTGCCTACTTGTGTATAAACTGATTCTGGAAGTGTTAACTTCTCTCTTGCAAATGCTTCTCTTGCATCTGCTGTCACTGCTTGATAGTCTGGTCTACCCTTGAGTTTAGCAATCATTGACTCAACACTATCTAGGTCACCGCGGCTAGCGCCTTTCCCAAGTAACATCTCTGCAATTTGATCAGGATCCCTGGACAATACTTCATTTGTTTCTCTATTAATTAATCCGTCTTTAGGAGACCACTTCATTCCCAGTGCTTTAGCTACAGATGCCATTAGGATAGCACGGTGCATTCCTTTAAATGGTGTGTCATCACCAGCACCCTTCATTGTAAACTTCATCCATTCAGGATCACCAAACATCAGATCTGTTTGTACATATCCCTGATTGGGATCGCCGTTAATAGGAGTTTTAAGATGAACACTAATACCTGACTTAGCAACCCACTGTCTGACATTGTCTTCTGGGTGGTTTTTCTGTGCCCAGGCAGCTATCTTGTTATATAAGTCAGCCTTATCAACCTCATTTTGGTTAACAGCAATATCCATATCACCTGATGTAGAGCGAATTCCAGTTGACCCTAATTTAAAATCTTTATGTGGTATGCCAGTAATAGCCTCAACCCAGGCTAGTGTGGGGTCTACGTCTGCTTGGTTAATACGTTGTGTTACAGGGTTTCCATCTTCGTCTTTAAAGATATTGCCGCCCTCTGATAATATTCTAGGTGTCATATTAACTATGCCTTGTTTTACTTTTTATTTTCATTTAACCCTGCTCGTTTAATTCCGACCTTAAAACGTTTGGTGTCTCGATTACGTATGCTATTAATTAGTCTACGCTCCAAATCCCCTGCTGTTTCAGCATCGTATGCATTATGTATTTGTTCAATAATATAGATAGCATTTTCGATCATTGCCTCGCCACGTGACTCTATAAGATGCTTCTTATCTCTATGGGTAGCTACGTTAGTTAGCTCTTGTAATATGCTGCGAGTTCGTTTTTTCATAGTTTATGCCTGTTTACAATGTATTTATTAAGAATTATTCGTTAAATAACAATAACCATTGTACAGGAGAAGAGTGAATGAATCGATCTAATAGAGTTTTAGCTATACACTATGCCCGATGTAGTGCTATAGCATACAGAGATAAAGCAACCAAAGAAGAGTTAAAAGAGTTAGGATACTCAAAAGCTAAGTTAATTAGTTTTGAAAGTGCTCAGTGCATGATTTTTGAGAATACAAAGGAAATAACACTGGCTTTTAGAGGTACAGAACCTACTCAGGTAAAAGATGTAATAGCTGATCTTAAAGCATGGAAACACAAGAGTCAAATAACTGTAGGCAAAGTGCATGACGGATTCTATGATGAACTTAAAAAGATATGGGATGAAATTACCACATACATTAACAAAGGTAAAGCTAAGGACAAAACTTTGCATATAACCGGACATAGTTTGGGCGGCGGTATGGCAACTATTGCTGCTAGCAGATTAAAAAATCGTGTAAAAAATGTTTATACCTACGGCAGTCCCAGAGTAGGAAATAAACGCTGGGTAAATGTTAACAGTGATTTTAATTACCAACGATTTGTTAATAATAACGATATTGTTCCTAAAGTTCCACTGTGGATCATGGGTTATAGACACTGTGGCAAGTTACAGTATATTAACTACTATGGCGATTTTAGAAGTGCTACTTTTTGGCAACGTACTAAAGATGGTTTACGAGGACGCTGGGCGGCTGCTAAACAATGGTCATTGCTTGATGGACTAAGTGATCATAGTATTAATCACTACATTAACAAGTTAGAAAATCCAATACCAAGAAAATAATTACTTTTATTGTATATCTGAACTACTCCACTAGCAATAGTTTTATGATCAGAATTTCCCGAGCATAATATTTTCATAATAATTTACTCCATTCAGAACAAAGGTTGCGGAAGTTGAGATTACGGATTTTGTCTGTACGACTTACTATATCCCAAAACGTTGTATGCGGTTTTTCTTGTATATCTAATATTGCAAGTAGCCCGTATATTTCAGGATACGGTTTGAATTTATCTTTTAGTACTTGCATAGTTTTTGCACTTACCCAATCTAAACTGTATGTGCCTAAACATTTTTGAAATATTAATTTAACTGGATCGCCTAGCCTATTTTCACTAAAACTTTCTTTATACCAATTGTACAATTCATCTAGATAATATAGGTTAAGGTATCCCCAAGTGCAGTTAATATAAAACAAATGATTAACTGGCATATGTTCATGATACCATTGCATAATGTCTACAGTGTCTTGCCATAATGCACCGGTACGTTGGTATTCAAATCTATCTTCTACATCATCAATGCTAAAATATAGTTCTACAATATCACACCTACTCCAAAGATCTAGAACATCGTCACTCACACGGTTAGTAGCATTAATATTGTAAAATACTCTAACATCGCTTAACCCTTTACTGGCTTCAATGTTTTGTAATAGTTTTACATGTGCATCACTGAGCAAAGGATCGCCACCACCATGAAAGTGAACGCTTCTAATATTTTTAAGATATTCTAAATCATCAATCTTTACATATTGATCTTTCCTGTATAAAAAATTGTCTATGTTTGTATTAGGATAAAGTTTAGCCCAATCGCTAATCCATTTACTGCTGTTGCTAGGTCCACAAATAGTGCATTTAAGATTACACAAGTTACCTACACTATAATCTAATGCTCTGGGCGTATCAGTGAGAGTTATGTCGGCGTCTTTGTGATAGTTTTCGTACAGTTCTTTACTACCCATGCGTCTACTAACAAGTCCTGCTTGTTCTGCTCGATAACAGTTATGACAGCCTGGTACAAGTTCTCCTCGCGCTACACTGTCAATAATGGCAAAATGTTCTGCACCGAGCCATGCCTGTTCAGGCGTAATATCTGTTGCGATATAACCATCGTAATTACAGCAAGGATTGTATCCTATTGTGTTTCGTGTACTCCAAAAGGCTTGATTTTTGAATATATCGTAGCAAAATCCAGGCTGTGACTTTATATCATCAGTCATTCTGCTTTAAACTCGCTAGCATATCTTTTAGTTTACTGCTTTGTACATTAGCAGTAATTTTACCTACCTCCGCATCACCACTTCCAGCAGACGCATCAGACTTGTCTTTAAGCTGGCCCATGATGTTACCACGTTCTTTGCTGGTATCTTCATCTTCTCCCAGGTCTCTAATACGCAGACTTTCTAAATCAAACTCTAAATCAACTTTACTGCCAACACCACTACTACTACGTGTTTTCATAAGTTGTAGTTGATAGCGTCCACGTTCTCGCATTGCTCTACTTGTAAAGATACCAAACACGTTATCTGCTGTATTAATCTTACTAAGTCCGCCAGCAATATGGCTGTGATCAAACTCAATCTCTTCTACTGCACCGCGATTTAACTGACTAGCTGTTACAAAGATACACTGTAATTCCTTTGCTAGGTTACGTAGTTCCTCACTGACGTACTTGTCTTTAACAAACAAGTCATTGGGACTTACTTTAGCACTAACTGGCATAACCAAATCCAAGTAATCAATAAGCACAAAGTCTGCTTTAAGATCTTTTGTTATCTCCAATTCTTTTAAGTATGCACGTATATCATTTACTGTACTCTGTGCTGGCAAGTATTTAATCTGTAGTGTGCCAGATTTCTTGCCAACCATTTTAACTTTCATTTCCACAGTGTCTAAGTCTTTAAATATTTCCTTGGTGCTAACATTTGTAAGCATACTATCAATACGCATTGCACTAAGTTCTTCACTTAGTTCTAAACTTACATACACACCACTGAGCCCGCTTGTAACCCAGTTAACTGCTAAGTTCTGCATAAACAAACTTTTACCACTGCCACTGCCGCCTGCAAAGATGTTAAGTTCACCTTTGTTCATGCCGCCAAATAGTTTACGATCCAGTGCTGGCCAACCTGTGCTTACTTGTCCGTTATTATCCTTTAACTTCATTAGTCGTTCTCTAGGGTTGTCAAAGTAACTTGTACCTAGATCTTTGGTTAAACTAATTTGTACTGCATCCTTGATCAGTTTTTCCACTGGATCATATGTGCCTTTTTCCAGCATGTCTGCCGCTTTAAGTATGGCACGTTCTAGTTCTTGACGCTTTGTAAAGCCTTCAAACTCTTCCAAGAACCAATCATTATGTCCATCTGCCATGTCTGGAATAGGCTTTGCGTTTACACCAGTTGCTGCATTTAGCTGTTCATATGTAGGCATTGCTGTGTGATTAGTGCAATGACTCTTAATAAACTCAGCCGCATCTTTTAAACTACGATCAAAGTTTTCTACATTAAAGATGTTTTGCACTCTTACATAGTTCTGTGCATCTTGCATCATCATCTCAATGAATAGTTTTTGTAAGTCTGGTGTATATTCTTTAGCCATTTAATACCTCTTGAATTTGTTTAACTACGGCAGTATATGATATAGAATCCTTTATGTGGTAATTCTGTTGATTAGGAATTTTTTCAATAGTGTTTAATCTATCAATAATAATATCTAAATCTTTAAGATTAGGTTTAAGTTCATGAATTTTCTGAACCTTAATTACTTTAGTAGTGTAACACTGAGTTTCTTCTTGAATTATTCCATGTGCCTTGCATGCCAGTGTTAACATACTTGGAAAGTTTGTTTCCCAGGGAAGATCTACAAAACTAGATGAATATATTATGTTAACATTATTAGGCAATGAAGAGTCAATTGCTTTTTTCATTTGATGTAAACTCTTACTCGCTAAATCTTGGAGGCTTCCTGGGCCTTTGGCCATTTTATATTCATATTCAGATCTAAATGCTTCTGTAAGAAAAATTATTGCTGTTATTTTATCAAAATGTTTGCTAAAATTCTTTAAGTCATATTTTGTTTGTCGACAAATTTGAAAATTGCTGTTGCCACTTGCAGCATTGTTAATTACAAGTATGTCATTGTTTGACAATGAATCTCTAAATATAAAACTGTCAGTCCACGAACACCCATTAATATATAACATTAGCATCTCCCGCAATTAAAGATACAATAGTCTGGTTTACTAGTCTGTATTGTAGCATAAAAATTATTAAAATAAGATATCTGATTACTTAATTTACTAGTTTTAATGACATGATCCTCTTTATTTTTATGCCATTGACTCTTATAATGAAAGTTATAGTGTTTGCTAAAACAGCATGGCGAATAGTAGCCGTCACTGCTGATAAAATGCTCTTTGTTATTCTTACACCTAGGATCTATAACAAAATCTCTTGATGTAGTAGTTTCAAATTTTCTTTGTACAATATCCCTAGAGGCTACTAACGACTCTAGCGTAGGACGTAGAGTGTTAATACTCTCGTCAGCTTCATTCCATCTGTCACTAGGATGAACTTCAAACTCGTCTATTCCTAGTTCATTTGATAGTAAACGTGTATATTCCATATCATTTTCATTAAACTTAAATGGAATATATTTCCATACTACTCTTACTGAGCCTAATACGCATTCGTCTATACCAACACGAATACTAGGCCAATCGCCGTTAATACGATAACGTGTAAAGTTATCTGGAGTACCATCAATGCTAAATGTTACTGTGTCTTTATCGTCTAGTATTGCATTAAGTTTTTTCCACCATGCTCTGCTTTTACGACTGCCGTTAGTAGTAATATTAACAGCTTTAGCAACTAGTTTACTTTCTTTTACTAATTCTAAAAAGTTTTTATGATATATAGGATCACCAAGATTTCCACAAAAATTAATATTATCAATATCAATATCAATGAAAGTTTTAAAGTCATTAATATTAAGATCGTTAATAGGCAATGCCTTTTTACCAAATTTAGATAGCAACTCTGTTCTCTCGCAACGAGGACAAGCTAATGTACATCTACTAGTTGGTTCTACATGTAAACTAACCATACTGTTTTCTCATTAAATTAATCTTTAAACTATTAGTTTGTTTAGCATCAATGATACTCTTTAGTGTAAACAATTTACCATAACGTATAACAGCAGCATTAATGTCTTTTACGTCAGCCTCCCATTCAGGAAAACTAACACTCCAGCCATACTCTAGTGCATCGTCTATTAACTTCTGTCCTGCTTTGTCTCTGTCAGGTACCAACACAATTTCCCTGCCCAGTGTATCAATAATTTGTGCCTGGGTGTCATTGCATCTATTGGTAAGTGTAGCAACACCACCAATAGTGAGCGCATCGATAACTCCTTCACATACCACACTGAACTTTCCCCCTATTACCTGTCTATCTATACCATATACATAATTACTGTCATAGTTATTAAAGTACTTGGGCTTTGTTTTTTCGTCAACTGCTCTAGCTGTTGAGCCTATTACACGCCCTTGCCAACTGCAAGGGATAATAATACGTCTGTACATTCTTCCTGGCTTTGTATCGCTCCATCGTAACTGGTCTATGGGCATACTTCTGCTTAATGCATAGTCTTGTAACTCTTGTGGTGCTTCTGATAATGGCACACAATCTTGTGGAAGTACACGATCTTTAAATTCAATAGTAAACTCTGGCTCAGCTTCCTCTTCTTTAATAACTACAGTTTCTTTAATACGCAGTGCTTCAACAACCATGCGTTGTCGTTCGTTCTCCGCTACGCCCATCCAGTCTAGTAGTTTGCGAAACTTGTAACTTATATGCCTACCAGGTCTCCATCCAGTCTTATAGCCACAGTTAAAACAGTGATACGTTACAGCTTCGCCATCTGTAATTACACCACCTCTGCCTTTTTTATCCATGCTTTCAGCATTGTGATGACAACATACAGCATTAAATGTATACCATCCGCCAGGACTACGCTTTAACCTAGGTAGATTATCCAATACAGTTTGTTGTATAGAGTTCATAGACTAATTCTAACTGGAGAGATGTTATGCATAAGATTATACTTTAATAATTCGACATTGTCAATCGTCCCGTATACAAGAACTCCACGCATATCTTGTAATGACCATTTTTCAATTTGCCAATGCTTGCACCAGTTGTTTTCATAAATCTTCCACCATTTGTTAAACCCATTAACATCATTGTTGTCTAATAGATCTATATCCTGCATAGCTATACAAAGCACAGGGTTAAGTTTATCCCAGGGTTTAGCTAACTCACAAATACGTCTAATATTGTTGGGCTCGCCATCCTTCCAATATAGGTAAGGAGTTTTGCCTAATTCTGACCACTTTGTAAACACGTCACCAGCGGCAATCTTAGTAGTTAGGTCAGTATATAAGTCTTTATTAATTTTTTTTATTAACGGGCCTGCCTTTTCACGCCAATCAAATTTGATTGTACTAGAAATCTTTGGATTTTTTCGTTCACATATATGTATATGTTCGTGGAAATCTAACCATGCTGGGGTTCCGTTATAATTATCTTCATATATTTTATGTATTTCGTTATAGTAAGTTTGGTCTAATTCTAAACATCGCGATATGTCTATGTTTATGTCCAACAGTTTACCAAAATGTGCTAACTTATCTACTAAACTTTTAAAACTGTGCTGTGATGTATAGCAGGGATTGTCCCACTCTTTAAAAGGAATATCAACATGCTGAAGATGCCTATACATTGTATGTACTTCAGACCAAGCTAGGCAGTCACGAGTTTTAATTTCTATACTAGATTTGTCATTAAATAACAATTTCATAGTATTATTATAATATATCTTTAACTAGTTTTGCGATATGTTTTTGCTCAGCTCTAGCTTGATCAAGTAAGTTAAATCCCTGCTGATAATTGTGCTTAACACGCCCAGGATCGAATTCTACACATGTTTCTACACATGTTTCTTTAACAACATACTCCACTTTTTTTTGTGTTAGCATGCCGTCATACATGTCACAGCCAAGCTCTGGAAAAACATCAAAGCCCAGACTTTCCAATAGCTGGTTACTGTTATTGCCCAGGTTAACGAATGGATGTTGAGCTACTATAGGCTTAAAAGACTTTTCAGTTAAAAATTGTGTACGAGCCCAGTATGTTTCTAAAACAATGCTGTACTTGGTCCAGGCATACCAGTCTGGGTTGCCCGTAGTAAAAAAGTCAGTATTATTTTCGTTTGTTAACGTTTGATCATCTGGTAATAATATGGGTATATTATCTTCTAACCAACCAGCAAACTCTGCACCTGGAGTGTATGTAAAGTCAGTATCAGCCTGATATTGCTGGCTAACTATCTCTGCAATGGGTCTGTTTGTTCTTCCATGTATAGCTTTTGTATTAACCTGACCCAGATAACTTATAAAGTTTTCTCTTATTAAATCACGTTTCCATAGTTCTTCTAGGAACATTAATCGTTCAGGTTTATGGTTACGCATCATACATAAAAATTCTCGTCTATCCTCAAGCTCATACCAGGGCTCTGTCCGTATTAAATCCATGTGAAATCCGTATTGCTTTTCCCATTTGATAGGATGTATCCTAGGATGCACTGGTAATAATTCTGGGTCACTGGTTATAATTATAAAATCTAAATCCATGTTATCAATTTGATTGGATATGCGATCATCTGCCGGATCCCACCAACAGTACAGTACAACAGTTCCAGTATAATACTTTTTAAGAGCACCAAATTCAGGCAAACTAAAAGTGTCAGCATACCAAAGGTCTTTTGTTTTAGGTATAAGTTCCAGCAACTCACGCAACATATTACCCTGCGGAGTTAACTGACTATAATGTTCATTCCCAGTCGAAAGGCTGAATTCTATTGACATCAATTAAACTTCCCGAACCTGAATTAACTTTACTTTCAACATTTGGCAACCTGTCTTGTGGTATTTTTTCTGGAAATACTGTAATCTCTTGTCTGTGGGGACGATCACTTTCAAATATGTAACTTTCACTAGCATCACAAAGTTTGTCTATTAATGAATGATTTAAACTTGTATCTAAAGTTTTAGCAAAACTTGCATGTTCTCTAGGACTAGGATGTCTATCTCCAGGTAGTGTTTCTTTCCAATCCGTTTCATTAGGGCCTGTGTAACCTAGAAACTCTGCCATACTAGGTTTAAAATAATCTTGAGTAGCGTACACATCCTCAAATTGTAAATCAATTCTTTCCATGCTAGTGAACGTAAAGTCACATCCTATTGCTTGTAGCATGTTAATAGAGGCTCTAAAATACGTTTGATTCTCTAGAGCTATTTGATCTTCATGTAGATATTTTACACGCTCTTTGGGTTGATACAAATATGCATTACCAGGCATGTCCCAACCTTGTTCGTTTGTGTAATCTGCGATACGCCAAGGCTGACTCCACATTATGGCTACATAATCTTCTGCTGTTATGCCACGCAAACTGCTACATTCAATTAAGCTATGAAATACAAAATCATTACTGCCGCCAGGTAGAGCCCAGTTTTCGTATGCTTCTGCTATACCTCCTGCATACAAATAATCAGCCCATGTTGGCCATTTGTAAAGTGTAAAACTACATCCGAAGGCAAAGAATCTATTATACATTTTTCTTAGCCCTTATCCATGAATGTAGCAATTTAGCATAATATGCATGCCCTGCTTCAGTAGGATGATCACCAGCAGTAATGAATGTTCTATCTAAGCGTTCAGCTTCTTTTTTTAATACATCCAACATATTTCTGCCTTGTTGATGGAAATTACCATAATGGCCATTTACATTTGGTAGTGCGTCAAACTGTATTAATTTTATTCCATGACTTTGGCAAACGCTATTAACAAACAACTTTGCATTTTTAGTTATCTGTTCGCTGCGATCATAACTTAAGGCTAGCCATTCCTTAAAACTATCCATAAATAATTCATCATTATCATTGTTGTAACGTATAAAGCCATCATGTACCCAACGTTGTTGATCATCACTCCACCAACTATAGCGTAAATGATTTGTCCAAGCTACAGCAATTATTATATTAGAGCAATCATTTTCATGAACATATTTTGCAAAATTTTCTTGTAATGCATAATTACTGCAACCCGGTTCTGCTAAATTTATTGCTTTACAATCCAGCCTTTCAGCTAATTGTCCCAACCATGTATGCTTTTCTCTATAAGGAGTATTGTCATTATGACGATCCCAACTATCTTCTAGTTCTGGATTTAATAATTCACTGCCGTATGTAAAACTACAACCAAATCCTACTAGGGTCATGGGCGATACAGTACTTTACTAAGTGTACCAGAAGTTGTTGCTCTAGTAAACCGTATTGCACTGTAAACACCGTTCCAACTAAACACCACATTATCAGTCTGCGATGTGTAAGTTTGAGTACTAATAGTTGTGAAATCGTCTGAACTGATTCCCCCGCCGCTGGGGTTAAGACTTCCTGCAACGGTAAGTGTGCCTGTAAATGCACTTGAAAAGTAAACTTGAGCACTATGCAATGCTACATTTCGATTAACGTGTGGGTCCAAATAAATTATACTGCCAGTATCGCCATTACCAAAGTCTTCTGTTGTACTTGCCTGGAATGTTGGATATACACCTTCTACTAGCTCTAGTACACCGCCAGCACCATAGTTATCATCACTGTATCCAATTTGTACATTACCCTCGCCGTCTGTAACTTTAAAGCTATACGTGTAATATTTGCTATCCAAATTATAGGTATCTACATCACGTAGTGTAAATTCACCATATCCAAGTGGCGCATTAATATTAGTAACACTCCTGGAAAGTAGTGTCTTATTTGTATCTTTATCAATCATTATAAAGCTAACAGTCTTGTCTGTTAAGCTAGTCTTTTTTTGATCTCTGTTAACAAAATTTACTCTGACTGGATTATCGATACCTCTGTAAACTTTGATGTTTGGTGTATAAAACATGCTCATAGTATTCCCCGCAGTCACATCAGTAGTTGTAACCTGTAATTTTTGTTTGTATAAGTAACTAGTGATGGTACCCATTATAATACTATTTATAGAGAATTTATGACAAGATTAAGTGACGAGATAAAGGAAAAGTACCCTTTTCTAAGCATGCTAACGTATGGCGGAAATGAGTATGTAGGCATTATTCAAAACAGCGATGAAGTTGTATTAAGTCTGTATAATTATGAAGCCTTATATAGTCATGATGTGCAAGAATTTTTAGATCTAGCAGAGATTTGGTGGTGGGAAAGTAATCAGCGTATACCTATTAACCTGTTTTTAAAGCATGACTGGAAGAAATTTGCATATACACTTACAACATTTAACATAAAAGATGTTGAAGTTAAGTTTGGACCCAGTGTTAATATAGCAGAACTAGCAAAAACACGAAGCAAACGTAAAAATATTACCCTAGTTAAAAGAGTCAAGTAATTCTGGAGCAACTTCTAGTAATTTTAGGTTATGATCTGACTCATAAAATTTACAATACTTTAAAAATTTTCCCACCAACTCCGGTTTATAATCCTGTTGTAGACAATAACTAGCAAGATCTCCAGATAAATTTAAATCCTCACCTTGAAAATTATTGGTACCCTGTACATTTACATTATCCATTTGTTGTCGTCTGTACTCCGGAGACGTAATAGCTAAACTTAGATAGTCAGGGTTTGTTAAGTTTTGATATGTAATCTTTATACCTAACCCATCACACCACGTTATTAAATCTACCAATCCATGCAAACTTAATGCTTGCATAGTGTGGTGTACACCTAAGAACCAACGTGGATTATTAAACTCTAAAAACTTACAGATGTTAGATTCAATCTGTTGCCAACTACTTCGTTTCCTGACATATTCTTGTAACTTTCCTGTTCCTTCTAAACTTACTGTTACGACAATTGCTTTATACTTGCCCAGCTTGGATAATGTATTCACTAAATCTATACTACCGTTAGTTACTACCCATAATGTTATTTTTTGTTTATGTGCGTCTGGCACAGAAGCTAATCGTTTTAAGAATTCTTGTTCTAATAACGGTTCACCACCTAGTATTTTAATACTACGTACACTAGTTGTTGATAATACATTATCTAACATTTGCAGGCTAGTATTTCTATAGTTAGTGTTTAATTTCGCATCCATAAAATTTGAATTTTTTTTACTATACTCTTGCACAAATTTGTTATCTAGATTCGCTTTATATTTGTTAAAGATTAAACTACTATCTCCCGGATGACACATAGCACAAGCATAATTGCAACGGTTACCTATCTTTATATCTGCCTGGATAATTTTTGTTTTAGCTTTTTTAGCTATATTATCAGGAATATTTTTGTTGTGTAAAAACTGTTGATTATATATGTGGCGTAAACTTGTTAAGCCTGCTTTTTCTTTTTGCCAGCATACACCGCACTCTGGTATAGATTGCCCGTCAATCATGCGTTTTCGTGCATCGGCCATGTAATCAGATTTTAAATAATCATCTATCTGATATATGCTTTTTTTAGATCTAAAAACACAACAGGGTCGTATACGAAAGTCTTGATCTTTCCGTATTGCATTAAACAATGCTACACAAAATTTACTCATCTGAATAAATTCATATGGACTACTACTAAGTGTGCATAACTTACAGCATGGGCCTTTTTAAAGAAATACTTATCATTGGCTGGACGATCCCACACTGTTTTACCAACTTCTGCCCAGGGTTTGTTACGCAAATAGCTTTTGCCGGGACGCATTACAGCCAAAAACATTGCCATACGTGGAATACTATCTGGTTTCATGCTTTTAACCAAGTCGTAATGGTTGCCAATGTGTACAATCTTTTCACAGTATTCAGGATCTTCCCAGAGTTTACTCCAATTAGGCTCAGTGGTCATCAGTTCTACTAAGTGAACCTCGTCACGGACCTGTTCATACACGCTAACATTAAGTAAATCCAGCTTAAAATAACCAAGTTGTTCTGCCGCTTTGTGATCAACAGTAGCCAAACCATCACTGCCACTGGGAATGTCTGTAAAGTAAACTCCTGTATTATGCTGTTTTCCTGTTTCTAACCTAGCACCAGTATTGCTAATTAGTCCCAGCACCTGAGTTCTATTTTTAAAATCTATATCAATATCTGGTAAATCGATCATAATTTAGCCTCACTTAAAATATGTTTAACCCACTCGGTGTCAGCCAAGTAGTCTACAAACTTACGTTTCCAAAAATCAGTATCTATGTAAGGGAACGCTATTTCAATCTGCTCTGGACTTAACTTATCCAGCATTTCAATACCACTAGCACAATTAAATAATACCCAGGGACTGATGCGTCCTGTAGTAATGTCATGTGTAACACGATTAGGATTAGCATACAAGAAGTAATGGCTGTATATGCTTTCTTTCTCTTCTGCCCAGGATACCATGGTTTCCATGCTACGCTCTAGTGCATCCTGCACACTCTCACGGCGTAGATGGTTAAACAAAAAGTCCTGATAAAACTGATCCTTGCACCAGTGATCCAGCTTTTTGTTTTCTTTAATAACGTATTCAATAAACCCAGCAATGTTAATTGCACGTATATTCTGGCAATGCCTACCAAACTTTACAAATGCATTATAGTATGGTCCAGTTGCAAAGTCTGCATATGTTTTAAACTTAGCTGACCCTTGTGTTATCTCATAAAAACGCAGATATGCCGCTAATCCAATCTGTACACCAGGTTCTTTTTCCTGTTGTGCTCTGCGCTTTGGCTCACAAAGATGTGCCGCAAGGGTACTTTCCTTGCGATACTTTTTGCCACAGTAACGACATTCAAATTCTTTATCTACCATTTGTTTATTCATTATAGCATCTACTATAACGTTAGTCAAGTCGCTCATTCCCCTGACTCAGTGGCGTGAGCTTTTAGTTCTTTGGTAGTAGTGATACTGGTCATTAAGTCCAGTTCATCATTTTTCATATTGGGATACATCTCAGCCAGTGTCTTGCGTATCTCGTTACTCTTGTCTTTCTTCTTTTTCTTATTGCCTACCCACTGATGGAATTGTTTTCCCATGCCAGGACTCACTGTACACAACAATTGCCATACCAGTTTAGGGTGCTTGCTAAGTGAAAAGTAGTTAGAATTAACACGTTGGTTAGTAGCCATTAAGTAATATGACGCTAGTTCTGTATTACCTTTTACCAGACTCATATAACGATTCAACAAGAAGGGTGCAATTTTCTTTTGCTGTTCCGGAGTGCAACGATCCCAGAACTCCATGTCCTTGTTATCCAGTGCGCCCAGTACTTGGTTAAGAGGTAAATCAGTCATATCTTGTACCGTTAGTTCTTATATGTTCTGCAAAATGCAACTCAAACATGCGGGCTTCCGCTAAGTCAGCAAATGTTATAGTATAGTACCTGTTGCTATTACTACTATATATTTTACGTTCTGCTAGTAGTTGAGGTCGATCTTTAAAATATCTTTCCAATCGCGGAAAGAAATCTCTAATTATAAAATAATGAGTCTCATTTTCTGGATTAACACGATATTCAAATTGTCTGTAATCTTTCTTTTTGATCAACCAATATAACTGTTGACCCATGTTTAAAATGCCTTGGTAATATCTACAACTTCATTTTGCTTGTTTATTTCTTTAGCACAATAAACACATTTAGGCTTGTCTCCAACTTGAATAGGGATAGCTAATATTTGTCCTTGTTTAAGTTTAGGAAAGAACCATTTTACATCTGTGTACAAATCTACAATGTCTATGGGCAAGTAGTCAGCAATAAAGCCGCTAATAGGATTAAAACTAAAAGCCTTGAATCCACGATCGTTTAAACTACTTAAATTTGTCATTTCTAAATCGCCATGATCTGGTTCCCCTATAAGGATTTTCCAATCAACTGGCATCTTAATTCTGTTGCCAGCAATATCCAATACCAGAGCTGGAGCATTGAAACTTTCCAAAAATATAAGAGGTCTGAAAAAGTAATCTGGATTTTGCGGATCACTGTTGTCTAGGATAGCAAATAGAAGATCCTCTACCTCGTCAGGTATTTCGTTCATTTCGTAGGCTTTATCTTCTAGTGTTAAAATTCGCATTAAGGTATCCTTGTTATATTCATAAGTTTATTAATTAAGTCCAGTCTACTTTTTGAACCGTAAAGGGGTAGTTTGCCTCTTTATAGAACGCTTTCCTTTTGGTAAGGTGCCTCTTCGCGAACCTACACGTCGATGTAACATCCCATATCTGGACAAAGTCCTTGTCTTCTGCTTTTCTAATTCCTCTTCCGATACTTTGGATAACACGGACGAAGCTCTTGCCGGGTTCCAACAATACCAAATTAAAAATACGGGGTATATTAATACCAACACTGGCAACACCATAAGTAGCAATAATAACTTTACCAGTTGCGTCAGCCACCTCATCATAATGATCCTTACGCTCCTGTGCCTTTGTTCCACCGCTAACAAAAACGGAAGACGGAATCCTTTTCTGTAATTCTTTTCCTGCATTTATTCTGTCCACCAATACCAGCGTATTACCAGTATCTTTAATATTATCTATTACACCACCAATGTAATCTAATCTATCAGTGGCTTCCAACAAGTATTTAAGTTCACTCTGATAGTTTGTATACTCTTTTACATCTATTAATTGTAACACATTCACTTCGCAATTTGCAAGAACTCCTTTGTCTTGCAACTCTTTAGCACTAATGCTGCCGGTTACTGGCCCAATGCTACAAAACAAACTTTGCTTTTCGAAATCTTCCTTGGGTATTGTTCCAGTTAATCCCCAGCGTACAGGTATATGACTCATTACTCCTGTTAGCAATGTCTTGAGTGCATCTGCTTTTGCCATGTGTACTTCGTCTACCATAATGCAAACTACGTCTTCTAGGAAGTCTCCAATAGTAATCTCTGCTCTCTGATTCTTGGTATTTTTTAACAGTATGTTTAAACTCTGCCAGGTACAAATGGTGTGTGTTTTGCCAAACTCCTTGCGGTCACCATAATATACGCCAACATCTAATCCCATGTTAATGTAGTCTTCTTGGGTTTGCGTTACCAGGCTCTTGTTAGGAACAATAATAACTGTTCTGCCATGTGCTTCGCATCTGTGACTTAGCACGGCTGTAATAAGTGTCTTACCAGCACCAGTTGCTACTTCTTGTAAGCTCTGCGGATTTGTTAGGAAATTATTAATAACATCTACCTGATAGTCACGCAACATAATAGGTTGCCCTGCGGCTGGATGCTTGTCAGGCCATGAAAACTCAGCATAACTATCTGCTGTTACAGGCTCTAAATTCAGGTCTATCTGATAATCACGTAAGTCGTTTAACGTAACATCATATCCGTCACTCTGCAATACAGTAAGAATTTCTGGTAACAAGTTAATGTAAGTACTGCCTCCCATTTGGAAAAAAGCAACCTTGCCGTCCCAACGTCCTAGCCTTACCGCTGGCATATAGCGAGCACCTGGCACATCATACTTAAACTTATTACTCAGCTTACGCCTGGTATCCAAATCTAAGCCTTCTAACTTACAGTTAACTTCATCGTTGACATGAATAACGCACGGCTTCATTTATTTCCCTTTTTTCTATTTGCTGTTTGTCTCATCTTATATTCTATTGTGTTATTAACTACCTCATTATCGACAAAGCTGATTACGTTATCCATAACATATTCCTCTTTTAATCTACATGACCACCTACCATCAACGTATGTTTTCTTATTTCTCTCATTATGTTGTAACCGAGCATGCGACGGTACATCGTTGTCTTGGCAAAATTCCACAATATTATCCGTTTCGTATACTACTTTATTCTCATGATCAATTATAATATAGTGCTTTCTCTTCTTTGCTGCTCGTCGAGCAATAAATTCCGGATCGTCGGCCACAACGCGGCCAAAGCTCGCTGACATTTTTCTTTTTGTTTCTTCGCTATGCGGTGCTCGTTTTCTTCCCTTAATACTTTTTCGGATTTTCTCTCGGTGCTGCTCTCTTTCTTCATCGGACATAACTTTCCAATAGTGGTCTCCGCCCTGTCCGCCGCTGGATATATTGTAACCCACTGATTTGTCACGTGCGTTTAATTGTTCTATCCAATATCCTTCTAGCTCATCAATTTCAGCATCATCGCATTCAACAATTATTTCTTTAGTAAAGTTTTCTATTCCATATTTTTTAATTGCATGCGTTATAATAATCCCTGATCCAAAATAATCATCCATGCTATACTTACTTTTTCCAACATATATTTTACCGTTTAATTTGTTTGTAATTTTATAGATTATACTCATAAATCTAACCTTTCAATTTATACATTTATTTATCGTTTTAATGTATAAATTGATGAGTTATTTCAACAAGGTTTCATATATCTTTTCCGCTATTTGTTTATGACCTTGTTCTAGTGGATGTCCGCCAGGTCCATGCGGTGTATTATATGCCCATTCAACAAATCCATAATTAGGCCAACCAACAAATTTTGTTGTATCAACAAGTTTTATATATTCTTCATTAGAGTTGTAACGTTCTTGATTGTCGAACGTATTACACATTATATACTCTATGCTGTGATTTTGCAAGAAACTTTGTAGTAGGATAACTTGTCTTAGCCAGCGACGATACTCGTGTACATCATTATTGTACCTAGTAATATATTTAATTAAATCGTGTCTGTATTTTAGTTTAGGATCTTCATCAAATACACGATCACTACATCCGGGCCATACATCGTATACCCCCCATTCGTCTGCAAACTCTGCGCGAGCGCAACTTGTCCAAGCAACTATTACTAGTTTAGGCTTGTGCTTTGCAACTGCTTGCATAGTTTTCTTAACCATAAACTCATTGCTAACTCCAGGTGTACCATCATTAATTAAATGGTAACCAAGACGATCAGCAACTAACTTGGGCCATGCTTGTGTTGCGGGATCGGATAATTCTTGTCCGTATGTAAAACTATCACCTACTGTGTAAATCATTGATATATCTAACAATGTTTTCTGCTATCCTCTTATGTCCTAGTTCCAACGGGTGTCCATTAGGCCCTTGCGGAGTATCATAGGCCCATTCTACTAATCCATGGGGATAGTCTATGAACTTAGTCTTATCTAGCCTAGCAATCCAGGGCTTAATTAAATCACTGTCCTGGTACTTTACAAATAAATCTTGGTTACCAAAGCTAGATGTTTGTAGATAATCTACATTATTAATCACTAGTACGTCTTGAATTGCAACCATGTATGATATTGTTTTTAAGAATTGGTGTTCTTGATCACTATAATTGCCGTACAATTCTTTAAACCATGGACTCAGCTGAGTCCATCCTGGATTAACTTGTACTATGCCGTTATGTTGAATATATCTATTAGATATATTTATTTTTTTATTAGTATATAGCTCATAACGCCCGCTGTCACTCCAGGCTATTATCATATGATCCGCTTTTGGTGCTAGTTCAACAGCCTTACGAAAAATATATTCATTACTGGCACCTTTTAATCCCCAGTTTTCATATCCAAGCAATGCCGGATATGCGTTATTCCTATCAGCTAATTCCTCTCCGTATGTAAAACTATCGCCTAGAGCTACTTTTTTCATTACATCCATTCTAACATAAGGACGGCGGTGTGTCTATTTCTAAACACACCGCCTGCGTTTGGCTGTACCTTGGAGGAGAGGAGGAGCAAGTGGTACAGCTAACGATCTCTATGCTCGTTTCATGCAAGTTGACTCTGCAAGTACACGCCACTTATCTGAGATCTTCTTGAGATCTGCAACTTTAAGGGCCATACGCAAGCTCATTTCACGCAACTTGTTACGGTTCTCAAACATGAAGTCCAGGACTTCTTGCTCTTGCTCTGGAGTAAATCCGTAATCAGAACCAAACAATTTACCAGTACGTGCAATCTGTTTGATGCGAAGATACTTGTCACGCATCGTATCCAGTGTAAGATCCAGGTAATGGCAACGTGATTGCAGAGCTTCTAAGTGGTCCTGCAAACGGCGGCTTTTTACGTTTTCAAACTTGATGTTAGTGATAAAGCATGCAGTACCTTTAAACTCAAAGCTATTAGGAATGCCTTCAGCACGTAACTTAGCTGAATCTGCGTTCCAGAAGATCTTACGCTTCTTACCTGAATCCAATGCGGCTTTAAGAATGTTAAGGGCTAGATCGTCCATCAGCACACTATCGCAATCGTCAAATACTAGTACGTTGCCTTTTTCGCTAAACTCATGCAATTTAGCATACAAGCCCAGTGCAGTCATTGCACCTTTAACAACCTCAAACTTGCGGTTGCGGCTAGCAACATCTTCAAAGATGCTCTGCTCTTCAAGAGTCTGTGTAACACCGTAACTCTTGCCAACACCTGGAGGGCCCGTTACAATCATTGCACGGATATCGCCACTCTTAAGAGCGCCAGTCATTTCATTTAAGATTTCAAAACGGTCTTCAATCTCTTGCATCCGCTTTTCATCTTGTTCTGGAGTAAAGCTATCTAAATCGCTAGCAGTCTTAATATCTGTATTAACTGCTAGTGCGGAAAGTTGACGATCATATGCATCTTGCTCAACATCTACAATGTCTGCTTTTGTGCATTTAATACGAACTGGGCGAGCATAGTCGCTACCAAGGATAGTACCATCTACAGTGATGTAAGATCCACGGGCACCAGTCTTGAATTGCTTAATTACAGGGAATACCTTGTCAGTAACTTGCAACTTCTGGTATGTACCTGACTTAATAAGAACGTAATCCATCTTGTTTGCTCCTCCAAGCATTAATTTAACTTACTCATACATAATAGCAGATTATGCCATTATGTCAACCGAAAACTTAAAGGCCAAGACCTAAAGCAGGTTTGACCATATTAGCCGGTACACGCCATGATGTTGCAGAGTTAAGATCCTCAACAACTAGGTTCTTGCGGTTGACCTTCTTAATTTCGCCAACTACCTTGTTGCCACGCTTGCCAGTAAACTCAACCCGATCACCAACAACAAAACTACGGGCGGCTTTGGTGTTCAAAAAGTTACGGCGTAACTTAAAAGCCTCGGCTACGTCGTTCAGCTCGTCGTTATCGAGGATTGCAATGGCTTCAAGTGCTTTGTTCAAATTGGACATCATCTGCTCCGTTGTTTTCTAACTATAACTTATAATAGCACAAATTTATCTATGGTCAACCAGAAAGGATAAATATCAACAAAAAAAGGCATAAATTATGATTTTTTTACAAACTTTAGAGGGATCTTGCGATGCTGAAGACCCAGAACCTACTAAAGTCCATGGCTCCATGGGCATTTAAAGCATACATTGTATGGAGTATTTGTGCTGACATAATTGCTGTTTCTGCAATTTGTTGGTATATTTTTTCTTAGAATTGGTTGACCAGACTTAGATCTGTGTTATTATATGTATAGTTAAACAACACAAGAGACCAACAAATGAGCTACATGACAGACAAATTTACAGCAGGTGAAGTTGTTATTAAAGATTTTGTTTGTGGTTGGGAGTTTGAAGAAGGCTTTGATGGTGGATATGAGCACCGTCCTTTGATGGCGGATGCCATGAAAGAATTGCTAGAAGCTGGTTTGGTTACTGAGCAACATGTAGAAGCTACAGAAGTTGCTCGTTCAATCAGCGTAAAACAGAGCATGGAAGTTTATATGCAGGCTCAGGCAGAACGTACTCCAGAGCAAATTGCTGAAGAGCGTTTTGAAGCTAGAGCCGCAATGGACTCGTTTCCTAGGAAGCCCTGGTGTAGACATGGTTAACGTGTTTACTGGTGAGAGATACACCACGTAATGAGTGAAAAAGGAAAAGTTATGAATAAAAAGAACGCAAGATTTTGGATTAAAGAGCGGGATAGCCAGCGGCGGTGGTTTGCGAACCACGGTGGCAACTTGGCTGCCTATGTTGAACGGTATGGTAGTATTGATGATGAAGAATATTACGGCCAGGGTGGCGAAGCTATTTTCAAGGCCGATAAGGGCGCATTTGATCTGGCTGAAAAGAAGGGTCTTGCGGCCCAGAAAGTTTTGGGGTTGTTGTTATGAGTAAGATGAAAAATTACATGATGGATATCGAAGAGTTCTGTGATGGATACTTCTATGGTGGTGACTCAGAGTTCACCGTTGATGAGGTAGCCGCAGATGCTGATAAGTTTTTTCGGTCAACCATGGCGGGTGACTATGCCCGTAAATATCTCGAAACACAGTTAGGAGAATTCTAATGAAAAAGTCACTTGCAATCGCTGCTGTAGCATTAACGATGATGACAGGGTGTCAAACTTCGACAAGTGCTCAAGACTTTCCTTTGGGCCCTGGTGTAGACATGGTTAACATGTTTACTGGTGAGAGATACACCACGTAATGAGTGAAAAAGGAAAAGTTATTAAAGAGGAGATCTCATGAATACTGTAGTTATGGTTACCCTGGTAGGTAGCACAATGGTAGGAAGTGCTCAGTTTAAAAACATGGACAGTTGTATGTTTGCAAGAGATGCAGTACAATCACAGGATGGCGTGTCTGCTAGTTGCGTTTATCGGTATAAAAAGCCTAAAGATCGTAAAGGCGAGCAGATGTTTGCTGCTATGCTTAATGCAATGGCAGCAATGGCTGCCACTACTAAGTGCGGAACACTTACTGAAGATACTGATCCAAAGTAAGCATAAAATGAAACACGTAGTAAGATCCCAAACTGGAAATGTAGATTCACTTAATGAAGAGCAGTACTTTAGGCTGGTAACTAATGCTCGTCAAGCATATGATAATTGCACTGGTGAATGGGGTAAAAACTATTGGTCAGGTGTTATAGCCGCTTTGAATAGGTATTTTGGAAGGCTAAATTAATGTTGCATTTTTTACTGCTTGTTATAGTTATTATACTCTTAGCTCAGTTTTTTCCTAGCGTATTAAGTTTTATTGGATGGGTTATTATAATTTTAGCAGTACTTCTTGGTATTTTTATCTATTGCCATAGCTAAGGTAAATACAGCATGCAGACATTAGAACGTGCAGACATAGAAAGTATTGACTATGGCGGGCATGAAAGTGACATAACAATCGTGCGTGGCTATCAGAATTATATGGTATCTGATAACGCTATTTCAGCATCCAGCAATCCTACAAAGTCACGGCCATGGACTGATACAAAAGTTAAAAGCGAATTCTTTAAAGAAATTATTAACGATATCCGACCCAAGACTTACGCTGACTTTGGCTGTAACCTGGGATATTACGTATTTTTAAGTTCAATAGCACGTATCCCTAGCATGGGAGTAGACTACAACATGGAATACATTGGCGTTTGTCAGAGTATTAAAGCTAGACATCATGACTTGCTAAGAGATTCTAGTTTTACCCATAGCAATTTAGAGGGCTGGGTTACGTGTAGTGACACATATGATTTGTTAACAGTGTTTAATGTTATACATCATCTCTATGATCGTACTGAACAATATCGCGACATGGATAAACTAGTTGGTGACTTTGCTAGCAAGAGTAACAAGCACGTACTCTTTGAGTTTCCAACAGAACGTGACAAAAAAGGCCATAAATGGACAATAGATACTGACTACACAGAAAAACTGTTTGTAGAATCGGTTAATAAAAATTTTAGTAGTGTAAAGAAAATACCAGGACAGACATTAGAACGTCCGTATTATTTGTGTACCTTGTAGTTGAATCAATCCCACGACCCGGGGCTAAACACATCATAAGCTATTATCTAGCGATTCCTTCATGAAGGCTGTCGAGGTTTCAACTGCCACCATAGCATCGCGACAGTAGGCATCTGCACCAATATTAATAGCAAACTCCTCATTCAAAGGAGCGCCGCCTACTATAACACGGTAATTATTACGTAATCCACGTTGTTCAAGTTCATAAATTACAACCTTCATATATCCCATTGTCGTAGTCAATAATGCAGACATGCCTAGAATATCAGCATTATGTTCTTCTAGAGCAGTTATATACTCATCAACATCAGTGTTAACACCAATATCAATAACTTCAAATCCTGCACCTTCTAACAACATGCTTACTAGGTTTTTGCCTATATCATGTATATCACCCTTAACAGTTCCAATAACTATGGTGCCAACCCGCGGTGCATCTGATTCAGCTAATAAAGGTCGTAGAATAGCCATTCCCGCCTTCATTGCATTTGCTGCAAGAAGAACTTCCGGTACGAATAAAATGCCATCTCGAAAATCAATACCGACAATTTTCATGCCGGCGATTAGAGCCTCATTGAGAACAGCGTAAGGTTTCCAATCTCGGTTAAGTAGAATTTGTGTGCCTTCTGCTATTTCAGCAGCAAGCCCATCATACATATCATCATGCATTTGTAGGACAAGATTTTCATCCGTTAGTTCATTAAGAACAACATTGTCCATCTTTATTAGTTACCATATCCAAGGAATCTTACCCTTACTTGCATAAGATAACCATCCCCATAGAGCCAATATAGTTGTAATTACTGTGGTTATTTGCCATGTCCATGTCCAAACTTTTATCCAAAAATCGTGAACCTCTTTATCATGCTGCTTATCCATTTCTTTTTGAGCTTCTACTTGTTTTTTATGCTCAGCAATCATTTTCTTTCTTGTTTCTAAAATCTCAGTCCATGTGCCCTCGCCGAACTTATTGTCGATTCTGATTCCAAGATTTAAAATCTCTCTATCCATCTTCTTCTGCTCAAGCACCATAGTGGCTACAGCACCAACACTTAGATCATCGTCCTCATCCTCTCCTGTTGTTTTAGTAAACATAGAACGCATTTTACTTTTAGGTTTTTTTGCGTTTTGATTTTTATGGATATCTCTCTTAACTTGGTCACGACTTTTAAAAAGATTGTCAATGTGATGAGCTATATCACCAACATCATTTGCCGTATCAATCATACTCTTAATACCGGTGACCGCAGACTTTGCTAGTGCAATGCCAGCTAATATTTCTGCAACCATAATTACCTACTTCCAGCACTCCTCCATGAGTACGTACATATTTATATTGTTTTAGCCCAGTTTTTAAAGGCATCTAGATTATTAATATACCAGGGATTGTTATAATCTTTAGCACCTGCATCTGGATCATGAAATAGTACTTTCCCTGGATAGTTTATAATGTTTGCCTTACTGTAAGGTCTATGGGTGCAAATATGTCTGCTGTGAGTATTGCTGGGAAATGGAAATCCAGGAGTATGTATTCCGCCCACACTTACCTCATGATCTCTAACCCAGAGCATATTAGTTACGCCGGCACCTGCGGTGCTAATATACTTGTCCATTCTACTAAACAAGGCAATTTTTTGAGCCAGTGTATAATTTTCACCAAATACTTCTGTGTAACCTAGATCTCGTAGTATCTCTACTACTTGATCTTCATTAGTTAGCCCTCGCTTAATGGTGTTATCTTCACCAATTATTGCTTTACGGTCTAAGTTAACAGGATTGGCATGAGCCCGCCTGCTTATGTAAATTTTACTGAGCTCTGGCACTTCTGTTCTGGTTACACAACGGTCAACTAGATAGTCAATTAAGTCCCATTGCCTGGGGTCTGGCTTTTGGCGTTTTCCAGCCTCATTCTGATTAAGTGTATCTCCAAAGTATACAGTATCGTACTCAGTAGAAGGGTCAGTATATTCCCAGATAACATCAAACAAGCTCAGCAGTTCACTAACAAAAGGAGGGTATCCAGCATAGCCAGGTTTAGGTGTGCGATTAAGCAACAAAACGATGTTTGGATTCTTTTTACGCAATTCAAGATAGTAATACAAACACCCCAGCCCGTCCAGTATTAAGTGATAGTAATTAATTAATGGCTTGCTCCACCATAAGAAAAACTCTCCATTACGCTTATTAGCAATAGGATGTACAACATCTCTGGGGAATTTAATTTTTGCAGCACCTTTGCCTAGTTCTAGATTATATAATTTACCGTCTGAACGTAGAGCTTCACTATTTTTTGAGTCTGCGTAATCTAATATCTGCACACGATTAAATTGTGCAACACCGTCTGTCATATACTCTCTGATCATGATGAATACAAGTTAATAATTTCTTTCTTCCACACATGATCATATTCACAATCTCGCATGTTTTCAAACCATGGGCCGCCTAGTGTATAGTGTAATATCTTGGGTTTACCATGCTCTGGCTCTTTATAATGACCAACTAACCAGTTCCATTCTGGCCCAAGTTCACCTATGTCATCGTCATCTAACCATTCAAAACGATGCAAATAGCTACCAGGTTTTGTATTAATTGTTTCTAGATCTAATGCACGATTTTTAGGATGTTCACAGTTAAAAACCATCATACTACTCCAGTTTTTACGTGGATATGGTAACTGTAGCTGTCCATCCATCTTAATACCTTCTTCTGGCTCATATTCGTGTTTAACTACCCAAACTGCTTTATCCTTGTCTTTTGTAAAGCCGTTCATGAATACGTGGTAAGCATCAATTAGCCACACCATATCACAGTCACAAAAAACTGCAATACCTTTATAATCATTTAAGTATGGAACAAGAAATCTAGTAAACGTAAATTCTGTACTAGAAAGTTTATCCTTTTCCCTCCAGTACTTTCCCTGTTCTCTGAGCTCATGCTGTTTAAGAGGAATCACATTTATAAAGTCCCTGTATGTGCGTTTATAAATACTATGTTCGCACACTTGGAAAGCAATGTCTTCCCTGCTATCCCATCCTACGTAAATATTGTTAATCATTTATTGATTTTTCCTTGATAATAAACTATAATTATACTAATATAATATGCGTATATATTTATAAGGAGTTTTAAACATGAAAATAGTTTTAGCTACTGGAGGATTCGACCCCTTGCATAGTGGACATATTAGTTATCTTAAAGTTGCAAGGACACTTGGAGACAAACTTGTTGTTGGTCTTAACAGTGATACTTGGTTACAACGTAAAAAAGGACGTCCTTTTATGCCGTTTAGTGAGCGTAAGGCAGTGCTGGAAAATTTAAAAATGGTTGATCAGGTTATTGAGTTTAACGATAACGATGGAACTGCTACCCAAGCCATTTTTAAAGTTTTGGGCGAAAAGAATACTGAAGACGTTGTTATTTTTGCAAATGGCGGCGACCGTGGAGAAGATAACATCCCTGAAGAAATTGTGTACAGCGGACATAGTCCTGTAAAATTTGAATTTGGCGTCGGAGGAAGTAACAAAGCAAATAGTAGTAGTTGGATCCTGGAAGAATGGAGTAAACCAACTACTGAAAGAGTTTGGGGAAAGTATAGAGTATTACACGAAGTAACAAATCATGTTAAGGTTAAAGAACTAGACGTTACTCCTGGTAAGTCCCTAAGTATGCAGAAGCATCGAAAGCGTAGTGAACTTTGGTTTATTGCCGAAGGTCAAGCTACTGTATATACAATTAGTCCTGTTAGCAGCGACTTAGAACTTTGGGGAGTCTTTAATCCCCATGATAAGTTGTGGATTGAAGAAGAAAAGTGGCATATGCTAGCTAATGAAACTGACCAGCCACTTAAAATAGTTGAGATTCAGTACGGTGAAAATTGTATTGAAGAAGACATCGAAAGGAAAAATAATGTCATTACATCATGATAAAATTCTAGAACACGTTGAAGGGTATGTTAAAGAGCATGCTAGTTTTGAAGAAAAAGGCGTAAAAGCTGCGGCAGCTCGTGCTCGTAAGCATTTAGGTGAAATCGGCAAACTTGTTAAAGAGCGTCGTAAAGAAATCCAAGAAAAAAAGAATGGTATGTAAATAATAACTTTATCGTTATTGATACTGTAAGGACCAAACAATCTACTATAGTCGAGGTACAGGCATGATAAAAGCCGGAAAAGTATGGGGTCAAACAGAGTTAATCCACGCCAATGGCGTTCTTGAGTTTCATCGTATAGAAGCTCACAAGGGTGGAGTTTGCAGTAAACACAAACACAAGTATAAGTGGAATGGTTTTTTTGTAGAATCAGGAAAGCTAATAATTCGTGCATGGAAAAATGATTACGAATTAATAGACGAAACTATACTTCTACCTGGAGACTTTACACAAGTTAAACCAGGCGAATTGCATCAGTTCGAAGCAGTCGAAGATACTGTAGCTTTTGAGTTATATTGGGCAGAATTTGACCATAATGACATAGAACGCGACACAGTAGGTTATAGTGCCAAGGACGGAAAACAGACACTGATGGAAAATGATTGATTTAGTTTGCGTTTGTGTCGGCGGAAAATACTCTCCGAAATTACATGTAGGGCAGTTGTATGCGGGCGTTAAACGTCATCTTACACTGCCCTATACGTTTCATGTTCTTACAGACTCGCCCAATGATCCATTTTATCAGCAACCTGATATTATAACACATCACGTACCAGATTGGCCAGAAGCTAATGGAAGCCAAAAGTATTGGTGGTACAAGATGCAGATGTTTAATCCTAAGTGGGGATTTACTGGAACAGTATTTTACTTAGATTTAGACATAGTTATTGTCGGTAATATTGATAAGTTTATTAGCTATTCCGAAAAATTTTCTGTTTGTCAAGACTTTAATAGACGATGGATTAAAAATTACGAAGTAAGTAATACTAGTGTAATGTGCTTTCATGCACCCGACTACTATTCAATATATAAAGAATTTAAAAAAGACATTCCAGGATATATTAATCGTTTTCGCGGAGATCAAGATTTTATTACTGACTGGTTCCGAGCTGGAGATGAAAAAACATGGTGGCCAGAATCTTGGTGTCAAAGTTTTAAATGGGATTGCTTCAGAGGCGGGCTAATAGAAAGCGGAACTGGTTTAGACGAACACAATAAATGGCCAGCTAAACCCAGTAAATATGTGTATCCTGATCAATCATGGATTGTAGATTCACAATGTAGCTTAGTAGTATTTCATGGAGAACCAGACCCCTGGGATACAGACTTTGGCAAGCAACACCTACTCCCAAATATTAAGTAATTGTGTTCTGAACCATTCCAGTCTGTCTGGACCAAAACTATCAAAAAAGTAATCACGATTATAGTCTATAATGTCACGATGCTCGTCCACTAAATCGTGTAATGCTGTTGTGGTAATACGAGTAAAGTATGCACCATTTAAATCCAGTATCGCATCAATACGCTCGTCATTTTCAAAATACTGATATTCTTCATTAAAGATAGTGGGATATGTTTTAAATCCCAGGCTTTTTATGTCGTCTAAACATCCATGGTGTCCAGCAACTATAAAAGGATGCCCAGCTACAATAGCATTAAGTGTTTTTTCTGTTATAATACCAAAACGTTCATGGTACTGAGTTTCTGTAACTAGACTAAACATACTTGTTTGAAAGTTACGTTTAATGCTTAGTAAGTTACTTAGATTATCATAGTGTCTGTCATATGTAACAAAATCTAGTCCTGGGTACTTTAGTTCATGACCTGCACTTTGTAAGCTAATATTGCCACTGGTCATACTTGCTAACTTGCTGTACAGTATTTTTCTATGTGGTTTTTCTATACGGTTCATGCACAGGAAGTTATATTCAAAGTCTTTATCCAGATAACTAAATGCTTCACGTAGTACACCCTCGGCGGATTTGTAATATAGCCAGGTTTCATACTGATGTGAACTAAACTCTACTAGATGAAATTCATGCTTTGGCCACGCATCCACCAAACCAAGTGGCCATACCACAACAATAATTTGGTTACTTGGTGCCCAGCCCTTGTAAAAGTTTCGTATCTTAGCTAGTTCCAGCGGTATATCGTAAAATACAAAACCATCTCCGACCATACCAGTGCTCTTGGTAGTAAGGTGGTCTTGTAGGTTAAATATTAACTTAAAGTCAGCATCATCAAACCTATCTCCAATATCTTCTCGGTCTGGCATTTCTATATCCCAGCCTTTATCAGTTATAGGGTATAGTAAGGCAGAGTCAATAACAATGCTGTTAGGAAATATATGTCTGCAGGCGTCTGTAAAGTTAAAAACTTTCATTCTAGTTCAAAATCGTCTAAGAATCTCCAAACGTCTTTCCAAGTATTGTCTTGAACCCAGTTTTTTTCTTTAGTAGCCTGGTATAGTCCTCGGGCAACATCAGTATTAAGTGCGTGTTCTAGAAGATTGTCAACAATGCCATAGCATACTGTCTTACGTAGTTGTATAAAGCTACTGTATAGGTCAGCATCATTGCACTGGGCATTGCCGCGATCTGTCTCGTACTTAGTAAACCAGTAATCGATGTTTAATAAAAATTCAGCCATTATAAACTTACTGTCTGCATTTACTAGCATTTCTTTTTTAACATCGCCTAACCCAGTACCTTTAAATTTTTTAATTTTTAACTCTTTGCATATGCTTTTAAATGTTGGAGTTTTTAGTAACCCTGCACCGCCGTAGTCAATCCATACAAGGTTCTCTTTTGAGTCCATCATAAAGTTTCTACCATTGGTAAAACCCATGTCCCAGAATAAAAAGCCAGTATTTTTAATTAACCATTTATTAAAGTTAGCTAATTCAGCATACTGTTTAAGCATGTTAACTCTATTGGACATAACCTCTGTATAAGGCAAATCTATGGGGTAATATATAAAGTCACCTTTAACTACAATATTTTTTTGAATCATCGGATGCCAGGGGTTCCTTAGCATATCTAAAATTTCAAACAACTGCTGGGTATGTGCATGATACACCTTGGCATATTCACTTAACATCTTTACAACATATTTTTGACTCTTTTTATAGTCCAAGTATCTGGTTGCTTCATATGTTTGACCGTCTTTTCCCATTCCCAGCATTTGTTCCATCTTAAATCCATAGGCGGCGGTAATGCGTTTTTGATTAACGTCATTATGATAAGTTTGTACTTGCCCAACCTGTCCAATGTCTAACACCTGTGCAGCATATCTGGGTTCGTCTAGAATGCCTTGTAGATACTCAATAAGTTCTTTAGGTCGTTTATGCCCAACTTCTTTCCAGCCTGGTATTTGCTCCACACGGTCAAAACGTTGTAACTTTTCTACCTTAAAAATGTCATCATCTAAACCAGTAATGATTTTTAATTTTCCAAAATTAACTGCCATTTAATTACCTGCATCTTCCTGCATCTTTAGCAACATGTTCCATGCTTTTCCATTTGCTATTTCTCCCGCTTTAAATTGACTGTATGCTAGCCATTTGCATAACCCGTACCTGTCAGGTTCGGCGTCAAATACTGGATTGTTTGTATCGTTAATTAGGTCATTTATAGTATAACTTATTGGATATGTGCTACAGTGAAGATTAGATATAACTGGTATACCCTGCAGGGTAGCCTGCAATGCTACGTTACTATTGTAACATATTACAATATTGCTTTCTGCTAAATCTTGCTCTAGTGACACTGGATTTTCGTCTTTATGACTATCTAATCTTAATAGATTACCTGCTTTGTCTACTATAGGTTCATTAGGTTTAGTTCTAACTTTAATATCGCCATGCATGTGTTTAGGTAATGATTCATGAAGAATCTTTAGTATTTCGTTTGTCCATCCATGTGCATTAAAATACCACTGTACTGCATGAGTTGGCGGCAATACTAGTATTTTGTTTCCGCGGTTACTGCGAGTTTTCCAGGGCATTATCTCATTATGATCCTGGAAGTAAAGTTTCCATCTGTCCTTGGCAACATCCTTTACGTAGTTCATGGTGTGTCTGTTTTTACTAATACGCATCCAGCCTTTGCCAGAATAACCTGAATCAAAGTATGCATGATCTACATAAAATCTAGGAATATTTTTACTTGCAGCGGCTTGCATTGCTAGACCAGTGCCACGTAGTATACCCAGTACTGCTATGGCATCAGCTTTAGGATCTAGTCCATGGACTAGAAAATGCTCAATACCTCTAAACTCTGCACACCATGGTCCATCAATTTGGTTTATTCCACTAGCAAACCTTAACATTAACTTTGTGGTCTTGTGTCGTCCAGTGCTATAAACTATTACAGTCTTTTTTGCCATTATTGATCCGTTAATATACTGTAAGCCATACCAGACTTAATTTCCTGTTGTGTAAATTGACAATACGCTAAGTGATTAAACCAGGGCTCTCTGTTGCCATAAACTGGTTGTTCTATTTTACTTAGCTCGGTTTGACCAACAGGTCTAGTGAAACTGATAGGATCACAAAACACTGGTATACCTGCTGAAATTGCTTCTACGGCACACATACTAACACTGGTTACTACAGCCCAGGCGTCTTTAATGTCTTCATTAAATGGAACCAATGCTACACTAGGGCCACTAGTTCCCTGAGCTCTGGGTTTATAACGTACTCTAATTGGTCTATCAGTGTGTTTTTTTAGCTCTTTAATTGTTGACTCAGTCCATTCTTGCTCGTTTTTATTAGTACACCATTGACTCATTGTGTTACTGCTAGGGCAAACAATTATCTCTGATCCAGTCTTTTTCCATGGATAAACCGGCATATTCCAATTAGCAAACCTATCACGTGGCCGCTCTAGTATATCAGTTTCATGTATTTTATTCCTACTAACTCTCCAGTAAAAATCCTGATCTGGATTTAACGCTTCTTTTAGTCCGTTCCAGCGTCCCCAATAAGGCATGTCCCAGAACCACCAGTCAAACTCCAGGCGTTGATGGTCTGCTATTAGTACGTGATTGTTTTGGATAAATCCCCAAAACGCACCAGGAGCATCTACTGGTGCTTGTCTGTTTCCAGTTGCTGAGCCAGGCCATCCTTGCAATAAACTATCCATAAGCCAATTGCATTTACTGTCTTCATTATTAGTATTATAATATAAGTTTAGCAAAGTATTCTGCCACTGATTGGTTGCGTTCTCGACTCATGTGCATACCGTCTGAATTAAATAGATCTTTGTCTAAAGCCTGTATACGATGTTTCTTTTTTGCGTATCCAGTTGCTTGCCACTGAGTATAGCTATCCGGCAATTGTTGTGAATACTCTGCTCTAATGTAATTGGCTTCTTCGTCGCCCCAGCACCATTCTGGTATAAATGTATACTGGGCGTTTGGTATAAATTGTTGTTCAAAGTATCGTATGTTCATATCTAAGTCTGACTCTGCTGATTGTGATAACAAGCCGTGTATTAGTCGTCTATGAAGAAAGGAATACATAACAAATACATTCTGTATGTCAAAGTAATTAATAACACGGTCGTAGATTAGCTTCATAGCATCGTTCCCTGCACCATCTAAGCCAAAGTTGAGTGTAGGATAGCCCAGTATTTCTTCTAATTGGCTTGCCCAGCAATCTTCTACTGGCCCGCCTGTGTTTACTGTAAAGCTGTCTCCAAGACATATATTAACTGGAAGCCCAACATACTCATTATAGTCTGGGCCGCGGAACCCCCATTCGTTAAATTTACATTTAATTCCCAGAGGTTTTTGTGTATACATGTGTATAAACTCAATTGTTTTGTTACTACGTCTTCCATAAATTTCTAAATCATTTATAATCATGATATATCTTATCCACTTTTATTATACATTAAAATTTACAAACTGCAAACATTATCTGTAATCATTAAGACTAAACTTAGTTCCGTTCATGTGCATTTCGCTACGGCCGCTGTTAGTGTATACCATGGTTTCTGGATCATCAATTAAGAAGTCACAGGTTTTACAAAAATCTGGATAGTTACCTGTGCGGTGTTGTTCTCTAAGCTCTTCGTATAAATCGCCTGTCATAATTTCTTGTACAGTCATTTCACTAAAATGTCCTAGTACTGCGGCACTGTCATTGCCTAATACCTGACAACACGGATGAACTGCACCTGTTTTGCCATCATTGCCACCTGCACGTATTACAATGTCCGGACTAAATGGTCTTCCGCATGTTTTGATTCTGCCTTCTCTAGAGTAATCAGGATCATATACGCCACTCCAGTTATGCATTTTCCATATCTCAGTACTACATCCAGCGGCATCTACTATTTTACGGTATTGTTCTGTTTCATAGTCTATGTTATCGTTATCTAATATTAAATGATAAGTGGCTACTTGGCAGTTAGTTCCTTTGCTATAGTCCATCATAGCGTGTAAGTTTTCAATGACCTTATCAAAGTTATCAACGTTCATCCAAGTCTTGTATGTTTCTTTATTATAACCAATGATACTAAACCTGTAAAAGTCTAAGCCAGCATCTACACATTCCTCCATAAATTGTCCATGCATACGGTATCCATTGCTAAAAATAAAACACTTAACATCGTATTTTTTTACAATAGCAATATACTCTGCCATGTTTCTGTTTAAGGTTGCCTCTCCGCTGCCGTCTAAATTAACAACGCCCAATCCTGCTTCAACACATTGTGCAACTGCATCTTCAAACATAGTGATTGGCATTTTTTTAAGCCAGGGTTTTCCTCTAGCACCTGTTGAGCCGTCAGGATTAGTTTGCGGACACATCTGACAGGTATAATTACATCCGCCATTTATCTCTATAACTGCCCTGTCTATCTCCTGCATTAGTACTTTCCCTTTAGGTGTTCCCATGCAACACCACGTTGTATTTCATCCATACTCCAGCTAATATATGCCATATTATATAACCATTGTTCACGTTCTATATCCATGGGAGGATCTTCTATTAGTTCTATAGGGATACTACAGGGCCCAGTAAGTGCGTCTGGATCTAAACTTACTGTGGGTATGCCATCTGTAATACTCTCAAACAACGTGCTGGTGTTATATCCAACTACTGCCCATGCGTCTGCTAGCTCTGTCAATAATCCCGGCCCGCCCTCTATGTTTTTTGTAAACTTCGTTCCGTCTGTGCTTGGGTTGTCTTTATAAGTAGTACTTATACTTACATTCGGAAGCCTCTCAGCATCTGCCCAGCTTAATGGGTTTGTTTTTGCGCTGGGACGTATTAGTATAGGACGATCACTGTACTTACGTATATCTTGTATTGTGTGATTAAGCCAGTTACGCATACTTCCATATCTGTCCATCATAGTTTGTACTACACTATCATTATTCTTTTGCAATGGTATTAGTATATGTTTCCCTTGTTTACGCCAGGGAAGTACTTCTAGTTTTTGTCTTTGTTTAAGTGCTAACCATCTGTCAGGAGGTGAGTTCCTATTATTAAACTTTCCAGGTGCAAGCAAGTGCCACCAACCTAAACGCCAGTGCCAATCCAGCCAATCCCCTGTACGTGCTTGTCTTTTAAACACTGCGGTCTCGAATATCATATAAGGTTTGTTACTCATCTCAACAAAAGAAAATACTGGGTCTTCTCTAAACTTGTCGCAATATATGTTACATGTAATGTAATGATCTGCTTCTGGATATGGATTGTCGAACCAATCTACTATCTCTATCTCTGGATGACTAAACTGCATATTTGCTAATGCGCCCTGAAATTGATGCCTAAATGCTAATACTTTCATGCTTCTACCCACTGATAGGTACTGGAATGGTCGTGCATTGCACAAAACTTTTGTATACGATCTGCGCCTCCTTGTTGCAGAGGATCAAAGAACTTTGCTGTATAATCTCGCATATACCATTGTCTTAAATCATCATTAGTTTCAGCTTCACGTATACGTGGCCAGTGTTCATCACCATAAAAAGAATATAGTGCAAATGTTTTAATTATTCCTTTAAGATCCGCTTCCTGTATATAAGGTTCAGGCATTGTTAATGCCCACTTGTCCATAAATCCACCACCTATCTCTCCACTGTCCCAACCATTAATATGATCCGGATCCATAAAGCCAGCGTCTACTGCTATTTGTCTGAGTTTAGTTCCTCTATAAGGTTGGAAGATACTAATGTTAATGCCATCATATCCTCTAGCATCACGAACCATTCTAGCAGTTTCCATTATCATATCGCGAGTTTCATATGGCATACCAACAATAACGTTTAACCCATATGGTATATTGCTGTCATTAATATGTGATAAAAATTGCTGATACTTCTCGTTTTTTACTTTACGCAAGAGTACGTTTTCTCTGTACTCTGCATTACCACTTTCAATACCCAAACTAATACGATATATGCCAGCCTCTTTAAGAGCTTCCAAATACTCTGGTCTACAGTTTTCAATACGTGTATTCATCCAAAATGGAATCTTATACTTGCTCCACATCTCACAAAATGCATATATCTCTTTTGCTGGTCGTGCAAGGAAACTGTCGTCCTGTATCATAATTAAGTCTGGATCATATAATTCTTTAAACTCAAGTAACTCAGATTCCACTACGCTGGCATCTTTTCGCCTAATAAAATTACCAACATCAAATACATTTGCAATGTTGCGAGTATTAGGTGAATTGCAGTATGTACAATTATATGGACACCCGCGATAAGTTTCCATGCTGACTGCGGCATTAAATGTTCTGCCGCCCATGGGCCTGTTCCAGCGTTTAACGTCAAAGCATGTATAGTCTGGTATAACTTCTGTAATGTCAGTTAATGGCTGTGGTGGATTTTTATATATAGCAAATGTGTCACGTTCTTTGTACCAGGTACCTTTTACGTTTTTGATACGTTTTCCGGCTTTAAGACAGTTAATAATGTCTAATACTACACGTTCGCCTTCGTATACACAAACCTGATGTACCAGTGGGTTGGATACTACTAGCATGGGATCACTCATAACTAATACACCACCAAGTACATTTGGTATGTTTAAATGTTTAATACTTTCTAGTAGTTGCAAGCCCATGCGATAAACGTCTTCCTGGACACTCATCATGATGATGTCAGGTTTAAACTTGTTTACATGCGCTAAAAAATCTGGAATAATTTGACTTGGGTCAGCAACATAAAACATGTCTTTGACTTCATCGTCTTTGTTGGCTCTAACGGCACCGATTTCACTTTGCCTAATGTGCTTGTTACTAAATTCACTACTGTATTGTGTAGTTTCAAATATTTCTACTTCACAACCTTCACGTTTACCAATGGCATTTATTATTGCCATGCTCATTGCTGGTGACATCATTAGTGGAAGATTTGGGTATACCAGCAGTATTTTTGGTTTCATGTATCTATTTACTAGTAAGTTGCGCTGGTGTGATCCTTTTGTCTTACATCAACGTTGTTGTCACTGTATTCTGTCTTTAGTTCAGCTACTACATCATTAACATAACGTCCTTGCATTGGGATATTAAATGGTTCGTCTTTTGTTTTCATATAGGCTGACACTATACTGATATTATGTGGCTTGCCAGCATCACGTTCATGTAAATCGTCATAGGCTTTTTCTAATTCACTGAGCGGTGTGCGTGGCTTCTTTTGTTCATAAAACCCCCAGCTTTCCATGTCTACTGGTGCTTCTATATACTTGCCGGTGTTTTGTGCTAACCAGAAGTTAACCCATTTATACCCGTTTGCCGCGGCTATGTCACGGAATAACTGAGGATGATAATTATAAAAGCCATGATTAAACCAGGGAGCAAGTGGCAATACACATAGCATAACCCCACCAACCTTGCATAAATTGTGCATGTTTTCAAATACAGTTCTTTGATCAAAGATATGTTCTCCAGTGCCGTTATTAGTTACTAAATCGAATTGTTGCGTGTACTTATACTTGTCTTTAAGTATAAAATTTAGGTCCATTGCAATACTACGTAACTCAGTATTAATGTCAATTGACAAATAGTCACTAAACCCTAGATCTTCAAAGTATTCCCAAACATACTGCACTGGTTCACGGATAGGTTTTCCTGCAACTTTACTGCACTTGTCTGTCCATTTTTTACTGTACCTAAATCTTTGATTTCCCCACTCTACTACAGTAGGGTTAGGTTGTAAATGTTCAGTAATGTGAGCAGTTGCCAACTGCATAATATTGTTAAAGGCCATTTACTTTTTCCTAAAATGATAGTACTCGCGACCTCCGCTGGGTCTTGCGTTACCGTGATCAATTTGCTCAAACTTAGTAGCAAATGCATCCAGCATGTTAGCAGTATGTTTCTGATTATTTGGCCGTTCATGGAGTTTCTGCGTTTCGTGTACAACAATGCCACCAGGTACTAATAGACTAGCATATCCATCTACAATTTCTTGTTCAGTAAGTCCGCCAAAATCACGTAACTGAATGCTAACTGCCAGGCTTAATAGTACATCATATTGCTTGTATGTGTCCTCCAAGAACTCGTTAAATGTTGATTTTATCCATTTAACATTACTGGGTTTTGTTTTAGGCAACTCTACATGTGGTTCAACTCCAGTTGCACTTGCAACCATTGGAGCAACTAACATAGTAATGTAACCATCATTACAGCCGATGTCGAGCAACTTATCTCCAGGCTTGCATACTTCACTGAGCTTCATACGTTCAACACGATCAGTTGCATCATCCATACCATACCGTTTCTGATAACTTTTCCATTCTTTAACAATTTTTTTGCTGGGTTGTGTAAATGCTGTCATTGACTTCCATACCTCTCTAGGGTTCTTTGATGCTAACATAGGAAACTTATCCTTGTTAACCAACTTCGCCATTAATTCAGACTGATAACACTCCTGCGGATTTTCCAAGGCGTTAATCAGTGATTGCCTAAAATGGTCTTTATTATAATTATCGTATAGATATCTGAGTCTATCACTCATTTGTGGTTCAGATTTACCACCAACTGGGTTTGCTAACTCGTAATCTATTAAACTTATTTCTCCATCTTCAATACAGAAGTTACTTAATGGAAACTTCGTGTACTGTTTTGTTTTACTTGCAGGATCCATACCTGGGTAAAAGTATTGTATATTTGCTGCTTCAAGCGAGTCTGCAATAGTATGTGCTTGATCGATATACAATTTTAAGTTATGTTCCTGCCAGGTGTCAAATAAACTTTCGCCAACAGTTGTCATTCTAAGACCAAGATGATCTTTGTGATGTTCTAGGATCTGCGGAAAGTGTCTTTGCCCTTCCAGTCTAGTTAAACATTCTACTTCCCTAAGCCAACATAACTCATAACTTCCGCGAGCAGCTTTAATACCTTTGTTTCGAATATTAAATATCTTAACAACAGAATCTTCATTGATGAAAACACCACTGCTTTTACCAATAGCATATCTGTTGTCTTTCATTAACTTTTAATTTCTTTAACTTTCCACATCTTACCAGTGCCGTTAAACTCTCCAATAATGTTAATACTATGTCTACGATGCTCAGGATTAATACGTGGCGTAACACTATGCACACTTTCTAGCACATTTAAGAACATACAAAATGTATTACGCTTGTATGGTACTTGTTTAATTGGAGTATGTAAATTATCGTCTACCTGTCTGCCCAGTGTTTTGTTTACTTGAACAATTTCTCCAGTACATTCATGGATAGTAAAGTTACCACCAGCACTTTCATCTCCGGGTTTACGCATATATAATAGTCCAGCATATATTTCCACTGGATTATCAACGTGTGGAGTTCGACTAGTTCCTGTTTGATCCACAGGCTCATGTACTACAAACTGACAATCAGTTACGTAGTCTCCATCTTTATCAACATCACGTATAGCTACAGTGCCAGCATACAACTTTTCTAATAAGTCTGGATATCTTTTTTCAATATGCGGTTCAAAAGCATTAATGCATTGTAAGAAATACTCTTTGCTTGTGTGATACTCAAAAAAGTCTTGCCAAATTTGTGGGATTACTTTATCCACTAGCGCAGGGTTTGCTTTATATCTATAACATATCCCATTGTCGTGTGGTTGTGTACTAGTAACTAATTCTTCTGGAAAAGTGTCCTCTAATTCATCATACACACTATCAGGCAACGCATCCTCAATACAAATATGAGGATAAGGATGATTAAAGACAGTATGAAGATTTTGCAGTACGCTTATATTTTCCATGTAAACTTCCTTACATTTTTTCCAGAATGGTCAGTGAATCAATAACCATTAATTGAATCACCTTATCTATAGCTTTATTTATATGCGTATATTATACCAGTTTAAAATTCATACTAATAACAATACGTAATTGGTCTGTAAAGTTTTTAGTAACATAATGTGGAAGGGTACTGTCAAACATAGCGAAATGGCCAACTTTAGGTGTAATTTCATGCTGTTCAGTATTATAAGGGTTAGTTTTATATTGAAAGACAAAGTCTCCACTGTCTGGCGGGCATTGTACCCAAAACGCACTACTTACATGAGCTCCGCCAGAGTAGTTGTCTTCTGTTTCATGGGAATGTAAGTTAGTTGATTCTCCTTTTCCATGAACTACTGCCCAGGCTGCTGTATTTGGATCGTCTTCTGTCATAGTACTATCCCAGCACCATTCAATGTCATCACCATATGCATTTTTCCATGCGTTTATCTGTAGTTGGCCTAGATCCTGTATTTCGCTATCAAAATCTATTCTAATGTCTTCATGACGAATACTGTGAACGCTGTCACTCATATTTTTTTTAGCGTAATATTTTTTTAATACCTTTAGAGCAATCGACTGGGTGTTTACTTTTTGAAAACACCCAGTCAAATACTGTACTCGATATAAGTCTACCTTTTGCACTTATGCCTCTATAATAGAGGTAGTAGCTTCTTCAAGTGGTGGTAACCTATTATAGTCTACTTGATAATATCCTGACTCATGCATTTCTACTGCATCAGCATATTTTGTTTCAAGTAATTCTTGGGCTATTACACCTTTTTCAAGTTCTTTACTCCAGATATAGTTGTATGTATATACGTTCATATCTTCATGAGCATAAGCAAACTCGATATTTGCTTTAAGTCTACTGTCACTCCACTTAAACGCTTTCTTAAACGCTTTGCCAGTATCTTTAGCAGCCTTCTTAGACCAATCTGCAGCATCTTTAGCGGCTTTAGCTGTCGCGGCGGCGGCCTGTTCGGCAGCTTTCTGAGCCGCGGCCGCGGCATCATTGATTGCTTTTGTTGCACTATTAATAGCGTTATTACAATCGTTAATCGCTCCATTACAAGCATTAATAGTACTGCTAGCAGCATTAGCCACGCTTTTAGCACTAAACGCTTGGTTTGTCCAGTTTGCTACTTCATTACCCCAGTGTGCAACTTCGTTTGCGGCCTGGGTGCATGCTTTAGCGGCATCATTGGCTGCTTGCTCTGTTGACACAACTGCTGACTGAGCACCTTTGTATGCTTTGTCTGCAACTATAGCAACGTCTTTTGCTGTTTGTTCTGCTTCTTTAGCAACTTTAATTGCTTCGTCTTGTGCTTTGTCAATTCCATCTGTAACATGATCCATTGCTTCATCAATGGTTCCGCCTGCATCTAAGATTGCATTAGCACCGTCAACTAGTGGGCCAATATCCACATCAACGTTTACATCAACATCTAAGCCAACTAATAATGCTGCCTGTCCGTCAATACCAAAAGAGATTGTGTCATCTTCGTATGTAGCATGAGCAGAGCCTTGAGCACCAATCTGTGCACCAATACTTACTTCTGTACCTGCACTTACTTCTGCGCCACCTAAGTGAGCAGATCCTTCTGCACCGGCGCCAACGTTTGCACCGGCAATAGCACCGCCACCTACGTCAACTCCATGTTCACCTACACTTGCATGAGCACCAGCTTCTGCATATGCTTCTGCGTGTACACTGGCATCACCGTCTGCACCAGCATCTACACTAACATCACCTAGTGGTGTATCTAGACCAACTTCAGCATCAACACTTCCGCTTACACCAGCTTCTGCACTTGCGCTTGCTCCAATGTCAGCAGCCGCAGTTGCATCACTTCCGTCCCAGCCCGCACTGCCTTCAGCGTGTGCTTCTGCTTCTGCACTAGCATGTGCTTCAGCAGTACCTTCAGCACTTGTGTGGGCTGTAAGACCAGGAGCAAGTTCTTGTTCAGCATGTGCTTCACCACTTGTGCTTGCCCCTGCTTCTGCGCTAGCATGAACTTCTGCCCCTGCCGCAACACTATGATCAGTTACTTCATAACCAGCACTTGCGCCTGCTTCAGCACCTGCATGAGCTTCTGCTTCATAACTTGCTCCTGCTTGGTCATTTCCTACTTGTTGAGCAACCGCAGTTGCAACGTGTGCGCCTACTGAAACTGTATATTGTGGTTTACTAACTTGTTCGACCATTGCAGCAGACTGAGCAACTTGTGCTTGGGCCGCTGCATATTCGTCTGCTTTTTGCTGTTCGTCTGCAACGGCTGCATCATGGTCAGCTTGTGCTTTAGCAGCATCTGCTTCTGCTTGTTTTTGTTGAGCGGCGGCGGCTTCTTGCTTAGACTGTGCTGCTGCTTTGTTTTGGTTAGCGGATTGTTCTTGCAACTCAGCTTGATGCTTTTGACTCTCCGCTTGTGACTTCTTTTGCTCCTCTTGTGATTTTCTAGCCTGAGCATTGGCTTTATCTTGTTCTGCGCTCATATCAATTGATTCCTTTGATTTAATCTTTCCATTTTTTTTGTAAGCCGCCTGATTTTTGTTGTTGTTCCACATCATACTCATGCGGCTTCTTCATTTTTTCTGCACGTATCTCTGCCTTTGTGACTTGTCGTACGTCTTGCCACCATGGGTTATCGTGATGATTGAATTGTCCGGTGAGATCTCCAGCCAGGCTTTTGCCTACTTCCTTACGGAACCCTTTAAGATGATCCATGTACTTTCCAAGAGCAGTATTAATAAAAATGTGACCACCTTGATCAGGGCCACCAAGATTATTAACCGCTGTTCCTGACTGAACAAAGTCTTGTACTAGTTCGCCAAATATAAAACTATCGTGATATTCAACATGATTAAAGATGTCGTCACTTTCGTAAATCCATCGCCACTGATCCATAAAACTATCAAAATCAGGGTGATGCCTATTAAACATCATCCATCCGCACTCTGGCCAAGTCTTTCTTCCCAAGAACGTTACGAGTTGATCTTCTTTTGGAGCTATATCTTGTAAAAAATTGAAAGGCATGGACGTGTGGGTCCTTACATCTCCATCACACCAGATCATTATATCTGCTTTTGTATATTTAGCGAAATGCCATAAGGCAAAGACTTTGTTAGCAAATCGACTAGCGTCCCATAAAAAACTTTTCTTAGTATGATCCTTGTTCCATCCATGTGCTGAGTCGTTATCTTTGTGCCGTGCCTGCCAGGATTTTAAATCAGGCAATGTAGCTACTTGGTCTAATACTTCAATATTATCTGCATTATATGTTTCAGGCTCATGATCTTCAGCATATATTGTTAAGTTAACTTCCGTGGGCCAGTTTTGCAAAAAACCCTTAACAAAGTCTTTGCCATACTTTTTATATCCGGTTGGATGCCAGGTACTAAACACTGCTATTGTACGCATATAATTACTTATCCCTCTAACTTTTGTCTAATTCGTTTCCACTGTATATCAATTTCGTCTGGAAAATATTCAATGTTAGCCATAGTATGCAACCATTTTGTTCTGGACGGAAACTTAAACTCTTTATACGTGCTACTCATATCCCATGCTAAACTATGTTTACTAACCACAGTAGGTATACCTTGTATAACACTATTTACTCCAGCGTTACTACTAAAACTTACAGTCATACAAGTTTCTTTAAGCTGATCTTCTAAGTCAAAACTATCATAGGTTTTATGTACATGTTTAGCAATATTCCATTCGCAGTTTTGTTCCTTGTACCAGTCTGGATCACTTAATGGAAAATGCACGTTTTCCCTAAAACGTGGGTGCGCTCTAAGTACTATAGTTTTATCACTGTACTTGCGTATATCAGTTACAGTATCTCTAAAGTAGGTGTCCATGTCTGGCATGTGTTCCCACTGTAAACTATGGGCGTGTTGTCCACATACTAAAATATAAGGCTTATCGCCCATAACCCAGGGTTGTTTAGACAAGTTAAATTTGGATAGTCTGTCACGGTTTATTCCTAAATCTAATGCAAAATCAGCATCGCGATTAATTCCGTTTATACCTAACTTCCAGGTTTCGTTACGTATTAATCCGCCAACTTCAATTACAACAACTGGCTTTCCAGCTTCACGAAACTTTTCCCATACTCGCTTGTTAGCACTCATTTTGCCAAACCAGAGTACGCTCCATATCAGTGCAACATCAGCATCCCAGTCACTTTCAACAAGTTCGTCTGTTGATTTAATAGCGTTAATTAGTTGTGGATATACAAGATTTTGGTTAGTTGGTAAATTATTTGGAAAGTGTGTTATTCTCATCTAGATTCGTATCGATAGTCATATACAGTACCATCTAACCATTTGCTAATAAGGCCTTGATTAGAAAGATACCCGTTACGTTGTACGATCTCTGCCATACTATCTGATAGCAAATCTTTCTCCAGTAAGTCATACCACGTAGTGTTATAGTCCAATGGTTCAGTATTTTTATAAGTAACTGCTTCAATTATGTCTACAAAAGGCTCTTTCTTTATATGGAAATCCTTGATCTCAAAGCCATTCAGTGCTAACAAATAAAGTATTTGTGTTATTGTAAACGTGTTATAGCAATGACTAGGCGTATAACTAGTAAACTGATTATATAGTACATTAACAGTACTGGGAACACACAAATAAAGCATTGCTCCATCTGACATAACCTGGTTAATGTTGTTTAAAAACCAAATTGGACTCCAGCTATACTGCATTACATCATGACACCATACTACATCAAACTGGGTTTTAAATTCGCCAAAGCCATGTCCGGTATTAAAGTCTTGCTTTTTAAATTTAATATTTTTTTCAGTTGGTTTTGGAATATCTAGGTTGCTTAACCCAACACAATTTATGTTTAAAGGCTTGTTAGGATCATTTACATTAAGCTCGTCTGTTAAATTAGCCCAGTACCTTAAGTCCATAAGCTCTAGAGCACAACCTACATCCAGAACACTTCCAACACTTATTTTAAATTCATAATGACTGTTTAAGCGATTTAATGTATCTAAACTATGCTGATGACTGTCAAGTTCACTTGCAAAAATCATCCTGATAATAATCCAATCATACCGTACTGCCTAGCAAGTTGCCAGCTATTGTCAAATACTTGTATTCTAGCTTCAATAGTTTTAATTTTACTTATGCTGGGCTTATTAACTGCTGATAAGCAATCATTAGTAGCACTGTTTAGTTCTTTTCTAGCATTAGTAAAAAACTTCTGACAGTCTCTGTATCTAGACCACCCAGCTTTTGTTGTTTGTTTTTCCCTCATGCCTTTAAGCATGGTTTTTTGTTCAGTATCAAATTTAGTTTTTAGATCGTCTAACTGTTCCATTAATGCTAAAGTTCTCTGGTGTAAGTCCATCAAACTTGTACATCTTCCATGCCAGCAGTACGTAGTCTAACTATATGTCCTAACATAAAGTTTTTAGACTCCGTACCTTTCATAATACCTAACCATCTATTACGGAGCAGAGCAACTTCATTAATAATAGTTTCAAAATCAATGACTTCATCTTCGCCATCAACATACTTCTCAGCATCACGACTAGTTAAGGCACGAGGATAGTTTTCCAAGTACTTCGCAAAGTGCTTTCTTCTTATTTTACGTAACTGTATATTAAGATGATTAAGTACTGCTTCAACCTCTTGTAGTTGGCCAAAGCGTATCTCAGTTATAGCAGGCAATTCTTTAATTGACTGTTCAACTAAGCCGTGTATGCCTACCTCTTTACGAGCCAGTAGAAGTTCATTTTCATAATGTGTAATAAAGTCTGGAATTGCTCCCAAGTCTTGCGTAACTTTACTGTACCAGTTTATCATAGTAGTATTATATACATTTAATGTGAATTTGTCAACACATCTTAGACTAAGTTGCGTTACTCATCGTCATAGTAATACGGATCGCTATCGTCATCATTGTATTGCACTGCTTTTGCTAAGTACTTGTCTTGTGCGGCTAGTAAATCTAAAGTTTCGTCTCCAATACCAAGATCAATTAGTTCGCCAATCCAATGATCTGCCGCACTTTGCTTGTCTTTGATGTACTCTTTAAGAATTGTCCAGGTCTCTACTAGGAGCTCATCATCCATGCAATCTATTCCTCTACTTGTTCGTCTAAATCACCCTGTTCAGGCAAATCATCAAGTGGTTGATCATTTACTTTTCCGTCAACCTCTACGGTACTATTTAGTTCATCACTAGCAACAATATCTGCCATTATTACTTCTAGCTTATCTCCTGTCCATCCTTTGCGGAACTCCAGCATTTCATCGCCTGAGGCTGGCGTATATTTGAGACGGTTCCCTTGTTTGGTTAGTAAACCTTTTTTCTCAAACATTTCTAACAACCCACTATAAGGATCCATTCCTGTTTCATATGGAATTTTAACTTGTACACCTTCAAAAGGCTTACTGTAGCGTGTCTTCATAACTTTGCATGCTGCACGAATGCCCATAACGTCACTTACTTTATTGCCGTCTGAATCTTCTTTAAGTTTAAGTTTACGCATAGCGACAACAATACTACTTGCATAGATAAATCCTTGCCCGCCGCTAATTTTATCATCTGGATCAAACATATCTTGCGAAGCATAAGTGTGGTTAGTACAAACCATTCCTACGTTATAACTACCAATCATATTAACAGTATTACGTACCAGTGACGTTAGTGCTTTAGGTTTACGGCCCATGTCACCCTTCATATCACCTTTGTCAAACTGATCAACATCTGTAGGAGTTAATAGCATGCCCAGCGAGTCAATTACAAATAGTACTTTAGGACGATCTTCTTCCTCCATGCCTTTGTAATCTTTCATAAACGTACTAATAGTTTTAGCAACGTCATCAATCATACTCATTGATAGTTTAAGTAATTTACCTTCATCAGTGTCAACGCCCAATGCACGTAACCAAGTTTCGTCAAGAGCGTTTTCACTATCAATTAGTACAACAAAGATACCCTGTTCTTGTGCAGCTTTAACAATGTTGCCTGCAGCAAAGTAACTTTTACCTGCACCTGATTCTCCAGCAAACACTGTAACTTTTCCCATGGGGACTCCTCTATGAAAGTCGCCACTAATAAGATAGTTAAGTGCATAACTTCCAGTACTAATCCAGTCAGTAGGATCGTGGAAGCCAATACTAAGGCCATCAATGCTCTTTGTAATATCCTTGCGAAACTTGCTTACGTCAAAAGGTTTTGCCATTTTATTTCCTCTATAATTTTATCTCTAATTTGTTTGTGTCCACGTGGAGTTGGATGATCTTTATATTCTGCTGACGTTTCTACAAAACTCTGTATACTATTGTTAAAGTCTACACTATCTATCATGATATGTAAAGATTTTAAATAGTCAAAACGTTCTTGTATCATATTATCTGGTAAATTATCAAACAGTAAATTATTACGTAGTTGTTTTTTAAAGGATTCTAATGTATTATCCCACCAGCAATCTGCGTTGAATTGTAATCTTTGTATAAGAGGTACACCCATTAACTTGCATGTATTGGATATACTTAATGCATACAATAAAGTCCTGCAGTAATTAAGATACCAATCTTGAACAACATATTCCTTATCCCGAGGCATTAAGGACTTTATTTTACTTGTTTTAGAGTTAGTAAATTCATAGCGGTTAGTAGATGACCATAATACAACTACGAGCGTAGTGTTTACTGTTATATTTGGTAGAATATATCTAAATATGCGGTCATTACTACAACCTGCTCTACTATAATCTGTTAGTTCTAAATCTAGATAATCTGCTAACAAAGTTGGCCAACAGTTACGTCTATGTCCATCCATTTCTTCCAATGGCCAACAACTAAAACTGTCGCCTCCTACAAGTAACACAAATCTATCCTATTAAGTAATAATGGGGAGAGGTTTCCCCCTCCCCTGTTATTACTTAGGCTTTTTGCCTTGCACGAATCATAGCAAGAATGTCATCTGCACTCTTACCATCGGATTTTTCAGCCGCTGCTGCTACTGGAGCAGGAGCCGATTCAGTACTAGCAGTTACTGGCTTAGCCTCAATTGGCTTAGCCTCAGTTTGACCTTCTGCTACCGTATTGGTATTGGTACTGGTGTCAACGGCTGTTGACGCTGGGGTTGCTACTGGTGCAGGTGTAGACGTACTTGAGGATCCTGCTGGTGCATCAACTCCGAATGGACGATAGTATTGTCCAAAACGCTCAACGTCATATGCTTCGCCATCTACAGATGCTTCAAACATCTCTTTGATAGCGTTTAATTCTACCTCGCCTGGACGCTTTGGTAGAAAGTCAGATAGGTTATGTAACCCATGGGTTTCAATAGCTGCTTTCTGTTCAGCTGTTAGCGCAGTTTCTTTGCGGGCCCATTTACTAGTGGAATAGTCTGCATACTGTCCCTTTGTGGTTTTAGTAATACGGAAGTCTAATCCCATCTCTGGATCAGTGGGAAGCTCTTGGATATCTGGATCCATTAGTGCGTCCTTGATAATTCCAAAGATGCTTGGGCTAATAACAAACCGACGGATTGGACTGTCTGGTGTGTTATCGTCTGTCATTGGGTTTTCGTTCACAAAGCCCTGAAAAATATATGAACGCTTCTTCCAATACTTACGACCCATGTCTTCTAGACTCTTGTCTTTAAACCACCCTCGTACTTCTGAAAGTACTGGGCAAGTATCGTTCCACATTTCAACGCATGGAACTTGAACAACAACATTTTTGTTATTCATGTCACCACCCTTTACACCGTTAAAAGGTAACCGAATCATCAAACGTTCTTTCCAAAAGAAAGTGTTTGACTCATCGCTATCCTGTAGGAAACGAACTACTGCCGTTGATCCTTCTGGAATATTCCAATGTGGGTAAATTGCGTTGTCGCCGCCGCCACGCTCTGTGCGTGATTCTTGTGCTTTTAGTTTTGCACGGATTTCTGCTAATGATGCCATAGTGCCTATTTCTCCTTTGCCTATTGTTTATAGCCTATTTGTATGCCTAAGATACATACTGTCTTTATTGTCTCTACAGTATATAACATATGTATTTATCTAGTCAATATTTTAATTGCATTTTTTATGGTTTTTTGCTCAAAAAAAAGAGGAGCAATAAATGCTCCCCTTGTTAGGTAAATTTATATTTTTTAAACTTTTTCTATGTCCTGTAACTTACGCATCTGTCTTGCTACTATGCTTCTTGGTGTAATCTGATATCCTTGTTCACCTTCTCGAATTCCGTGATTGCTCATTGTATTTGACCCAATGCCTGCTGCCCTTTTAAGCCATGCAATGTCATCATCTTCTTCAACTTGACTTTCCATTTCGTAATCGTCATATTGTTTTTCGTCCGAAGCTGCTCTCATATCGTCTAAGTATTCTTGACTAACTATGCCAGGAAACTTTGCCATAATCTCTGTATCATCAGCACCATCCTGGATCATTTCTTCAACTTCCTGTTCAATGTCGCTCATCTTGCCTTCGACAACGTCAGCTTCTTCGTTTTCCATCATATGCCAATGATCACCATGTGGATCATTGCAATCACAATGGCAATCTGATTTTGGTTTATAAATTTCGTCACCACAATGTTTACAAATCATTTTAGATTCCAAAATTTCTTCGTCTTCATTGGCCTTCTTTTCTTTAACTATGCCTTCGTCGGTACCTTTGATAGCAGCTAATGCGTCTGATTTGAGATCATGTATTTCCCAACCTTCTGCATCGTCTTTAGTTTTGTTGCTAAAGCCTTGCTTGCCTTGTTCAAAGTCTTCAACACTTGGCCACCAATCAAGACTTGGTGTAAAATAAGGGCCGTTCCGTAATCCTACAGCATTAGGATCATAATCTTCATTCTTTTTAAAGTAACGTAGTACCTGACCTCCCATGCCGCCGGGACCTTTTTGCGTTTCCCACCAAGCATGGATTGTTTCGCCAATTGCTTCTTTATCATCTTCGCTGTCGTCATCCCAGTCGTCAAACTCGTTTGCTTCGTCGTCGGATGTATTGTAGCTTCCATCTTTATTAAAGCTACCTTCTTCAACGTTTTCCTTGTCCTTGACAGCCTTCTTTTCTTTAACTTCAACTTCTTCATCCATTAAATCTAAGATATAATCTCTTGGGTCTGTATCCAAAGCTTTGACATATTTTAATGCACCAGACTTGTCACCCTTTTTCAGCATTGCAGCAACTTTCATCATATCTTTTTTGTCTATACCACCATACTTCTTAGCATATGCTTCAAGGTCTTGTCCTTTGATTACTAAGTCTTTCAACTTACCTTCATCAACGTTTGCTTCTTTTGCTAGAACAATGTCTTCCATGGACTGCTGGTATGATTCAAATGGATCTTCTGGGCGTTTACGTGGAGCTTCTTCAGATTCAACGCTCTCTGCTTTTTTACCACTATGCTGTTTGAGGTACATCTTGGCTAAATCCACAGCTTTTATCTTTTGTGCTTTAAATTCTGGTGTCATTCGCTGTCCAAAAGGAGTTCCAACACTACCAAGTTTGTCTGCCATATCAGCTGCAAAAATACTAACTTCGTCATCAACTGCACGACCAGCAATATCTACTAGTACTAGTTGAAGAATTGCGTTTTTATCTGATGCTTGCTTCAATGGCGCCATTTCACCTGGAATAAGTTTTAACTCAGTTGGCATTTGGAAGTCACGCTCTGGGGTATCATCACGGTCAACAGCGTCCACATTAAGTTCGCCATAACCAGGCTTCTTAAATCTGCTAGCAATCTTATCGCCGGTACGGTCTTGTTCGTCCTGGTTCCATTCACCAATCTCTTTTCCGTCGACTACTGCTACAGCGTGATCAATATCACCTTGTATTTCTGCACCATTTTGCTTCGCTGATCTTGACCAATCGTCCCAGTCATAAAAATCACCGCTCTTCTTTTCCTGCAATTTCATAGCTTTTCCCACAGCACCAAGACTGTCTTGTAACCTGTCGTCAAACACCTGACGTGTAAGTTTTGCTTTGATATCATTTAAGTCATCTTCAGTAACATCAATTTCATCTGGAGCAAAGTTTTCAAAGTAGTTTAGGTAGCCTTTTTGCTTACTAATACTTTCTAGTGTGCTTTTAAGGCCGTAATATCTACCTGTAGCTTTTTCAATAATATCTTGAGCATCTTCATTTACGTAATCTTGTCGCTTAACTCCACGAACGAATGTCTTTAGCTGTCCCATTTCTGCCATGATCTCTGAAATGTGTTGGCCGTGATCGTCCTTGGTATACCCGCCGTTGCTAACATGACGAGCCATTGCCCTTGCGCCAGGGAGATAATTGTTTTCAAATCTGTAACGTTCTCCGTCGCTATTTTCAATATAAATGGCCTTGATGTTCCTACTTCTAGCACCGTGACGTTCTTCATCTACTGACTGAGTATGCTGAACAATAAGTTTTGCTCCGTTTAAATCCTGGTAGCTTTTTTGTCTGCTACCGTATAATTTGCTTTCCATGGTAAGCTCTTCCTCTGTCTTATTCTGTTGGGCAAGAAAATCAAAATCTTTTTTATCTAACCTGGACTTGCTGATATTTTTTGCTTCATAATTAAGCAACCTACCAACAGCAAACTTTTTTAAACTTTCTAGGAAATTATAAAAACCCTGCGTTGTCTCTTGATCTTGTTCTGTTACAATATCATTATTAAAGTATACCTTTAGTGCGCCATCATCTACTAAACTAACTACTAGGCTGCCTAGATTCTGTCCTTTTTTAACATAGTCAAATTCAAAAAATACTGCATCTTTAGCATCCAATGTTTGCTGTCCGTCTGCGCGACCCAGCGTCATATTGCTGAATTGTCCACGTACTTTATTAAATAGATCTTGTGATATTGTATTTGCCATTATATTGTATTTATGCTTACATGATAACAAAGGGCATGGGTTGTATGTTTTGATCACTGCCATCTCGCATAGCATTATCTAAGTCAGGAAGATAGTTCTTTATTTCATTAGCCATACGTACAGCTAACAAAGTTGCCATAACAAGATCATCAGTCTCACCTGCTTTTGCAGCATAACTAGTACCATTAGCAATAAAATTTTTAAGTTCGCTAACTAATAGTTTGCTTTTTACCTTCATTCTATTTGTTTCTACCAGTGTTTTTAACTTACTGCAATAAGTTAACTTGCTTCGTTGTGTAGTATTAAATCCTTTTCTAAATCGTCTACTGTTACCATGCACTTTGCTTTCACTTAGAAAAATGCCTGATATTCTGTCCTCGCCACGTTCAGCAATGCTTAATAGTGCTGCTTCTCCCAGTGTATTATTCTCTACACTATAGTAAACACTATTTTCTGCTTGTATTTCGTCTGCTATAAATTTACATATGTTAACAAGAATATCTATTTGTTGTGGAATAGCACTCTTATTATGGCACCATTCTGCTACTTGTTCCATGCTAGGTGCTTCAAAAACCTGTATAGCCGCTGGATCGCCACCTGTTCCCAAGCTAGGATCAAGTGCTACCATGTAAGTCATACCCTTTTCTGGCATTTTATACCATCGTACTGTGCCTTGTTTTTGTATTGGATCATACCCATGCATATTAGTTAGTACTAAACTGTCTACTAGTGTTTCATCATTAATAATAAATTCACACTCATGTTCACGTCTAAATCGCTCTTCGCCAATACGCCCTAGCTCTTCTTGTTTCCATATATCGTCCCTGTCTGGATGATCTTGCCAGTAACTACGATATGATTTAAATCCATTTATACCTATATCTGTTTCATTGCCGTGTGAATCAAAACACTTGTTAGCATCACGCCATATTATGGCAAACTGATCTTCATCGCTGTTTGGCGTACTAGTAATAATAGCACTACCACCAGTTGCTAGCGTAGGAGAAATACTGGTCCAAAACTCTCTAGCAATGCTAGGGCGCACAAACGCAAACTCGTCACAGTATAGTAATGAGATGGACATGCCTCGTCCAGTATTATCAGTAGTTGCTTGTGCTACAATACGACTACCATTATCAAATTCAATGCTTCCTTTGTTGTAACTAGTAGCACCTGCTCTGATGTAATTAGGGCATAGTTCGTAGGCATAGCGTATACGTTGCATAATTTCCTGAGCACCAGCATACTTGTGTGCCGCAATTAGGATAATACTATCAGGCACAAACATTGCTCGCCATAACAGGTATCCTGCTGCTGTTGTAGTCTTGCCGGTTTGCCTGGGTAACATATTAACGTTGAATCTAAAGTTATGATATGTTTCTAGTAATTTTACCTGATAGTCAAAAGGCTTGTAAACCAGTTGTCCTTGGACAGGATGCTGAATATGGAAGTAGTTATTAAGAAAGTACATAGGCCCATGTGTACTGTCAGCACATTTAGCAAAGTCTTCAATTTGCTCGCGAGTATATGTTTCTTGCTTATTTGCTTTCTTAATTAATACGCCGTCTAATGATTTTGACATAATTATCCTATTAGTGGTGTTTGACGTGGGTTTGTAGCTTTATTAATAAACTTACCGATAACTTCAAAATGTGTGCATAATGCAGAAAAAAGTTCATGATTTAATATTCTGCTTGCTTGATCGTAACTAGTTTTGCCAATATTTTTATAGTAACTCTTATTTAACCCGTACTTTTTTCCATACTTAGGAAAAACTCCAGTAACAAATAAACACGTATCGCCTAAATCTTTTGCTGAAAAACTTGATCTATGGTCAAGTTTATATAATGATTCAGTAAACGTTTGCTCAGGTAAAAAGTTTGGTCTATCAATGTAATATACTAACAGCTCTATCACATACATTTCAATTTGAACTGGTAGTACATATCCAGTTTCTACTGAAGTTTCTTTTATTACTTGTCGCAATGGTTCGTGGTATACTTCTCTGTTATACTTCATAATAATATTTACACTAAAAAGAAAAGGAGGAGTTTTTATTCTCCCCCTTCTCCAAGTTTTTATGTGCTTAATCTTCTTTTGAGATAATTGTCCATGCGCCATATACTAACCCAGCATAGGCAACCCATTTAATTATTGGGCTAGCGATAAGTGCTAAAATAGATATAGCTATTAAAACTCCTCCGTCCCAAGATGTTCTTTCACTAATACGGTCTTTGACCCAAGTTATAATTCCCATGGTCTTACTCCTTCCGATTGTAGCGTGATGTATTTACTCTATAAATCACTGCTAGTACTTAATGGAACAATTCAAGCAGATTTATACGTGCTTTACTATCTTGTGTAAGGATCAGTAAAATTTAGATGTTGCTTATTCTGACTTTAAGTCTTCTACAAAAGCGTCATACTTTTTGTAAAAAGACTCAAATGTAGTTTCAAGATCTACGTCTGATTCTTCAATCTCACGTGGTTCCTGTGACATAGCGTTATCGCCACCAGCGGCTGCTGCATAGGCCTTCTTAGGACCGTTCATTCCACCACTGAGACCAATTAACTGCTCTTCAGCATCCATATAGTCTTCTGTAGGTTCGTTGGCATACTCTTCTACTTTTTCTTCGTAGTTTGAATATCCAGCTAGCTTCATTAAGTCTGCTAATGCTGTAACAGGAACTTCAACTGTTTCTTCAACAGCTTCTTCTTCTAGTTCGTCGTTTAAAACTTTTTCTATTTCTTCTTCACTAATAGCAGTTTCTGCTTCAGCAGAATCTTCATTAGCTGTTGTGTCGTAATCTGTTTCTTCAATTTCTTCTTCTTCAAGCTCAATGTCTTCGGCAATAATAGTTTGCGGCTTGGCCATTCCAATAACGCCGGATTTACCAGCGAGCTTGAGGATATCAGCTAACTCATCGTGATCTTCTTCTACTGCTTCGTGAACTTCTTCTATATCTGCATCTTCTAAAATATCATTTTCATCAGATTCAGTTGTTGTATCTTCATACTTAGCTTTGACTTTTGCACGATAATCTTCTTTATCGCCATATGTCATCCGACTCCAGTCTTTTCCATCTTTTTTAGCCATCTCTTGTGCTTCTTGTTCGCGATACCAAGCCTTGCCTTGTGACTTACCTTCCATTGTTTCATCTTCAGAAACTTTATGGATTCCAGCTGCGTCAATACCACGCTGAATATCTTCATTGTCGTAGCCACCTTCTGCAATCTCTTTGAGCTTGCTCATTACGTCTATCATATGCATTTTATTTTTCCTTTGCAAACTCATACTTGCGAGTTTCTAGTTCTTTTAACATGTTCTCGTTGTATTTGTCGCCAAAAGATTCTTCTGACTTAGCATCAGATGCATCCTTGTAATCGGCATCTTCAAGTTTAGAAGTATATTCGTCACCCTCTTCTTTGAGTGCTTCCTCACGAGCTATTTCTTCTGGATGATCTTTGTTAATAACTACTAAGTGACTCTCTGGAATACCAACTACTTCACTAATATAAGTGTAAAGTTGATGCGCTGTAACAGGGTAACTTACTTCAGCATCCATAATATGGACTTCTGAATTTTGTAATGTTTGAAAATCCATTGGATGTTCTTGTACTGGAGTACGTTTAGGTTTGGATAAGCTCTTAAGCTCATATTTTTCTAGAGCTAGTTCTAGTTTATCCATGGTCTCGTCATCACACTTTTCAGCTAGCTTTAATCTAAAACTATAAGTGCGCTCACTCTCTGTAAGGTATGTTTTCAAACTTTTCATATTATCATCCTATATTATATTTATGATTTTTTGCCTAAAATTTCTTGCAATAATGTGTTACGATCCAGCACGACACCATCTCCGTCTGCTGTTTCTCCATAGCTCTCGTTGCCTTTCTTAAGGTCCAAGTTAGCTTTCTTTAGTTGTAGGTCTACCATTTTAAGTTTTTTGTTAATTTTATTGCTTTTTGCTGTAAGAGCTGTGTCTAGCATCCTGCTAGCATTGTTGAATATTTCACCAGCAAACCTTGCTTCTACATTCATACCCAGATCCATTAGATCTTGAAAAGTACTTTTTGCTGTATCAGCGATATCGTCTAGCTCTTTGTCACTAGTTTCCAAGTCTCTAATAGTTGGCAGAGCTGCATCAATCTTGTCTACAGCGTCCAATGTATTCCTTATAACAGGCAAATCGTCCGCTGTTACATGAGTTTCAATGCCATTAGCACTGTAATCAACATCGTCTTTAACGTCAGGTAAGTCAAATAGGGATTCAAGTTTTTTTGTCATATTAATACTTAGCGTTTATTTCCACCATGAAAAATATCATGTTCTGTAACTATCCTAAAATGCAATCCTTTAAGCCTACACCATTTTGCCGCGGCTTCCCACTTGGCATGGTTTAGGGCTATTTGCAATTTTTCTCTGTCTCTAGTCTTTGGGGTCATTGTTGTCTGACTACTAGGTTTAATTTCTATAAGCTCACCTCTACGTTTTCCGCCCTTGTCTTGGTAAATTAAAACAAAATCAGGCACGTATACACTTTGTCTGCCTGTTAGAGGATTTCTATAAGGTATCTTTATGCTTTCACTTGCCCACTGTATTATACTGGGGTGATTGTCTGCAAACCGCATAAATGCATGTTCCCAGCTACTTCTGTAGCGTGGTTTGCGATTGCCTGCATATTTGTCTGGGTTGGCAACCTCATATATTCCATTTGCCCAATTTGCCATATTACGTCAGTATCTGTTGTTTTACTCTTGGAGGAACAACTTTGTCATTAACATATCCAAGCAAGCTAACTCCTTGTCTACTTAAATTAAGGAATAACGGAATAGTAGCTTTTGGATTAGAATTTGCAAACTGCTCTATAACATCTGGTGCGTATAAATCTAGTTCATTAACTACATTAATTATTGCTGCAGACAAGGCAGCCGCGGCTGTCTCACTTTGTGTCCTAGCTATACAGAATGATTTAATTAATTCATAGTCGTTTTCTGTTATTTTAATTTTTGCTAAAAAGAATTGTTCAAAGTATGCATTTACTCTTCTATCGATTTCATCGTTAATATTAACTACTGGTAAACTAGTGTCTGTCATTTTATTTTACCTTATATGCTTTATCGTCTAGATCCATTTGAATAATTTCATACTCCATGGGTAGTTCGCTTTTTAACAAGAAAGATTTCCCATCGATAGTAGTTCCTGAAAGTTTAGTATCTTTTTTACTCTTAAAGGAGCAAACTTCAAAAACTTTCTTTTTTCCCATATGCACTACTGTTAGTCTATGATCTGGGTCAAACCATAGTTTAATTTTTTTCCAAACTGTCATTTAAGTCCGAACTCCAATGCTAATCTTTGTTTAATAGCATTTCTTTCGTTAATAACAAATTGAGGAACAATTCTTGGATTGTCCGCAATCTCAGCATCTAGTTGCTGGATACGATTTTCTAAGAAAGTCTTATTGGATAGCTTTGAATTAGTTAACGAATTAGACGAGACAATTCTAGTACCATCACTTAAAAATCTAGGCGTTGCTGGCGATCTTGACAAACTAGGAGCAATTACAGAAAGTCCACGATCGATAATATCTTCTACAAAACTTGTTCCTTGGTTAAACACTGATGTACTTCGACTACTGCCATTACTAAATGCAACTTGCTGATTTCCAGAAGGATTAAACGTACGATCAACTGGTGCGCCAGCACCGCCTACTCGATCATCGCTTGTGCCAACAATATCACCAATAAGTTTTCCAGTGTCAAGGCCAAAGATATTAGGTAATACGACATCACTTAGTGGATTTTTGCCACGCAGTACTCCGCCTAATACTCTAGTTAAGTCTTTCTCTAACACTTTGCCAAGATCAACATCTTTTGTATTATTAAAAATAGTAGCACCACGTGCTATTGCGCCAAGTATGTTCCCATCTGCTAAATCTCTAGCTACAGTATTAACTGCGTCAACAAAGCCGCCGCGGAAGAATATGCTATTATCTGTGCCAGCCCCAAATACACCCAGTGGACTTGGAGTTTTGTCATAATGAACTTCACCAAAGCCTTTAGGATTAACATTGTTAACAAACCCAGTGGCATATTTTACAGTTTCATAATTTACTTGCATAGTATGCTGCATTAAGTTACCACTGGCATATGAATGAGTATCGTGTTTAAACGTATTAACAATAGGATTTATAAGTGTATACTCTGCAAATCGTTTTTGTAGCATACTATATACTCTAATATCTCTAAAAAATCTATCTTGTCCTGAAGCTAAACCATAGGAGCTATTACTGTAAGCTCCATATCTATCATTAGTACTATAAGCTCTATCGTTGCTAGCATACCGAGAATCTTGATAATAAAATGAAGCATAACTGTGTAGCAGGCTTCTAATTAAATCATTTTGATCATCATGAAATGCAATGTCTACCGGATTATAATTAATTTTATGCTGGCTATGTACCTGTCTGTTATATTGATTGTGTGTTTGCACATCCATATTAAAGCTGGGCAAATCAATACTTTTAACCAGCATATTAATTTCTAGTTTTTCTTGATTTCCAAATAATTTTGCCGCATGTGGTGTCAAGTTAAAAACAACATGAAACAGGTGTGAGTAACGTGGTTGTAACTCATAATTATTGTCAACAAATAATCGTGAGGCATGTGCGAAATCTTTAATCTGATCGCTTTTACCTATTGCATTTAATGTGCTATTAACGCTTGCCACAGAGTACTCCTATATACAGTATTTATTACAAGAAAAAACCCCCCATATAATGGAGGGTCTTATCTTAAAAACTTTTACTTGTTTAAATTAACCTGTTACGGTTTGGCCTACGGCTCTTGCAACAGTAGCACCAACACCATCGCCAATTGGGCTTTGGATTGCATTATCGAATCTTATGCTTGCTGCAATTGTAACTGGTTCATTTGACGCATAGTTGAGATCATTATAGTTGACGTTCTGTAAGAAACAACCATATAATTCCCAAGTTTCTAATACGTTAGCTTCGCTTGCTCCGTTACCACCGTCTAGTATCTCAAACCGTGTAATAAACTTATAGTCAATGCCTGCGCTTGCACTAGCCTGTTCCATAACGTCGAACTGCTTTTGCACTTGCTCTCCAAGAAGCCTGCTTACGCTACCATTTACATCGTCGCGGAAATTAACTGTTACCATATCCCAACTATGCTTACCAGCTAGGAAAACACGTGAGTTATAAATTGGAACTTCCATTTCTTCAAATGTAATGCTAGGGCGGGTAATATCCATTACCTGCTTTGTTAATTCTGTACGTGGAGTAGACACGCCAAGATTCTCAAACAATGCACGGAACCGATACTTTAGTTTAGGCATTAACAAGCCTTGTGCATTAGCTGACTGATCACTGTCTAAAGGTACAGTAAATTTTAATAATGATGAAACTGACATGTAATCTGCCTCCTTAATATAATAATATTTATCTGAAAGTGTTCATGAAAAATGGGGCAATTTCTACAACCGCCCCATTATTTCATGCTTTCTAGGTACGTTAAACAGCGTTTGCTGCGGCTACGTTACCACTTGAAATCTCACCTGTATTTTTCAATCTAATTGGAATAAAGATGAACTCTGCTGCTTTAACTGGTTCAATAGCAATGTCTACATATAGCTCATTACGGTCAATTCTTGTTGGCGTGTTATTTGTATCGTCACACACTACCAAGTAATCGTAAATGCCACGTTTTGCTACCAAATCATTCATCAACTGCTCTACTTGCTCTTTTAGTTCGTCTCTAGTGATTTTATCATTGGGTTCGAACACAAAGCCTAGTGCAGTTTCTTGCATTGTTTTACGTAGGTATGCAACAAGCCTTGCAACGTTAATACGGTCTAGTGAGCTTGGTGTTGATGCTCTTGTTTTATTGCCGTAGTTCATAATTCCAACACCATTAAAGAATGTAATTGGATTTACTTTTTGTTGATACAGTGTATCACGTAGGCTTTCTCTAATATTATCACCTGTAAATTCACCTGTTGCGCTATTAATGTAACCAATAGCAGTTGCATTATCAACAAGTCCACGTCGGCTACCAGCTGGTGCTAGCCATGGGAAACTCTGATCATCGCTTCTGCTAATTGTTCTAAGTGCCATATGACTTGATGGAACTACAATAGTGTTTCCACTTAGATCATTAGTTTGTCCTGCTGGATAAAACACACCTAAGTAGGGATCAACAGTGGTTAAACCATCTTCACCATCTACTGCGGCAGCAACTTGATTGCTTGCCCAACTAGAAATTGCTGTACCTGTTGCTGCTAAACGTAGCGGAGTATCGCCAACTACGAAGCCAGTAGTACGTCTATCATTGTTTAAACTAACCATGTTAGGAATAAGCTCTGGATATCCAGGTGCAGCAATTATATTAAATGTTCTTGCATCTTCACGAAGTTCTTCACTACTATCAATAGCTGACTTCATACTTGCTGCAACAACTGTACGTACTGCTTTTCGTCCCATGAATGGTGAGCCGTCACTCTTGTTGCCGCTTGCTGTTACCCATGCATCCTTTTCTGTTGGAAGTGTTGGGTAAAGTGTAGTATCTGAGAAATTAGTTCTGCTAAAGTAATCACTCTTAAACTGCTTAACATTATAACTACTACGGCGTGTGTTAAACAGTAACATGCCTCTTGGGTATAATGTTGGATCTGGTTTGTCAATATCAACAACATCACTTGTTAGTAATGCTTTAGTTGTTGTTAGTGTTCCAGTAACAATATCTGTGCTTGTATCTCCCATATAACGAGCATCAGCAAACAGTATACCATCTTCAGTTGTTTGATCTGTATTATCGATTAGTACCCAGCGATTCTCACTTGATACTACTTGATAACGGTATAATTTTGGATAGTTTTCTAAGTCGCTTGTATCTAACCATAAGTCACCAACTACTAGTGCAGTTTCGTCGCTCTGCGTACTGGGAGCAGTTGCGCTAAAAATTACACCGGCGGGATCAGTATTACTAAGGTTAAACCCACGTGCATCACTGGTTACGTTTTGATAACCTTTCCAGATCGTTCCGTCACTAATTAAGATGTCAGCTTCTGTGCCACCATGATACCAATAACGATCTGCTGTTGGATCTGCACTTGGTGAAGTTGCACTAGCTGTATGTGTTGGAGCAACCCAGTTACTTACAATTAAGTCACTGTTATTACCAGCACGTACCTGTCCAGTTGTTATTGTAGTTACAATTCCTGCATCTGTAAGTGGTGTACCACTTGTATCTTTAAGAATTAAACTTCCGCCCAGGGTATGCGAGATTGTTAAAAACCCGTCTGAGGTTACTGCGGCACTTACATTTGCAACGTTTGCTGCGTTAATATCGCTAGCCATATCTGCTAATGAAGTACCACTTAGTGTTACTGTTGCTGCACTGGTTAGCGTTGTACTATTTGCTGCACTAGCTTGGATAGTAAATTGCTCACTTCCAGTAAGCGGAGTTGCAGCATCAATATTACCTGTAACTTCCAAAATACCAGCGGCATATCTTCGGAAAATTTTATATGTCACTGTGTCGTTTTCTGAAACGTCATACTGTACATAATATGTTCCTACTGCAATAGCTTTACCACCAGTTGTATCTAGATTTTTAAGTGCAGTTTGATCATTTTCGTAAAGTGGCGCATCAACTGATGTAAATGCAGCAGTTGCAGTATCATATACACTAATATCAAAACTTGCACCAGTATTTATAGCTGTTGTTTTAATCCAAATACTGCCTGTTGGGCGTGGTGTTGTGTCTGTAGTTTTGTACTCTGGGACACTGTAATGTTCACTTTGTTGAATCTTTGGACATGCATATGTTCCTGCTGTTAAGCCAGTGTTTGTTAATATAGTTCCTGATCCATTTGCTAGTATAACTTTACCATCTGTGGTTGAACCATCACTTGCTGCAGAACTTGTAGCGTAAATTTCAATTTTGTTATCCACTGCGTCTGCTGTAACACCTGTGATGCTTGCACTATTAATATTAGCAGCAAGTTGTGCTACAGTCGTTCCACTTAGTGTAACAGTGGTGCCATTAAGTACAATACTGTTATTGTTTGTAAGGGTTGGACTTGCACTTGTGCCTGCAATTGATGGCCATGATGTTTGCCATGACGTACTACCTACTAGTACCCAAGCATTGCTACGATTTTTGTAGTATAATGGGTTGCTAACGTTAGTAGCAACAACGGCATAAGAACCAATGGCTCCGATACTTGTCTTTGGAACACCGCCAGTTAAGTCAGTTGCACTAGTAATAACAATAATATCTGATTTGTTAGTAAAGGTATCAGATGACTTAGTCCACTCAAATACACCCCATCGTGTATCTCCAGTATCAAACCAAATTGTTCCGCCAGCTGGTGATCCTACTGGGCGTGACGTTGAGTTAGCTAACTCAGATAAGTCAACTGCGGCGCGAGTTACATAAACTCGGTTACTAACACCGAGTAAACTATACGCTGCCATTAATCCGTATTCGTTAATTTCATATCCATGAATTGGTGTACCTGCAGCAGTTTGGTAAAAACTTGGATTTCCAAATGTGGATACCAAATCCCTCTGACTACCGATTAAGTATGTTTTTCCAGCATTTGCTGATGTGGTGCCGGCGGCTGTGCCAGTTCCGGTTCCACTTGTCTTATCTTGGGCGGTCGCAATAATGATTGAAGCTACTGTTCCTGCTTGATTAGCAACATAATTGCTTTCGTCTATTACCGTGACTTCTACGCCTGGTGAAGTTAAAGCCATATTTCTATATTCCTTTGCAAAGAATTCCTTTGCAGTATTTATGTTATTAACTTCAAATACCCTGTCTTAGGCATGCCCTTTAAAGGTTCATTACGATAAGTATATGCATGCGCCAGTTATGTTTACAATGCGGCACGTATCCTAGAGCTATAAACTACCACAAACATGGCAAAATTTACTATAGAAAATTGTGTGATAGGTGCAACAGGAACAATGCTAAAAAGAAATCTGCATCTAAAGAAAGATGGCAGTTAGCAGGCTACAAGAAAAAAAATACGTGTGAAAAGTGTGGGTTTAAACCAGCAATGCTAGAGCAGTTGCGTGTTTTTAATATTAGTAGAAACCAACAACAAATTGCTGTTCAGAATTTAAAAACAGTATGCTTAAATTGTAATTTTGAATTATCTAAGACTGGCTGGACTCAGGGAGATCTTGAAGAAGATCTGTAACAGTACTTTGTAAATCTTGTAAACTTCCGTCATTTAGTATCATATAATCTGGCTGAGTGCCACACCAACTATACTCACTTGCATGAGTATCAGGAAATAGTGTTGCCATACTATCAGGTTTTTTAGCCGCAATGTCAAACCATTCTGGATCATCGCCTCGTTTAACACGTACAATTACTCCACCAACGTTTCTAATCATATTAACTTCATTAGGAAACCTAGCATCAGTAATTACAATGTTACCTTGCAATCTAGACTTCATGCTTAGTATCCAAATGTCTTGATGGAAATGGTTACGGAAAACGTCTGTTCCAACTAGTTGTAATGCTAGCCGCGGAGTAAATTCTGGGATGTTAAGACGCTTACTCCACCATGGATCTGCCTGTTCTCTCCACGATCTGCTCTGTAAGGTATCACCTTCAAGCATCTGTCTATCCCAATTAAAAATACTTGCACAAGCATCTTTTAACGGAGTAGCAAAGCTCTGATGCTGGTATCCTTGCTCTATTAGCATATCGCCAACAGTGCCTTTGCCAGAACCTATAAGTCCTATCAATCCTATAATCATGATTATATTATAACAAAGTTTTTAAGTTTATCCAATAATAAAAGATAAATAAAACGTAGTTCGCGGTGCGGAAACACCCAACTACTCTAACGCTTATAGGGAGCAATCAGCATGATTATTTATAATAACACAAAACATGAGCTCGAACAATATTTAAGCAAATTCGACGACGGATTCAGTGATCGACACGCCATAAGGTGGCTATATAAGAGAAATCCCAATCTTTGGGATCAAATAACTGCACTTACAGAATTCTTACCATACAATAGCAAACCAAAACAACGGTGTTGGCATATCCTAAATGACTGTTACATAAGACCATTGTGTCCCGTATCAGGTGAATATGTTAAGTGGTGGGAAAATCGTTATTTAAAATTTATCAATCGATCGTCAAAAATGACCTATCTAAATTTAACAGGCACAACTAAAAATCAAACCGCCGAAGCTAGAAAAAAACGAGCCAACTCTAATCACTTGGCATGGTCTGAAGGTAGAAGAAAACTGTCTGTTCTGTCAGAGGAAACTAAACGAGTAAGAGCACAGAACACCAAACAAACCATGCAAAGAAGATATGGGGTAGACAATCCGTCTCATCTCAAATGGGTTAGAGACAAGATTTCTGATAAATGGGTAGAACGGGGTGCTGTTCCTAAGAAGGATAGACCGCGCAAACGGCTATATCATGATGCTGTGTGGTATTACACCGATCAGAGTTGGAAAAATAACTTCGATGACATAAATCCGGATAGGTTAAATCGAAGTGATAATGCATTGGATCATATTTATAGCATAGGCCAAGGATTTCTTGACAACATACCACCATATATACTAGGTCATTGGACCAATCTCAGGGTTATATCACTTAGTGAAAATAGCAGCAAGGGCATGAAGTGTGATAAATCTCAAAAGGAATTATTCGAAGACTACTTCTCATCCTATTAGAAAGCTGAGTGGATCGGAACCGTCTACATAGTTCTTGAGATCGTCTTCTAACGCAGCCATTTCAGCTTGTGCTTCTGCTTTGAGCGTATCTCCATTTAGGCTTGTTCCGCCCTGCGGACCAGCAATAGTACTAAACTTGCTTCGTGCTTCGCCTAATGTAAACTTGGCTACAGCTAAACTGTAGTCTTTAATCCAAGGTGCCACGTTTGTGTCTTGTAGCAATCCAGTCTCTGGTCTCTTGTTATAACACCAAAGAACTACGTCTTCGCCACCATCACTAAATTTACGCAACAAGGTAAGTGTTTTACTAACACTATTCCATTCAAAGTTAATAAAGCCACCAAACAGCCTTGCACTCATTTCTTGATACTGATAGTACATTTCGTAAGTAGCCTGTCCGCCAACTCTACCTGCTTGTAGCAGATAAGTGTTAACAAAGGCTGCTTCGAATGGTTCAAATTGTGTACCAGTATCGCCTGATCCACTGCCTACACTGCGGCGAAATACTTGTCTTACCTCTTGTATCTCATCAGGAAGAACATACTCCTGTTGATCTGCAACAATGGTTAAGAACACATAGCTACTTTCTACACTGGACTGGGCACGTTGTCTATATCGTTCTAGTGACTTATCAATGCACATGTCATAATGCGCTGGGTCAAGTTCTACATCAACCATGTCGCCACCCAGGCGCAAGTAGATGTAATCTTGAATATCTTTACGTAGTGTCGTTAAATCTGCCATGCATGTTTCCTAACAGTAGTATTTATTAGGAAACCTTTAGTAGCACCGTGTGTTCGTTAAGCCTTCCGTTCATTTTAGTCTCAGTAGCTTTAATATCTTCTAAGAATTTACGTAGAGCTACTTTTCCTGCCTTGCCAAACTCTTTAAGTTTCTGTTCAGGCTTACGTAGTGTCTTTTGTACACTTAGATTCTCATCAAAGAACTGTAAGGTTGTCCCTTTTATTGAAAACTCGCCATGCTCTAGTGCAACATATTTGCCTAGCTTGCGGTTTTTTGTATTAAACACCCAGAGCTCAGTAGCACCGATAATCTTAGTAGGATCAATGCTAACTGCTTTATATCTAGTATCATCTTTCTTGTATTTGAGCTTTGATACGAGCTTATCAGCACTCTTAGGCTTGGGCTTACGAGTTGCACGATTTGCTTTCTTAAGGTTAGCATATGCATCCAGATCGCCAAACAGGCTATCATAAAACTTAGAAAACATAGCAATTTCTTGTTTGCTGTAACAAGAATATCCTTCTCTAATTTGTTCCCAGTTATCTTGTTCGCTTTCTGACATTTTTTTAAGTTTTGCAGACGAGGGGAAATTTTGCAATAACGTAAATTCAGCCGCCATTGGCTCATAATAAGCACGAATCTTGTTAATGTGTGCTTGAGCTACATTGTTCGTTTTTAACCAATCAAAAATCTTTGGAATATCTTTACTAGGCTGTTGGTCTACAAGTTCTTCTAGTTCACCAATAAGTTCGCTGAGTTGTTCCCGCATACGCTCTTGAATACTAGGCTTATGTACGTTGCTACTAGCTTTTTCTTCTTGCTTTTTTGCATCAACAAGGGATTTACCAGACTCAGCCAGTTCATTAAATTTATTTGTATAGTACTCAGTGCTCTGAGTATAAGAATCTTCATCATTTTTAGCACCAGCACACGGACCGAAATCACCTTTAGCGAATGGCTTATCCATGTGAACACTAGTCCAATAACACCATGCGGCCATTCCACTGTTTGCTATCTTACTATCGTGGTTAGCGCATATAGCCTGTGCTGTTTTCTTATCAAAGGCTTTCCTCACATATCCCTTAATAACGTTTCCATACTCTTTTGTTTCAACATCGCGATGAACGATTTGACAAAAGAAACGATATCCTTTGTTATGTGACACTGCTCCAATACCAGTTTTTGTTCTCCTGGCTGTTGCTGTTTTCTTTTTACGTTTAACTGTCGTTGCCATAAAACTTCTCCATACTTTCAATAAGGCTCATAATATCAGCCATGTCTAAGTTGTCTATGGCTTCGTTAGAAACAGTTTCAACCCATTCCTTCTGTAGGGTACTTATAGGAATAGGTTTACGAGTTTTAAAATCAATAATATTAGACACTGTTATGCGCCTAATATTTCGTATGACACTCGCTTATTTAAGGTCTTAAGAAACCGTTCAACCTGATTTTCAGTGAAAACAGTGTCAACTAATCCAACGCTATCATAATTGACTAGTTTCACTATCTTAAACAGTTTTTCACGCACATACCGGTTATCGGTTGGCATTGCTTTAATAACTACTTTGGATGACATATGCATCTCTCCTTATGTTAAGTGTTAATTTAGGCTCGAGCCTAAATTTAGGCTCCTATGGTGTTGTAGTAACCTGCGGCAGACACCAGCATACAATCGTTTTCGTCAACACCTGCATGCTTCAAAGCAGAGCCAGTGAAGAAGATACAAGCCTCATTGCTAATATCAAATTCATCTTTGTGAATTAACTTGAGGACGGGCATCTTCCAGTTAGAAGGATCAGCAATGTTATCAAAAGCATTGCTTAACTCACCACGGGTATAACCGTTAGGAGAAACGACTTTGTCGTCCAAATCCTTAAGAATAGTAGCAACTGTGGTTTCTTTGCTCATCTAACCCTCTCTTTTATGATCTCAATACAATCTCTCTTGGTATCCCATGTACTATAATAGCCGGATCCGTACATGTCATACAGTTCATCGTGAAGGATCCAATAGTTTCCACCATCGTAACTCTTGGAAATGTAGTATACAGGGCTGGTGTTTGTGGTTACGTAGTCACCGGCACCAAGTTTCTTTGTCCTAATCATACTTTATAATAGCACAAACACAGGGATAGTCAACCGTTTCTAAACCAATAAATACTATTAAGTTTAAGGATTCGCAATGCCCCGTATTAGTATGTGGAAAGAGGGAACACACTCCTCTGATTTTAAGTTTTTTGATCGCAACATCAAAGAGATGTTCACTGTCGGCGGCACTGGCATCTCTGTTCACAAGTACTTAGGCATACTAAATCAAGGCCCAAGCACAGACGCTAGTTTACCCCAAACAGTTGAAGATGACCCCTTAGGGATCCAAGACTTGCTGTTCTTAGAGAACAGAGATAGAAAATACGACACTGACATTTATAATATGCGTGGCATATACAATGTAGCAGATACAGACTTTGATCTTAGCCAGTTTGGGCTATTTTTACAAAACGACACATTGTTTATTACATTTCACCTTGCAGACATGGATCGTATCCTTGGCCGCAGGTTAATGAGCGGTGACGTATTAGAGTTACCGCATCTTAAAGATTACAATAGTTTAGATACAAGTTTAGAAGTAGCGTTAAAACGCTATTATGTTGTTCAAGAAGGCACGAGACCCACAGAAGGATATAGTCCAACATGGTGGCCGCACTTATGGCGTGTTAAATGCACACCAATGGTAGACAGCCAAGAATACAACGATATTCTTAACAAGATACAAATAAATGAAGAAACTGGCGAATCTACAGATGCTACTTTAAGAGACTTGCTCAGCACGTATAAGAAAGAGCTTGAAATTACCAACAAGGTTGTAGAACAAGCTGAAGTTGAAGTTCCTAAGAGCGGATATGATACCAGTAGATACTATGTTGTACCAGCAGATGATACTGGTCAACCGCTTGATCCTAAAGGCTATACCAGTGATATAAGTACTATATCCGCGGACAGCAATATTATTACAGCAGACTCAACACGTATCAGTCCAGAAAATGCAAATGCTTACGGTGGATACTTGGTAGGTGACGGTCTTGCGCCAAATGGAGAAGAAGTTACAATGGGTACTAGCTTTCCTACTGACTCACAAGAAGGGGATTATGTTTTACGTTTAGACTTTTTACCTAATAGGCTATTTAGATATAATGGATCACGTTGGGTTAAGGTAGAAGATAGTGTGAGATCTCCATTAACTCCTGGCACTGGAACAAGACAGATAGATACGTTTACAAACAATACAGCTAAGACAACTCGAGATGACAATGTAGAGATAGACCAACGTCAAGGATTAAGTCAAATACTAAGTGCTAGGGAAGATGACTGATGCTCATCTATATTATTACAAACAAAGAAAACAATAAAGTTTATGTTGGACAAACAATCCAATCTAATCCTAAAATGCGTTGGTATGCTCACTTAGCCGATGCTAGACGAGGCAAAAAGACTTATTTGTATGATAGTATTAGAAAATACGGTAAAGAAAGTTTTAATTGGGAAGTTATTGATACCGCCAAAAACTTAGATGAACTAAACGAAAAAGAAGCACAGTGGTTGGCACATTATAGACAAAAAACTGTCGTATATAACAATCGTGAAGCAGGAAACAACAAAACACACAGTCCAGAAAGCATTGAAAGAATGCGCCAAGCACAGTTAAAAAGACACAGAGAAAATAATGTTGGTGGCTGGACTCGTAGAGATGGTGGTGCTATGAAGGGCAAAGCACATCCTATAAAAGGAACTTCAGGTTTGTGGTCTCACAGTGAAGATTCTATACAAAAGTATAAAAAAGCGGCACAAAAAAGATATACAAGCAAAGAATATACACAACAAAACAAAGATCATTTACAAAAACTTGCGGCGAAAGTAAAAGGTAAAACTTGGAAACTTGTAGATGGCAAACGAGTATGGATGGATAAGTGATGCCGATGCAATTCTTTTACGACCAACAAATTAGAAGATTTCTGTTACAGTTTATCCGTGCATTTAGTAATTTTCAGATTGAGTATGGCAAAGACAGAGCTGGCAATGTATCCCTTGTAACTGTGCCGGTTAAGTACGGCGACTCAACACGTATTGTTAGCAGTATTATTAAAGAGAATAGTGAAAACAAGATTAACCCTAGTCCAATGATTAGTTGTTACATTTCTGCTATGGAATACAATCCAGAACGCAGGCAAGAGCCTACGTTTGTAGACAAGCGTCATATTCGAATGAGACAATTTGATGATAATACTGGAGAGTATAATACACAACAAGGCAATGCATTTAGCGTAGAACGTCATATGCCTGTTCCATATAATTTAACAATGACAGTTGATATTTGGACTAGCAATACTACACAGAAATTACAGTTATTAGAGCAAATCCTTGTATTATTTAATCCTGCTTTAGAAATACAAAGCACAGACAACTACCTAGATTGGGGAAGTTTAAGTTATATTGAGTTACAGCAAACTACTTGGAGTAGCAGAGCAGTGCCAGTTGGTGTAGACGACCTAATTGATATTGCAACTTTGCAATTTATGTTACCAGTATGGCTTTCACCACCAGCTAAAGTTAAGAAACTCGGCGTAGTATCTAAGATTGTTGCTAGCATATTTGACGAGTCAGGAGATTTAAGCGACGGCGTTATTGATCAAGACATATTGATGGGTACAAGACTAAAATTTACACCTATGAATTATGGTATTTTACTACTAGGAAGCACGATAGAAATACTAGAGAGACACGAGACTGTTACTAATAAGTCTGAACCTAGTATTGCAAACGATCCGCCTGCAAAGGCAGGAACTGGAGATCTTATTACTTGGCGAGCAGTAATTAATCAATATGGTGAGTTGCAATCAGGAATTAGTCAAATAAGAATTGACTTTGGTACTGGCGAAATAGTTGGAACAATAGCACACCACCCTAGTGACGACAGTAAATTATTGTTTACATTAGATGAAGATACTATTCCCACTAACGATCTAGATCCAGTACTTAAAATTATTAATCCATTAAAAGTGGGACCAAGCGTTGGTTTAGACGCGAAGGCAGTTGGGCAGCGGTATTTAATCCTTAACAGTATTGGTGATGCTAGTAATACTGACGGGCCTGATGCTTGGAAAGATACATCTGGCAATGATTTTATAGCTGGAGCAAATGATATTATTCAATATGACGGCATACGTTGGAATATAGTATTTGACAGTAGTACCCAAACGGGTGTACACTATATGACAAATACTAATACAGGAATCCAGTACAAATGGACTGGTGATGCATGGCTTAAGAGTTACGAAGGCGAATACAAGGCCGGAGAATGGACAATAGTAATTTAAAACAAAGTGTTGGCACTGTATTTTTTGCCAAATCTACACAGAGATTTTTATTTTTATTACGAAGCGAAACTAGTTTTGATAACACCTGGGCATTTGTTGGCGGGAAGCTAGAGCCACATGAGTCTATTATACAAGGGTTAATGAGAGAAATTCATGAAGAAATTAACTTTACTGGTGAAGTAGAAAAACATATTCCTATTGAAAAGTTTATCAATACAAAGAAAAAGTTTGAATATCACACTTTTGTTACTGTAGTTGAAGGCGAATTTATACCTATGCTAAACACAGAACATAAAGGTTATGCTTGGACAACTATAGACAGTTGGCCAAGGCCGTTGCATCCTGGAGTATTTAATACTATTAATGTTAATGAGATACGAGCAAAGATAACAACTATTTCAGAGTTATTTGGCTACAGCACCTAGTCCAGTTTGGTTTGTATACTCAAATAGACCAATCGGTTTAATATTTGGCAACCACTTAAACTCCTCAAATTGATGTTCAACCTTGTTGTTAAATGTATTAAGTACATGAAAAAATTCAACATCATCGTATAACTTAATTATGTTACATACTTGCTTAAGAAGTTTAGACCGGAGTGTTTCTGTATTTCCCATTGGCAAGTAAGAAGTGTCAGTTGCTGGGTATAGATGATGCACCTCTCCAAAATAAAAATCGAAACCAATTAAGTATACTCTTTTGTGTCCATCTGCACAAGCCATACGCATTGCTGCTGGTCCCATGTATAACTTTTGCCAGTGTGGATATAGATGAAACTTTCCTGGAAACTTTAATAAGTTATTTCTAGTTGTATACACAATATTGTCTTCATAATAGCCAGTAAGCACCATTTGTTCTAAAATTTCAGTATTAACACAGAATAAAAACGTAGGATTAAACTCTTCAAATGTTTGGTTACAACCATAAGATTGCCCAACACTGGTAATACCGCCTTCGCCGCCAGACTGACCGTCAAGTAAAAACAAATTTATTTTTTCGCGACTCGGACCGTTTCCTATAATGTGTGCGGTTTTAGTATGATCGTCGTTTAAAACAGTTTTTGGTATCCACACTCCGTTAGAATCTTTGTTTCCGTCTCTCCAATGCAGACTATCTGAAACCATCTCTCCCTCGTAATCTGCCGTATAAAACTTAAACATATTTGTTATCTAACTCCAACGACTACTTCAATAACTCCTACTGCTTTATCATCTTTGTCTTCTAAGCTCTTGCCAATAACACTGCCTGTCGGAGGATTGCTTTCATCACGCCATGCCATGGCTGCACCAACTTCAGTACTAGTTACAATTAAGTCTCCTTTTCTTACAAATCCTGATACATTGCAAGGAACTCGTCCTATAAGAGCTAATGCTGGATGCATCTCATCTGTTAAGTCTGGTTCTCTGTTTGGGCTATTCATGATAGCATAGGGTTCTGTAGATACTACTCCAGCAAACTTAGTGTCTTGTGGTTGTGTAGAAACAGTAACTTCATTTTCTCCACCAAATACTAGTACAGTTCCTGGTTCATATACACCGTCAGCCCAATAACGTTCTGCAATATCAGCGTATAAGGATGTACGAGATGTTAGTAGAAAACCTCCAGCAGTTGATCCATCATGTACTCTTACTGTATCCAGTGTTGAATCAACTGACAACTCACCAGCGGCGCCAGTGAATGCATTGTTTTGAGCAGTTGTACCTCTTCTAAATTGTAATGTTGTTGGCATAATTAAATTCCTTTTAAATTATTTACTACATCGTACCAAGATCAACTGTGGTTGTTGTGCCAGCAGGATCCATCATACTATATACTGTTCCTAAGTTAACTCCAAATGCATCTGCGCCACCTGCTTCGAATGGTGTCTCTGCTGTATCTTGAGCTGTGTTTTTTCCTAAGTCGTAGTTACCGGCACTACCTGGCATTGTTGAAACTGTACTGTTGGGGTAACTACTGGCGCTTGAACTGCCACCCGACCCAGCATCAGCCCAAGCTAGTGTGCCGCTGCCATTTGTGCTTAGTACTTGATCTTCAGTACCATCAGCTGATGGTAAAGTCCATGTTACGTTACTACCCACGGTATTTGGTGCTTGGAATGCAAGCCAATTACTGCTATCTGCATCAGCAAATCTTAGATCTGCTTGTGCATTTAGTGTAATAGCTGTTGTAACAGTTGTTTCTTGACTAAACGTAACTTTACCATCAGCGGCAATAGCAATGGCATCAGTATCAGAAGTGTGACCAATGTTTGTTCCATTAATGATGATATTATCAACGGTCAGCGTTGTCAATGTTCCCAACGATGTTACATTGCCTTGAGCAGCAGTTTGTAGTGTACCTGTTAAGTTCCCTGAGAATCCAGTTGAAGTAAGAAGTCCCGTTGATGGATTGTAAGTTAGCCCTGTATCTGTCTCTGCTCCTTGAGTACCAGTTGCTCCATCTACAAAAACAGGATAAACTGTTTCATTTGTAGAATTGTTTGCTGTTGCTGTAAATGTATCAGCATTACCTGTAACATCACCAGTTAAATCGCCAACAAATGCAGTTGATGTGATACTCGTTGCACCGGTGACTACTCCTGCATCAACAACAATTGTTCCATCAAGAACAATCTGTTGACCTGCCAATGGGGTAATCGTTAGATCAATACCAGCAGTACTTGTTATTGCATTACCGTTAATATTGATATTATCTACTTGTAATGCAGTTAGTGTACCAACAGTTGTAATATTTGTTTGTGCGGCAGTTGCTAATGTACCAGCAATAGTACCACCTGACACATTAATACCTGCACTAAACACAGGTATTTGATTCATTGTAACTACGCCATCAGCGGCAATAGCAATCGAATCAGTATCGGATGTATGACCAATATTTGCGCCATTTATAATAATATTATCAACTGTTAATGTTGTTAATGTACCGAGTGAAGTAATATTTGTTTGTGCGGCTGTTGTAACGGTTGCGGCTGTACCACTTACATTACCTGTTACATTACCAACTACATTTCCGGTATACCCCGAAGAAGTAATTGTACCTAACGAAACACCAGCATCTGCAAATGTAATTGTTCCATTGTCTGCATCAAGAGTAATTCCACCACTAGAATCTAATGTGACTGTAGTACCTGCAAGTTCGGCAGTACCATCAGCAGTAATTTGAATGTTAGCCGCTGCCGCGGCAGTATCAGTAGTAACAATTGAAAGTGTACCATTTGTACCAACGGTAAACACGGCAGTATCGCTACTTGACCCTGTCATAGTCATTACTTTACCATTTATAGCAACATCATCAACAGTAAGAGCAGTTAATGTGCCAAGTGAAGTAATATTTGTTTGGGCCGCAGTGGCAAGAGTTCCTGCTATGGTTCCACCAGAGACGTTGATACCGGCACTGAATACTGGTATCTGATTCATAGTTACTACGCCGCCAGAACTAATAGCAATAGCATCTGTATCACTTGCTGATCCAATATTACCAGCATCAGCAATTACAAGATTTGAGAGTTTGACAGGAGCATAGCTTGCAATAGTAACATTGCCGCTAGTTGTACCATCTTCGTTAGTATTAACTAGTGCAAACTGGTTTGCACTTTCATCGTATAGTAATGCAACGTTTGTATCACTGCCACGTTCTAATACTATACCAGTATCTTTATCAGCACTTCCACTTTCACCGCTGTTTAATCTAATAATCGGATCTGAGATATTAGTTAAATCAAAATTAATTTGACTAGCTTTGGGCATAGTAAGTGCCATGAAAAACTCCTTATTTCGTTGCTAGTATTTATCCAAGAAAATAGGGAGGATTAAATCCTCCCTATATCTTTTTCAGTTTGAAAATGTAATGAATTACATCATCATTACTAGTACTTCAATAACGCCTTCTCCGCCTTCGTTGGCTTCGATTGCTTTACCAATTACTGTACCCATTTTGGCATCGTTGTTAGCCATTGCCATTCCGTTACCTGCGGAAACCATTAAGTCTCCTGCGGCAACTGCGCCTGTTACCTTGGTAGGTACACGACCAGCTAGTGCTAATGCAACACCGTCTTGCTTACTGTTCATTAAGTAAGCTGGATCTGTACTAACAACACCTGCTACTACAGGGCAGTTTGCTGCATTGCATGATGCAACTTTGCCTTCGCCTACAAAATGTACAACTGAACCAGCAGCAATATCTTCATCACTTGCGTATTTTTCTGCAAGGTCAGCGTATTGTGCTTGTGTAGCTGTACCAACAAAGCTACCTGTTGTAAGTGTAATACCACTACTGTCAATAACAGCAATTTCTGATCCACCAGCATCAATGCGAACTTTGTCCTCATCACTGCTTTCTTCAACTTGTACCTGTGTATCACCATCACCATCAGCCAATGATTTAATTGTTGTGGTTGTAGTAAACTTACGTACCTCAATTAAGTCACCGTTAGCTGGTGCGCTTCCTGAAGTAAATGTAAGTGTAGTACCACTGATACCATAAACAACTGTTGGTTGCTGTACAACACCGTTAATACTAACAAATACACCAGCAGTTGTGTAAGAATCTGATCCACTTAGTGCAGAAAGTGTAAATGTAAGGTCTGAACCGTCACCAGTAAATGTCTGGGATGTTGCAAGTGTAAAGGAAGTGCTTAAACTTTCCCATCCAGCATCATCATAAAATTCTAAACCATTAGTTGTACTATTATACCTAAATTGTCCTGTTTCACCTGTTGGACGTTGTGCAGTTGTTCCTACTGGAATAATCATGGCACCTGTGCCTGTAATATCAAGTATGGCGTTTGCACTAGGTGCTCCACCAATACCAACATTGTTAGCAGAACCGTCTACCATAAACATAGTAGCGTTATCATTGGATTCAATAACAACGTCTACGTTAGCACTGTCTTCGTTGATACGGATTCCACCTGCACTATTAATAGCAAGTATACCAGTTGCGTTGGCAATAGTTGTATCTGTAGCATTGTGTCCGATAGTAAAGTCTGTACCAGCACCAATTTCAAGTTGCTTATTATCTGCTAAGATTCTAAGGTCATCAGCAGTGTTAATAAACCCACCTGCAAAGATGTTTTCTGCAACACCTAAGCCACCGTCAAATACGCCAGAACCAGTTGTTACACTAGTTGAAGTCGTAGTTGCATCGCCGTGAATTTGTCCAGTAGCAGTAATTGTGCCACCTGCATAAATGTTTTCAGCAACACCAACACCACCAGCAACTTGAACAGCACCACTTGTAGCACTTGTTGTAGTTGTAGTGTTGTTAAAGTCCATGACACCAGTTGTTACTAATCCAACAGCAACAACGTTACCGTCTACGTCAACTGTAAAGTCGTCATTGGTGTTAATTCCACCATCTAAACTAGCAAGTCCATCAACTGTTAATGCACCATCAAAGTTACCAACACCAGCTACTGTAGCACTAAACACAGTACTATCACCACCACCAACAGTAAACGTTGTACCGTCGAATGTGAAGTTAGCATCGTCTTCTAGTGCGCCTGATGTACCAGCAATCACAATACGGTTGTCAGTTAGATCACTAACAATAGCACTTCCTAGTGTAGTTTCTCCGGTTGCGCCGAGATTACGGAAACTAGCAATGTCTTTGTTTGCATCAACTACGACAGCCTTGCTTGCTGCTACTGTACCTGCCGTAACACCATCAATTGTCTCTAGTTCTGCTTCGTTAATAACTGCACTACCAATAGTAAACCCTGTTCCAGTAACAACACCAGTCGATGTCACTGCTCCACAGCCAACAGTACCAATACCTGTAATATCTTTAAAACCGCCAAGTACAACTGCTTTACTTGCTGCGGCCGTGCCAGCAGTAATGCCGTCAATTGTCTCTAGTTCTGCTTCGTTAATAACTGCACTACCAATAGTAAAGCCAGTTGCTGTAACAACACCACTGGATGTAATAGCGGCTGCTGCAAATGGAGCATCTGTTACACTAATGTTACCTGTTGCACTTGCTACGGCTGTGGTTGTACCAACTTGGAACCCGTCTGCACTTTCATCCCACATAAAGATAGCGTTATCACCAGTGGAACCACGTTCCATGATAATTCCCATATCGTTTGCATTTGAACCTGCACCTGTGTTGAGTTCGATAAGTGTATCTTCAACAACTGTATTTGTAGATGAAAGTGTAGTTGTAGTACCGTTAACAACTAAGTTACCAGTAACTGTAAGTACACCGCCAACTGTAACATCATCTGGTAAACCAATTGTAATAGTATTGTTAGTAACTGCGGTGTTAACTTCGTTACTTGTGCCAGAAAATGTTAATGTATCTGTACCAACTGTTACAGTGTCGTTTGACCCTGTATCAGCGGCAATTGTTAAACTTGAACCTGAACTAACTTGACTATCAACATATGCTTTTGTAGCACTGTCTTGAGCCGAGGTTGGATCTGCAACAGCTTGTACTCTGTTTGCACCCATGTTAATTGTTTGTGAACCTGCAACAGTGAAACCACCGTCAAAGTCTGCACTTGGGGTAAATGTTGCTGTACCTGTGACTGTAACTGCATCGCCGGAAGCGTTGCCTAATGTTACTGCACCGTCAAGTGTAGTAGCACCAACAACGTCAAGGTCAATACCAACCCAAAGGTCTTTAGCAATACCAACACCACCTGCTATTTGAACAGCACCAGTTGTGGCACTTGTTGCTTCTGTAGTGTTGTTAAAGTCCATAACACCAGTTGTTACTAATCCAACAGCAACAACGTTACCGTCTGTGTCAACTGTAAAGTCGTCATTTGTATTAAGGCCGCCATCAGCACTTAGTAATCCATCAACGGTTAATGCACCGTCAAAATTACCAACACCAGCAACAGTTGCACTGAATACTGAAATATCACCACCACCAACGGTAAATGTAGTACCGTCGAATGTAAAGTTGGCATCATCTTCAAGAATACCACTTGTACCAGCAATCACAACACGGTTGTCAGTTAAGTCACTAAGTGTAATACCTGCTGCACTAACGTCATTAAGGCCAGCAATATCTTTGCTACCATCAAGTATAACTGCTTTACTAGCTGCTGCTGTACCTGCGGTTATACCATCAACAAGATTTAGTTCAGCAGCTGTTGATGTAATGCTTGAACCACCAATTTGTAGTGTAGTTGCATTAACTTCACCGCTTGAGCCGTAAATTACTGCCTTGCTGTTAACAATTGTACCAGCACCTGAACCATCAATTAAGTTCAATTCTGCAGTAGTAGATGTCATTGCGGTCGTGCCATCATTAAGAGTGGCAAAAGTAAGTGTACCTAATTGTAAGTTTTGGTAAGCACCTAAGGTGACGTTACCTGCTGTGTCGCCGTCTTCTGATCCGACGTTGTTTAAAATAAATTGGTCAGCTGACTCGTCCCATAAAAATGCAACGTTGTCGCTTGAACCGCGGTCGATAAGGATACCTGCATCCTCACTTGGTGAACCAGAAGTACCTTGGGCTAATGAGATTATGGCATCATCAACCCTGGTGTTCGTAGTCGCAACAGCAACGGTTGTTCCGCTAACTGTTAAATTGCCAGAGATTGTTAAGTCACTACCATATGTGATCGAATCAGCTAATTTTGCTGCTGTGATCGCATCATCTGCAATTTTTCCTGTAGTAACAGCAGAATCAGTTATCTGATCTGTTTTAATTCTCGTAATAGCCATCTTATGCTCCTCCTAAGACACGTATCAGTAGTTAAATTTATTTATATGGTCTGTTTATTTCTAATTCAACCCATATATTTAAACTTCTTCAATAAACGTTTCTCCAGTAAGTTCCTCTAGTTTTCTAATCATACGCTCCATATTAACACGCATAACTTTTCCTGTGTTAACATTACGAGAATAGTATTCCCATTCACCAGTATTATTATGTGGTGAAATTTTAGTAACGTTACCCGCGCCATCCATAACATGTACTTCTGCATTAGTGTCTAGTTTGCTAAACACATAACCGCTACTTGTATCTGCTGTTGGATTACCACTTTGCATTGGTAAACGTATTCCGCCTTGTACAACTAAATTACCTGTGCCTGCAGGAATAAGTACAATGTCAGAGTTAGTATTAACACTAGAAATATTATTGTCTGCAAAATTTAAGTTATCAATAGTGACATGGTTAGTAGTAGTTGCTGAAGCATCAGTAATCTGTTGGAAAGTTCTGCCGTCTACATATGTTTTATTTGTTGCATCTGTTCCAGATGCCGGAGCTGCTAATTGAGTAATCTTCTTATTAGATACACTAACGTCCCCAGCACTCGCTAAAATTAGATCACCACTAGATGTACTGATAGTTGCGGTATCTATTCCTACTCGGTCAACTGTTACCTGACTAAACGAACCTGCAGCTTGTGCCGCGGCTCCAATAGTTGTTCCATCAATAGCGCCGCCGTTAATATCAACAGTAGTAAACGTGCTTGTGCCGGACGATCCAATATTACCTGTTACGTTTCCTACTAGGTTACCAGTAACATTTCCTGTCATTGTATTGCCGTTTAAAGTAAGGTTACTTCTAATATCAACAATACCAGTGCCAATTGGATCTAACTCAATGTTAGCATTAGTAGCGTTAGTACTAATTTTATTACCAGAAATACTAATAGTATCCATAACAGTTGCACCAACGCTTAACGTTGTTACATCAATGGTATTAAAGTATCCTGTTGCCCAGCGTAAACTGTCACTGCCTATATTATATGTAGTATTTGCATTTGGAACAAGACTACTGTCAATTCTACCAGTAATAGTAACAGTATCAGCACTGGTGTCTCCTAAATCAACACTTCCGTTAGCAATTAAGTTTCCTGAAAGAGTAGTAGTTCCTGTAATAGCGGCTGTTCCTGATGCTGTAAAACTAGCTAGTGTGCTGGTTCCTGTGACACCCAGTGTACTTGATAATGTTGTTGCGCCAGTAACATCTAAGGTACTACCTACCGTTAATGTACTTGCAAGACTAGTTCCGCCTGTTACACCTAGGTTACCGCCAATAGTTACGGCTCCTGTTATATCTGCATTTTCATTAAACAATGCATCAGCTTGTATGTCTACTTTGCCAACACCATTTGGATTAATAATTATGTTTGTGTTGGTTTCATCTGTAGTAATAGTGCTTCCGCTAAACCTAATATTACTAAGATCAGTTCCGCCAACTTCGTTATATAATTCAGTAAAGTTATCGTTTACTTTTGTAAATGCTGTTCTTAGTAAATCACCAGTACCATCATCTTGATTAGAACCAACATTAATTGTTTGTTTTGACATTGGTTACTCCTTAAGAAACCGCATAGTATGGTATTACGTAATCTGTTCCGGAAACTGCTATCTTAATATACCCTGTTGGTTGTCCGGGTAATGCGGCAGCACTGCCTGCTGATCCTACAGTTGCTTGTGTTGGTACAGCAAAGTTAACTGTTCCAGTTCCGCTTGGATCCATGTCAATGTTTTCGTTTGTTTGTAGTGTAGAAATTCTGTTATCATTAAGACTTAATTGCCCGCCTACTTGCACTGTGCCAGTTACTGTCATAGTAGAACCATCAAATGTTAAGTTACTACTATCTTCTAACGCCCCGCTTGTTCCAGCTATTACTACTCTGTTGTCTGTAAGATCGCTTACTTTTGCGCTGGCAACAGTCAAGTCTGTTCCATTAAATAATAAGTTACTAGAAAATGTTATATCACCGTCAGCGTCTGCATATGGTACAGCATTATCTGTATGATCTGTGAACCTAAGTTGACTTGCGGTAGCTAACACAATACGACCAGTTCCGTTTGGATCTAGCGTAATGTCGCCGTTGCTATTTTCACTAATAATACTGTTGCCACTTATTGCAACATTGTTGCCTGTGCCAGCACCACTTACTGCATAAAGTTCAGTAAAGTTATCGTTAATTTTATCGAATGCTGTTCTTAATGGATCGCCAGTGCCATCATTAGCAGCTGCTCCAAGGTTAATACTTTGCTTTGCCATTTTTCTAGAAACCTCCTACAGGTGTTATATTGTATTTATTTACATAGGCTATGAAGCCGCATGCTAAATACTGGATATAATGCTAGTAACAACTTATTATAAATCAAACACTCATAATCGTTATAAAAATAATAAAAAAGAACAAGTAACTACTAGACAAAAAATTTACGTATTAGAGTGTGACGGATGCGGTTCTGAGTTTGAAAAAACTAGTAAGAAATTTAAACCTACACAAATGCATTGTTGTTCTAACTGTAACCATTATGTTATAGCACAACAATCTAGTGTAAAACAGAAAAGGATTAACAAGTATGTGGACCAATTTGATGCGAGCAGCGGTCGTGCTATTGGCACTTTCTTACTCAAGTAATGTTAGTGCTCATAGTTTCAAGGATGTTGTTAAGAATACTATTGACAGTGTATGTTTAGTTGAGTTTTCGCAAGAAACTGTGGTTATTGACAGTAAGAGTAATAGTGAAAATCCATTTGAAAAATTTAAGTTGCCAAACTTATACCAGCACCAATCAGTTCCAACTACTGGAGTTGGTACATGTTTTGTTGTTTCAATCAACAACATAAAATACTTAATTACTAATGATCATGTTGCTAATAGCGCACCAAACACTGCGCTTTATATTGGTTTTAAAAATAATTTAAAACAACATCGAGCAATAATAGTAGGCACAGATAAGGTTAGTGACATTGCAGTTTTAAAAATGGAAACTACAGAAGGTCAAACTATTTTAGAAAAATTAACTCCTTTAAAGTTTGGAAACAGCGACCACGTAGTGCAAGGTGAGCAAGTAATTGCTATTGGTCATCCACTTGGTCAAGAATGGTCTATTACACAAGGAATTGTAAGTTCAGTTAAAAAACGTATTGCAAATACTTGGCAAGAAGTTATTCAATCAGATGTTAGTATAAATCAGGGAAATAGCGGCGGCCCTTTGCTTGATGCTAATAGTAACGTTATTGGTATTAATAGTTTTATTTTAAGTCCAAATCATACTGGAAGCATTGGTGTTAATTTTAGTGTTACTAGTAATCGTGCAGTTTCAATTATTAACACTTTAATTGAAAAAGGCAAGGTTAAAAGAGGAAAACTAGGACTAGCATTTATTTTAGATAAAACCACTGGATTAGTTATTATTAATGGCGTTGAGGAGGGAGGGCCTATGGCGTTGGCTGGATTTAGAAAAAACGATATAATTCAAAAAATCAACGGCGTTGTTATTAACAGGCCTGAAGATTTAGGTAAAGCAATGGACGATGTAAGACCATTAGCAGAAATTGAAGTGCAAATATTACGAAATATTCCTAATGTTGGGAATGTAGTTATACTAAAAACAATTATAACAACCGAGTTAACTGTTCCTTAATGGAAGTCTACCCAAGATCCACCAGCATATCCTTGGAATTTGCTGGTTGTAGTATTATAAATTACCATACCATTGGCAGCAGTAAGTGCATTACGCTGAGTAGTTGTCAAACTTGCTAATTGAACTGCGGTAGCAAATTCTGTTTTGCTACTAGTCATCGTTGCTATTTCAGTACCAGCAGCATCGAATCTTATAGTATCCTCGTCTGAACTTTCTTCTACTTGTATCTTAGTATCTTCGTCAGCGTCTTGTAGTTTTGCAACATTGACTGTAGCACCACTAAAAAAGTTTCTAGTTTGAATTGAGTCACCATTAGCTGGTGCTTCACTAAACGTTAATGTAGTTCCACTAATTCCATATGTATCTGTTTCTTGAACAACACCGTTTATGCTAACAATCACACTGCCAGCTGATCCAGTTTGTGATAGTGAGAACGTGGTATCACTTCCATCTCCAGTAAAGTCATCGACTGTAACAGTACTGCCTCCTGCACCAACATTACCCCATGAACTTCCGCTGTAAACTTCTAATACTGATGTTTGTTCATTAAAACGCAACATACCTGCTTGTCCACTAGGACGTTGTGCAGTTGTTCCTACAGGTACAATTAATCCACTTGATGCATCAATAGCAACATAACCTGTACCGGCTGGCTCTATAATAATTTCTTCGTTTGTACTGGTTGTTTGTATGCGGTTATCAGTAAACGTATATGCACCAGTATCACCGCCTACTCCAAATTCACCAGTATATCTTGAACCAGCTATATAAACGCTTTTACCGGAAAAACTTATACCATTAGGTAGGTTAGTACCAATAAAATGTAATACTCCACTTTGATAATCAAAGAACCATTCGTCATTATTTCCTGATCCTGTTGCAGACAATGTATCTCCACTGCCTGCGGCAGAGCCCGCATTACTTGAAGTATGAACATAAACTTTTACTAGATATGTAGAACCAAATTCAGGCGGTATCCAATCAGCTAATCCAGTTTTCCATGTTCTACTTGTTGTTGCTGTAACATCAGCAGTACATTCTGTTGGCGCAGATGTTGGATAAACTGTTAAAGGACTACTACTACTGCCTGGTTGTGTAGCAGGTATTGAACTAGCTAGTTTCCAAACTTTATCAGCACGTAACGGTAGCGGACTTGCTATGGCTTCGTTAGGTGCTTTTTTATTCGCATTTGTATCTGTTTTAGTTGCGGCGTAACCTATCTTTTTCCAAAGATAATCAATTTTTTGTGTGTCAGTAATAGCCATTATCTAACCTCACGATATACTCAATGCGGTTACAGATTGCCCGCTAGTAAGAGCAATACGAACAAGAGCAACATTTGCTGTTGCATTACTCAGGTTTTCAGTACCTAATGTCATAGTATAACCGCCACTAAGGCTTGTGCTTGCTGCTATTCTATCACCAGACGTATACGCACATCCATTGCTACCATTTCCACTATTACCTGTGTCACTACCAGGTTGCCCACTACCACCATATGCTGTATCTGCCTGTAACCAACCATTTAATCCTGAACTGTCATCTATACCAGTTCCAGGCGCCGCAATCCAAAGTCCTGCAATACCACTCGATGTAATATTAATATCAAAGTTCGCTACGGTTGCTCTACGGAAAGCAAATGTAAAGTATTGCGTACCCGTATCACCACTTCTATTTGGTCCTGCAGGCAAATAACCTGAACTCCAATTAGTTACATCATACTTTATTACACCAAATCGAACAGTTGCTTCTTTTGTTCCCGCAACCCCAGGATCACTTGATGCTGAATAAACACTATTAGTATAAAAGTTTGTTGCACCATTAAAAGCAGGAGTGTTCGTAGTAGCTGCATTAAAATCAAAAATGCGTTTAGCGTCATCATCATGTGATGAACCTAAAGCATCTGCTACTGCAATCCCGCCGTCTTCTTTGTCAAAACCAGATGTTGCTGCATTATAAACTTGAATTTTTGTTGTGCTAGAAGTATTGTAGCTACCTGCACCATTACAATTTCTTGCTCTTATTTTAATTTCGTTAACTGTTTTTGCTGAACCTGATGTAGTAACTGGAACAGCAAGAGTGCCAAGTGTATATGCTGAAGAAACTCCTACGTTAACAGTAGGTGTTCCACTGCTTAACATAGTTGATGAACCGTCAATATTTGCATATGTAAAATCTAAATTTGCTATTGCAGAACCTGCACTGCCTTCTAATCGAGAATCAGCGTCAACTTCAACTGGATTAGAAACATCAGAGTAACATTGGCCAGTTAAGTTAGTTACTGTAACTCCAGTTAAATTTAAACTTGGTGCTGTGCCAGAATCAGAATAATAAGGTATTCCTGAAATGTATAGTTTAGTTCCTGCTGTTCCTTCTGCTAATGTTCCTGCACCTGAAATTGTTGGTGTTGCTGTTACATCATCTTTAACAAATTCTAAATCGTTTGTTCTTACAAGAGATGGTGATGTAGACTGTAATTGAAAACTGTTTACACCTACGCTAATTCCACTAGTTGCTTTACTAATAATTGCCTTAAATCCAGAATAAAGAGCTGGATAATAAATGCTTGACGCAAAAGAAGTAGCTGCTCCAGTTGCATCTAATAAATTATAATCACTCTCTGATTCTATTGTTAAACTTGTTGTTGTACCGCTATTATCACTACCTGACATGGTAATGGCTCCGTCGGCAACTCCATTTACTAATGCTGTTAATACACCGGCGGCGGCATTGTAACAGAAAGTCGATTGTGATGCAGTTCTAACAGGATCAACTGTTGTAATTCTGTTAACAGTATCTCCTGCCTCATAATCTGGAGAACCGTCAACGTTTTCAGTAAAACCAGAACAAAGTTTTGGACTCGTTCCTGTTGTTGCATTCATTGCTATAGTTTTTGAACTTAAATTATTTGGGGCCGCAGGAAAATCATCATAAACCTTTAATGATACAGTACCATTAGCAGGAATATCAGCTGGAGCGGCAGTGCTATGGTTGTTCAATGTTAATGTAGTAGTATCTCGTCCAGTACCACTATTTGTACCTGCTCCCCAAGAATGAGATAATCTTGCACCGGCAGTACCACCTGCTGCACTATCATTAGCTATTGCATCATTGCTAGATCCATCAGCCCAATTCATAGTATAGTCTACCGTAGCTCCACCAATGTTTGTTGTTGTGTTTGCCATATAAAGACTATTACCTTCAACAACATAGATATCATTACCTGAAAGTACACTACCACCTGAGCTTGCTCTATAGAAACCAAATCCCACAACGGGTGTTGCAGTATAGATTGTTATATAATCTGTTCTTGTTAAACTTGCTTCACTACCAGTGCCACTGCCTCCATTATTGTATGCTCTTACTGTTACATCAAAAGGACTTCCACTATTAGATGAATATGTATGAGTTGGGGTACTATCTGTAGTACCTGATGTAGAATTTCCATCACCCCAAGTGATATCATATCTGTTTGGATTACCAACGCTTGTAATTGTTAACGTAACTGCCGTTCCAGCAGGTCCTGAGGTTGTATTTGCCGTAAATGTTGTACTTTTAACAAAAGTATCAGCACGGACGTTCTCTAGTCCTTCATTTAATTCATCAATAGCATTTGTAACATATGTTGTCGTAGTTAGACTTTGTATTGCTCCATCTACTACACTAGAATCAGTAGAAGTTCCTAACTGTACTTGCATACCATTTGGCGCGGCCGCTGCATCAACATATGCTTTAATACTTTGTTGAGTAGCCAATGCAGTAGCACTATTTGTAGAAAAACTATCTTCATCAAGAATAGCACTGATGGCAAGTCCATCATTAATAACTAAATCACCAAGTAATTTAATTTTTCCTGTACCGCTTGCATCAAGAATTAAATTATCATTACTACGAGTAGTAGTAATATTGTTATCTTTAAGCTGTAGTCCGCCCACAGTTAATGCTGTACTAATATTAGCACTACCAGTTATATCTATAGTTTGGGAAGGAGAAGCAGTACCTACACCTAATCTTCCATTTGTGTAATCTACTACTAATGTTGTTGTATTAAACGCAAGATTGGAGTCTCGTTCTAAGTTTGCTTTTAATGCTCTACCGCCAATACGACTAATAGCCATATTTAGATTCCTTTCGCTATCTTGCGTACACCATTTACAATCCAAGGTGCCAGGGTTTGTATTATAGTTATTTATACATTAGGGAAAATGTGTATTAAGGTACGCTAGTTGTTGCAGCGTTGCTGTCTAAACCATGAATAACAACAATAGATTCACTGCTTCCTGGTGGACTAGTAAATGTAATAGTAGTACCAACTACAGTATATGCAGTTGCTGGATTTTGGTAAACATTACCAACTGCTACAACTACACGTTGCTCTTGGTTACCTGTTACGCTTGTACTCATAGTAAATGCTACTGTTGAACCATCGCCAGTAAATGAATCTTGTGTAATAGCTGAAGTTCCTTGAAATGGAATAGTTTTAAATGCTGCTCCGTCATAAAATTCCATTTTGCTTAAATCTGTGTTGAAGCGAAATTCTCCAGCAACTGGTGCTGATGTTCTATTTGCTGTACCGCCTGTTGGAATCGTAATAGCTTGCTCTGATTGTTTTAATGTAGAACCACCGTCAGCAGTACTCTTTGTTTTTACAAATCCAGCCATTAGATACTCACATGACTAACTGTAGCATAGATACTAGATCCAGCACTGGCACTTGCTTGTATAGTATCACCATTTCCTAGTACCAGTTTCTCAGTGTTAATAACGTATGTGTCACCACCGTCAATGTTAACTGCTTTGATGATTTGGTTAGTAGTACCTGCAGTTCCGCCACTTTGAACAACATGAACATTAAGTGTCCTAGCTGATACGTTATCATTCATAAAAAACATAGCAGTGGTTGCATTACTTCCACTTGAAGTAAATATTGTGGTTGCACCAGTTCCTAATGTTGCTTGCGATATTGCCATATTTTTATTCCTTTAAAAAATTAATCCGTAAACGATAGCTTTGCTTTTACTCACAAGCTCATCTACTGTGCCGCTATCGTTAAAATAAATACCAGTCCCGCCACCGCCTTGTGTTCCAGCATACATTAATGTTGCGCCAACAACTGAACTTGGTGCTACTGATTGATCATTAAGTTTTACTGGAGCTTCTACTGATACTCTGCCAGTGCCGTTAGGTATTAAGTTAATATCTGCGTTACTAGTAGCTGTAACAATATTATTACCTTGCACATCCAAGTCTCCACCAAGTTGTGGTGATGTATCGTCTACAACTTGTGTTAAACCAGATGTACTAGTGACCATAAGATTATTATAGCTTGAACCGCCGTCAGTACTTACTTTCCATTTGTCATCATTTTCATCAAACACAAATAAGCTATTAGCAGTACTGCCTCGTTCAATTTCTAAACCGGCATATCTTCCTGTAACTCCAGTACCTGTCTCACCATCATTTAAAACAATCTGTCTGTCTTTAATAGCAGTGTTAGTAGTGGTAATAGTAGCTGTTGCACCAGTGACAGTTAAGTCGCCAGTAATATTAACATCACTTAAAACGACCAAATCGCCAGTGGGGTCAAGAGTTAAATTTCCAGTTACACGTTCAATTCTAGCCATTCTTACACCTAAATACGTATTTTAATTATTTATCATTGCCCTGAACTGGTCTACTGTCATTGTTTCACAGTTTGATAAGTCTAACCATGCTGCTGGAGTGTAATGTAATAGCGGGTTTACATGTATAACTCGTGTGTTAGGATAATACTGTAGTATTTCTAACACTTGCTTTTCCCAGTTCAATGAAAATGTAGGTTTGTCAGTACTAACTTTATAATTTCTAGTATCAGCATACAAGTTGTTAACATAGCTTGTATCAGATATTAAGTCCATGCCTATTAAAAAACAGTAGGGAAATCCATCTTGACATGCTTGAGCTAGTGCATTAGGCCCTGAGCTAAATCCAGACCATAATGGATTTAGTACTTTGCTTGTACCGCCAAAAGCTATTTCTTTCTCTCTTGTGTAGTGTATCTTGTTATCAGGATATCCAGTAGAAATAATCTCCTGTGTCATTCCTGGGTCAGTACTTACAAGAACATCTACATCGTGTTCTTGGTATATACGATTACATCCATATACAGATCCGTGTTTACTTAGGTCTTCTGGCGTAAACACAAGTCTGCTTTTACCATTTCCTAATATAAATGCAAATTCTTTCATTTTTTCCACAAAAAAAGGTTACTGTTTATTATAACAATAACCCTTTAATGATGTCAAGTGTCAAGTATTAACCGTTAGGTACGGATAAACTTACATTTTCCACTGGTCCTGATGCAACAAGCAATGCTTTATCACCTACTGCAAATTGTGAACCTGTGCCTAGAGCACCAACTACAAAGTGACGTCCTGTAATTTGACTTGCAAAGTAAGTACCACCTGCACTATCTGTACCAGTAATCTGACACTGTGCTGCTGCTAATGAACCTTGCACTACTGCGGTCAATACACAAGTTTCTGTGCCGTCTGAAGTAGTGACACGAAACTTCTTGTTACCTTTTTGGATAATTTCAGTAGTAGCATTGGCACTTCCACTTGTTACAAATGCCTGCATAATCATCTGGTTACCACTTAGGCCACTTGAACCGATTGGTAATGCAGTGTTAGCAGCCGCTACTTTTGATGTTCCGCCTACTGTTTCTGCGCTTTTAATTGGTCTTCCCATTTTGTTTCTCCTTATGAGGGTTCTATCCCACTACGCGGTTGGTATACCGCATAAATCAGTCTTAGCTGATATTGTATTTATCACAAAAATGGGAGGCCGAAGCCTCCCAAATCTGTTTGGTTCTATAATCCAACTATTAGCTGAAGCTAATGTTTGACATTGCAACCTCACCAAGATAATCACCGGCGTTACCGAGTGATGATGCGGTGTTAGATAGCTCTACATAACCATAACGTGTCATGAAGCTAACTACTGGCTCGAATGTATCTGGATCTAGTACTGTACCACTGCTCATTAGTGGAATGTATGGGCAGTAGAAAGCTGCTGCATCGGTTTCACTTCCACCTTTGTAGCCAACTAGAACTGCTTGACTGTCATTTGCATAACCGTCTACATAGATACGCATTGCGCCGTTTAGTGTACCAACGAACTTAGTGTTTGTTGGTGCTTCAAAAGTACCTTCTGTTGTACGAGCAAAAGCACTAGTGCTTGCACTCTGTAGAACTGTAAGGCCTTCTTGAGAAACAACGGCCCAGTTACCAGAACCACGTCGTGTGCGCTGAGCAATCTTGTTTGCTGTACGGTTAATTAGTACTGCAAGAGCTGCATGCTCGTCACCAACGTAAGTAGCTGTACCACTAACTGCTGCTTGGTTAAAGGTCTCTTCTGTTGCTGCTAGTGAGCGAAGTGAACCTAGAACCTCTTGGTCGATTTCAGCGGTAATTTCCTGGGCAAGTGCTGCCATGATTTCGGCTTCTACGTCGATACCATGCATGCTCTGTGCGTCCTGGGCTGCTTCAAAAGTCCAACGAGCTTGTAGCTTACGTGTTTTTGCTTCTACAGGCTGCTTGAGGATTTGGATGGAAATTTTGCTTCCGCCGCCACCTTCTTTAGCTGCTGTATTATCAGCTTTACCAGTTGTTGTAGAACCGGAATATGCTGTAGCAATTTTGAATGGGCTAAGTGCTTCATCACCAGCTGTTGTGTCTGTGTCAAAAGGTGAACTCGCTGTTGAGTTTACGCTGTCTGCATAACGAACACGTAGTGTGTGAATTTGACCTACTGGGCCCTGCATTGGTTGAACACCAACGATTTCGTTGGCGATAACTGTTGGCATTACACGTCGGATAACAGGTAAAATAACTCTGTTTAGTGTAGCCATGTTGCCTGAAGCAGTTGCACCGCTTGATGCAGCTTCAGAGAGATAACGTCGTGTGTTCTCGAGAACAGTTGACATTGCGCCGCGACGAGTTCCGTCTAGACCCTCAAGTAGAGCGTCCTTAGTTTCGTCCCAACGGCTTTCTAATAGTACGTCTGACATTTTATAGTCTCCTCTAGTACTTTATTTCAAGCCAGCTAACTTGCGGAGTTCGACGATATTACTATTGTCTGCTTCGGCAGGTGTTGCTTGTTTTTCTTCTTTGTTACCAGTAACAGCTACACGACTTTCACTAACCATTTGCTTTTCAGCTTGTGGTTTAGGTGCTTTGCCGTCTAGAACAACTGGAAGATAACGATCATAAGCAGACTTTAGTTTGCTTGTTTGAACGCTTTCAAGAAGGTCGCGCATTACTGCGCCTTTTTCTTTATTGAGTGGCTTTAAAAGATCTACCATTGCCTCTTTGCGCTCTGCGCTTTCGTTAATGGCTGCAATCTCTGTTTCTTTGCTCTCAATAATGTGTGATTTTTCAGCAGCTTCTGCTTGTGCTTTAATTAATGCTTCATCTTTCTCAGCAACCGCCTGTTGGAGGTCTTTGATTTCTTGATTTTCATTAAGATGACTTGCACTAAATTCACTAGCATATGCTTCGAAAATCTTACGGCCAAAGCTACTAGCTTTAGCTGATTCGATGTCTTCACGTAGTTGAGTGATTTCGGCGTTTAGATGGTTAGAAACTGATTCTTTAACTAGCGTAGCTGAAGTTTGTACAAACTTTTTCTTTAGTTCGTCAAACTGACTACGTGCTTCTTTAACAAGGCGTACTTTTGTTTCAACAACATCATTACGATCTTCTTGGAACTCAGTAATTTCTTTAGCAAGAGCTTCACCGATAAAGGCTTCAATTTTGCTCATATATTCGCTTTGTAATTGGCGGTCAGCTTTGAATTCATTAATTTCTTCAGCTAACTGTCCAACTAGAAACTTATCGAATGTACCACTAGTTTCTTGCATACGAGCAACAAACTTGGCACGATCTTCTGAAAGTGCTTTTTTCTCTTCTGCAAATTCAGTTAACTCTGCTGTTAAGTTATCAGTAACCATACGATCTAAGGCTTCAACCATTACACTCTTATCATGCTCATAGCGTTGAGCGAATTCCTCGCGGAGCTCTGCTCTGACCTTCTCTTTAGTTTCTGTTAACTTAGATTCCCATGCCTCAGCAATTTGAGTACGGGTTTCTTCGTTGATAAGGTCGCTATCCAATAATGGTTTGATAGCATCTAGCATTATAATCTCCTAGATCTTTAGGTCCTTAATAAGACGAACAACTTCGTCCTTAAGGTATTTCTGTACTTTACGATTGCCACTTGCTTCTTTGGCCATCTCAAATACAGTGTGCCCATTACGCATATTAAGTAATCCTTCATAGATTGCTTTAGGATATGCATTTGGAGCACTGGGTTGTGCCACAATGTCGACTGTGACAATCTCGAAACCTGTAACGTGACTAGTGGATTCGTTGACTTCACCACTTCCTCTACTACTTACGCCCAGTTTAACTCCACTTTCCAACATAGTTTTAACTAGTTGGCCCATTGGTGTGGGTAATATCTTTAATTTTCCAAAGCCGTTAGGCCCATCCATCCACATATTTTCTATCATATGGCTGACCCGATCTAAATTAATTTTTAAATCATCTGGATGATCAACTTCGCCTAGCACACTATTGCCACTTGAAACTTGATCATTGAGTTGCTTGACGGCATTGGAGATTTCAGTAACAGGGTATATACGCTTATTTGCGTTTTCTACCCCGCCCTGAATACAAATGCCTTTCATATAGAGATCCTTGCCGTCGTTGGCAGTCTCTGTTACGATTTCCGCTTGATCGAACGTAAGGGTTTCTCTAAGTAAGTTCATAAGCCCGGCCTTAAACTTTCTTCATGTCTGGTTCGGTAGTCATGTTAGCATCATCATACTTTGGAGTAGATCCGCCTGACTCTTCGCCAGTTTGTGCAGGGTGTGCTTTGGCGCCGGATGGAGCTTTTGCATTTTTTGCAACTGGTCCAGCTTTTCCGTCACCTTCTTCACTATTTGATGGTGCTGCAACTTTTTCGGTGTACTCACGTACCATTTCGTTTTCTTCAACTGATTCCATTTCTTCTTCATCAGCTTCATCGTCGTCCATGTCCATTTCTGGCTCGTCGTCCATGTCCATGTCCATGTCCATGTCCATTTCTGGCTCATCGTCGTCACCAGCCATAATTTTTTCAAATTCGGCTTTAAGTTCGTCTAATGCATCTTCGAGATCAACAACACGATCTTCCATGTCTTCGTCTTCGTCCTCAGCTTCAACTGCAAGTCCAGCTTCGTCAGATTCAATGTCGTCGATCATATCGTCTACTTGATCTCCGCCTAGCTCTTCTTCGAAATCGCTTTCATCAATTTCATCTTCTGAAACTTCTTCATCAGCATATTCTTCTAGATCTTCTAGATTTTCTTCGACTTGATCTTCATCAAGTGTTTCGTAAATTTCACGGCTCTTTTCGACGACAATCTCGTGGAAAAGTTCCTTAGCTTTATCTTCATCTTCAGAGATGATAAGCTCAATTAAGTCATTAAATTTATCGCTCATAACAATAGGGCTCCTTTGTAAGGCATTTAAGTTATTTAACTATGCACTTTATTTATGAGTGATTAAGGGGGGTTTTTGGCTCAAAAAGGTATTTTTTGTAAAATATATTACAAATTAACCAAAAATTATTAGGCAGCTTCGGCAGGAGCAGAGAATTGCTGCTTTATCTTTGAAAGATTTTCTTGATACTCAGCGATCTTTTTATCATTGAGCATACGTAACTTATTAATTTGTTCTAGTGTAAGACGTGTTTTTCTAGTATCAGTTTTTTCAGCTTTACTGTTATCAGACTTGTTGTCATGTAACTCTTTAGCATTTTCTGTTATTAAATCATTAAGTTGCATCTTTTACTCCAACACTATTTATGTTGTTGGTGCTTCTGCTGGCGCTGGAGATCCAGGTATTGGACTAGTTGTCCCAGTAGCGTCTGCTTGTCCAGCACCTGGCTCGTCACCAGTAGCTTCAGCATCAGCTGGATCGTCAGATGTATCTAAATCTGGCGGAGTAAATGTATCTAGATCTGTTTCAATACCGCCAGGAGTAATACCAACACTACGCATGTTAGGCATATCTGATTCTTGATCGTCTACGTTTTCTTCACGCCACATATTAGTATTTTCCAGCATTTCTTCTTCAGTAAGGCCTAAGAATCTTTGCATTAGGAATCGTTTACTCAAATATGGATAACCTTCAAGACTTGTAAACGTGTTAATACGTGTTCCGTCCATCTCAACTTCACGATACTTGCTAAAGTTTTGTGGCTCATTAAAGCGTAATTCAAAGCTGCTGTTGTCTAATTCAAAACCACGCCATTTAAGAAACATTTTAAATTCTCTATCAAATGTTTCAGCAACTAGTCTTTGCAGTCTTTTACAGTATTCATTAAAGCGATGCTCTTGTATTAATGCAGTTCCAACACGGCCATCATTATAACTTCCAACTCCTTCATCAGGACCTGTGGGTAAGTAGCTACTTGGTATGCGTAATCCACGATATAACTTATTTGTAAAGTACTTTAAGTCGTCAATCTCACCTAGGTTTGTGCCGCCTGGCAATGTTTCAACTTTCGATCCTCTTCCTTCCGCTGTTTGTGGAAAGAAGTAATCTTCGTTAGTACTTAATGGGTTATATGTAGTATCCATAATGTTTGACCCGCCACCTGTTTGACTCGGAATACGTCTCTGATGGATCTCATTCTTAACACGTTCTACAAAGCTCATAGCCATGTGTGCTGGCATGTTACCAACATCTACATAAAATACACGGCGCTCTGGCGCACGTTGTATACGGTAGATAATAATAGCATCTTCTAATAATTCTTTTTGCTTGTAAACTTTAAAGATATTTTCAAGTATACTGTTTCCGAAAGGCCAGTTAGCATCTAATCCTTCAGTTAAACTACAATGTACAATATGCTCTGCATCAACAGCAATCTCATTTACACTTCTATCAAAACGTCCACTTCCTGAACTTTCACTTGTGTAAATGCTACTAGGCTGAATGTATCCAGACTGTTTGTGATCACCAGTGCCATGGTAATCGTCACTGTAGTTAAGTTGTGTAGCTGTTAAATTCTGTAAGTTTGGATTAATATCTTTTACAACATACTGTTCAGGCTTTTTACCTTCACTTTCATTAACAATAACTTTGATAACTTTTGTCATCTCTACCCAGGACCATTGAAATGTTTCTGGGTCTCTAACAAACACTTGATCGCCATACTTTAGTGTATTACGAAAGATTTTAAAAACACGTTTGTTAAATTCGTTGATGTTGTTCCAGTTTGTAAGTTGCTTCTTAATAACTTCAACTTCACTTTCACTTGGATTGTCATGAAAGTGTACATCAAATGATGTTCCATTTTCAGTATTTGTTTGTGTACAAAATTCTGCTAGGATATCTACAGCGGCATTAACCTCGCTGTCTACATCCATGTTTTCATACTGAGTGTATCGTGTAATTCTGTTAGCATGACCAGTGTAAACTTCAGGCAAACTACTTGCATAGTTACTGTATTTTAAGTCAGACTGACTTTGTCCTGAGTTCACATTAGTAAGTGGACTCGTATTGTTAACAGTTTTAAAGTATTTTTTCCAACTCATATCTTATTATAACACCTTTTTAGTACTTATGCAATAGATCTACTTAAATCTTTTAATCCGTCTTGTGTATTTTGATCAGCATTAACAATTGCATCTATATTAGCAGACAAAATACTAGGCAATATCATAATAGCATCTTTTGTTTCTTGGTCAAGTACACTTGCTGTTGGGTCATGCATAATTCCACCCATGCCGTCGCCCTGTATTATTCGGTCTTTCATAGCCTGCATTTCTTTATTTAAATCTATTTGCTGAAGTTGCGCTATTTGTTGATCTATACCGCCCATAATCTGGTTAAATCCTGAAGCTGGGGATATATTTCCGTTTTGCTGTGGCGTAAAGAATTCTTGCCCTTGCTCATTTACACGGTATGTATTCCCGCCTATCACTGGGCCCCCAAGTGCCCTGTCCGCCGTCGGCGCCGTCACCCAGTCAATTGCATCACGTAACCAACTGCCTCCTCCACCTCCTCCACCTCCTCCACTGCCCATACTGCTTGTAAATGCACCAAGTGCATCTGTAAAAGTGCCTCCCTGGTTTATAGCATTGGTAAACGCATCTAGCGAATTAGTTAATGTGTCAGTGCCACTAGCTATAGCTTCACCAACTGCACTGCCGCCCTCGCCATCTAGTATTTTTTGAGTTGCAGTCTCAACAGCTTTAGCTGATTCCTGCGCTAATTGAGTCAGCGCAACCATGGTGTGGTCTAGACCTTGTGCAGCCTTACTAACAGCATTTGCATCTGTTATAACTTTGCTATACGTTGCATTAGTTAACTTAGCTAATTCTTCAGTAGCCGGGATAAACAATGATTTACCCATATCAGTAAAGGAAGTAGCCATTCCAGTTCCAACAGTCAGTTTTAATACATCTTGTATTGAATCTAATTGTTTGTTTGCTGCTGTTTGGTCAATACTTCCAAATCCAGCAGCAAGATCCTTCATTTTTACTGACCCATCTTTTATACCTTTTGCTAAATCTCCCATAGGCCCAGCTACAGCTGGCATACTGGATGCAAACTGACCAGCACCTACACTTACGGTTCGGCCATGGTTTAACACTTCTTTTGCAAACTGAGATCCAACGGTACCATAACTTTTTCCCATTTGCTCAATAAACTTTAAGGCTGTTTGGGCCTGATCTGCTTCCATCCCCCGTACTATGACCCTGGAATCAATATCCATGGCTTGTTGTTTTGCCTTCTGTCGTTCTTGATCCAGTGTAGTTCCATTAATTGTAGCAAACATTTTTTGTTGCCGTGTTAAATTTGCCATGCCTGCAACAACTTGTTTAGTGGGAAGAGTTCCAAGATCAGCACCGAACCTAGCTAAATTTCCAGTATACTCAGCCATGGCTATACCTTGTTGCTCGATACTCATTCCCATTCTAATGAAATCTGCCTGCAGTGGACTATCTTGTAATCCTTTGTTAAATCTAGCAAACTGTCTAGCACCCTGATTAGTAGTTCCACCAAAACGACTTAATGCTTCAGCTGATTGAGTTGCTATTCGTTGTAATTGTCCCATGGTTAAACCAGCTTGATTTGCTATATCAGCATAATTCATCATACTGTTTCCAAAACTACCACCAGATGCTTGAGCTTTTTCATACGATTCAGCAACACCAGCAATTTGTCCCGCTATAATACCAGCAGCTGCTCCACTAACAGTTCCTAGCAAACCTGGCAACCCTTCAAGAAGCTTTTGTGCGCCTTCACCCATCATTGATAACCGTGAAGAAAGAGATGCACCAGTAGATGTTACGGATCTGCCAAATGCAGTGGTAGCCATGGCAATATTTTCCCGGGCATCTTTACTCCATTGACGCACAGAATTAGATACATTGTCTAACGATTTACTAGCATATCCTGATGAGTTAGCTACACTGCTTAGTCCGCCAGCGGCTTTACCAGCGGCTATGTTAGCTGTATTAATATTATTTGCATTAATGTTTGCGGCTTTGGTAGTTTGACCAAGCAGGCTTTTAATGTCCTGAAGTGTGTTTTCTTCAGCAGCATTGTTTAGAGTTACGGGTTTTCCGCCTAAATCACCTGTTACAGCCATAATATTCTATCTACCACATAAAGTACGCATATAAATACAATACACGAACTATTTTATATATTTATTAGGAGAAATTACAGTGAATGAGACTGTAGAGAAGAACACAGCATTAGCTGATAATCCGTTGTCTAAATACATGCGAAATCCACAAATTTACATTAGTTTACCCAGTGGCGGCAAGTATTGGGCACCAGAATCTTTGGAGATGCCAATTAATCAAGAACTCCCAGTATTAAGCATGAGCAGTTATGACGAACTACTGCTTAAAACTCCTGATGCACTAATGAACGGCCAGTCTGTTGTTGATATTATACAGAGCTGTATTAAGCCAATCAAAAATGCTTGGGATATGCCTGTTACAGATCTAGACTATTGTTTAATAGCCATTCGTATTGCAACTTATGGGGAAATGATGGGATACAGTAGTATTTGTCCTAAGTGTAATGAGTTTAACGAATACGAAATCGACTTAAAAGAGTTTTTAAATTTACCGGTAAACATGGAAGTTTTTGACCAGATTGTCAATTACGATGACCAACTTACAGTTAAAATTAAACCCAGAACTTATCGCGATGCAAACAAACAGAACATGGAAGTATTTGAGCAACAGCGTATTGTTAGCCTAGTTAATGATGAGTCGATAGATGCAGAAGTTAAACAAGAAAAGTTTAATGAAATATTTGCTAAAATTACACGTTTAAGTTTAGCAACTGTGGTAGGAAGTATTGAGTATATCCAAGTAGGCGAAACCAAATATACCCAACCTGCTTTTATTGAGGACTTTGTAGCTAATACTGATGTAAAGGTTTTTAGAAAAGTTAAAGACCATCATGAAATTACTAACAAAGCAATTCCTGACAAAACTATTAAAACATCATGCCCAGACTGTGGCCATCCATATGAAATGCCATTTAGCTTCGACCACGCAAATTTTTTCGCATTAGCCTCTTGAGCCAGAGCAGACCTGAAATTATCAAGACGCTCGAACGTATGGAGCAGGAGGCGAAAGAGTTTAAAAAGCGATTATTAGAGTTATGTTGGCACATGCGTGGTGGACTAGCGTTTAACGAAGTCATGCAGATGTCGGTCAATGACCTTGTAATTATAAATGACATTGTTAAAGGTAATCTGGAAATTGCTAAAAAAACAGGTCTGCCGTACTTTTAATCTCTCTCAGCAAAATCAACAGGGTCTAAAGAAACCCTGCCTTGCAAGCAATGGTCAGTTTCACTGCGATGTTGAAGCTCTATTTTGCTTCCGAAGTTAAATTTGTATCCTAAACGATCGGCTACATTGCAGAACTCAAGAAAAGCACTCTCAAGTTCGACTACATCTCTTTTCATCATTTTTCCGTTTCCCTTCACTATATTACCTAAGGTAGGAGTATTTAATACTAGAGAATACAGTGATTATATTATACTTTTACAAATCCGTCAATCAGATACGGATGAACTTGCGTTCATCCAAACACTCACTAACGTTCGTGTTTAACTTTACCTGACATAAACTAAGTTACATTAACCTGGAGTTTTCAGTCAGACGGAACCAATTTCATGGTTCCATCTTTTGAATTACATTAACCTTCCGTTAACAGCCTTCATGGAAATAGGTATTTTACACTACTCATTGGGCTCTGATCTTTCCCAACCTACATCGACATCAAATGTACTATAAACTGTGCATTAACCTGGTTAATGTCAGCTTTATGCTACGTTATTAGCGATTAACGTAACACGATGATTACATTCTATCCCCCGCTTCGTTCCTGTTGCTAAAGGGTTTTCATGAGTAATATGTGTTGTTCGAATGTCAGCAAATCATTCTACGCCGAACCCAGGGTTCACAGAAACAGCGTGTACGTGTGCAGGGATCGCCTGCGTTTTCCACAATCCGATAATAATTGACGGATCAATCTTTATTGCTAATTATGAGGGTTCTGTATGGGCCTGTTTAGTCTTGATTTGATTCATTGATGACGTGTTGACTTTGATGGACTCTAACTCTTATTTGTCCATTATAATATTCGTCTGATTCTAATACTTTGTGCCTAAACTGTTCTCTTGCTTCAACGTAGCTACACTCTGCCTTGCTATAACAATAGAAGAGTATTTCACGTTTAAAGCAGCTTTTGCCGAGTGCTTCGATGTCTGCCGTTAATTCGTTTGACGATCCATAATATGTTTGCCAATCTGAATCTATTTTCTCTTTTATTTTTTTTCTTTTCTTTGTGCCATTCTTTAACTTAACTATACGATACTTGGTTTTTGCAAATTTTGCAAGTTTTTTTCCGATATATCTTTTGCCTGATTCTGTATTAGTAATAAGATATACAAAACCTACACAGTCTTCAGGCAATACTGTAATTTCGTTTAGTGATACGCCGTCAGACTTTATCCAGTTTGTCATCGTCTAATATATATACCTTATTAATTCTTAATTGCTTGAATGTGAATCATTTGAGTTGTATTTCTTTTCTCCACTGATCTTTAAATCTACTAATAGAGTTACTAGTAGAACATGCCTCTTTACATGTAGGATTTGGATTATCTGTATTCCAGGTTTTTTCTACTTCACTGATATCACTAATTAAAACATCTAAGCTATTTCCTAGCCAGCAACAAGGATATAATCTGCCCTGTGCGTCAATATATGCACTCTGTTCATTTAAAACATGGCATTTAATTGGGCCAGTATTTGGCAATGGATCAGCCCAATCATCAGGCTGTTCTAATCCAGCAATAGGGGTTCTTTTTGATACTTTAGCCCGAAACCATGAGAACCCCATGTCACGGGATAGCTGCTCTGCAGATTCAACTTGATGTTGGTTGTGCTTGTAAACCAACATATCCCAGTGAGCACTTCCGCCAGCGTTAATAAATGCTCTGGCATTGTTCATAACTTTTTCCCATATAACGTTTACGCGATATATAGAATTTGTGTCTTCTAGTCCGTCAATGCTAAACACCACATAATCAGTAGGGTTATTAAATAACTTACCTACTTCAGACCACCATGCAGTGGTCTGCAATGCACCGTTTGTGTTAATACCAAGTGTTATACTAGGATTAATATTACGAACATATTTAAGAATGTCTAATGTATTTTTCCCAGCAACTGGGTCACCATAATTACCACACATAAACACCTTGTCTAATTTAGCAATAGCATTGTCGTCAAAATTCTCTAGCAACTGATCAATACGTAAATGATTCTTTATGTTTTTGTTAAAAACTAGATTGGTTTCACGAGCACATAACGGGCATGCCGCTTGGCATACGTTGGTGCTTTCCAAATGTAATACTTTTATTTCTCTGTTCATACTAGTTCCACATTCGTATCGTAACTTGTGTATCCATTTTCCTTGACAACTTTTAGTATATTATTAACCCTGCCGGCTAGTTCATCCTTGTATAGCCATGTCATATATATTATATATTATCACTGTCATTTAGATTAGCAAAAAGTGAAATTTCTTCAATAACAGTCGCATCTCTGATTGTAATACACCAATTAATAAAATCTGCTATATGTGAACAGTCCACAGCAGAGCCTGTCCAACTATCTCTACTTCTACTTAATGGTGTGTCTAACCTATCAGGAGTAATTAAGGTAGTCTTAAATTTTACCAATCCTTCTTTATATGCTTGTGTGCATTGTTTGCTTGCATGAGCAAGAGCCGCTTTACTTACTCTATATGTTTCAAACTCAGGTTCTGGAGCGACAATTGCCTTTTCACTAACACTGCCAATATTAAAAATCCATCCTACCTTACCTAATTCTTTCCATCGTTTATATACTGCTTGAAGCAAATTTACCTGTGCATAATTTGCCCATTCCGTATCAGGAGGACCATCAAATGCATTATTAATAAAGACATCATAGTGTATAGTATCTTCAACAATCTTGTCAATATCTTTTGTGATATCTAATCCAGTTTCCCTACTACAACCATCTGCATTAAATCGATCTGTTAATGCTAGTCCTAATCCTCTATTATTCCCTGTTATATAATACCTATAAGTGCTTGTCACTTTCTTATTTTGATCCCATACCTTTGTTAGTTTTTGACCACACGTAAATGCACATTCAAATATTCTGCCTTCACCTAGAGGTTTGCTCCAACTATCTACTAGTTCAGTCCAAAATTTACTGGACATAATCTCTTCTAATGTATGATTGTGAATATTCAATTCATCTTTGTATTTGTTTACAAACTCGCTAACTTGATTTTTACCATCTACAAAATGTAAATCATTTGCTCCAGGCGCTATTGATCTATCATGGAATCGTGCATCATATAAATTGTGTTCAAAGAAGTTACAAGGAAGAACTAAACCTTCTGCTGTAATAACAACTTTGCTACCTATACATGCGTCACACTTAATAGGTGTTGTATTAAAATAGTCACGCATATTTGGGTATTCTTGTTTTAAACTATCTAAACGTTGCATACTTGCATTATGATATTCACTTAATGTAGTAACGTTTAATTCATATGGATCATCTTTTTGTGGTACTACGCTCCATGCATCATTCTGTTCTAAGTTTTCATGATCTAAAAATCTACCAGTACCTCTGAATAATATATCTTCAAAACCTACAAGTGTGCTGAGTGTTTTAGCTTGGTTAATTTGGTGTTCATTATGTTTGAATACAATGTAGTTCCACTGTGCTTTGCCACCTGCATTTATAAATGCTTGTGCATTGTTAATAGCTTTTTCAAATTTTACGTTACGCCTATATAAATGGTTTGTATCTTCTAATCCATCAATACCAAAATCAATTTTGCCATAACCATTGATAATAGTCGCTAATTCAACCCACCATTCTGCATCATGTAAACCACCATTGGTGTGAATGTATATCCATAGTTCAGGGTTCTTAAGTCTAAAATCTCTAACGATTTCTAAAAAATCTGAATGAACAATAGGATCACCATAGCTTCCACAAAAGAATATTTGGCTTAGCCCTTTACATACTTCTCTAGTAAATCTTCGATCAATAATACCTGCATCCAGATGGCATAAAGGCATATATGGATTAACACTGCCTCCATTCAAGTTTCTTGGGCATTGTGGACATGCAGCATTGCAGTATGTTGTGATTTCTAACTGATATTCTTTTATGTTGTTAAACAACTTCTATATCCGTATCGTAACTTGTGTATCCATTTTCTTTTACAACTTTAAGTATATTATTAACACGCCCTGCTAGTTCATCCTTATGACTAACAAGCCATACACTTTTATTCCTATCTCTGCTCATTTTCTTTAAACTTGCAAGTGCCGCATCAACACCGCTAGCATCCATGCCGCTGTCCACAACCTCGTCAATGAACAATAGGTTAATAGGATGATACAAACTTTCCCAGACATCTCTAAAAGCCCAGCTCAGTGACAGTATAAGTCTGTTACGTTCGCCTCTGCTCAAGTTGTCAAAGTCCAAATCTCTGCCAAGTTCCTGTATTTCAACGCCAAGATCGTTCATAAACTGTACTGAGTGTGGCAATCCCATTTTACCCAAGTAAAATGTTAACCTAGCATTAAGGAAGCTCAAGTTTTGTTCAATAATACGTTTACGTATAAAACTGTCTTTGTTAGTTAACAGTTTAAACAAGAACTCCTGATGATCTTTGACGCTGTTAAGTTTATTAATAGTATCCCAGTCTACTTCTTTGACGGCGGCGTTTTGCATGTCGTCAATTTGCTCGGCATAAGGGTCACTTTCACTTTGTTTACCTTGTAACTGTGATTCCAACGTTGCAAGGGAAGATTTGTGTCCGTGAGCTTCATTGACATCGTCATAAAAAGTTTTAGGTGGAGTGGGTAAGGTTTCCTGTTGACTGACAAGTTCCTCTTTTGCTGTCTGTAATTCTCTAAAGAAATTATTTGCGTCATTGTAATCTTTCTCCGCATCAGCTATATGCTGTTTATGACTATCTAAATGTGTAATACTTTGATTACAACTATGACATACACCGTCTTGCCACCCTTCCAGGGCTTTTGTAGCGTTTTTAACATCACGCTCGGCTCTACTAAATTGTGCATCTAGTTGAGCAATGTCTTTTTGTAATTGATCCTGTACAGATTTTTTAGTGTTCCATGCACTTAGCTCTGCATGCAACTCTATCTCATCTTCAATGTTAACATGACTTAAATCATCTATAGCTTGTTCAAGTTTAACTACTTCTTCGCTTAACTTAGTAGTCCACAGTCGTTGCCGTCTTTGCATAGCTTCAATTTGTTCTTGTATTTTTTCATTAGCTTCTTGAACTGCTTTGATACGAAACTCTTCTTCAGTAATTAAGTCTCTGGTTTGTTTAGTTTGTTCTTTAAGGTTTTCAGCTTTTTCACTGAGCATAGTAATGCCCAGCATTTGTTCGATAATGTCCCGCTGATCATTAGCACTTAAACTTAAAAATGGTTGCGTATATGTGTTAAGAGCTACAAGATGCTTGAACATTTCATGACTCATGCCCAGCATTTTTTCAATAGCATGTTGTGTTTCTCTGCTATCTCCCTGTTGCTCTTCTGTCTCGCCTTCTCCAACTACTAGTTTAAGTACGTTGGGTCTACGCCCACGCTCTATGTGATATTTAATACCGTGTAATTCAAAATCAACAGTAGTAACCATATTTTTACCATTGGTTTTGTTAATTAAGTTGTCACGCTTAATACTAGTTAACGCTTGACCGTAAAGAGCATAACTAAGTGCATTAATGATTGTGGTTTTACCCGTGCCATTTCTGGCTCCTGAGTCGTCACCTCCTTGATCTAAATTTTCACCAAGTACAAGAGTTAAGTCTTTACGGTCAAAGTCGATAGCCTGAGTTTGATTGCCCACGCTCATGAAGTTCTTTACTGTGAGAGTTTTCAGATAAAAACTCATTTTTTATTCCTTTTCAAATTTTCTTTCCAAGGCAACATTCTTAAATTTTCTAAAGAAGACGCTTGTTCTATAGACACGCCTTGTTCAAAACATTCTTTGATAGTTCTAATATGGTCTAACTGCCAACCGCCTTTAGTTCCGGCTACTGCCCTATTATAACATTTTGGGTTTATAATATCAATATTCTCTTCGTATACCTTTTGGCTCATCAAGTGAACTTGACCAGCATATCTTTTATACTCGGTCCTGTCAGGATTGCGTATTGACCTTGGCTTTCCATTATGTGCGGGATTATTTTCAATAAAAAAACATGAACGAGAACAATATCGTTTTTTATGTGATTTAATCACTGTAAACGTATTATCACATTCATCCCTACAACACGTTCTAGTTTCCCTATTTGATCTAGTTGGTTTTCTATTAGGTTTAGCATAAACAGTCTTTATACCGTTTTTCCGTCTATAACGATATACAGTCTCAGCACATATGTTTAATCGATCCCCAATACATTTAGCGGATAGATCTGTGTTTTCAAGCATCTGTATTTCTTGTTTTGAATATATTCGAGACATTATAAGTTCCCCTTCTTATAATGTATTTACCTTTTTTTACTGTTAGTGTGTTAAGTTTAAACAATCGTACAGCCTATTTGCCAGATGTTGATGCCCTTCATCAAGTAAATGTCCAGTTTTGCCAACAGGATATACATTATGAAGATCAGTTATATGAAAATTATTAATACTATAGTAGCATTTCATATTAATTTCATCGATATATTTTTGTATCTCTATATGTTCTTGGTATAGTTCCTCGTCATTCATAACATCAAAGCATACTAGGTCTTTAATATTATTGTTAAACTCTAACCAGGATGATGCAAATGCATTGTAGTTATTTTGTGCAGCATTTAACATTAAGTATCTTTGTGACTTAGATTCAAAGTACTTCTGTAGAACTATTATTTGTTGTAGCCAAATTTTAAACTCATACAAAGTATTAGACCAATGTGCATAGTGTAATTTTCCGTATTGATTAAAATAATACAGGTCACTATACTCAGTATGAGCTAAACTAGGGTTAAAATTTATTTGAAAGTTGTTTAAATTATCGTATCTAGTAAATCTTTCTTTGTATGTCCAAGCAACTACCACAAGTTCGCATGTATTAAATTTAACTGATTCATACAATATTCTTTCATTACTGCCTCCTGGTACTGCATTATTATTGCAACTCATGCCAAGTTTTTTTGCCAACAAATATGGCCAAGCAGACGATTTGTCTTGTAGGTCGTCACCGTATGTGTGACTGCAACCAGTAGCCCAAAGCATTTTATAGATTCCTGTAGATATCCAACATTAAGTTTTTGTCATACTGAGGACTATCTAACTGTGTTAAGTGTGATGTAACAATACTATCCACACTTTCAAAGTTAACTTCTCCTTCAAAACTCTGAGCATGATCTTCAACTCCTACTCTTGGAATAAGACTAAGCTCACGTAGTTTAAATTCTGGTACCAGTGTTTCCTTAATAAAGTTTGCTTCTTCGTAACTGATATCAACGTCAAGTTCCACACGACAATACATATTAGGTTTTAGTAGGCTATCAGTGTCTTCCAAAATATTACTGAGCATATAGCGTCTGTACTTGGGAGCGTCAGGCCATGCAATGTACTCGATCTCGCCTCCCCATTCAAGTATCATACATCCGCGATCATCGTCACCAGCGTCTGCATAATTGTGTGGGAAAGCATTTCCTATGTATGTAATATTGCGGCTTGTTTGACGCTTGTGGAAGTGTCCAGTAAAAACTGTCTCGCATTTTAAGTCTTCACGTTTAAGTTCACCAACGTTAGGCATACGCACCATTGCGTTCATGTAAAAGTTTGGCAGTTCTAAATGACCAAACATGTACTTGGCTTCAATCTTAGGAACTTTTGCAAATTCAGATCCTACTAGCCAGGGCATAACGCAGACATCGTTATCTAAAGTAATGTCATCATAAAGTCGAACATTATCATACTTCTTGGCCCACACAATACTGTTAAACTCTCGAGTATCACGATAGTGTTCATCATGATTACCTGGTAAAAATATTACACTAGCAAAGTTTTCACTGAGTTTGTCAAATGCTTGTACACTATAGTTAAGTGTACCAATATTTAAACTTGCACGATTGTGATGCCAATCTCCTAAAAATACACAGGTTTCGCAGTCGTTAGCCTTTGCTGTTTCAATAATAAAGTCTATAAATTTTAAACAATCTTGGTTGTGTATTTTGCTGTTTGATTTTAGGCCAAAGTGTATGTCGGTAAAGAATATTGCTTTCTTAAACAGATTCACGTTTTAGCTGCCTCCGCTTTTGCCTCTTTATTCTTAGATTCCTCGTTTTCATACTGTCTAGTATAACTAGGATTAAGTCCATTAGCTTCCAAAATATCATCTCTGATCTTTTGACCTTTTTTCTCTGTGTTTAGTACACGAGTAAAGCTATTTGTAATAACTGCGGTATAGTATGCAAATGGATTTTGTGACTTACTTTCGTCAAACTTTAAACACATCTGACTCATATTAAGCAGGGCAGTGCCCTGCATTTCGTCATTGTACGTATAGTAACGCCAGTTGCTACGCTGAGCATAACGTTGAATAAGTTTCATAAATTGACGTACAAGTTTATTTGTAAGTGTGCCGTGTTCTTTGTTAAACCAGCCGTTTTCTAACCCACCTTCCCAGTGGCTTTTACCCACGCATATTAACTCGCCATCACTAGTGTAACGCCAGTGCTGGAATGGAGGAAAGTTTAACTGAACATGAGAATCAGCTACAGTTTTAATTGTTTTCTTTCTGCCAGGTTGCAAAGGAACATGATCATATGTCATAATTCTAAAAACAACCTCAGTTTTGTCAATTTTTTTCCAGTCAATAGCGAACTCTGCTTGTTTAACTTTATCTCCGCGCTCGTATGCTTCTTTGTATGCCGCTTTAGCTAAACGATCAGCACGATTGCGTTTTGCTTGTGCTACTGATCTAATATTAACTTTGTCAATATTTGGTAAAATTGAGTCAAATTGCTGGTCTTCTTCACTAAGCCAACTGCAAAATGTACTTTTGCTTTTGTGTATTTCTTCTAGTAAGTCATGATTGCTCAGGTAATTCCGTTTACGCATATGTTTCACCTTTATTTAATATATGCTACTATTATACGGCAAATAAATACAAATAGCAATATATTGTGAGTAGTGATATTTATGGCATTTAATTTTAGTAATATAACTGGGCAGATAGCAGACGCTACAGAGAACCTGGTAGATAAAGGGCTAAACAAAGCTATTCCTGGCGATGGGATTGGCAGTAAAATTGCTCGTGGGTTTTTAGGATCTCAAGCTAACAGGTTAATTAACAGTAGTTTATTTCCTGGAGGTGCAAATAGCCAAGCACCTCAAGATATTGCCAACGTTAGTTTTGCTAATGCTAAAGACATAAGAGCTAAACTTTCACTTAGTCCAGGAGTTGGACCTCATTTTTACAAAGATCCTGGTAACTCCCTGCTAGCACCACTAAGTCAAACAGACGGTGTTGTTTGGCCATACACTCCTAATATTAACGTTAGTTATTCCGCAGCCTATACTGCTAATGCACTCACACATGCAAACTATCAAACACAAAGCTATGGAATGAGCAGTGTTGATCAGATTACATGCACTGGCACATTTACAGCAAACACTGAAACAGAAGCCTTGTATGTTTTAGCTACTTTAAATTTCTTGCGTAGTGCAACGAAAAGTTTTTTTGGCACAGATACTAATCGCGGAACACCGCCCCCTGTGTTAAGATTTAGCGCACATGGACCATATATGTTTAATAGTGTTCCTGTAGTGTTAACTACTGTTAACCAAGACTTTGAGCAAGGTGTTGATTACATAGACGCTAGAGCTGGCGGCTCTGGTTCTAGTATTGGCAATGTAACTCGAGTGCCAACTAGCATGCTAGTTACTGTTACGTTAGTACCAGCAATCAGCAGAAAAAGACAAACAGAATTCAGTTTAAAGAAATACTCACGTGGAGAAATGATTGGCTCACGATCTGGCAAAGGAACTACACCTTAATGGCTAACGTAGAATATAGAGCAGATAGTCCATATGCTATTACACAATTTCATGGAACTTCGCTGGATGTGTATCAGCCTCGACCAATACCTCGCCATAAAGACGATGTTTTATTTAAAATAAACCTAACTTATCAGTATAGGCCAGATTTGCTTGCCTATGATTTATATAATAACAGCAACTTGTGGTGGGTGTTTTCTGTCAGAAATCCTAATACTATTCAAGATCCTATCTGGGACTTTATAGTTGGACAGCAAATATACATACCAAAACAGGAAACGTTGCAAGCCGTGTTAGGAATTTAACATGGCTAAATTAACAGTTACTCATGTTAAAGATTTAGGATTTGTTAAAAAGTTTAGGTTAAGTGACGGCAGAGAGGTTGCAGAAAGTGAACTAGCTGCTCTCGGATTATCTCCAGCAGCGCCAGCACCTGCGGACCCGCCGCCAGTACAAAAATTTACGCCAAAACCACCACCTGCGCCATTTGCGCCGGCGCCACCTATAAAGCCGCCAGTTATTCCAATCCCGCGGCCTGATGTATTTAGACCTCAAAATAACAAGGTCCCTAATCCAGTAACCAGTATTGAAAATGAACCATTAGTAGATAATGAAACTGATACGTTTACGAGCGGAGCAATAGAAAGGACTAGATCTTCTGCAGAAGTTTCCAGGGAGTTGGTTGGCGGCGGTGACAGTGTATTATCAGGTGATGAAACTGATAATTCTAGAAAGTTAAAAAAAGCTAGCGTTGTTAGTGATGTTGGTGACCCTGATGATTTCGGCGAAGACATTGATGGCTCCGGAGGCTCCGGGCAATCACAATCATCTGCAGCTCCAAACGTACAAAAAGCTCAGGGTAAAGCCAATAGTGCTAATGCGATAAATTCTAATAGCGGGCTAACAGCTAATATAGCAGAAGTTGTAATTGAACCCAGGGTCAATGATTTAAATGACTTTGCAAGCTATACATATAATCTAGAACTTTTTATGACTAGTCCTAAAAGGTATATAGAGTTGCTAAAAGCTCCACAGAGTGTAAATCAAATATTAAGTAATCCAAGATTTTCTACTCCAATTATTAGAAGTGGCGGTATTGCATCAGACGGTGGAGAACACTTTGATCTAGATTTTGGTATTGACAACTTAGTAATGACAAATGTTGCTATGTCTCCTAATACTAGATCAACAAATACAAACGCTGTTGAAGTTAAGTTTGAAATTAATGAGCCTAATGGCGTAACATTACTTGAACGTTTAAAAAATGCAAGTAAAGACGCATTAGAAGAGTCACAAAATTATTTAGAAACTCCTTATATTTTAAGGTTAACATTTAAGGGATATGACGACAACGGCAGGGAAATAAACGGAAAAATCACTCCTAAGCATATTCCTATTAAAATTATACAAATCTCTTTTAACGTTACTGAGTCTGGTTCTAGATATAAAGTTCAAGCTCTGCCATATAGTCATCATATCTTTAGTAGTATTACTAGTACTATACCAATTAACGTACAAGTTAGTGCTGGAACTGTACAAGACGTATTTCAAGGGGCTGCAAGTATTAAAGATAAAGTTATAACAGAGTCTAAACGAGTAGACGACACGTCTGATGAAGATGAAGAACAACAATTTAAAACTGTTACAACAACAAAAAATGTTTTTGGTGAAGCACATACTACACTTCAAGATGCTATGAATAATTTCTACAACGAAAAAACTAAACCTAAAACAGATAAAGAAGGTAAAAGGTCTCCCAGTGACGCTATGATTGCTGACAAGATAAGTTTTAAGTTTGCTCCAGAAATTGCAAATGCAAAAGTACAAACAGAAAAATTTGATGCATTAAACACACCGCAGGCTACACAAAAAGCCTATAAATCGATCAGCAATGCAGTTAAAGGAAAATTAACTGTAGATAAAGAAAATAATGTATTTAAGATTAATGCTGGAACTAATATTATATCCTTGTTAAACTATGTGATTGTTGCTAGTAACTATTTAAGTTATAATATTAATGACGACGCAGGATTACAGGAAGTTCAGACTTCTGAAGGCGGATTACGATGGTTTAAGATTATACCTCAAATTTTAGAGTCTCTAGGGTGGGATGAAAAAGAAGGTAGGTATAAGTTTCATACTGAATACACTGTTATAGTAAATACAGTTCACTATCAGGATTTTCCTTGGTCCACACCAGTTGCTCCTAAAGGCAAAGGAATCCATAAAATATATGACTACATATTTTCAGGTAATAATACTGAGGTACAGAATTATAGATTAAATTTTGATTTGGCTTATCATAATGCTAGAACTATTGGTACTGGTTCACCTACTGCTGATAAAGACATTAATAATGTTCATGCTAAGGCTAAAGATGTTCCAGGTCATTCTGAAGCAATTGTCAATGATGATTCTACATCTAGTAAAAGAAAGAAAGACTTTTTTGAGTCAGTTATGACTGATGGATTTGATTTAATAAATTTAGATCTAGATATACTAGGAGATCCAGCATATTTTCCAAGTGGAGATGCAATGTTTCAGCCGCAAGGGAATAACAATTCAGTATATAATGAAGCATTTTTGCCTGATGGTACTATTAATTACGATCTTTCTCCGCCGTATGTACAAGTTAATTTAAAAACACCAACAGATTATGACCCACTTACTGGTCTTATGAATCCGTCAGCTTCTAGTAGCTTATACACTAATAGTCAGTTTAACGGAGTTTATCAAGTTACATCTATCAAAAGTACGTTTCAATCTGGAACTTTTACTCAGGTGTTAACCGGATTTAGAGCAAAAATGCAACCCATTGAAGGCAAAGTTGGAAGAAGCAAAGAAAGTATTGCTAATACAGAACGCAAAGAAGCACAACAAGAATTAATTTCAACAGTTTTTGGATTCCTGCAATTACAAAAATCTCTAGGTCAATCTGTTAATAGTTTAAGTGGACTATTATCCAATACTGCGGGAGCCGTTTCCAACCTATTTACGGATGCTGATAATGAAACTGATGAGTTTAAAAAACTATCATTCAATGGTGATGTTAGTGACGATTTCGAAGAACAACCTACTGAGGAAGATGCTTTAACTGCATCACAACGTCGTGCAGTAGATGAAATATTAAATTAATATAAGAGGAATACCATGAGTATAGCAACACAAATTCCCGGAGCTAAAGGCGGAGACCAAGCCTATAAATCAGAAAATACACCAGGAGTTAGGGAAGAACGAGGTGTAGTAATTGGCAAAGTTAAAAAAAACGCTCATCCGAGTGGCATGGGAGTTCTGGAAGTATTTGTGCCAAATGTTGGAGACGATTCTAACAGGAGAGAAGAAGACTCTATTCAGTGGAGGATAGTTAGATATGCCACGCCTTTTTATAGTAGAACAGATGCGTTAGCGCCAGGTGGCAGTGAAACTGCTGTAAAAAATACCAGCGGTATAGTTTATCCTTGCCCTGACGTAGGATCCAAAGTATTATGTGTTTTTCCATCAGGAAAAAACCAAGAAGGCGTTTGGTTTGCTTGTGCGCCAGATCCATATATGATGCAAACTCTTCCAGAAGCTAGTATGACTAGTAACTTTGATAAAACTGGATTAGAATCTTTAGTTAGACACGATAAAGCACCAGGGCTAGAGTTTAATGACAAAGAGCATGATGTTAGAAAACTAACTAACTTTAGCAAACCACAACGAGGTGTTAACATTACTCGCAGTGTACAATTAAAAACACAGGGCATTGACCAAGACGAAGTTCGTGGTTTAAGTAGCAGTAATGCAATGCGTGAGACGCCAAGCGAAGTGTTTGGTATTACAACAAAAGGTAGACGCACTGATATGCGTGGTCAGGATATTGCTAATCGAAAAGACGTATTAGATAAGCTAGAGAATGGCACAGATCTTAGTAACTCCGATGCTAAAGCAGTTGAAGGAAGAATGGGAAGAAAACAAGGACATACCCTTGTTATGGATGACGGTGATATTAAAGGCAACAATAACTTAATGAGATTTCGTACTGGTGGTGGACATCAGATATTGTTACACGATACTGAAGATATAATTTATATCGGAAATAGTAAAGGAACATCCTGGGTTCAAATGGATGCCAATGGACAGTTAGACATTTTTAGCAAATCAAGTATAAATTTCCGTAGCCGTAGTATGAACTTCCATGCAGACAGTACTATGAAGTTTCACGCTGGTAAACAAATACAAATGGTAAGTGGTGCTAGTTTACATTTAGAAGGAAAAGCCATGGCTAACTTATACAGTGATGGACAAACTTTTTTATTCGGCGGCAAAGGAACAAATATTAAATCAGGCGCTAGTCTTAACATGTCAGGTGGTAGCACTGTAGGAATTAAAGCAGGCGGTAACATGGACTTATCAGCTAGCTGTATTGCCCTTAATGGTTCCGCCGGCTCTGCAATGAAACAAAACAGTATACCTGTACAAGGTAAAAACGATGTTAAGCAAGACAGTAAAGGGTTTTGGGTACAAAACAGTGGCGCCTTGCGTACTACAGTTGACAGAGCACCAACACATGAGCCATTTAATGGACACGGGAATGTAACACAAGAATCAACGTTTACTACAGTTTCCGTTTCAGATGTTCCTGATTCTGGAGAATTAAAAGTTAAACAACCTAAATTGCCTATACCAGTATTAAATCAGGGTCTTGATATTGCAAAAAATCTGCAGAGTACTGGTCAACAGTTACTAACAGGTGCTGGCGAAGCCGCCCAACAGATAGTATCAAATACAGTGTCAAATACAGTGTCAAGTTTAAAATCAAGTGCTACAGCACAATTTAAAGAACTATTTAAATCTGAAATACCATAAGGAAAATAATATGTCAGGCGTATCAATCGAAAAGTTAGAATCAGAAACAATCCGTGTATTAAAATCAGGAATAGTAGAAATTATAAAATCACAAGGAGCAACCGATTTTGTAGACTCTGTTACTAGTGCTATTGGCAAATATGGTACTAATATTGCTACCTTTAAAAAACGTGGATTTGTTAAGCCATATGCAATGTTTAATGGCGAGTTAATAAACCCAAGAGTATGGACAGGAAAACTTGGACTACGCAGTCGCAACGACTTCTTTAATAACCTGGAAATACAGGAGAACATTTGTACAGTTGAGCTCAGAGACTTATATGAAGAGATAACATTAAATGGTGCTATACAGCCTGACGACTCGCAAAGTGATATAGCTGGTATGTTAATGGTTGCTAAAGCTGCCGGAAGTGCAGCGGCATTAGCGTTTAGAGAAGGTCGTGAAATATCTCCTAGGCCAATGCTTGGTGTTTACCAAATAGACAATCAACCTAGTATTACCAGCCAAGTATTGCCCTGGTTCAACAAAGGATATTACGCTCCGAATCAGGCTGGAAGTATTGACCAATTTGGAAAAACGCCTAACTGGTTTAGTAACTATATTTCCAACAAACAAAAAGCTGAATTTAATAGTACTTCCTTTAAAAGCAAGCAATACAAAGTTGACATGAGTTTGTCTGCTGTTCAAAGAGTAGAACAAGCTCGTGCTTTCTTAGATCAAGAGAGAACTAACAGAGCTAAAGCTATAAAGAAATTTAAAGCGACCACTGATCTTATTGGAAGTGACATGGTGCGAGAGTTCTATAAACAAGTTATATCAGGAAGTATTAAATACTAAAGGGAGAGAAATATGAGTCAAGGATTATATCGTGGATTTAGTACACTAGACGGTGACTTTAAAAGTCCTCGCTTAGTAGATGATCAGTTAATAAAACGTGATATTCTAAATAGTTTTGCTATTAGGAAAGGCGAGAAAGTTGGTGTGCCAGATTATGGTAGCAGTGTTCTTGATTTAATTATGGAACCGTTAACAGAAGAAGTAAAAAATTTGTTAATTGAAGAAGTTACTGATACTATAAACCAAGATCCTCGGGTATCACTCAAACAATTAGTAATAGATGAGTTTGAAAATGGCATTCAGTGCCAGATAGAGCTGTTATATGTTACTACTAATCAGGTAGAAAATCTAAGAATTAACTTTAATAGAGATGATGGCACTGTTACAGGTTAATGTGCGCCTATTATTCAAATAATAAATACACTGAGGTAAAAATATGGCAAGCACTGCACGATCTACAAATTTATTTGCGTCTGAAGATTGGACAAAAGTTTATGAATCTTTTAAAGAAATAGACTTTCAAAGCTACGATTTTCAAACAATTCGTAAAGCAATGGTGGACTATTTACAGGAATTTTATCCTGAAGATTTCAACGATTACATTGAGAGCAGTGAGTACGTTGCACTAATTGACATGATTGCTTATATTGCTCAAAGTTTGAGCTTTCGCAGTGACCTCAATGCTAGAGAGAATTTTTTAGAAACTGCTGAACGTAGAGATAGTATACTCCGTTTAGCTAAGATGCTTAACTACTTTCCAAAACGTAGCCGGGTATCACGTGGCTTACTTAAAGTAGACAGCGTACAGACAACAGAAAATATATTTGACAGTAATGGTAATAATCTAGCAAGCACTGAGATCTTTTGGGGCGATGAAACAAATCCTGATTTCCTAGAGCAGTTTACCAGTATTATGAATGCCGCTACTGTAAGAACACAGAGGTTTGGAGCCAGTGCGTTAAAGAGTACAATTGCTGGCATTTCAATTGAAGAATATAACTTGAGTACAGTGCCAAATACTGTGCCAATTTTTAACTTTAATAACACTGTTTCTGGAAGCCAACTTAATTTTGAAATAGTTAATGGAACTTATAGTGGCACTGACTTCTTGTATGAAGTTCCTCCCAGGCCAGGTACTACTATTAACACAATTTATAGAAACGATAGCAGAGGATTTAACAGTGTTAACACTGGATACTTTTTTTACTTTAAACAAGGCGATTTAAAGACTGTTGATTTTAATATTGACGAAGCATTGCCAAATCGTGTTGTGGATATTGACATTACTAGTATTGACAATAACGATGTATGGTTATATAAACTAGACAGTAATGGGGCAGAAGAAACATTGTGGACAAAAGTTCCAGCTATTAGTGGCAACAGTGTTATTTTTAATAGCCTAAGTAAAAACAATAAAACATTGTACAACGTGCAAAGTAGATCAGGAGATCAGATTAGCCTAGTATTTGGCGATGGTGTTTTTTCTAATATTCCACAAGGAAACTTTAGACTATATTGTAGAGTAAGTAATGGACAAACTTATAAAATTTCACCATCTGATATGACAGATGTTGTAATAACATTGCCATATGTTAGTCATACTAATCAAGTTGAGACATTAACTCTTAACATGAGTCTTAAACAAACAGTATCTAATGCTAGTTCTAGAGAGAACTTATTGGATATTAAGGCACGTGCTCAACAACAGTACTATACACAAGACCGTATGATTACTGGTGAAGATTATCAGATCTTTCCATTTACTAGCTTTAATAATATTATAAAAAGCAAGGCTGTCAATCGAACTAGTTCAGGAATCAGTCGTTACTTAGATGTCAGAGATACAACTGGAAAATACTCAAGCACTAATATATTCAGTGAGGATGGCATCTTTTATCGTGAAAGCACATTGCCAACTTTTAACTTTACGTTTGTAACTGACAGTGATATTGACAGTATCATTACTACGCAGATTGAAAAAATCATGCAGGCTAATAGCATGTACCACTATTTCTTAGATAACGAACCACGTTTTGATGTTACCAATTTAGGTATTACCTGGCAACAAAGTACTATTGGAACTGGTGTTTGTACTGGTTACTTTCAAAATAGTGCAGGAAATCCTCAGCAAGTAGCTGGCTTTACTAGCAGTAACATGAAGTACTTTAAAGAAGGTAGCTTGGTTAAATTTACTGCTCCAGCTGGATATGTATTTGACGTTAATAATAATTTAATAATTGGAACAGCAGGAACATTAAACACAAAAACTGATATTTGGGCTAGTTGTGGCAATTTAGTAGATGACGGAACAAATCAAGGCGCAGGAAATCTTGATAGCGGCTCTGGTCCAGTTACGTTAACTGAAATTATTCCTGATTTAGCTATCCTAGAAACTATAATTCTTCCCTGGAATACTAGCCTAACAAGTACCGTTAGGCAGAGTTTAATTAATGATATAAGCGAGTATAAGACGCTGGGTATTAGGTACGATCGTGATACACAAGCATGGACTATTATTAGTTCCATTAACTTAAACCAAACTACAACGTTTAGCACAACAAACAGCGGAAGTACTGCTGGCACTAATTTAGATGCCAGCTGGTTATTCTTACTAACAAATGATGGCGAAACATATACAGTAAAGTATAGGCAACTAGATTATATTTTTGAAAGCCAATTAGAAACACGCTTTTACTTTGATAAAGACCTAAAAATATTTGATCCAAGAACAAGCAAAACAATACGTGATAAAATTGTTATGCTTAAGGTAAACAGTTTGCCAGATAGTAACACAAATTTTGCACAGGATTTTGTAATGAATGTTGATGATACTATCGTGGAAGATGACGGATTTATCCGTACAGAAAGAATAAAAGTAACATTTCCTAATACCGACGGTGATAGTGTAATTGATAATCCTGATGTATTTGATGTAATTGTTTCGCCAAACACAAATGTTGCTAGCAAGGTAGTATTTTACAAGTCATACCTAGACGGAAATGGATATACTAAACTAGAGCCAGTGCCTGCAACAGAGGTCGAAAGCCTTTACACAACACTTACCGCGGTAACAGCTATTAAAGACACCTATAGTTCAGGACAGATTTTTTATACTGGCAGTACTGGTAAATTTTACATACTGTCAGTAAACAGTGTTAATGAAAAGATAGTAACAGAAACTACAGATTATATTACAAAAACTGGCCGTAGTAATTTACTGTTTCAGTACACACATAATGCGCCTAATAATAGACGTATTGATCCCAGTCCAAGCAATATTATTGACTTATACTTGTTAACTAAACAGTATGATGCTGATTTTAGAAACTGGGTGACAGATATTACAGGCAGTGTAATAAAGCCAATCAAACCAAATACAAATGAGTTAAGAGACGCATATGGTAGTTTAGAAACTTATAAAAGTGTTAGTGATGCTATTATCTTTAACAGTGTTAATTATAGAACACTGTTCGGTGATAAGGCAGATGCAGAGTTGCAAGCTACATTTAAAGTTGTAAAAAACAAGGCTATGTTGGTTAGTGACAACGAAATTAAAGCTAGAGTAGTACAGGAAGTTAATAATTACTTTAGTGTTGAAAATTGGGACTTTGGCGACACTTTTTACTTTAGTGAACTAGCAGCCTACTTACATAATGCATTAACACCAGACGTACTAAGTGTTATTATTGTTCCTAAAAATAGCACCAGTGGATTTGGAAGTTTATACCAAATTACTAGTAGCAAAGATGAAATTTTTATTAGCTCAGCATCAGTTAATGACATAGAGGTTATTGATGTTATTACTGCTTCACAGTTGCAGGCCAGTGGCGACGTGGTTAATAGCACTACAGACATAAACACAATAGAAAGTGTAAGTTCAGGAAGTGCTAGCTCTGCAATAGAAACTACTACTAATGCTTCACTAGGCACTACTACTACCAGAACAACTGACGCAGGGGGTTATAGTTACTAATGGCTCTTAAAAAAACTAGTCAGTTACTACCTGAAGTTTTCCAAACCAATAAGAATAATAAATTCTTAAACGCAACTCTTGATCAAATTATAAGTGATGATAACAAGAAAAAGTTTAGTGGATTTATTGGTAGAAAGAATTCTGAAAACTTCCAAGCAACTGACAATTATATTACAGAACCCAGCAATATTAGACAGGACTATCAATTAGAACCTGGAGTAGTATATCAAGATAGTGCTGGAGATATTAAAAGTGTTAGCAGTATTATTGATAGCCTTAATACTATTAAGTATAACAATGGACAAGTAGACAATCAAGACTTATTGTACAGGCAACAACATTATAACTGGAGCAGTTTTGTTGACTTTGACAAGTTAATTAACTATGGTGAGTATTTTTGGTTGCCCAGTGGTCCTGACAGTGTGCAGGTATTTGCTGGAACAATTGACACAACTCATGATTATACAGTGTATCGTCAAGGCACTACTTATGAACAGATCGAATATGATACCACTGGATTTGATGAGAACATATTTGACGAGCGCACTAATGCAGTAAACAGTGGTGAATTAACTTACAAATTTGACAGCACTACAACCAGCCCAAATCCAACTTTATATTTGGCACGTGGCGGAGAATATACTTTTAAAGTTGATCAGCCAGGAATTCCATTCTGGATACAGACTGAAACTGGCACAGACGGCATTGATGATAATCAGTCAAATATAAGTACACGTGAAGTAGATGGTGTTATTAATAACGGCGAAGACGACGGAACAATAACTTGGAGAGTGCCACACAGTGACGCACAAGCTAAGTTTACTGGAATGACAACCGATGCTGTTGTAGACTTGGCAACACCGCTGGTATATAGAGAAATACACAATCAAACTTTAAGTGCCTTTATAGCCACATACGAAACAGGCATTGACGGGCTAACAGAGATTGACGGCAAAACGTTAATCTTTACTAGTCAAAGTTTAGATGAAACAGACTGGAATCAGGGAAGTTTATTTGACGCTGATCCGTTTGATAGTGGCAGTGTTGAAGGAGCTCAAGGAACATTTGATCCTGTAACAGCATTAAGTGCAAGTGAACGCTACGGTGTCTTTAAAATTAATGTCAACAATGTTGACGGTGTTGATACTATACAGTTAAGTAGAATTCAGGATATTACACAGGGAAATAAAGTTTATATTAAACAAGGTGTAGTAAGTGGAAGCAGAGAGTACTATAAGGACTCCAGCGGCTTCTTACAAATAATTCCAAACATTACAGCTAGTAGGGATACATTCTTTTATCAAGACAATACAGATGAAAATCGATTTGGTAAAATTATACTTGTGGATCAAGGTGATACCAGCCAAATTAATATTACAGACGAACTTCTTGGCCAAGAAACTTATACCTCACCCAACGACGTAGTGTTTACCAACGGACTTAAAGTAGAATTTGACAATAATGTTACTCCTGAATCCTATCGCAACGAAACATATTATGTCGAAGGTGTTGGAAAGAAGATTAAACTAGTCAAGGTATCAGACCTAAGCACGCCTGAAACTTATACTAAAACAGAATCTGAACCATACGACAGTGAAAATTTTGATGTAGGTGGTTTTGAAACTTCAAAGAGTAGTCCAATTAACCAGGACTATATTGTTATTCATAGGGCAAGTGAAGACAATAATGCATGGAGCCGTGGTAACAGGTGGTTCCACAGAAGTGTTATAACAAAAACTGCTGAATACAACAACTTTACTACTGTTATAGATGATACTGCTAGAGCTAAACGTCCTATCATAGAGTTTGACGCTGGATTACACCTATACAATATGGGCTATAATAGCCAGCCTCCAGTGGACATTATTGACACAACACAAACTGACGCATTTAGTAATATTAATGGAAAACAAGGTTATTTTTCAGATGGTATTGACTTAACTCCAGGGCGTACTATATGCTTTACAAAAGACCCTGAAATACAAGAATGCATTTATACTATAAGCCATATTGATCATGATAGTGACTTACAAACTGATCCAATTATTCAGTTAACTAAAACAGGCACAGTTAGCCTTAATGATTGTATGTTAAGTAGGTTAGGTGCTACCAACCAGGGAAAGATGTTCCACTATACCACTGATACTTCTGGCAACAGTGTGTGGAAAGAAGCACAACAAAAAACAAAGATTAATCAGGAACCACTGTTTGATGTATTTGATGGAGATGACGTTTCCTTTAGTGATACAACCAAGTATCCAAGCACTAATTTTGTTGGTAATAAACTGTTTAGTTACAAAAGAAGTACTACTGCTAGTGCTGACAAAGTATTAGGCTTTGCACTAACTTACAAAAATATTAATAATGTTGGCGACATACTATTTGATAACAATTATGTAAACGACAAATTTACATATACTAAGTCAGATCTTGGCGCTGTAGACATCATTATTAAAAGTGGACATGTACACCAATACAGTGCTGGCGTTAAAACACCAAATAACGGCTGGACAAAATCTGTTAGTGAAAGTAAACAATGGCAACAAGTTCAGCACATTGTCAATGATGAAAAGTTTGTTTTTGAAATAGGGTGTAAGCCAAAAGAAATAACTGAAGAAACAACTCTCCAAGTATCTGTTAATGGTGCATTTCAAACTGCTGACAAATTTACACAACTTAACCAAAATGAAAAACACTATGTAAGTTTCTTTTCAGCACTAAAGACTGAAGACACTGTTTTAATTAGAGTTTACAGTGACGATCAAAATAAAATAGGATTTTATGAAGTACCTAGTAACTTAGAAAACAATGCCAATAACGCAGACTTTGCTACATTAACACTGGGACAATGCCGAAACCATCTTGTAAACATGACTAGAACAATAAGTCAATTTACTGGAAAGAGCTTGGGTACTAATAACCTTAGAGACTTAGATTATAAAAAATATCCAGGAAATATTTTACAACATAGTGCAGGTGCTACACTAGCGCATCACTTGTTGGGTAGTGAAAATAACTTGTTTGTCGAAAGCACAGAGTACTCATTAAATGAATACACTAGATTTAAGAACAGACTACTTGACAACATAGATAAACTTGATCTAGATCTTAGAGATCCAGTCGGGTCTCTTGATACTATAATGACATTTATGGTTGGAACTAAGAGCAGTAATTTTCCATTTTATTACACAGATATGATTCCCTGGGGTAGTGAAAAAACAACTACAACATATGTTTTAGATCAGATAACTGAGCGTACATTTACATTTAAAAGTCAATTTGACTTGTCACAAGTTAGTTCACGTGGGTTACTAGTATACTTAACAAACGCTACTACCAGTAACGTTGTACAACTTGCATACGAGCATGACTATACTTTTGATGCAGTAGAAGCTGCACTTACATTGAGTAATGATATTACTTTGTCGATTGGAGATACTATTAAAATTGTTGAGTATTCAAACACCAATGGCAGTTTTATTCCACCAACGCCAAGTAAACTAGGACTTTATCCAAAATATCAACCAGTGGTTACATTGGACGACACTTATCAAACTGAGGTTTCAACAGGAACTGGTCCTTTTAAAATTTACGGAACTGCACAGGATCGTTATACACAAAACGGTGAAAGAGAAACTGGATGGTTTTATCCACTGTATACAACAAGCGCGGCTGCTGGAGATGGAAGCCACACACATAAGTTTGAAGGAAGCGACAGAGTTTGGCATATGTCCTCAGCTGGCGCTACGCATGCTGGTATTGACAACAGCGACTATGATGAGTACACTAACTACACACCAGTTTTACTAGGACATGACGGAAGCCGTTGGGTAGTATATAAAGATATACGTGATCTAATTCTACTAGAATACGAAAAACGTGTGTATAATAATATTAAAACAAACTACGATGCAAAGACTTTTGACCTAGCTGATGTACAAAGTGGGTACCACAGAAACACCGAGCTAGAATTAGCACAGGAAAATGCTATACTAGGTAGGTTGTTTACCAGCTGGGCGCACAAGAACGCACTTAGATATCTTGACAACGAATCATATGATGCTGAAAATAGTTTTACGTGGAACTATAATCTAGGTACTACTGCAGATAAAGGTTTTCGTATGCCAGGTTATTGGCGTGGAATATATCGTTGGTTATATGATACAGAAACTCCGCACTTAACTCCCTGGGAAATGTTGGGCTTACACGTAAAACCAAATTGGTGGGATTTACGTTATGGTAAAGCACCATATACCCGTGGTAACTATGTTCTCTGGGAAGATCTTGAAAAAGGCAAATTGTATGAAAGTGCAGGCAGAGATGCAGAGTTTACAACTGAAACTTTACGAGTACGTCCAAATCTAACTGATTATATTCCAGTAGACGATCAAGGTCAACTTCTTTCACCAGCTGAGTTTTTATCCGTAGATGTGTTTGCTAGCAATGCTGATATATCCTGGGCTATTGGAGACTCTGGTCCAGTAGAGAGTGCATGGAGACGGAGTAGTGAATGGCCATTCGCCCAACAAGTTTTATCAGCACTTAGAAAGCCAGCAAAGTATTTTGCTTTACTGTGGGATACTAACTTAATTAAGTATGATGCAACTTATGATCAAATTCTACAAAAGAACAAGAGCTATAGACCTAAAATAAACGAATATAAAGTTAATGGTACTACTATTGCCAATACTACTACAATTAACCGTGTAGAAGGTTATAACCAGTTTATTGAGAATTATTATAAGTTTAAAAATTTAGACATCGCTAACTTGCAAACAGAGATACAAAATTTAACTTTGCGTCTAGTATATCCAACGGCTGGATTTACAGACCTATCACAAAGTAAGATTATAATTGAAAGTACTACACCAACAAGCACAGGAAACAATATTTTTATACCTGACGAGAATGTTTCAGTTATTGTTAATAAGAGTACTCCACTAGAAAGGATTACTTATACAGGTATTAATATTATTAAACGAAAAACTGGTTATGAAATTACTGGCTTTGACGTTAATAATCCGTTCTTTAAGATTGTGCCAAGTGTAAAAACTACAAACAACAGACAAATAACAGTTGGAGAAAGAACTGCAATCCTGTATGATGACGGTGAACGACATATTATTAATGTAGCATATGGCACCATTATTCCAACAATACAACAAACAGCAGACTTTTTAATAGCCTATCAAAGATATTTAAAAACAAAAGGTTTAAAGTTTGAAACTTTAAATAGTATCAGTGAGCCAAAAGATTATACCTTATCTGTTAAAGAATTTTTACTATGGACTCAGCAAGGATGGGCTGATGATTCAGTGCTAGGTATTAGTCCAGCAGGAAACGAACTCAGAGTCAATAGGTTAAACACTACAACTGATAATTTAAACAAGTTTGGTAATATTAAAAATCCAAGCGGTGTTGCAATACGACCAACAGACTATGATGTTAGCAGAATAGATAATGAAACTGTCATTACTACTGATCCAGATAAAAATAGTATTTACGCGGCACAAATAGATCCTATTCAATATGAGCATTACTTGGTATTAGATAATACTACAATTTTTAACGATGTCATTTATCAACCAGAGCTTGGAAACAGACAGGCTCGTGTTAAGTTTGTTGGATTTAAAAGTAATCCATGGAATGGCACATTACATGCTCCAGGGTTCTTAATTAGTAAAAATGAATATAATTTATGGATACAAAACACAGATTATAAGAAAGGCGATATAGTAAGTCATAATAAAAAACTTTACGTAGCCAAAGATAATCATGATGGAGAATCTAAATTTCACTACAGTGACTGGTTGCCAATTGACAATATGAAGACTGGCTTATTGCCAAACATAAGTCAAAAGGCGCAGAGGTTCACTGAGTTTTACGATTTAAATACTAGTAACCTTGAGAGTACTACTGATTTAGCTGCAAAAGGACAAATTGGTTTTAGGCAAAGAGAATACTTGGATCAACTAGGATTAGATGACGTAAGTCAGGTTAAGTTCTACCAAGGAATGATCAGAAATAAAGGCACTAAAAATGTTATTGATAAGCTAGTACATGCTGACCTTACTAACTTGGACCAAGAGATTAATGTATACGAAGAATGGGGTGTACGTGTAGGTGCTTTTGGTAGCATAGACAGTAACCAGGTTATAGAACTAATTATTGATGAAGCAAAAGCACAGAACAATCAGGTAGTAGTTGAGATACTGGACAGTAACGATACTGCTGATGTTGATAGACTAAGTTATTACGAAAAAGATCTTTACAAAGTTCCAAATAATTTTAGTAAAAACATATTCCTGCCTAGAAGCTCGGACAATAAAAAAACTGACATTGTTGGTGCTGGTTATCCAAGATTAGATGATGCAGACTTTACTGTTTTTAACTTAGAAGACAACTTAGAAGTTCTAACTGATAGTGTTGATAAAATTGGTCGTGGAACAACAATCTGGACTGTTAAATCAAATTTTGATTGGGACATATATCGTGTAACAGAAGTAGTTGCCGAAATAATTAGTATTGAGCAAACTGGCACTGAAGCAATCACCTACACAACAAATTCTGCACATGGAATTGTTAAAAATGACATTGTGGTTGTTAAATCAAGTAACGAAGTTTCAGGTGGGTTACACAAAGTTATAAGCACTGGCGGTAGTACAACATTTACAGTTGGTATTGAAGATGGTATTGAAATAGATGCATCTGGCAACTTAGTTATACCGTTGTTTAAATTAGTAAGTGTTCGCTTTCCTGCAAAATCTAATATTGCAAACTTTACACCAGCATACGGTTGGGAAAAGAATGAAATTGCATGGGTAGATGCTACAGAAGATGACCAGTGGGCGGCATATAGAAAAGACAATCCCTGGGACTTTAACAGTGTTATATTCAATATTGAGACATCAGGCAATGCTGCAAACGGCACTAGCCTGGCAGTTACTGATGATGCATTAGCTGTATTTTCTGGTGCACCAGAGCAGTCAACAGGCGTAGTTTACCCTTATCTCAGAGATAGCTCAGGTGTGTTTAATCCAAACATTTCTCTAGCACCTAGTGATATTGGTTCTAGCATTGATGCTTTTGGATTTAGCGTTGCAGCTGGCAACGAATATATAGCAGTGGGTGCGCCAAGTACCGATAGCAGTAACGGAGCAGTGTTTGTTTATAAACGTAGTTTCAATGGATCATATTCACTTCGACAAACCATAAGACTTGCATCGCCAGGGTCTAATGCTAAGTTTGGTTACAGTGTAACAATGAGTAAAGACGATAGGTACATATACGCAAGTGCTACTGGTGAAAACAAAGTGCATGTGTACACTCTAGTAGAAGTTGCTACTTCTGATGAAACAAGTCAAACTTTTACAGGAGACGGTAGTGATCAAACTTTTACTCTTACTACTACCCCAGTAAGCATTGATGCACTTTACATACAAGACGGAAATGGTAAAGAATATATTCCTTATAAAGACTATACACTAGGTGGAAGTGTAATAACATTTACTACCGCACCAGCTAACACTCTTAGTGTTGTTGTTAGACAGCGTAGTTATTATAAACACACAGCCAGCTTTACTGGCAGTGATTCAACGGCTGGAGATCAGTTTGGTTATAACATTGACACTGATACAGCAGGTGAAACAGTTATTGTTGGCGCACCGTTTAGTACTGTTGCTAGTGCTGATAGTACATTATTTCCTGAAGCTGGTGAAGTATACCTATTCCATCACATAGTAGAACGATTTACTGGTGACGGAGTTACTACTGCATTTACAACTACAAATACATTACCCAGTAACTTTTATATTGAAGTTGACGGTGTAAAGCAGGTTCCAGCTACTGGTAGCTTTAGTTCATTCGACAGTGATAGTAGTGAGAATCGTTATACAGTTTCTGGAAACACTATTACTTTTAGGTATAGGCCAACTAATGGACAAATTATCCGTGTATACACTGGTAATTTTGCAGAAATTCAGAGACTAGATCAAAGTCAAATAACTGGCCAAGCACTTGGAGATAACGAGCAGTTTGGAACATCAGTTGGACTAGATGCATACGGCACGATAGCTGTAGTTGGATCACCAGGTGAAGATGAAACTAATCCTAACACTGGTAGTGCATTTGTGTTTATTGATGAAGGATTACGCTTTGGATCAGTTACAACTGCTAGCAGTAATGCAGCAACATTCCAGCAACAACTGGATAGTATATTTGTTGATGACTTTGAAGTTGTAATGAATTTTAACACTAGTGCAAGTCCAAGTGACTTTGCATCTTCGGTTAACAATAGCAGTAATTTAACATTGCATGATGCAAATCTAACTAGTACTGGTCAAGTAACAATTACTAGTATAAATCAAGTACCAAACCAAAAGCTAAAAGTGCGGCCTGGCACTGGAGATACATTCCGTGTACGAGCAGAAGTAGAACCTTTTAAGTTTAGTCAAAAAATTAACCATCCGTTGTTAGTTGAGAACGAAAATTTTGGTAGAGTAATAACTTTTGATAAGCACATTCCTGTAAGCGGAGTAGCTAATCAACGTTGTGTTATTAGTAGTGATCGTGCTAGCACGATGCTTGATGTTGCATTTGATAGAGATACAGTAACTACATCACTAACATATAACGACGCTTTGACTACCTTTGATGCAGACAGTACTAAGTTTATTGATCGTGTTACACAAAGCGGAGCCGCATATGTTTACGATTTGCTAGACAGTACAGTAACCACAGGAACTGTACAAAGTATTAGTAATCCACCACTTTATGCTTACGGGCAACAGTTAAGAAATACCAAAATAAATGAATTAGATAAATTTGGTTCTAGTTTAGCAATAAATCGTGGTCGATTATTTGTTGGTAGTAGTGCAGACAATGAGTGGAAAACAAATGCTGGTAGCTTCTATTACTTTAATAATGCATTAAACAAAAGTTCTTGGGAAAAGTATAGAGAGCAAACAGCTAAAATTAACATTGATGTTATCAATCGTGTAGCTACATATGATAAGACCAATAGCGAGATTATTGACTTTGTTGACACTATAGACATATTTAAAAATAAGTTGCCTGGCAGAGTACAATCAGAACTAGACTATATTTTTCCAATTGATCCTTCTACGTACAGTGTTACCACTATACCTAACGAAGTTACACATTCAGAAAATAATAACTGGGATAACGAGTATGTTGGTAGACTTTGGTGGGATTTAAGTACATGCCGTGTTATTGAGTACGAGCAAGGTGAATTAGACTACAGAGTTCAAAATTGGAACCGATTCTTTCCTGGAAGTTCAGTAGATATTTATGAATGGGTGCAGAGTCCTGTATTGCCAAGTGAACATGTACAGTTTGGTTTAGAAGGTACACCTAAATATGAAAATGACGAGGCTTATTGTGTATCCTTACAATACAATCCTGCAACTAATAGTACTGTAACACGTTACTACTATTGGGTAACTGGACTTAACGTATACCCAGAAGATGATCGTAGACACCTTAGTACTGAAAGTGTTAGACAACTTATTGAAGATCCAGCAAGTGCAGGACTAAAGTATCTTAGTGTTGTAGATAAGAATGCTTTTATAATGAATAATCTTAGTAGTACCTGGGCAGACAGAAATGTTGTTCTTAGTATTAACTATGATGTTGTTAAAAATGAAGGTGTACTACACAGTGAATTTGAACTAGTTAGCGAAGGTGATCCCAAGCAAGATATTCCAAGAGACATAAAGACTAAGTTAATAGACAGTCTTGCTGGAGCTGATAAAACCGGAGCTGTTGTGCCAGACGCATCATTAAGTCAAGGAGAACGCTACGGAATTGCTATTAGACCAAGACAAACATTATTTGTTAACAGACAGCAAGCATTAAAGAATTTTATTACTTACTGTAACAAGGTGTTCCTTACTACGCCTATTAGCAGACAATTTAGTCTTACTAATTTGTTCCTAACTGATCCAGAGCCAACTAAATCAAGCGGAGCCTGGGATCAAAAGGTTGCTGATATTACTACTAGAGATTTTCTTAATACATTAACATTTAGTGCTGGATATAAAGTACTTGTTGAGAGTGATAGTACTCTAGGCGGTGATTGGGCTATTTACTCACTGGTAGTAGAAACTGATAATACTCGTACTTGGTTTTTAGACAGAGTACAAGCATTTAATACTGCTAGGTTCTGGGAGTATACTACTTGGTATGCCGACGATTATGACAGCACCACAATTCCGCAATTTACTGTTAATACAGAGCCAGATTTAATTGCACTTACTACTGCGGTTACTGGTGATATTTCTAAAGTATTAAGCAACGATGATGGTAACTATAGTTTCTTTAAGTTGACAACCAGTGGCTGGGATGAGATTATTATTGAGAACGGAACTATTAAGATACTGGACACCATATATGACTTTGCTAATGCATCCAGTGGCAGTTACATTGGATTTGACAGTGGCGTGTTTGACTTTGAAAAATATGATCGTGTGCCGCAACAGGAAGTTAGAAATATTGCAAACGCAGTTTTTGATGAAATTTTTGTAGGCACACTTGCTAGCAATAAAAACGAATTGTTCTTTAGAATGATTGAGTATGCGTTGCAAGAGTTACATCTTAGTAATACAGACTGGATATTTAAGACCAGCTTTATTAAAGTATTACACAAAATAAGAAACCTAGACCAGTATCCAACATACCAGTTAGATAATAGTACGTTTATTGAAGAGTTTATTAATGAAGTTAAGCCTTATCACACTAATATTAGAGAGTATGTAGCAAGTTACGACGGCGATGATCAGTTCCAAGGCGATATAACAGATTTTGATCAGCATAGCTTTTTTGATACAACAACAAATTATTTTAGAAAACCCAGCGGTGATTTTGGTGGTGACGAAATTACTCGCACACAGGGCCTTAACAAGTCGTGGAGTGAAAACTATACTTACTATCTAGATAACATTGTTATTGTAAATGCTGGAACAGGATTTCTAGATAACCCAACAATTACTATTAGTGCTCCTGACTCAACTAGTGGAGTACAAGCAACTGCAACGGCTGTTACAAACGGAGACAGTATTGTAAAAGTTACGGTAACTACTAAAGGAAGCGGATATACTAAAAATCCAACAATTACTGTAACAGGACAAGGTTCTGGACTAGTACTAAATCCAAGAATTGCAAACGATACTACTCGCGAGTTTGACACTACAATTAAATTTGATAGAATTACTTACAGTAGTACTGTTAAAGACTGGACCGCCAGTACAAGTTACGACTACCAAGATCTAATTGCACACTATAATGAAGTTACTGGTAAGCAGGAAGTTTATGAAGTTACTGCAACTGGTGGATTTACAAGTGGAACTACATTTGGAGTAGAAGATAGTGCTGGCACCGAAATACTTGTTGCATACGCAGATGAGAAGTTAGCTAGTGCCGCAGATAGAATTGCAAGTTACTACGTGCCTGGAGTTGGCATGGTTGGAGACGACTTAAATTTACTACAACCTGGAACAGATTATAATGGAAACAAAGTAAGTGGACTAGGTTTTGATAGGGAACCTGGATATGATAGTGCAGTATGGGATATTGTTGGTTTTGATAACTTTGAAGTAGATGCGGATGGACTTGCAGTTACTGGCGGCATAGACACTGTAATGAGAAGCACGTTTACTGACTTAGCACTTGGCACAGCACCAGAAGATATCAATATAGATGGTGGATTATTTGTAGACACATACTCAAGCCATGCACCAGAAGAAGTTATTCCAGGAATTGTATTTGATAATCTAGATATAGAAGTTTACACTGATCCTAGTGATGACTTTTTAGGGGACGGGAATGGATTTAAATCTGTTACCAGAGTTTATACAGCAGACGGCACTAATAATAAGTTTAGTTATGCCAATTCGCAGCGTAAAGAGCTCGTTGACTACCTGGTAGTTTACCAAGGCGCTACAAGAATACACGACTTTACTACTGACTACGAATTTCGTACAATTAGCTTTACTACGCAGCCAAGTGCTGGAACGCAAATTTACATTTATGGATTTGGTACAACTGGTGAAAAACTAGTACATGAAGAAGTACTAATAGGTGATGCAAGTACTGCCCAGTACACACTTGGTGTTGATTATACACGTTACGTACAGAGCTTGGTATTACGTGATGGTGTTTCAGTAGACCACAGTGTTAGCAACCAAAATAATCGTGTTACAATAACTATTAATGATACTAATCCAGACGGAAGTGTAATACATGCATTTATTAGTAATCGGGCAGCAACAAAACCAGCGTTTACATACGGACAAACACAGACCATAACACTGGTTGGTGGTACATACATATATGACTTAGACCAAGCGTTTGATGATGACTTTGCTAATCCAATTTCAGGAAATATTATTGTTGAAAAAGGATCAGAAAGACTACGCCCAGCTAATAGTGAATATTATACATTAGACGGTAGTACTGTTGCTTACAATACTCCAAATACTGCTGGAGAAAATTCAGCAAATGTTGCTGTTGGTGATATCCAAGTTGTTAGGCTTGACAAGACAAACAACGTTAGTATAAACCTAAACTACATTCAAGACTTTACATTATCAACAGTATTGGATGAAACAAGCACATTAATTTGGCAAGTAACTATACTAGATGCTGGCAATGCTGGTGATACACTTATTGTTAGTACACGCAACTCTAACGAATACTTTATAGATGCTGGTAAGTTAAGACTTAACAGCGGATTTGCATTTAGCGGCGGTGATAAGTTACATGTTACATCCTTTAACAACCATGACACCTTAAGAACGCAAACAAAAGTTTACATTGGGCAGGGTAGTAACAAAAAGTACACTTTAGACAGAACACCTACAAATACTAACAATTTATGGATAACACTGGATGGTGTAAAACTTCATCCGGGAGAGTTTACGATTGATACAACAGGAAAAATAGATTTAAGTAGTCAAACTGTTTCAGCATCTAGTGAAATTATAGTTACGCACTTTACTGAAAATATTACGGAACCTACCATTGGTTACAGAATGGTTAACGACATGCTTGGTACTTACGAGTACTTTAGGTTATGTAATGATGGACAAACACAACTTTCAGCAGATTTAGTAGCAGAAGATACAAAGATATATGTTGAAGATGCAACTAGATTGCCACTAGTTAGTAGAAATGCTGACAAACCCGGAGTTCTCTATGTTGGTAACGAACGAATTACGTATTGGGAAATTAGTCACGAAGATCATTTTGTTACTGGTATTCGTAGAGGAACGAATGGCACAAGGTTTGCGCCTAGGCATATAAAAGGTACAGAAGTGTATGACACAACTGAAGCACAACGGTTACCAGCTACAAATACACATACACAAACTTGGTATGACGTTGGAACTAGTACGTCTGCAAATGGATTTGGCTTACAAAGTTCTTCAAGTACGAATGCAGCATTCCTTAAGGCTTGTGAAGCATCGCTGCCCAATTACATTGCAGAATTCCAGTCACCCAAGTACGTTGAAGACGAATATGCAGATGAAGGATACTTTGGAGAGCTGGACATTTAACACCCCAGTAAATCATAGCAAATAAATATAGGTAAATACGTAGTGAGAATAAAATGGCAATAACATTAAGAAGCAGTAAAAGTGTACCTCTAACCCATACCGAAGTGGATGGTAACTTTACTGATCTGAACACTAGAACTAATACACTAGAGGAAAACTACGTTAAAACCATTAACGGAGTAGCAGCTACTAGCAATGCTACCACGCTCACTACAGCTAACATTACAGAAAATACAAATTTATATTACACTGATGCTAGATCAAGAGCGGCAATTAGTGTTACTGACAGCGGTGGCGATGGCGCACTAAGTTATAATAGTAGCACTGGTGTACTAACATTTACTGGTCCAAGTTCTGCAGAAGTTAGAGCGCAAGTCAGTGTAACTGATGCTGGCGGAGATGGTAGCCTAGCGTATAACAGTTCAACTGGTGTGTTTACATATACTGGTCCTAGTGCCACTGAAGTTAGAGCGCACATTACAGCCGGAGAAGGTATTGATATTGCTAGCGGTGTTGTTAGTGGTGAAGACGCTACTGCAAGTAATAAAGGTATTGCTAGTTTTAGCACTGATCACTTTACAGTAAGTAGTGGCGCAGTAACTATTAAAACAGACGGTATTGACGATACACATATTGATTTTGGAACTGGTGCTAATCAAGTTAGTACAGCAGATGTGCCTGAACAAACAAATTTATATTATACAGATGCTAGAGTATTAACTAAAATACAAGCAACCAGCGTAGGACAGTTAAGCGACATAGACCTAACAAGCACTACTAACGGATTTGGACTTGTATATAATAGTACAACCAGCAAAATTGAATTAGCTGAACTGCCAGGTGCAGCAGGCGGAGAAACAAACAGAGCTTCTAATGTAGGTGGCTTTAATGAAATATTTAAAGACAAGAGCGGTGTTGAATTAAGATTTAGAACAATTAATCACGGCGACAACCTAACTATTACGCAAAACGCAAATGACTTAAATATCAGTCTTGTTGATAGTCCAGAATTTGGTAACTTAAAAATTAATAGTGCAGCAAATACTATTGAAAACATTTCAACTAATGCTAATATTGAACTAACACCAAATGGCACAGGTATCGTAAACGTTAATGGTGCATTGACAGCAACAGGCAATATTACAGGTACACTTGCTACGGCCGCACAAACAAATATCACAAGCATTGGCACCATGGCTGCAGACTTAACTATTGGTTCAGGCACTGACATAGTTATGAACACCAGCGGCAGTGCTCACACAATTACAACTGCTACAGGAACTGGTGCAAGAACACATACATTCCCAGACGTATCTGGAACGATTATTAATACTGGTAACTTGAGCAGTATTACAGAAGTTGGTACTATTTCAGGAACACTTAATGTTGGTGGACTTGCTAGCTTAGATGGAGGCATTGATGTAGATGGTGCTTTCACAGTAGCAAATACAAGTGGTAATATTGCAACTAGTGGAACAGTAGTAGTTACTAATTCAGGAACATTTAATAGTTTAATAGTTGATAGTGTTACTATTAACGATAATAATATTACAACAAATGCAACCAATGCTAACCTAGTACTGTTGCCAAACGGCACTGGTGTTGTAGAACTTGACAGCAACATGGATATGAATAGTAACAAAATTGTTAATGTTACTGATCCAGGTAGCGCACAGGATGCCGCTACAAAGGCTTATGTAGATTCACAAGTAAGTGGTGTATCCACTGTACTTACAATCGCCGCTGACACGGGGTCAAACGATGCTGTTACAGTTGGTACAGATACACTGACGTTTGAAGGTACAACAAATGAAATTGCTACTACTGTAAGTAATAACAAAATTAAAATTGCACTGCCAGATGACATTACAGTGGGCGGAGCGTTAGTTGTTACAGGAAACTTAACAGTCAGTGGTACTACAACTACTCTTAACACCGCTGAAATGAAAGTTGAAGATCTAAACATTACACTAGCAGACGGCGCGGCTGATAGTTCAGCCGCTGATGGTGCTGGAATAACAATCGACGGTGCAGACGCTACTCTAACATATTCACACACAGGCACAAAGTTTGTAATGAATAAGTCACTTGACACTGACTTAATTGGTAACGTAACTGGTAATACAAGTGGGTCAAGTGGATCATGTACTGGCAACTCTGCAACCGCAACAGCATTAGCAGGTGCCCAAAACATTGGTATATCAGGTGACGTTACGGCAGTAAATGTTAGTTTTGACGGAACTGGTGCAGTAGCACTAAGTGCAGGTAGTGTAGATGCTACAACTGTAAAACTTACAGCAACTAATACTACGGCTGCAGATCATTTTATTACATTTGTTGATACAGCAACAGGCAGTGAAGCAATAAGAACAGATACAGATCTAAAGTATAATCCAGGTACAAATACTTTAACAGCAACTAATGTTGCAGGAACAAGTACTTCAGCAAAATATGCTGACTTAGCAGAGAAATATTACCCAGATTCAAACTATCCAATAGGCACAGTTTTATGTGTTGGCGGATCAATGGAAGTAACTTTTTGCAACTCTGATGATATACCTGCAGGCGTAGTTAGTGCTGAACCAGCATTTTTAATGAACAGTGAAATTAATGGCGTAAATGTTGCGCTAGTGGGGCGGGTACCAGTTCGTGTTTTAGGACCAGTTCAGAAGGGTCAACTTGTACGTGCTGATAACAACGGCGTGGCTAGTGTAACCGCTCCTGGTGAACGAGTAGGTATAGCTTTAGAGCCCAACGCAGACACGAGTGAAAAACTTGTTGAATGTATGTTAAAGGTATAGTATAATGCAAGACAGTGAAAAAGAAAATATGGAAAATTTAGAAAATCCACAACCCACTACTCCCCTTAAAGAACAAGGCGGGGTAATGATGGAAGGTCACATTCGTATCTTTGATCCGGAAACTGGAGAAGATATTGTAAACAAACGAAATGCTATTCACTATGAGAATATGAGTGAAGCACTAGCGTTAAGTGTGAGTAATAAAACAACTGGTTTTATTCATGAAATAGCTTTTGGCAATGGAGGCACGAGCGTTGATCCAACAGGCGTAATTACATATTTGCCAGCTAATAGCAGTGGACAGAATGCCAGTTTATATAATCAAACCTACTACAAGGTAGTAGACGATAATTCCAGTTTAAATACAGATGCTGGAAGAAATAAATTAACAGTAAGTCATGTAAGTGGAAACATTTATACTGATACTGTTGTTAGTTGCCTGTTAGATTATGGTGAACCCAATGATCAGCAAGCATTTGATAATACTAGTAATTTTAATGATACATATACATTTGATGAGCTAGGCCTTAAAAGTTGGATCGGAACAGTTAATACGGGCAAGTTATTAACTCATGTTATTTTCCATCCTGTTCAGAAGAGCTTGAACAGGCTGATACAAATTGATTACACAATTCGTATCCAAACTTTAACTAATCTAACAAGTTTATAATATTGTTAGTTTATATAACATGATAAATAATTTAAAGCTCGTGGAGAAATAAAAGATGGCATATACAGTCAATAAAACTAGCGGATCTGTGTTAGCTACCGTGTCAGACGGTACAATTGATACAACTACAGATCTAGTCCTAGTTGGTAAGAATTACGCAGGATACGGAGAGTTTCTAAACGAAAACTACGTAAAACTGTTAGAAAATTTTGCGAATACCAGTGCGCCAGGGTCACCCTTGGCTGGGCAAATGTGGTGGGATACTACTAACAGTTTGCTTAAAGTTTACACTGGGTCAGCATTTAAAACAGTTAGCTCAAGTACAGCTAGCAGCAGCGAACCATCCAGTAGTGTTACTGGTGACCTTTGGTGGGATACCACTAACGGTCAGTTGAAAGTGTACAATGGTAGTGGATTTACAACTATTGGTCCTGCATTTACATCAGGAACTGGCACATCTGGTGCTATTGTTGAAGTTGTAACAGACAATGCAGCAGCAGACCATGTTGTTGTTAAACTTTACGTAAGCAGCACAGTTGTTGGTACAGTAAGTAAAGACACCGAATTTACTCCACAAACAAGCATCGGCGGCTTTACAACAATTAAACCTGGTTTACAAATTAGCTCTACTGTAACTGGTGCTAAGTTACAAGGTACAAGTACAGACTCAGATGCACTAGGCGGAGTTACAGCAGCAAACTACTTGCGTAGTAACGCTAGCGATAGTACAAGTGGTGTCCTAAGTGTTCTTAACGACACTGGTATGGTTGTTGGTGTAGATAGTGATTTAACAATTGGTATCAACGGCAGCAGTAACCCAGTGTTTACTAACACTAACACTAACGGAAGTATTATCCTAACACCAAATGGTACAGGTACTGTTGATATTAGCAGTAAGAAAATTTCAAGTCTAGCAGATCCAACCGCAGCTCAAGATGGTGCTACAAAAGCATACGTTGACGCTCAGGTTAGTGGTGCAGGCGCACTATCACTAACAGGTGGTACAATGACAGGTAACTTACTTGTTAGTGGAACAGTTAACTTTGGTTCTAGTGGCACAAGAATTAATGAAGTTTTTGCTACAACATTTAACGGTACAGCAAGTGCTGCACAATACGCTGACGTTGCAGAAAATTTTACAAGTGATGCAAAATACGCACCAGGCACAGTAGTTGCACTGGGTGGTGTTGAAGAAATTACTCGTGTTAATGATGAATTAGCAAGTAACGTCTTTGGTGTTATTAGTACACGCCCAGCTTACCTAATGAATGCGGCTTTGGATACTGGAACAGCGGTTGCTGTTGCGGGTCGAGTTCCCGTAAAAGTTGTTGGAAAGGTAAATAAAGGAGATAGACTTGTTAGTGCTGGAAATGGACTTGCAAGAGCAGCGGACGAAAATGAAGCGACTTCATTCAATGTCATTGGCCGCGCAATCTCAACCAAATCAACAGAATCAGAAGGTACAGTAGAGGCCTTTGTAACTATAAATTAATAGATAAGGAAAAAACTAAATGGCATATACAACGGGTGATACAATCCTTGATACCCACTATAATGGTTTTGTTACTAGTGTTAATGCATTGTGGGGCCAAGGCACCGGAATTAGAGGCTGGGGTCAAACAACAACAGTTTCTAGTGTTTCAGATGGAAATTCCATTACTGCATCCCAATGGGCTACACTACTAACAAGAATTAAATCAATCAGTGATCATACTGTACAAGATGGAAACATTACTGTAGATTCAGTAACTAATCCAAGTACAAGTGACCTAATTACAGCTATCGGTGCATTAGCAACAGATATTGGTACTTTAGATACAGCAGTTGCTGGCGGTAGTGTTGCAGCTAGTACTACTACTACAAAAGACACAGAAACGCTAACATCAACTGGTACTTTTACAAATACTATTGTTCATGAAGTTACCTGCACATTTGCTGGCGGTGACGAAGCACGTTACTTCTTTAATAGTGGCGGATATATTGAAGTTGCTCCAGGACTAGCAGGAGGCACAGCAGACGCAAAATACAACGAGTGGCTGGACTTAATTGATACACTTATTGGTACTGTTAGACTACGTGCAACCACACTGGAAAAAAATGGCGGTTCAGGTACTCCAGCTACTAACTTATCAACTAATGGATACTACGATTTAACAACAAGTTATGTTGTTCATTATAAGCAAGTTGCAGACACTGCGCCTTATACGGCCAATTATTGGCAGTTAGAAGTTAAAGCAGGAGCAGCACATGGCGATAGCCGCGGCAACATTTCAGATATTGTTCACTTAAAGTGTACATGGAAAGACGATGCTACTGATAGTACATCCTATAACAAAAACATTTATAATGTTCTTGATCAGGTTGATGGTAACAAAACTGACGTATTTACAGCAATACCACCAGCAACCACATACATTACTGATACTGTTGGAACAGTAACGTTCGCTACAGTAACAAATACAGAATCCTAATAGGATTTAAAGTTTAGAATAAGTTGACAGGGCCCTAGTGGCCCTGTTATACTGAGTACATGGATATAGAAAACTTTGAAGATTTTGCACGCCAGCGATTGGATCACAATCGTCAGCGTCTCACATTAAAAGAACAGCAAGAACAACGTCTAACTATCACTTATGGCGGTGGGCAATTCCAGGTAACCATGGAGCTTATGAGCTTTTTAAACACCTGGGAAGATCATACAGATTTATATTTAATAGATGATTATGATAACCCAGTATACATTGATAGTGCAGAAGCAATGCATGAAAGGTGCAGAGCTCGTTGGTATGAAGTACTAAATGATTGGCACAATCAATACCAAGAGTTAAAAAAAGTACGTAGAGTAGGGCAGCTTAGTGAGTAAAGGCGCACTACTTCTTGCTACACCACATGAAACAATAGACTATATAGGCTTTGCAGAACTTGCCGCAAGGCTCGTACAAAAACATCTAGGTATTGATACACACATACACGTAGGTGATGCAGTACCTGGTAATGTTAGAGCGTTTCGCTGGCACAATAGTACTGTAACAGTACCCTGGTACAATGCTGATAGAACACTAGCATACGACCTAAGTCCATTTGATCAAACCTTGTTGATAGACGTAGACTATTTGTCGTTTAACAGCAATCTAGCACAATACTTTGATACAAATCATGAGTTCTTGTGTTACGATAAAGTTTGGGATGTTACACAAACAAATAGTTTTAAAAATGATGTCACTATGACTAGATCAGGATTGCCCATGCTTTGGGCTACAGTAGTTTACTTCCGCAAGTGCCAGTTAGCTCATAATATATTTGAAAATATGAAAAACGTACAGCGTAACTGGCGATACTATGCAAAGTACTACGGATTTAAGGCTGGCAAGTATCGCAATGACTTTAGCTTAACTATTGCAAACCAGTTAATGAATGGCTACAGTAGTGGAACCTATTTTAATCATCCGCTTGCTAGTTTAAGTACAGAAGATACTATATACAAAGTTAAAGACACTGAGCTATACATACGTTACAGGCACGGCGATTCATTTAATGCTGTAAAAATAAAAGATACAAACTTACATTGTATGAATAAACAATGTCTACAGGATCCTGAAATTAGAGAATCACTAGAAGAGTATTCTAAACGTTAGTACTTTGATAGTAGTTGCCCACCATTTTTTTAATTTCTATCACATTAAAGTTAGGATCAGCAACAAAAAAAGTAATTTGGCTAGTAACCATGGAGTTAAAACGATTAACTGGATTATCTAAAAACCCAGGGCCGTTTTGAATACAACGAACAACCAGACTATAATCTGTGGGAGATAAATGAATTCCAAAATGTGGAACCCAAACTTGTTCTCTGTCCACAGGATGTCTGTGTCCTTCTAATCCCATGCGTGGTGTACTTTCATGTAGCGTAAGCTCGTTGCCCCAGAAGTCAATATCCTGCCAACGGCCTTTTTCGCGAGGACCTAATTTACAACCTAAGATTTCGGTATAGAACGGCAAAGTTGTTTCAAGAAATCCACCCTCAACGGCGCAGTGAAATATATTGCTGTTCATAAAATTATTTAGTATAATAAGTAGTATAGTACATTTTGGAAAGCAATAAAGATAAATGTTCAATGAAAAAGTAGAGCCTCAAGGTTGGCTTACGTTTGCACAAAATAGTGACACAGTTAATTATGTTAACCAAGCATATCTTCTTGCGTTGAGCATTAAGAGAACATGTGCCATAAATAAATTTGCAGTAGTAGTGGATACTGAGTCTGCTAAGACAATAACACCCAAACAGCGTAAAGTTTTTAATTATGTTATTGAAGTTCCACGACAAGAAAATCCTTTTGCTTTAGAATGTAGTGCTTTACAACTTACACCATTTAAGGAAACGTTTAAATTAGAATCTGATATGATAGTTCCACGTAGCTTGGATCATTGGTGGGCAGGTTGTAGACATAACGATGTTATATTAACCAGTAATGTTAGAGATTATCAGGGTAATGTAAGTAATAGTAGATACTACAGGAAGTTTTTTGATGCTAATAGCCTGGTCGATATTTATAATGGTTTTATGTACATTCGCTATTCCCATGCAAGCCTGGACTTTTTTGCACTTGCACGAAACATCCTGGAAAATTGGCAGCATGTTTCTAATGCTATCCTTGATTACAATGTTTACGATATACCTGATACTGACGTTATCTTTGGTATTGCCGCTGCCCTCTGGGACGGAGGAGGTTATAATGTGGGAGGGACATCTGCCGCCCAGTCCAAACTAACCTATCCAACCTTTACACACATGAAGGGTGCAGTTAATGGGTGGAAACCTAACATAGATTGGCGTAATGCTGTTCCCTGGACATTGACTAAAGACTACTCCCTAATCGTAGGAGGATATGCACAACAATATCCATTTCATTACTTCCAAAAAGATTTTTGTACACCGGAGTTAATACAACGATATGAACGATGAACCACTAGCACCCATGGGTTTTGAAGACGAGGA